>Ga0164293_10001195_pt1 | contig 21761 bp, 33 predicted proteins | sample GEODES118metaG_FD_111487 | JGI IMG/M metagenome (GOLD analysis project Ga0164293, IMG submission 111487) | Eutrophic lake water microbial communities from Lake Mendota, Wisconsin, USA - GEODES118 metaG | ecosystem: Environmental > Aquatic > Freshwater > Lake | place: USA: Lake Mendota...
ACCGCCGGCGCAGGTGGCAATAGCGGCAACGGGGGTGCGGGCGGCGTCGGCGGCGATGGCGGCAGCACCGTCAACGGGACCGCGGGCCTCGGCGCTGATGGTAGTGATGGTGGCGCTGGACCTGATGGCGGGGCCAACGGAGCGGGCACGGCCGGAACCACGGGAACCGCAGGAACCGCCGGTAGCCCGGCCACCGGCACAACCGGGGGCGCCGGTGGTGCGGCCGGTACCGGCGGTAGCGGCCAGGTCTAGCTAAGGAGGCTCGGTCCGCGCGAACCCCGGCAGGTGACGTGGCTTCACGAGGGAGGCCTCGCGGTCATGGCCGACCCGGCCCGCCGCGGTGAGGTGTGGCGCTGATATCGAGGTACCTCCTCGACACCAGAGCGGCTGCGTGGATGAGCCATCCCGAAGTCGCCGCGTGCCTAGCGCCCTCATCGCTCTCCAGCGCGCGCAATCCCGTTGAGTACGAACAACTCTGGGCGGGTCGCCGAGTGGCCTACGAGTACCTGCTGACCGAGGGTGAACACAGGCAGGCTGCGCTGCAAGCCCAGCGGGAACTTGCAAGGCAGGGCCGACACCGGGCGGTCGGGATTCCGGATCTGCTGACCGCGGTCATGGCCGCCGAGCACGGGCTCACGGTGGTTCACTACGACGCCGACTTCGAGATCGCCGCCACCGTCGTCGCCTTCGAGCAGGTGGGGGTCGCCCAGCGCGGCAGCCTGTGACAGAGGCGTGCACCCGCTGTTGCGAATCCCCCTGCAGCCCAAACAAAACCAACGGCCTGATGACTCCGTGGAGCGTCATGCTCGACAAGATCACCCCGGTGCGTCCCTGTAGATGCGCTACTAGGTGACGGCTATCTGCGCGAGCCGGGCCGCAATCGTGTTGACGGTGTCCAACTCGCGGGTTGCCACCGCGATGATCAACTCGAAGCGCTCGTCTTGGGTTGCGGCGATGTGGTAGCCGTTGAAGCCGTAGAGCAGCCGGGTTGCCGCCCAGGCGGGGGCTCACGGTGGTCCACTACGACGCCGACTTCGAGGCCGCCGCCACCGTCGTCGCCTTCGAGCAGGTGTGGGCCGCCCAGCGCGGCAGCCTTTGACACCAGGCCCCGCCGAGCCGTAGCCGAGTATCAGTTAAAGCTGATATTATTGCGTGGTGCGGAAGTGGGATGTCGATCTGACTCTCATCGAAGCGTGGATCGACACCCTCGATTGACGAGGAATACGACAACGTGATTGCGGCTCTTGAACAATTAGAGGAACACGGGCCGGTTACGCGCCGACCTTTCGTGGACACCCTCGAAGGATCGGCGCACCCGAACATGAAGGAGCTTCGGGCCTCGAGCCACGAGAGGCGGAGCCCACATACGGGTGATATTCGCCTTCGACATCAAGTCGCGGGCGATCCTGCTGGTCGCCGGAGACAAGGCGGGAAACTGGACGAAGTGGTACGCGACGAATATCCCCATCGCCGACCGCCTGTTCAGCGCGCACCAAGAGAAGTTGATGAAGGAGGCAGACGCGGCGAAGGCCGCCAAGCCGACGATAAGAAAGAGAAAGAACCGATGACCACGCTCGACGACCTTCGGAGCCGCCGTCCCGGCAACCGTGCCCGCATTGACGCGATCAAGGATGAGATGGACCGTGAGGTTGCGCGGTACCGCCTTCGGGAGCTTCGCGAAGACGCCGGCTACACCCAGACCGCGCTCGCGGCGGCCATCGGGGTCGGACAGAACCGCGTCTCGCAGATGGAACACGGCGATCTGGGCACCAGCCGGGTCGATACCCTGCGCAAGTTCGTCGAGGCCACTGGCGGGGAACTGGAGGTCGCCGTGAAGCGCCCAGACGGGTCTCGCGTCTTGTTGAGCATCTAACGGCGGCGGCTCGCCGTGGTGGGGTGTGGCGCTGATATCGAGGTATCTCCTCGACACCAGTGCTGCCGCGTGGATGCGGCACCCCGACGTCGCGGCGCGCCTGGCGCCCCTCATCGAGGCCGGACTGGTCGCGACGACGGCCTCACTCGACGCCGAAGCGCTCTATAGCCCGCGCAATCCCGTTGAATACGAACAACTCTGGGCCGATCACCGAGTGGCCTACAAGTACTTGCCGACCGAGGACGAACACTTGCAGGCCGCGCTGAAAGCTCAGCGGGAACTGGCCCGCCAGGGCCGGCACCGTGCTGTCGGGATTCCGGATCTGCTGACCGCGGTCCTGGCCGCCGAGCACGGGCTCACGGTGGTCCACTACGAAGCCGACTTCGAGACCGCCGCCACCGTCGTCGCCTTCGAGCAGGTGTGGGTCATGCCGCGCGGCAGCCTGTGACCGAGCGCCCTTCCACAGACATGCGCGGGTGACTTGCCGGTTCAGCCCACTCGGGTGGAGGTTTTGTGGATGAACACACGCTCCTGCCAGCGGCGCCCAGGTGACATTGACGGCCCGTCAGCGTTACATGTAACGTTGAGTGGTGGCTAACCGCGATATCGGAAGGCGGGTCGCCGACCACCGCGCCAGGCTGCGCAGCCAAGGCCTTCGGCCCCTCCAGGTGTGGGTGCCTGACACCCGCAGCCCCGGATTCGCAGCCGAGGCCCACCGCCAGTCCTTGCTGGCCGCAAGCAGCAGCACCGCCGAGGGCGACCAGGCCTTCGTTGACGCACTATCGACGTTCAACGATGACGGCCCCGACACCCGGTGAGGCGCGGGGAACTCTGGACCGCCGCGGCGGGGCAGGGCCATGCCGGCAAGCCTCGCCCCGTCCTGATCGTCCAAGATGACCGCTTCGACGCCACTGACTCCATCACGGTCTGCCCGTTGACTACCACCACCACCGACGTTCCGCTGTTGCGAATCCCCCTGCAGCCAAACCGAGCCAACGGCCTGACGACTTTGTGCAGCGTCATGCTCGACAAGATCACCACGGTGCGTCGATCCAGACTTGGGCACTGCATCGGCAGGGTGTCGACAACCGAAATGCTTCAAGTCGAGCGCGGGATACTGGTCTTCTTCGGAATGACCGGGTAGGAGCATGATGCGGACCCATGATTTTATGATGCGATCGTGCGCACGACCTTGAACATCTCCGACGACCTGCTGGCCGAGGCGAAGGTTCTCGCGGCCCGCACTCACCGCTCGATCGGTGCGGTAGTCGACGATGCGCTGCGGGTGTTGCTCAGGAGTGAGGCGGCCGAATCGAAGGCCGAGGCGTGGACGTTCCCCACCAGCGGCGCCGGCGGCTTGCAGCCCGGGGTGAACCTCGATGACCGCGAAGCCCGCGCAGAACTCCTGGGTGAGAATGCTCTGCTCTGACGTCAACGTCCTGCTGTACGCGTTCCGCCGCGACAGCACCGATCACACCCGATACGCCGACTGGCTGCAGCGCACGATGGACGGGAAACAGTGCCATTTGAGCAGTGCAACTCGCGCACCGGCCATCGGGTGGACAGCCGATCACAGCCCGAGATGAAGTCTGAGCGCATCGTCAATCGCCGTCAGCTCATCGGTGGAGACCCTGCCGAGTCGCCGCAGAAGTCTCTGCGCTGCAACGGATCTGATCTGCTCGGCCTGCGCTTTTGAGTCCACCGCCAGACCATTGGTAGCTGCCGACAAAAACACCTGGAATGGATAGATCTTGGCGGTGTTGCTGGTGATCGGCACGACGGTGACGACGCCATGGCCCAGCCGCATTGCGGTGCTGTTTGCCCGGTCATTGCTGACGATCACGGCGGGCCGCTGCTTGTTGGCTTCGCTACCCCGGGCGGGCTCGAGATCGACGTGCCAGATCTCACCGCGCAGCACTGTCCAGCCCGTCTCCCACGACCGTCTCCCACGGCTCGTCCTGGCCGGTGTCGGACCATTCCTGCCATGCGCCGGCGTAGTCCTCTTCGAGTGTGGGATGGGCGAGCATGCGGATCGCGTGTTGAACCCCCGCCGACCTGGATGGCAATCCCGTCCGATGGACGTACCTGTCCAAGACGGCCAGATCGTCGTCGGACAAACTCACACTGACTTTCACACCCAGGATGCTACCCAATTACTACCAAAGTCGCAGCCGTCGGCGGCTTGCGATGGATCCCCAGACAGAGGGCCCTTCGCGGCCTGTCCACCGAACTGCCCCTCGGGCACCGCAACGGTATCGAGAATGACTCCGTCGCGAGCTTGGACAATGTCGTCACGATCCCGGTCGCAGCCCTTGGACGGCAGCTCGGATTCCTCTTTCCTGACCAGGAGGCAGCACTGTCCGTAGCGGTCCGAAACGCCTTCGACCTGGAGTAGCAGATCGACCTCGGCGGCGGGGGCGACGGCTAGTAGTGGTAGCGCGCTTGGAGGATCTCCACGCTTTCGGTGGCGATGCGGTAGACCAGCCGGTGCTCATCGGTGATGCGGCGTGACCACGCGCCGGCAAGGCCGTACTTGAGTGGCTCAGGCTTTCCGATGCCCTCGTATGGGGAGCGACGAATTTCGTTGATCAGCCGATTGATGCGCTTGAGGATTGTGCGGTCAGCAGATTGCCAGTGCTGGTAGTCCTCCCATGCCTGCGGGGAGAAGACGACGTTCACTCCGCGGTGTCAAGCTCAACTCGCCGGCCTTGGCCTGCATCGAGTGCGGCTGCGGCGTCGAGCAGTCTGCGGGCGTTGGCCGGGGAGCGAAACAAATAGGCGGTCTCCTGCCAGGCTTCCCACTCGTCGGCGGAGATCAGCACCGCGCGACCATTCTTCGAGGTGATCTCCACCGGCGCCCGGTCGTCGTTGACCTGCTGAATCAACGGGAACAGATTCTTGCGGGCCTCACTTGCCGTGATCGCCATGACGGTCCCTCCTACTGGTACAAGAAACGGTACCATGCGATCGCGGCCACCGGCCGTAAGGCCCGCGGCCCGCGGGCGGTCGACCTGCTGATCGCCGCCACTGTCCGCGGTCACGTAATTCCCCAGGGGTGGCCGTCACGCGTTGGCCCCGGACGGCCGCTCATTTGGCTCGCAGCTACCAATTTCCCAATCAATTGGTAACGTGGACCCATGTACGTGAGCATCGATCGGGTGGGACGGATTGTCATCCCGAAGGCATTGCGTGTCGCACTGGGGATCACGGCCGATACCCAGCTTGAACTGATTCCCGATGGCTCCGGTCTCAGGATCGAGCCCGTGCGACGGGACCGACGTGCGGTGGAGATCAGCGAGGGACTGCCGATACTGGGCAAGGTCGAGGGCGCCGCACTGACCGATGACGACGTCCGCCGGCTTCGTGATGAACTCCAACGGTGACCGGTTGGGCCTGCGATACCAGTGTTGCCATCGCCGCTCTGGACCCGACCCACGAAGCCCATCTAGCCTGCCGACGAGTCTTGGTTGATCTTCGCCCAGCCCTTGCTGGCCATGCCGCGTTCGAAACGTATTCGGTGCTGACCCGTCTGCCTGTTGCGTTGCGCCTGAGTGCAGACCAGGCGGTTTCGGTCCTGGCTGCGGCGTTCCCGGCCGAGTGCTGGCTCGATGCGGCCGGTATGGGCGACCTCCGGGAGAGGCTTGCCGCCCTCGCTATCGTCGGCGGATCGGTGTACGACGCCCTCGTCGGTCAGGCAAGCGTGGCCAACGGCCGCACCCTGCTCACCCGGGATCGGCGCGCTGAACGCACGTATCGCTCACTTGAGGTCCAGTACCGGTTTGTCGATTGACGGCGCGAACTCGGTGGCGCCGACGGCGTTGAAAACCTGCCACGCCCCTGCATTGTGCTACGCTGTCGCACATGGAGGTCGGTGTGCGAGATCTGCGGAATCGGACCAGTCATGTGATTGATGCGGTCCGGGCCGGGGAGCGGGTCACTCTCACGGTTCACGGGGAAGCGGTCGCCGACATCGTGCCGCACCGGCGCCGTGCCCGCTGGCTGTCCGGAGAGCTTCTGCGGAACGAACTCGCCGAACGCTCGGCCGATGCGGGCTTGGCCGAGGAACTCGATGACCTTGCCGGTCAGACCCTCGACGACCTGTGACCGAGGCGAAGGTCGGGTTCGAGGTCGAGGTGGGCCTGCTGGACACGTCGGTGTTCATCGCGCGGGAAAGCGGCCACGCCATCGCGAAGCTGCCCCAGCGCGTGGCACTTTCGGTCATCACGATCGGTGAACTGCAACTCGGTGTCCTCAATGCCGGCGATGCGCTGACTCGATCGCGGCGTGCCGACACGCTCGCGCTGGCGCGCGCGGCCGATCCGATCCCGGTCAGTGAAGCGGTGATGGTTTCGTGGGCGCGACTGGTCGCGGACTGCCGCTCCGCGGGGGTGCATCGGGCGGTGAAGCTGACCGACGCTCTCATTGCGGCAACCGCGATCGAGCACGGCCTTCCTGTCGTCACCCAGGATGCCGATTTCGACCAGATCGCCGGCGCGTGTCCTGCTCTTGCCGTGATCAAGGTGTGAACCGAGTATCGACGCGCTCTAGGACCAAATCGCTACCAACGCGGCCTACTGCTCGCGGTTTGCGCCAAGTCCGAGAATGTCGGCCAGCGCGCGGTCGATCTCGTGCATGGTGTCGGGCGTGACCGCCCCGAGCCGCTGAACCAGGCGCGCACGTGCCACCGCTCGGATACCGCGGCAGACCGCCACGCCGTCGGCGTCGACCCCCTCCGCTGGTGAGATGGTTGGTCGCAGCGGGGTGCGGGCCCGGGAACTCGATATCGGGACGACGTCCACCAACTCGTCGTCCACCCCGGCGAGCAACTCATCAACGGAGACGACGACGGCGGGGCGGTGCTTTCCGGGTTCTCCGGTGCGGCCCGCACCGAGGGCTACGAGCCACACCTCCCCGCGGAGCGGCTTAGTCAATGCCGTCGGCGGTGGCGTCGGCCCAGTCCCGGTCCTCGTCGCGGGTCGCCCGGGCGGCCGACTCCGCGCGGGTCGCCTCCCGTTCGGCGCTGAACATCGCCTCGCGGTCGGCCCGGCCGGCCAATTCCGCCAGCAGGGCTGAAATCGACATTCCTCGTTCCCGCGCCTGTGCGGCGAGGCGGTCGCGGGTCTGGACCGAGACGCGGACTGTAGTCGTGGATGTAGACATATTTGTAGCCTAACAAGTTGACGCTGTCAGCGGTCGCCAGGCGCGCATCAATTCCGGCGGCGGCGGCGATCAGACAGTCGGCCTGATGCGAACGTGCGCGTCAGGGCGCGCTCTTGCCCAGCAGCCGGTAGGGGATTCCCAGCGATCTGTAGGTGCGTTCAGCCCGAAGATCCAGCGACAACAGTTCGTGGCCGAAAGCCTGGGCGGTAAGTCCGACGAGGGCATCGTAGGTGGCGCCCCCGGTGATACCGGCCGTCGCGGCAGTAGACGTCACCGATTCGAAGAGCGTGGCATCGGGGGCGATGACGCGCCCGGCCCACTGGCGGGCGAAGTAGGTGGCCACGGTCGTCGCGCCCATCCTGAACGGTGCGGGCATGCGCGTCAGCACAGCGTAGGTTTCGGTCACCACATGTGCTGGAATCACCGCCTCGGGTGTGACGACTGTGCGTGCTGTCTCATGCGACTCATGCCAGGGCGCGAAGGCGGCGATGACGACGCTGGTATCGAGGGCGGTCAACGGCGAGTGGCTTCGACCGCATCCCGGACCTGCGCGGCGGTAAGCACAGGAAGGTCGGTGTCGGCGACCGCTACGAGAGCGCCTTCGCGGTCCTCGAGTAGCACGGGGGTGGTCGCCGGCGAGATCTCGAGATGCCCCTCAACCTCTTTCAGCGCAATCCTGCTGCCAGGCCGCAATCCGAGACGCTCGCGAACGTCTTTGGGGACCACGACCCGTCCCCCCGCATCAATGGTTGCATACATGGTATGACGATACCATCGCCGGTTTCGAGGTTCTCAGACCCGAATCACCCTGAATCCCGACGCCCCGTCGAGAGCCGCGAAGTCGTCGTCCTGGGTGATGACAGGCAGGCCGCGCGAGGCCGCGATGGCCGCGATCCACAGATCGTTAATCCCCATCCGGCGCCCGGTCTCGGCGAGGTGCACCCGCAGCCGCGCCCACTCTCGCGCGGCGTCCTCGTCGACCGGCAGCGCCACCATGTCGGCGACGGCGTCGAGCGTGGCGAGCCGTCGGGCGCGGACGTCGGCGGGACCGGCGGCCAGCACCCCCACATTGAGTTCGGCCAGCGTGATGACGGTGGTCGCGACTTCGTCGGGGATGGCCGACTCATCGAGTGGTCGCCCCGTCTCGCTGGCGATGAACACCGAGGTGTCCAGCACGCCGGCCTGCGTCACTGAATCTGTCCGAGGTCGTCGGTTGTGTCGCCGGCCAGTTCGGCGAGTTCGCGCCGCAATCCCGGATCGGCTTGCACTCGCCTCAGGCGCTGGGCCAGTTCGGCCCCGGACAACCAGCGTCGCCGTTCGGGCCGGGCAGCGGTGAGTTGGGCGACCGGCTTGCCTTTCACGGTGATCGTGATGATTTCCCCGGCCTCGGCCCGGCGCAGCACGCCTGCGGTGTCATTGCGCAGTTCGCGGGAGGCCACCTCAGACATGCTACGAGTGTAGCGCTTGCGTAGCACTCGCCTGGCGTAGAGCCTATCCGAGGGGCCGCAAGTGCCATTTGTGAACTGTTCTGTTGTAGCTTCCGGAGATGAAGAGAACCCTTGTGCTGGCCGCAGGATTGCTACTCGCGCTCAGCGCGGGCGCCGGGATCGCCTCGGCTTCCGTCAGCGCCGTGGAGTTGCAGGACATGCTCAGCTCCCAGATGGCTCAAGCCGGCACGACACCGGATGCGGTGAGCTGCCCGGACGGCCTGGCTCCTGAACTCGGTGCGGCGGTCACCTGCGCGGTGACCATGGGCGGTGAGACTCGCGGGGTGACGATCACCGTGGCGTCGGTGGACAACGGTCAGGTCAGCCTGAGCATGAGCCTCGCCCAGCAGTAGCCGCGCCCCCGCCGCCGACCGCCTGCGCTAAACCCTGATCGCCTACACCACTTCGCGTTTGGGCAGCTTCCACCCCGGCCGCGGGTAGTGGCAGGTGTAGCCGTTGGGAATGCGCAACAGGTAGTCCTGGTGCTCCGGTTCGGCCTCCCAGAAATCCGCCGCCGGAACCACCTCGGTGACCACTGTGCCCGGCCACAGGCCGCAGGCGTCGACGTCGGCGATGGTGTCCACCGCCACCTGCTTCTGCTCCTCGTCGAAGTAGAAGATCGCCGAGCGGTAGCTGGATCCGACGTCGTTGCCTTGGCGGTCTTTGGTCGTCGGATCGTGGATCTGAAAGAAGAACTCCAGCAGCGCCCGGTAGTCGGTCTGCGCCGGGTCGTAAACGATCTCGACGGCCTCGGCATGCCCGGGATGGTTGCGGTAGGTGGCGTTGGCGTTGCGCCCGCCGGTGTAGCCCACCCGCGTCGCGATCACGCCGGGCTGACGCCGGATCAGATCCTGCATCCCCCAGAAGCAACCGCCGGCCAGGATCGCGGTCCTGTACTCACTCATCCGTTCCTCCTTGGTGAAAATCCCCACGTACTGTTCGTAGCCCTGCGCTTCGAGGTCGTCGCGGTGCACGAACCGCAGCGCCGCTGAGTTGATGCAATACCGCATCCCGCCGCGGTTCCGCGGCCCGTCCCTGAATACATGCCCCAGGTGGCTGTCGGCCTGCTTCGAACGAACCTCGGTGCGCGGAAACAGCATTTTGAAGTCCCGCTTGGTGACGACAGCGCCGTTCGGCCTGATCGGCTTGGTGAAACTCGGCCACCCAGTACCGCTGTCGAACTTGTCGGTCGAGGCGAACAACGGCTCACCGGAGACCACGTCGACGTAGATGCCCGGCTCGTGGTGGTCCCAGTACTCACCGGTGAACGCAGGCTCGGTGCCGCTGCTCTGAGTTACCCGGAACTGATCGGGGGTCAGCGCTTTGATCGCGTCGGGATCCTTGCGGTAGCTCATGGTGTTTCCAGTGTGCGCCCGGTCGGGGCTTCCGCGCCTGTCGCGGGGGAGGCGTTCACGGAGATGTCAGAGACCGTCAGGGTCCAAGTAGCGCGGCGATGATCCTGGTGGCTTCGTGAAGCGACGCCATCCCGATGTTCCCAATGGGCTCGTCCAAGGCCGAGGACGGCAACCACTGGATGAGTTCGGGCAGCAGCACGCCACTGGGTTGCCCGACCGCAACGACGAGTGCCATTGCATCGCCTGCGAGGCCTCCGGGAATGAACGGGCAGGTGATGAGCCGCCCTGTCTCGGCCTGGATATGCGCTTCGCCCGATAGGACGGTGACGTACAACTCCGCGGCGGTGTCGCGGCGGGGAACCACGTCCCCGGGTGCGATCACAGCCCGGCGGCCTGATTGGCGCGGTACACCTCGTCGGCGTACTCGTCGATCTTCAACGCCGGCACAATGCGGTGCTTATAGTCGTCCAAAGAGATGCGCAGGTGCTCGTTGCGAAGCGCTCTCTCGATCAGCTCGGAGCGGTTGAGCCCGGCTGCCCTGGCGTCCGCGTCGGCGGCAGCTAAAACCGCGCCATCGAGCGATATGGAAATCTTCTCCTTAGCCATACCGGTCATCCTACCGATGGTCATACCTTGCGGGCTGCACTAAATTTCCTCGTCACAGACCGTCGACCGCCACCTGAAGAGCCGCGCAGATCTCGCGCATCCTCACGTCGGCCAACCGCCCCATCCGTTGGACGAGAACCGCCACCGATACGCTCTCGATCGAGTCCAGATTGACCGCACATGGTCTCGGGACCGGATCCGGCCCAGGCTCCAGGGCCACCTCACTGGCCAACCCGCGAAGGGTGCTCGTGCACGGGGCGACGAGTGCGCGCCGCAACCGTGGGATGGCGGCATCGCGCGAGAGGACGACGACCGGCCGCCGGCCCACATCGGCGATCTCGGACCACCAGAGCTCACCCCGACTCGGCAGCGAGCTCACGATGCCCCCGCAGCTCGGCGCCACGAAGCCAGGTCGCCCCATTCGTCCGGCTCGTCCGGCGGGTGCGCGTCGTACGCGGCATAGCCTGCGTCGATCTCCGCAGATCGGCTTCGGGCGAGTAGGGCACGCAGGGCGTCGTCGACCATGGCGGCATCCGTCCCCCCGCCGCGCAACTTCCGCGCCGCCGTCAACAGATCGGTATCAACGGTCGTGCTCAACCGTGTGCGAACCATGCCACGATCATGCCACTGCGCGGATTCACGTGCCATGAGCCGAACTATCCACCCATCTCCCCGCCGAATTCCTCCGCTCTCCCCAACCGCGATAGAACGTGTTCTAGTTTGAATCCGTGGCCCCACGTTTCTCCCGCGCCGAACTCGCCGACGCCTTCGCGACCTTCGAAGCCGAAGTCGACGACGCCGCCAGCACCCACAACTGGGACGCCTGGGTCGCGCACTACACCGATGACGTCGACTACATCGAGCACGCGATGGGCACCATGAAGGGCCGCGGGCAAGTCCGGGACTGGATCTACCGCACCATGACGACCTTCCCCGGCAGCCACATGACGGCCTTCCCGTCGCTGTGGCACGTCATCGACGAAGACACCTCCCGGGTGATCTGCGAACTCGACAACCCAATGCGTGACCCCGGTGACGGAACCATCATCAGCGCCACCAACATCTCGATCATCACCTACGCCGGCGACGGCCTGTGGTCCCGCCAGGAGGACATCTACAACCCGTTGCGCTTTTTGGCCGCCGGAATGACGTGGTGCCGCAAGGCCGCCGAACTCGGCACCCTCGATGACGCAGCCGCCGCCTGGATGCAGAAGAACAGCCGCGCGTGAAACTCGTCATCGGTGCCAACGGGTACCTCGGCTCGCATGTGACCCGCCAACTCGTCGCCGCCGGCCACGACGTGCGAATCATGGTGCGCGCTAAAGCCAAGACGCCCGGCATCGACGACCTGAAAACCGAGCGGTTCCTCGGCGACATCTGGGACAACGAAGTACTGCGCGATGCGATGACCGGATGCGACGACGTCTACTACTGCGTCGTCGACACCCGCGCCTGGCTGTCCGACTCTGCGCCGCTGTACCGCACCAACGTCGAGGGCACCCGCAACGTGCTCGACGTCGCCTGCGCCGTTCACGCCGCAAACCCGTTGCGCCGCTTTGTCTTCACCAGCAGCTACGCCACGGTGAACCGGCGCCGCGGCCACGTGGCGACCGAGGCCGACGAGATCGCCGACCTGGATTCGCTGAGCGACTATGTGCGCTCGAGGGTGCTGGCCGAACGGATGGTGCTCGGCCGTGCCCGCGCTGGCGAACTGCCCGCGGTGGCGATGTGTGTGTCGACCACCTATGGCCCCGGCGACTGGGGCCGCACCCCGCACGGCGCCATCATCGCCGGCGCTGCGTTCGGCAAGCTGCCGTTCATCCTCGACCGCATCGAACTCGAAGCCGTCGGGGTCGACGACGCCGCCCGCGCCATGATCCTGGCCGCCGAGCACGGCCGCGTCGGTGAGCGGTATCTGGTGTCGGAGACAATGATCAGCAACGCCGAGGTCGTGCGCATCGCCGCCGAGGCCGTCGGCGTCGCCCCGCCGTCGCGCACGATCCCGCTGCCGCTGACCTACGCCATGGCGGCCCTGGGCACCGCCAAGGGCCGCGTCCAGGGCACCGATGAGCGACTCAACCTCAACGCCGTGCGTCTCATGCGCGCCGAGGCACCGGTGGACCACAGCAAGGCGGTGCGCGAACTCGGCTGGCACCCGTCGCCGGTCGAGGACTCCATCCGGGCGGCGGCGAAGTGGTGGGTGCAACTCCGCGCCGCTAAATAATCGACCAGAAAAACGACTGGTTGAGGACCAGAATTCCGACTAGTATTGGGCTATGAAGTCCGTGCCGCTCACCGAGGCGAAGGAAAAACTGTCTGCGCTCGTCGATGAGGCGGACAGCACCCACGAAATCATCCAGATCACCCGCCATGGCCGAGTTGCCGCCGTTCTGATGTCGGCCGATGATCTGGATTCATTGCACGAGACACTCCATGCCCTCCGCACCCCCGGCGTGGTTGATGAACTGGCTCAGGCAGACCGGGACTTTTCCGAAGGGAAGGCAATGACCGGCGACGAACTCCGGCGCCGCTACGGCTTGACGTGAGTCGCGAGACCGACTGGTCCGTCCAACTGTCGCCGTCAGCCGTTCGGGCCATCGATCGACTGCCACATAAGGTCGCTGCAGCCGTCGCCGAGTTCATCACGACGACGCTTCCGGACGACCCGCACCGACTCTCTAAACCCCTCCGGTTCGAACTCGCGGGGTGGCGTGTCGCCCGTCGAGGGGACTACCGGATCACTTTCCGGCTTATCGAGGAACCCGGCATCCTCTACATCGGGCGGGTGGAGCACCGTGCCCACGTGTATCGACGGCCATGAAGGCCAAGTCGCTCAAAGGCGGGCAACAGCCCCACCCATCCGCCGCCGCGACGGGTGTGACGGATGTGAGTACGGTACGAATATGGCCCCGGTCAACGGCGCGGTCTCGCACTGGTACACCCAACTCCCGACGCCGCGGCCCGGCCTGCCCGGCGACCGGGACGCCGACGTCTGCATCGTCGGGGCCGGCTACACCGGATTGTGGACCGCCTACTACCTCAAACAGGCCGACCCCGGCCTGCGAATCACCCTGCTGGAAGCCAGATTCGCCGGCTTCGGAGCCTCCGGCCGAAACGGCGGATGGCTGTCCGGCTTGCCGCCCGGCCACCGCGGCGTACTCGCCAAAACCCATGGCCGCGGCAACGTCATCGCCTGGCAGCACATGCTCAATGAGGCCGTCGACGATGTGATCGACGTCGCCGCCCGCGAAGGCATCGACGCCGACATCGTCAAAGGCGGCAACCTGGAGGTGGCCCGCACCCCCGCCCAGGCCGAACGGCTCCGACACGAGCTTGACGAAGACCGTCGCTGGGGTGTCGAGGACGCCCAGATCCTCACCGCCGACGAGGCGCGGCAGCGCATCAACGTCGACAGCCTGGTCCTAGGCGGGTTCAACCCGCACTGCGCCCGCATCCAGCCCGCCAAACTCGCCCGCGGCCTGGCCGACGTCGTCGAACGTCTCGGCGCCACCCTCTACGAACAGACCCCCGTCACCCGCATCCAACCCGGCCGCGCCGTCACACCGCTGGGAACCGTCCGGGCACCGGTGATCATCAGAGCCACCGAGGGCTTCACCGCCCGCATGCCGGGACTTCGCCGGCGCTGGCTGCCGATGAACAGCGCCATGATCGCCACCGACCCTCTGCCGCAACAGGTGTGGGATGCCATCGGCTGGCAGGGACGGGAAACCCTGGGCGACCTGGCGCACGGATTCTTCTACGCCCAGCGCACCGCCGACGGCCGCATCGCACTCGGCGGCCGCGCGGTGCCCTACCGCTACGCCTCGGGTATCGACCGCGACGGCGCCGTCGGCCAGGACACCATCGACTACCTCACCGGGGTGCTGAACACCGCCCTGCCGCAGACCCGCGGCGTCCCCATCGCGCACGGCTGGTGCGGTGTGCTCGCGGTGCCACGGGACTGGACCGCCGGGGTCCGACTGGACCCCTCGACCGGCCTCGGCGAGGCCGGCGGTTACGTCGGCCACGGCGTCACCGCCACCAACATGGCCGGGCGCACACTGACCGACCTGATCCTCAAACGCAGCACCGAACTGACCGCCCTGCCCTGGGTGAATCACGCCTCGCGAACGTGGGAACCCGAACCGCTGCGCTGGCTGGGTGTCCGAGGCCTCTACACCGCCTACAAACTCGCCGACCGCCACGAAGCCAGGGGCCGCACGACCAACTCCCCGATCGCGGCTCTGGCCGACCGAATCACCGGGCGCCCCTAGGGATGTCGGCCGCTCGCACGCTGAGGTTCCCGGGACCGGTGAGCCCCGGCCACACCCTGGCCCCGCAGCGGCGCGGCCCCGGCGACCCGTGCCTGCAGATCGTCGACGGGGTCATCTGGCGCACCAGCCTGCAGCGCAGCGGCCCGGTCACCGCGCGCATCACCCGCACCGCTCCCGACACCGTGGAGTGCCAAGCCTGGGGCGACGGCGCGCAGGAGTTCTGCGACAACCTGCCCGCCCTGCTCGGCGCCGACGACGACGCCACCGGCTTCCGCCCCGAACACCCCACCATCGCACTGGCCCACCAACGCGCCGGTCACCTACGCATCGGCCGCACCGGCCGGGTGCTGGAAGCACTCATCCCCGCCATCCTCGAACAGCGGGTCCAGGGCATCGACTCGTTCCGGTCTTGGCGGCTGCTGGTCACCAAGTACGGCAGCCCCGCCCCCGGCCCCGCTCCGGAATGCATGCGGGTGCCCCCGCCGGCCGAGGTGTGGCGAACCATCCCGTCCTGGGAGTTCCACCGCGCCAACGTCGATCCGGGCCGGGCCCGCACCATCGTCGGCGCCGCCACCCGTGCCGAGGCCCTTGAGCGTCAGACCGACCGCGACGCGCTGACGTCGCTGCCCGGCGTGGGCATCTGGACGGCCGCCGAAACCGCCCAGCGCGCCCTCGGTGACCCCGATGCGCTCTCGGTCGGCGACTATCACCTGTCGAGCATGATCGGTTGGACGCTGCTGGGCCGTCCCATCGACGACGACGCCATGGTTGAGCTGCTGGAGCCGTTGCGGCCCCACCGTTACCGGGTGGTTCGGCTGCTGGAGGTCAGCCGGCTGGCCTACCTGCCGCGGCGCGGTCCGCGCCTGCCGGTGCAGCGCATCAGCGGATTGTGAGCCCCGCCGGGCGCTGTCCGCTGAATGCGGGTTACCTCTCTTCGACGAAGGTGACCCGTTCCACCTCGACGACCAGCTCATCCCTGCGGCCGAACAGCAGCGGATAGAGCACACCCGCCAGTGCTGCGCCGGCCAGCGGAGCCAGCCAGAACAGCCACAGTTGCCCGGGTGCGCCGGCACCGTTGAAGAACGCGACGCCGGTGGAGCGGGCCGGGTTGACCGAGGTGTTGGAGATCGGGATGGAGATCAGGTGGATCAGCGTCAGGCACAGCCCGATCGACAGACCGGCGAAGCCCTTGGGTGCGCGGTCGTCGGTGGAGCCCAGGATCACCATCAGGAAGATGAAGGTGAGCAGCACCTCGGCGATCAGCACCGCGCCCATCGAGTACAGGAACGGCGAGTTCGCGCCGTAGCCGTTCGCGGCCATGTTGCCCGTGGCGTTGAACATCGGCCGGCCCTTGGCGATCGTGTACAGCAGCCCGCCGGCAACCAGGCCGCCGAGCACCTGCGCCAGCCAGTAGGCGGGAACCACGGCCCATTCGACCCGCTTCGCGATCGCCGCTCCGAGGGTGACCGCCGGGTTGAAGTGGCCGCCGGAGATCGCTCCGAAGGCGTACACCCCGGTCAGGACGGTCAGGCCGAAGGCCAGCGACACACCCAGGAAACCGATGCCGACCGAACCGTCGCCAGCCGGGTTGGCGGCGTAGATGGCGGCACCGCAGCCACCGAACACCAGCCAGAATGTGCCGATAAACTCCGCCGCCAGCCGGGAAGACATCGTTGGGGCTGTCATCCAAACTCCTTTATTTTCTCTGATTAGCTTGTCGATGGTCCGCCACGTCACCGCAGGCGAAGTGCCGAAACTTTCCCATAGCGGTGCGGTCACGCGAAGTGATTGGCGCAATTTTCACCTGATCGATACTCAACGCCGCGTTGCGCACCAGAATTTAGGGCATCCTAAGTTGGCATTTCGTCGCAGCGTGCATATCGTTTTGTTACCTGTCGAGACCCAGTGAGCGAGTGACGCGGTGTCGACATCAAAACAGGGCCGCCGTTCACCGACGCACGGAGGAACCCCGACGGTGCGCGGCGCGCCATCCACAGCATTTGTGCCGCCGCGCGACATGTGAAGGGTCAGGTGCGTATGCCCACTAGTGTCGGGCTTTACAACCCCATCTACGAGCACGATGCGTGCGGCGTGGCGATGGTCGTCGACATGCACGGCCGGCGCAGTCGCACAATCGTCGATCACGCCATCACGGCACTGCTCAACCTCGAGCACCGCGGTGCCGCCGGCGCAGAGCAGAACAGCGGCGACGGAGCCGGGATCATGATCCAGGTCCCGGACAAGTTCCTGCGCGCGGTGTGCGACTTCGAGTTGCCCGCCGAGGGTTCCTACGCCACCGGTATCGCCTTCCTGCCGCAGTCCTCGCGCGACGCCGCCCTGGCCGTAGAGGGCGTGGAGAAGATCGTTGAGGCCGAGGGTCTGACCGTTCTCGGCTGGCGCGAAGTGCCCACCGACGACTCCTCGCTGGGCGCGCTGGCCCGCGATGCCATGCCGACCTTCCGCCAGTTGTTCATCGGCTGGGGCGAGCGAAGCGACGGGATGGACCCGAGCGCCTCCGGGATGGACTTGGAGCGCAAGGCTTACGTGGTCCGTAAGCGTGCCGAGCACGAACTGGGCACCAAGGGTCCCGGTCAGGACGGCCCCGGACGCGAAACCGTCTACTTCCCAAGTCTTTCCGGCACGACCCTGATCTACAAGGGCATGCTGACCACCCCGCAGCTCAAAGCCTTCTATTTCGACCTGCAGGACGAGCGGATGGAAAGTGCACTGGGCATCGTGCACTCCCGGTTCTCCACCAACACCTTCCCGTCCTGGCCGCTGGCGCACCCGTTCCGCCGGATCGCCCACAACGGTGAGATCAACACCGTCACCGGCAACGAGAACTGGATGCGGGCGCGTGAGGCGCTGATCGACACCGACGTGTTCGGCACCGACGTCAAGAAGATCTACCCGGTCTGCACCCCCGGCGCCTCGGACAGCGCCCGCTTCGACGAGGTCCTCGAACTGCTGCATCTGGGCGGGCGCAGCCTGCCGCACGCGGTCCTGATGATGATCCCGGAGGCGTGGGAGCGCAACGAGGACATGGATCCTGCGCGCCGCGCCTTCTACGCCTACCACGCTTCGCTGATGGAACCGTGGGACGGTCCGGCGTCGGTGTGCTTCTCTGACGGCACCGTCGTCGGCGCGGTCCTCGACCGCAACGGCCTTCGCCCGTCCCGCATCTGGGTCACCGACGACGGCCTGGTGGTGATGGCCTCCGAGGTCGGCGTGCTCGACATCGACCCGGCTCGGGTGGTCAAGCGGATGCGGTTGCAGCCCGGCCGGATGTTCCTGGTCGACACCGCCCAGGGCCGGATCATCGCCGACGAAGAGATCAAGGCCGAACTGGCCGCCGAGCATCCCTACGCGGAGTGGCTGGAGACCGAGCAGTTCCACCTCGACGACCTTCCCCAGGGCCCCTACATCCGAATGCCGCATCACCGGGTTGTGTTGCGCCAGCAGGCCTTCGGCTTCACCTACGAGGAGCTGAACCTACTCGTCGCGCCGATGGCGCGCACCGGCCTCGAGCCGCTCGGCTCGATGGGCACCGACACCCCGATCGCGGTGCTGTCGTCGCGGCCCCGCATGCTCTACGACTACTTCCAGCAACTGTTCGCGCAGGTGACCAACCCGCCGCTGGACGCCATCCGCGAGGAGGTCGTCACCAGCCTGATGTCCACCATCGGTCCCGAGGGCGACCTGCTCAACCCCACCGCCGATTCGTGCCATCAGATCCTGCTGCCGCAGCCGATCCTGCGGAACCATGAACTGGCCAAACTGGTCAACCTCGATCCCGAGGACGAGGTGCACGGCCACCGGCACGGGATGCGCGCAGCGGTCATCAGTTGCCTGTACCCGGTCGCGAAGGGCGGGGCGGGACTGCGTCGCGCTCTGGACGACATCCGGGCCGAGGCGTCGGCGGCGATCGCCGGTGGCGCGCGGGTGCTCATCCTGTCCGACCGCGAGTCCAGCATGACCATGGCGCCGATCCCGTCGCTGCTGTCGGTCTCGGCCGTGCACCATCACCTGGTCCGCGAGCGCACCCGCAGCAAGACCAGCCTCATCGTCGAGTCCGGCGACGCCCGCGAAGTGCACCACATGGCCATGCTGATCGGCTTCGGCGCCGGTGCGGTCAACCCCTACATGGCTTTTGAGTCGATCAGCGACATGATCGACAGAGGTGTCATCACCGGCATCGACCGGGACAAGGCGCTGAACAACTACATCAAGGCCGCCGGCAAGGGCGTGCTGAAGGTGATGTCCAAGATGGGCATCTCCACGGTGGCGTCCTACCGTGGCGCCCAGTTGTTCCAGGCCATCGGCATCTCCCAGAAGGTGCTCAACGAGTACTTCACCGGTCTGGCCTGCCCGGTCGGCGGGATCGACCTCGACGACATCGCCGCCGACGTCGCCGCCCGCCACCAACTGGCCTACCTGGACCGGCCCGACGAGCGCGCGCACCGTGAACTCGAGGTGGGCGGGGAATACCAGTGGCGCCGCGAGGGCGAGTACCACCTGTTCAACCCGGACACGGTGTTCAAACTCCAACACTCAACTCGTACCGGGCAGTACTCGATCTTCAAGGAGTACACCAAGCTCATCGACGACCAGAGCGAGCGGATCGCCTCGCTGCGCGGTCTGTTGAAGTTCGCCGAGGGTGTGCGTCCGCCGGTGCCTCTGGAGGAAGTGGAGTCCGCCAGCGAGATCGTCAAGCGGTTCTCCACCGGCGCGATGAGCTACGGATCCATCTCTGCCGAGGCTCACGAGACATTGGCTATCGCGATGAATCGGCTTGGCGGGCGGTCGAACTCGGGTGAGGGCGGGGAAGCCGTCAGCCGCTTCGAGCGCGATCCCAACGGTGATTGGCGCCGCAGCGCCATCAAGCAGGTGGCGTCCGGACGTTTCGGCGTCACCAGCAACTACCTGACCAACTGCACCGACATCCAGATCAAGATGGCCCAGGGCGCCAAACCCGGTGAGGGCGGCCAGCTTCCGGGTCACAAGGTCTACCCGTGGGTGGCCGAGGTGCGGCACTCCACGCCGGGCGTGGGCCTGATCTCCCCGCCGCCGCACCACGACATCTACTCGATCGAGGATCTCGCGCAGCTGATCTACGACTTGAAGAACGCCAACCCGGCGGCGCGGATCCACGTGAAACTGGTGAGCGAGAACGGGGTCGGCACGGTCGCGGCCGGCGTTTCCAAGGCCCACGCCGACGTGGTGCTGATCTCCGGGCACGACGGCGGCACCGGCGCGACCCCGCTGACGTCGATGAAGCACGCGGGCGCGCCATGGGAACTCGGCCTGGCCGAGACTCAGCAGACGTTGCTGCTCAACGGACTTCGCGACCGGATCGTCGTTCAGGTTGACGGCCAGCTCAAGACCGGCCGCGATGTGGTGGTGGCTGCGCTGCTCGGTGCCGAGGAGTTCGGTTTCGCCACCGCGCCGCTGGTGGTGTCGGGCTGCATCATGATGCGGGTCTGTCACCTCGACACCTGCCCCGTCGGGGTGGCCACCCAGAATCCGGTCCTGCGCGAACGGTTCAACGGCCAGCCTGAGTTTGTCGAGAACTTCTTCCTGTTCATCGCCGAAGAGGTCCGCGAGTTCATGGCCAAGCTGGGCTTCCGCACCGTCAATGAGATGGTCGGCCAGGTCAACGCGTTGGACACCACCAAGGCTGCCTTGCACTGGCGGGCCCACAAGCTCGACCTGACCCCGGTTCTGCACGAGCCGAACTCGGCGTTCATGAACCAAGACCTGTACTGCAGTTCTCGGCAGGATCACGGGCTGGACAAGGCGCTGGACCAGCAACTGATTGCTCAGTGCCGCGAGGCGCTGGACTCGGGCAGCCCGGTGCGGTTCTCGACGAAGATCTCCAACACCAACCGGACCGTGGGCACCCTGCTGGGCCACGAGGTGACCAAGGCCTACGGTGGCGACGGCCTGCCCGACGGCACCATCGACATCACCTTCGAGGGATCGGCCGGTAACAGTTTCGGCGCGTTCGTACCGCGCGGCATCACGCTGCGGGTCTACGGCGACGCCAACGACTACGTCGGCAAGGGCCTGTCCGGCGGACGGATCGTGCTGCGGCCCTCGGCGGGTGCGCCGGAAGGTTATGTCGCCGAGGACAACATCATCGGCGGCAACGTGATCCTGTTCGGCGCCACCAGCGGTGAGGCGTTCATCCGCGGGACGGTGGGGGAGCGGTTCGCGGTGCGCAACTCCGGCGCACACGCCGTGGTCGAGGGTGTAGGTGATCACGGCTGCGAATACATGACCGGCGGTCGCGTGGTGATCCTGGGCCCGACCGGGCGCAACTTCGCCGCCGGTATGTCCGGCGGGATCGCCTTCGTCTACGACCCGCAGGATCGGTTGCAGTCCAACCTCAACACCGAGATGGTCGACCTCGAGGCGCCCGCCGACGATGACCTCGAGTGGCTGCACTCCTTCCTGGTGGCCCACCACGACGCCACCGATTCGGCTGTTGCGCAACGTATTCTGGCCGACTGGCCACAACAGGCAGGGGATTTCGTGAAGGTGATGCCACGCGATTACAAGCGTGTTCTTGCCGCGATCGCCGAAGCTGAGCGCGCCGGCGAGGACGTGGACACCGCGATCATGGCGGCTTCTCGTGGCTGATCCCAGTGGCTTCCTGAAGTACCCGCGCCGCGAGACACCCAAGCGGCGTCCCGTTCCGCTGCGGCTTCGCGACTGGAACGAGGTCTACGAGGACTTCGATCACGAGGCACTGCAACACCAGGCCGCCCGCTGTATGGATTGCGGGATTCCGTTCTGCCACAACGGCTGCCCGCTAGGCAACCTGATCCCGGAGTGGAACGACCTGGTCCACCGGGACCGGTGGCGCGACGCCATCGAGCGACTGCACGCCACCAACAACTTCCCGGAGTTCACCGGCCGGCTGTGCCCGGCGCCGTGTGAGTCTTCCTGCGTGCTGGGCATCAACTCCGACCCGGTCACCATCAAGCAGGTCGAGGTCGAGATC
>Ga0164293_10001196_pt1 | contig 21754 bp, 20 predicted proteins | sample GEODES118metaG_FD_111487 | JGI IMG/M metagenome (GOLD analysis project Ga0164293, IMG submission 111487) | Eutrophic lake water microbial communities from Lake Mendota, Wisconsin, USA - GEODES118 metaG | ecosystem: Environmental > Aquatic > Freshwater > Lake | place: USA: Lake Mendota...
CAGAACGACGATCCCGTCCCAGTCCCGGAAGCGGCCTCGGCACGAGTGGCACGGTTCCGACTCCCCCTCGGTCCCGCATCGCAGGCAGCGCGGCCGGCCGGCCGACAGCTCACCGGCACATCCTCGGCAGATCGATGCCGTGGCGGCGACTCCGAGGGGGCTTTCGCTCCACGCTTCCCCTGCGGAGCGGAGCGATGACGGCAAGGAATCCTCCCGACGGCAGAGGACGCACCGGGGGGGGAAGAGCAGGTCGATGGCCGCCGACGCCCACCCCCCAGGCAGCCGGGATCGCCAATTCCAACCCGATGTCATCGTCGGAAGAATCCCGCTTCGAGCCACGTTGACGCTGTTTCCCGACCGCCCTATTCTCCGCCCCTCCGCCATGGTCCGGGGCCCGGCCCGGGGCCGGGCTCAGGAGCCCCGTCGGCGCCCCCAGTCCCCACGCCCGGTCCCGGCATGCTGATCGACCGCTACATCGCCCGTGCCCAACTCCATGCCTTTCTGATCGTGTTCATCAGTTTGGCAGGGCTGACGTTCGTTGTCGACGCCTTCACGAACATGGAGGAGTTCGTCACGCACGGGGCCGAAGCCGGCGGGCTTTGGAGAGTGCTCGGGAAGTACTACGGCTACCGGCTGATCTCGTTCTTCGATGCCACGAGTGCCATCATCTCCCTGGCGAGTGCGATGTTCGCACTGTCGTGGCTGGAGCGGCACAACGAATTGACCGCGTTGCTCGCCGCAGGGATCACCCGCTGGAGGATCGCCCGCGGATCGATCGCCTTCGCCGCCGTGGTGGCCCTGCTTGCGGGCGCCAATCGGGAGTTGATCCTCCCTCGGATTCGCGATGCGTTCTCCCGCAACGCCCAGGATCTCAAGGGGAACAAAGACCAGCCTTTCGAGGCCCGCTACGACAACGAGACGGAGATCCTCTTTCGTGGCAGATCGGTGCAGGCAGCTCCCCGGAGGATCGAGGCACCGAGCCTTCTCCTTCCCCACCCCCTGGCGGAACACGGGACCCAGATCGACGCGGCTGAGGCACATTGGGTCGCCGCCGATGACCGTCATCCGGCCGGCTACCTGCTGAGGGGGGTCCGCGAGCCGGCCGGCATCGACCGGCTGGCGCCGGTCGTGGCCGACGGCCGGACGATCATCCAGACGAGGGCCGGCGCCGACTGGGTCGAGGCCGGGCAGTGCTTCGTCGCCAGCAACGTGTCGTTTGAACAGTTGATCGGCTCGTCGAACTGGAGCCAGTACTCGTCGACCCCCGAACTGATGACGGCGATCGCCAACCCGGCACTGGGCGTGGGAGCCGACATCCCGCTCCGCGTCCACGCCCGGTTCGTGGCGCCGTTTCTCGACATGTCCCTGGCGCTGCTCGGCATTCCGTTGGTGGTCGGGCCGAACCGCCGCGGGATCTTCGTCGCCGTCGGCCTGTGTGTCGCCATGACGGTGTTCTTCTTTCTCGTCACGCTCGGCTGCCACGCCGCGGCATCGAGTTACATCATCAGCCCGTCGGTCGGAGCGTGGGCTCCGCTCCTCATCCTGGCCCCTCTGGCTGCCTGGCGGGCCCAACCGATGTGGCAATGACGAAGGCAGGCGCGGCGCGGTGCACGACGGGCCGGATGGCGGCGTGAGATTCCGATCGCGACGGTCGTGACGATCGTGACGATCCGGAAGGCAGGAACGGCCCGGGCAGGGGTGTGGCAAGGTCTCCCCGGCCCTCCCGTCCTGCCAGACCCTCCCGGTTTCGCCAGACGTTTTTTCTCGACCCCGACACCGCCAACAGCCGATCTCTACTCCTACGGGACGGCACCGACACCGCTGCCGCCTCGCACCGTCCGGCAAAGGAGTGCCCTGGCCATGCGCATCAACACCTCACGATTCGGGCGCATCGATATCGACGCCGCCGACATCATCAGTTTCCCAAGCGGGCTCCCCGGACTCGAGGGATGCCGGGAGTGGGCCCTGCTGGCGGACGCGACCAATGACGCCCTCGGTTGGCTTCAGAGCACGACCCGCGGCGACATCGCGCTTGCGGTCGTGAGCCCGAGACGCTTCGTACCCGACTACCAGGTGCGTATTCCACGCAGTGAACTGACGCCGCTTGCGATCGCCGATCTCCGCCAGGCTCAGGTGGTGGTCATCGTCGGTAGTAACGGTAGGACCCTCACCCTCAATCTCAAAGCTCCGATCGTCATCAACCTCGAAGCCCGCACCGGCCGTCAAGTCGTTGCCAGCGGCGAGCTCCCGATGCAATACGAATTGCCCTGCGCGACTCCCGGCCTCAAAAAGAGCGCATAATGACAGTGACAGCCGACCGGGGAATGTCGGCTCCACGACAGGATCAGGAAGGATCGACCGATGCTCGTGCTCTCCAGACAGCGTGATGAAAGCATCATGATCGGTGACAACATCGTTGTCACGATCGTTGACATTCGGGGAGACAAGGTACGTCTCGGCATCAACGCGCCTTCCGAGATCCCTGTCCACCGGCAGGAGGTCTACGAGGCCATCCAGCGGGAAAACCTCAGGGCCGCGCGGCTCGAGCCGGGTGACACCGAGGGACTCGGGCGACTGGCGGGCCGTGGTACCGCCCCGGCACCGAAGAAGCCCAACGACGGACCACGTCGCTGATCAGCGGCGGACGACATCCCTTTCGCCCCGCTCGACGCGGAGTGTTCGGTTGGCGAAGGGAGATCTCGGCACCGGCCGCGACGATTTGGTGGATCAGTCGTGATCAGCCTCCGGAAAAGTATTCCGGCTCCTGCCCTGGCTTCCATTTGATGTTGCAGCCGAGGCTCGGCCGCTGCTCGGTGGAAGGCGTGCTCCCGGCGACGAGGGCATCGAGTGCAGCCCGAAGGTCGGTGCCGGTCACAGGCACCCCGTTCCCGGGGCGGCTGGCATCGAGTTGCCCCCGATACGCCAACTGGCGCCCCGCATCAAAGGCGAAGAAGTCGGGCGTGCACGCTGCCCGGTACGCATGGGCCACCTCCTGCGTGTCGTCGTACAGGTACGGAAACGGGTACCCACGCGCCTCCGCCTCGTGGATCATCTGCTCCGGGGAGTCCGCCGGATGCGTGGCGACGTCGTTTGAGCTGATGGCGGCGAAACCGATTCCAAAGGGGGCGTAATCGCGACCGAGTTGGGCGAGTTGATCGGCGACATGCTTGACGAACGGGCAGTGGTTACAGATGAACATCACCACCGTTCCCCGTGGGCCGGCGACATCTTCGAGCGACAGGACCCGGCCGTCGACATTGGGAAGCGAGAAGTCCGGCGCGGTGGTGCCGAGGGGGAGCATCGTGCTCGGTGTGCGGACCATCGGAAGAATCTCCTGGGTTTCGGGGGGATGATGACGGCGGCCGTACCGCCGCGGCCGGGATGCGCCATGACACCGACAGGCTAACGGCAGCGAAACAACTTCCTGGCATTGGCGGTCGTCGCCGCGGCGACGGCCTGCGGAGCCACGCCCCTGGCGAGGGCGAGACAGTGGGCGGTATGGACGACGTTGGCCGGTTCGTTGCGTTTTCCGCGGAGGGGCTCCGGGGACAGGAACGGGCTATCGGTCTCGACGAGGAGACGGTCGATGGGCACCGTCGCCGCGACCTCGCGGAGCGCCGCGGACGAACGGAAGGTCACCATGCCGGCAAAGCCGAGGTGACAGCCGAGGTCCACCGCCTCGGCCGCGTCCTCGACGGAGCCGGTGAAGGCATGGAGGATCGCCTCGAGGCCCCCCCGGGCGACGGCCTCACCGATCATGACGAGGACGTCCCGGATGCTTTCGCGGGTGTGGACGACGAGCGGGAGGGAGAGGCGCTGCGCCAACCGGATGTGCCGATCGAACCATTCCCGCTGCAAATCCGGCGACGCATGGTCGCGGAACCAGTCGAGTCCGGTCTCACCGATGGCGGCGACGCGCCCCGACTCGGCGAGCGACACGATCGTGTCCCACTCGCCCGCCTCGACATGGTTGACGTCGTTGGGATGGATCCCGGCAGCCGCGACGATGCCCGGCTCGCGGGCGGCGAGATCGGCCGCCGCTTCACTGTCCATGGCGCGCGTCCCGATGACCGCCATCCCCACGACGCCGGCCGCCCGCGCCCGAGCCACCACCTCCGGGACTTCCCCCAGGTAGCGCATCGGATCGAGGTGGCAATGGCTGTCGAAGAACTCCATCGCATCCCTCGTGGGCAGGCCCGAAATCGAGGCTTCAGGAGACCGCGACAGGGGCGCGTTCAGGACACCGGCACCGGTGCGGAGCGACCGCCTCGCCGCACGATCTCCTCGAGGACGTCGGCGTGCTGGAGCGTCGCCTCGCGGGCCTGGCGGACAAGATCGATGTCGTCCGGTACCCCGCCGGTATCCACGAGCCGCTCGAATCGGGCGACCTGATGCCGCAGCCCGTCGAGCACGCGGGGGAGCATCGCGCCGAGATCGACGTCGTGGGTCGAGGTGTACTGGATCGGAAACGCCGGTCGGGGCGGCGTCTCACCGTGCTGCTCGAGCCTCCGGCCCGCCTCGTCGGCGAGGCTCCGCTGATCGTCGACGAGATCGATGATCGCCAGTTTGATGGCCTCGTCACCGGGAAAGCTCCACACCCCGGCGGCCGCGAGATACGCATGCAGCGACGAACCGAGGGTTTCGGCAAGATCGGCGAGTGTCGACTTCATGGGAGCGTGCCGTGGCTGGGAGGGGGATCAGGATGCGAAGGCACCGGCAAACTGGGCGAAGGCGTACAGCCCCGACCAGAAGATGCCGAGCGACACCACCGGGACGACGAGAGCCGTCACGAGCGCACCGGGGATCGACACCAGCGGGAACGCTTCGGCGGTCCGCTCGGCCGGCGGCGGATCGAACGTCATCACCTTCAAGACACGGAGGTAATAGAAGAGGCTGATGACGGTGTTGAGGCCCCCGACGACCAGGAGCACGAGCATCAAGGGACGCTCGGCGCCGAGCGTGACGGCCTCCACGACCGACGAAAACACCAGGAACTTCGAGATGAAACCCGCCAACGGCGGCAGACCGATGAGGCTCACGAGGACGACACCGGTCGCCACGACGATCCCGGGATTGGAGCGGATCAGACCTGCGTAGGAGGCGATCTCCTCGCTCCGCAGCGAGTTCCGCAGCAAGGCCACGATCGCGAAGGCCGCCAGATTCATGAACACGTACGTGCCGAGGTAGAAACAGACCGCAGCGACCGCGGAACGGGTCGCTGCGGGATCACGCCCCGCAAGTGCCACGGCTGCCGCCACCCCCATCATCAGGTATCCGGCGTGGGCGATCGTCGAATAGGCCAGAAGCCGCTTCATGTTCGTCTGGCCGTAGGCCGCGAGATTTCCCAGCGTGCAGGTGAGGGCGGCGAGGAGAGCCACCACCCCGACGATGAAATGCCTCGTATCCGCGAGCGTGGCCATCTGCACGGCATGGTCGGGCCCCGGTCCGGTCGTTCCCAGGCCGAAAGCCACCCGGAGCAGGAGGGCCACGGCGGCCGCCTTGCTCGCGACCGACAGAAACGCCCCCACCTCGGCAGCAGCACCGGCAAACACGTCCGGACACCAGAAGTGAAACGGCACGGCAGAGAGCTTGAAAGCCAAGCCGGCGGCCAGCATCAGCCCACCGATTGCCAGCGCCATCCCCGTGCCGTCGGGCATCCACAACGAACCCAGCGACGCCAATTGGCGGGCCATCGTCGGCATATGGCAGGTGCCGAGCACGCCCGCAAGAAGGCTCAGGCCGTAAAGCATCACGCCCGCCGCACCGGCGCCGTAGACGGCGTATTTCAACGCCGCTTCAGAACTCGTTTTCCGACCTTTCAGGAGCCCGGCGAGGGCATACGACGGCACGCTGGCCATCTCGACTGCCATGAACACCATCAGCAGATGGTTGGCGGAGGCCATCAGGCACATTCCCAACGTCGCCCCGAGGACGAGCGTGTAGAAATCGGCGCCGTCCTCCCGGTCCGGGATCCCCGAGACCTTCGTGAACAGGATGAACAGAACCAGGAACCCTGCCAGGAGCAGACGAATGTAGGCGGTCAGCGAATCGAAGGCGAGCAACCCGCCGAACAGCTCCTGCCGGCCGGCGAGGAGATCGCCGACCGCCGATGTCCACGCCCCTTGCTTGAGCGAGAGGAGATCGTCCCACGCGAAGAACAACGAGAAAAGCACGCCGCCGAGCGCGATGAAGCCGGAGTCGAGGCGCCGCAGGAGCGGCGTCATCCGGCAGAGCAGCAGCAGCACGATCGTGGCGGAGAGGCACAACTCGGGACGAAAATGCGGCAGCGACACGACGAGCGTGTCCTGGAGCGTGCCATCGAGAAGTTGGCCGAGATTGCGGTCGGGATTCACCGTCCACCCTCCACCGAGAAGGTATCGACCGGGGCCTGGAGTTCGACGGCGCCGGACGGCTGAACAACGGCGCCGGCTGCGACCTGGACCGCTGCGTTTCCGTCATGAACCTCCCGCGTCCAGTCGGCGAGCGTCGCCACCTGCTTGTTCACCGTCGGGGTGACGTAGTTGAAGATCACCTGGGGAGCGATTCCGAACACGATTGCCAGCACGACCAGCGGCACGGCGATCGCCAACTCCCGCCGGGTCATCGGGGTGAGATGGTCGCCGTGCGGCCCCTTGTATTCGGCACCGAGATAGACGCGCTGGATTGCCCAGAGGATGTACGCGGCGGTGAGAATGACCGTGAACGCCGAGCAGACCGCGAGCAGACGGCTGTAGTTCCAACTCGAGAGCGTGACGAGCACCTCGCCGATGAAACCGCAAAGCCCCGGGAGACCGAGACCGGCAAAAAAGATCAGCACGGCCAGCGACGCGTAGAGCGGCATCCGGTTGAAGATCCCGCCGAACTCCTCGAGATTGCGGTGGTGCACCCGGTCGTAGAGCACGCCCACCATGAAGAACATGCCCGCCGAACTGATGCCGTGCGCGAGCATCTGGAACATCGCTCCGTTGACACCCTGGGCCCAGGCTTCCCAGTTGTACTGCTGACCCGCCACCGCGCTCCACACACCGAGGCCGAGCATCACGTAGCCCATGTGGCTCACGGAGCTGTAGGCGACCATCCGCTTGAAGTCCTTCTGGGCGAGGGCCGCGAAAGCACCGTACACCATCGACACGACGCCGAGACCGCACACCAACCATGCCATCGACAACGCCCCCCCGGGGCAGATGGGATAGCAGATGCGGAGAATCCCGTAGCCACCGAGTTTGAGAAGCACGCCGGCGAGGATCATGGAGATCGGGGTGGGGGCCTCGACGTGAGCGTCGGGAAGCCAGGTGTGTACCGGCACCACCGGCACCTTGATGACGAAGCCGATGAGGAGGAGGAGGAAGGCCCACGATTCGAGCGTCATCCCCCAGAACGACGTCGCGGCGAACGGAGAATTCGCCGATTGACCGATCTCCGCCAGGGCCATGAGGTTGAAGGTGTGGATCGGCGACGGATGGGAATGGATCGCCGTCAGCGCCGCCGTACGATCGGCGCCTTCGAGCGCCGGGCTGACGACATGGCTGGCGATCAGTTGATCATCCGACAGTGAGCGGATGTCGCTTGCGAAATAGAGCATCAGAATCGCCAACAGCATCAACACGCTGCCGGCGAGCGTGTAGAGGAAGAACTTGATCGCCGCATACTCGCGGCGCGGACCGCCCCAGATGCCGATGAGGAAGTACATCGGCAGAAGCATCACTTCCCAGAACACGTAGAACAGGAAGAAGTCGAGGGAGACGAAGACACCGATCATGCCCGTCTCGAGCAGCAGAAAGAGAATCCAATAGGGCCGGACGTGCTTCTCGATCGGCCAACTCGCGGCAGCGGCGAGCACCGAGAGGAAGGTCGTGAGCAGCACCAGCGGCATGCTGATCCCGTCGACCCCGAGGAGGTAGTCGATCCGGAAAGCAGGGATCCACGGTTGACTGACGACTCCCTGCATTCCTGCCTGCCCGACGGAGAACTGCCCGGGGCCGGCCTCACCGAAGATCGCGGGTACGGCCATCCAGAGCGAGAGAAGGAAGACGACGATGGTCGTGGCCAACCCGACCCAACGAATCGAGTCGTCCTTGCCACGCGGAATCAGTGGCAACGCCAGGATCAACGCCACGATGGCCGGCAGGAAGAGGATGAGTGTCAGCGGCCAGAACGCCGGTTGCGTCACGGCCAGAGTCGGTGCGATTCCCATGGGGCGTAGATCCGTGTGGAACGGTGAGCAGTGCAGGAATGGGAGAAACTGGGGGACCGGGATCAACCGGCGATGGACGAACGGAACAGCAATCCCGCGAGGACGAAGATTGCGACCGTGCCGAGGGCGATGAACATGACGTACTGGCGGAGTTGCCCGGTCTGAACCTTCTTCAGTTCGTATCCGGCGTTCCAGGTGGCGTTGGCAGTGCCGTTGACCAACCCGTCGATCAGCGTTCGATCGATCCAGGCGTCGAATCCAGCCACCTGCTTGGCGCCCCAGGCGAGCCCCTCGATGAACCGGTCGATCAGCCCCTTGTCGACGCCGCTGACCAGACGAGAAAAACCGAGCACGGGCAGCACGAACAGAAACCGGTAGATCTCGTCGAAATACCAGCGGTTGGCGAGGAACGTGTAGACCGGCTTGACCGCCGCGGCGACCGCTGCCGGCGAGATGACACGCCACACGTACATGGCCGCGGCGAGAAGCACACCGGTCGCTGCGGTGGCGAACGCCACGAGCGAGGCCGTGACATGGATGTCGTGGGCATGGCTCTCGTGTTCCGCCGGCACCACCAGGCCGCTGAAGAGAAATCTGCCGAGTTCCGTCTCGCCGGTTCCGGCTGGCCTGGCCTGCTCGAGCATGTTGGCGATCCCGAATCCGCCCGGAAGCGTCCAGCCGGACACGACGGCGAGAATCGCCAGGGCAACGAGCGGATACACCATCACCGGGGGCGACTCATGGGCATGCTCATGAACGTGGTGGTCACGTGGTTCGCCGGCGAACGTCATGAACCACAGCCGGAACATGTAGAAGGCGGTGAGCATCGCTCCGCCGGCCACCGCGTAGAAGAGAATCGAGTGCGACGGATTCTCCCGCGAAAAAAGCAGGGCCTGGGCCAGGATCGAGTCTTTCGAGTAGTAGCCGCTCAGTCCGATGTCGAGAAAGGGGACGCCCGCTCCGATGATCGCCAGACAGCCGACGAGCATCGTCCCGGAGGTCCAGGGCATGACCTTGGCGAGCCCCCCCATCTTTCGCATGTCGTTGGTGTGGCAGGCGTGGATCACCGATCCCGAACAGAGGAACAGCAGGCTCTTGAAGAAGGCGTGCGTGACCAGGTGGAACAATCCCGCCAACCACCCCCCCACGCCGAGCGCCAACATCATGTAGCCGAGTTGGCTGACCGTCGAATAGGCGAGCACCCGCTTGATGTCGTTGGCCACCAGGGCGATCGTGGCCGAGATGAACAGGGTGATCGCCCCGACGTAGGCGATGACCAGCAGGGCATCCGGCGTCAGCACCGGATAGAAGCGGCCGACGAGGTAGACACCGGCCGCCACCATCGTCGCCGAGTGGACGAGCGCGGAGACCGGCGTCGGCCCCTCCATCGCATCGGGCAACCAGACGAACAGCGGAAACTGCGCACTCTTGCCGACGCAACCGCAGAAGATGCCAAGCCCGGCGATCAGCAACAGCCATCGACCGTAGCCCTCGTCCCTCCAATCCTCGACTTTGGCCTCGACCTTCTCCACGCCGGCCCGGGGATCGTCGGCATGCTCCTTGAGCACGGCCGCCACGCGGTCGGCGGCGGAAAACTTCACCAAACCGTCGGGTACCCGCTGGAAGTGTCCGGTGTCGGGGGGCCTGACTTGGGAAAACAGGCCTTGTCGCACATGACCATCTGCACCGGTCGAGTCGGCGAAATGGAGCGTGCCGAGGGCGCCCCACAGTGCCATCAACCCGATGAGCATGCCGAAGTCGCCGATTCGATTGACGATGAATGCCTTGTTGGCGGCGTTCGAGGCGCTCTTTCGCTCGTAATAGAAGCCGATGAGGAACCACGAGCAGATGCCGACGAGCTCCCAGAAAATGAACACCATCGCCAAGTTGCCGGCGATGACGATCCCGAGCATCGAAAAGCAGAACAGGGAGAGGGCTTGGAAGAAACGGTGAAACCTCCCCGGGCGATGGAGATGCCCACCGTCGGAGAGGTGCACTTCGTGGTCTGTGATGTCGTGGAGTTCGTCGTGCATGTACCCCGAGGCATAGACGTGGATGCACGTGGCGATGAAGGTGATCATCACGAACATCAACACGGTGAGCGCGTCGATGTACCAGCCGATCGAGAGTTTCAGGCGCCCTCCCTCGTAGAGCGTGTACCAATCGCCCGACGAGTGCGGCGGCGCGGCGGCATGGCCAGTCTCCCCGTGGCCGTGCTCCTCCGCGGGAGCGTGACCCGTGGCGCCGTGCGCCGGATCTGCGGACGCATGGGCTTCGCCATGATCACCATGGGCCACCGCCCGAACGGGATGCTCCGCCACCCAGGACACGAACGCGACGAGCGAGAGCACGAACGACCCTACGATCGCGGCGGTGGCGACACCGGCAGCCCCTTTGCCGTGATCCCCGAGGCGGGGGCCGGCGAAGAGAATGATCACGAACGACGCCAGGGGCAGCAGCCAGGCAAGCCCGAGAAGCGTCGGCAGGAGGGATTCCAGGTCCATGGGATTACGGGAGCGGAGCTCACCCCTTCAGGTCGTCGGCCCGGTCGACATCGACGGTGGCGTGATTGTTGTAGAAGTTGAGGGTGATCGCGAGCGCCACGGCCGCCTCGGCGGCGGCAAGCAGGATCACGAACAGCGCCACGACCTGCCCATCGAGACCGAGGGTCGGCGTCCCTTCGGCGCGGAGATAGGGAGAAGAGAAGGCGACGAAGTTGATATTCGCGCCGTTGAGCACGAGTTCGATCCCCATGAGGATCCCCAACGCATTGCGCTTGAGTGCCATGCAGGCGACTCCTGCCGTGAACAGCACCGCGCCGACAATCAGGTAATGGATCAGGCCGATCGGATCGGTGAACGGATTCGCACCGAACAACGGCACGATCCCGAGGCAGGGCGGCAACGGTATCGCGGAGGGCAGGCAGGCACAGGTCACGCCGAAAACCATCATCGACCTCCTCCCACGAGCGCCGACTTCGATCCACCCGAAGTTCTCCCCACCGGTGCGGAACCGACCGCCACCGGGGATTCCACGTCGACCGGCATTGCGGCGGCGACAGCATCGAGAGCCCGTGGCGTCCGCCGGCGTTTGGCACGCGCCAGGTAGGCCGCCCCGACGAGCACGACCAGCAGGTGCACCGAGACGATTTCAAACGGAAGCATGTAGCCGGTGCGTCCGCCGGCGGGCGATGCCGACGGTGGATCATCGACGCGGACTCCGACGAGCGCCATCCCCAGCGGTGTCGCCGACGGTGCCGGCACCACCGCCGACCCGGGCTTCAGCCAAGCGTCGACCGAAAGGGACGCCGTCAGGAGGAGGGCCAGCAGGGAGGCCCCGGCCACCGCGGCAAGCGTGCGATCGGAAGCCGACGGCTTGATCGACACGAGCGGAGCCTGCGCCGTGAGCATGACACCGAAGACGAGGAGCACCAGGGTGCCGCCCACGTAGATCATCAACTGCATCGCGCCGATGAACTCGGCACCCGCAAGGAAGAACAGGCCTGCCGTGGCACCGAGCGAGAACACGAGATAGAGCGCCATGCGGACGACGTTGTCGGCCGCCACGACCCCGACGGCGAATCCGCAGGCCAAAGCGGCAAACAGCAGGAACAGCACAGAATGCCAATTGATCCCGGCCACCGGCAGGGCCGCCAGAGGCAGCCCCGGCGCGGAGAGATGCGCCATGGCAGGGCCGACCGCATGCGTCAGGAAGGAGATGTCCATGTCGAGCATTCCCGTCACCGTGGGCTCCGCTTCACGAGATCAACAGGAGCAGCAGGATCCGCCGCCGACCGGATTCCCCCCGAAAGCCCGCCTGGACCCTCGAGCCATCCCTCGCGGATCTCACCGGCCGGACGCCCCCAGCCCGGCACGAGCCCGCCCGGCAAGAACAGTTGCCAAAGCATCACTCCGGCGAACATCGCCGCCGCGATCGGCGTGCAGTATTTGAGGCAGGTGGTCATCACCTGATCGATCCGCAACCGCGGGAGCGTCCACCTGATCCACATCATCAGCAACACCCCGAACGTCGCCTTGCCGATCAGGTTGGCGATGCCGAGTAGCCGGACCGCATAGGCGGCCGTGTCGCCCGTGCCGTCACTGAAACCCAGCAGCCGGGCCACCGGCACAGGACCATTCCAGCCGCCGAGGAACAGCACCGCAGCCAGGGCACTGACGAGGAACATCGAGCCGTACTCGGCCATGAAGAAGAAGCTCCATCGGAGCCCCGAGTACTCGGTATGGAAGCCGGCCACCAGTTCGCTCTCCGCTTCGGCGAGGTCGAACGGCGCCCGGTTGACGCTCGCGACGGCGCAGGTGACGTACACCCAGAAGATGACGAACGTGAACGGGTCGTGGAACAGGTACCAATTCGACATCCATCCCGCTTGCTTTTCGCCGATCGTAACGAGATCCATGGTCCCGGCGAGCATCACCGGCACCACGACGCACATCCCCAGCGGGACCTCGTAGCTGACCACCTGGGCCGCTTCCCGCATCGCCCCGAACAGGGACCACTTCGAGGCCGACGCGTAGCCGGCGAGGATCACGCCGAAGACCTCGAGGCCGAGCACGGCCACGACGAAGAACACGCCTACGTTGAGCCGCTGGCCGACGACGTCGAACGCGAACGGCAGGGCGATGAACGCGCAGAACGACGCACAGAAACTGACGTAAGGCGCGAGCCTGAACAGCAGCCCGTCAGCCCCCTCGGGCATCAGGTCTTCTTTGGCGAGGAGTTTGATGCCGTCGGCGAGCGACTGCAGCCACCCGAAACGGCCACCGGTGCGGGTGGGGCCGAGGCGGTCTTGGATCCGCGCGGCGATCTTTCGCTCCGCCCAGATGAAAACCAGCGCGCCGCCGGCGATCACGTTGAGCAGCAGGACCGCCGCCACGAGGGCCGCGATCGACCACGCGATCCAGCCCGGAAGCCCCAGCCCGATGAGGAAATCAGCCATACAGCACCCACTTCACATCCGCAGGAAAAGCCGACTGACAGCGATTTTCCCCGCCGGAACGCCACATCGTGAAAATTCGCACGAAGTTTGACCTAGACCGCTCCGATTCACAAGTGGCGACAGGGAAACCGCCGCCGAGTTGCACCACCCTCCGACCTCCATACCGACAGAGCCCCCGGGTGTTCGGTACCGCCACGCCGGGCGGGTTCCGAGCGGGGCCCATCCCGGAATCCTCCGGGCCTCCCAAGACCGAGGGGCGACAGATCGGCGGCGAGTCGAACTCTCGACGCCTGCTGGCCGCCGCGGGCTCAGCGGTCGATCTCCCCCATCACGATGTCGAGGCTTCCCACGATCGCCGGGACGTCGGCAATCAGGCAGCCACGGCAGAGCACATGGGTCACCGAGAGATTCGAGAACGAACTCGATCGGGCCCGCACGCGCCAAGGGATCGATGTCCCGTTGCCGACGACGTAGAAGCCCATCTGCCCCTTGGGGGCCTCTGTCTCGAGATACGCATCCCCCACAGGGAGTTTCTCGGCGAGCTTCAACGGTTCGGGAAGCGGATCGCGGCAGGCTGCATAGCGATCGATCGCCTGGCGGACCAAGTCCATCGACTGCACGACCTCGAGCATGCGGACGAAGAACCGGTGCCAACAATCCCCGAGCACCGCCTCCACAGGAACCGCCGGGTAGGTGTGGTCGCGAGGGTATTTCCCGTCCTTCTGCACCGCGACTTCGAAGGCGTAGCCGTCGTACATGGCGGTGTAGATGCTCTCGCCATCACGCCGCATGTCCTGATCCACACCACTGCCACGGAGCACCGGGCCGCTGCAGCCGTAATCGATCGCCGTCTCGCGAGACATGATGCCGATCCCGGCGGTCCGCTTCACGAAGATCGCGTTGGTGGTGAGGAGGGCGTGATACTCCTTGATGATCGGCTCGAACTGGTCGAGGAATGCCTCGCATTTTTGCAGCCATCCCGGCGGCAGATCGGCCGTGGCTCCGCCGACCGTGAGGTAGCTGTAGGTCAGCCGTGCACCACAGGCCTCCTCGAACAAATCGAGGATCTTCTCCCGTTCCCGGAACGCATACAGAAACGGGCTGAAAGTCCCGAGATCGAGCCCGTAAGCGCCCATACCCACGAGGTGACTGGCGATCCGGTTGAGTTCGGCGATCAGGACCCGAAGGTGCCGGGCCTTCTCTCCCACGTCATGCCGCATCAGCTTCTCGACCGTCAGGGCCCAGCCGAGATTCATGTTCATCGCCGCCAGGTAATCGAGCCTGTCGGTGTAGGGAATCCACTGACGGGGGGCGAGATTCTCCCCGATCTTTTCCGCACAGCGATGGAGGTAACCGATGTGGGGCTCGGTCTCCGACACGATCTCGCCGTCGGTGCGGAGCACGAGCCGGAGAACGCCGTGCGTGCTGGGGTGTTGCGGCCCCATGTTGACGAGCATCTCGTCGGTCCGGACGTCGAACTCGATGATCCGCGGGTCGTCTTCGATGAGATTTGGCATGGCGGTGGGCTTCGGGGGGGGCGCGGAAGCGGATGGCGGTTTGGGCGGTGAAGGTCGATGGACCGGCGCTACGATCACTTGCCACGGATGCCGTGGTAGTCCAAGGGCATCTCGTAATCCTTGCGGAGCGGATGGCCGACCCAATCCTCGGGGCAGAGGATCCTCCGCAGATCGGGATGACCCGTGAAATTCACCCCGGAGAGATCGTAGACCTCACGTTCGTGCCAGTCGGCGGTTCGCCACACGCTCGTGACACTCGGCAACTCCGGAAGCTGCCCGGCCACGTCTCCGGACCAGCGGGGAAGTTTCGTCTTGAGCACGAGCGTTGCCCGGGCCGGCGTGCTCCAGAGGTGGTAGACCATCTCGATGTGAGGCTGCCAGGAAACCTTGGCCGCCTTCTTGGCGTCGGGCTCGAACCAATCGACCGCGGTGATGCATTGCAGCGCGTCGAAACGCGGTTCACTCGCCCCCTTCAGCCATCGGCAAACGTCCGCGATCCGCTCCGGCGCGATCTCGATCCACGGGTCGAGCCCGTCGAGGTGACTGCCGACCACCGCACCGGGGCATGCCGCCTCGATCGACTCGAGAAATCCAGGACCTTTCATCGACGCGACTCCTCTTCACCCCGAGACCATCACGCTCCGACACCCAGCCACCACCGACACCAGGACCACCGTCAACCGCGGCTTCCACGCTCGTTGGAGGTGGCGCGAACCCAATCAAGGTCGCCACGATTCCAAACATAGGCAAATCCAACGAGCAGGATCGCGAAGAATGTCGCCATGTCCGCGACCGCGATGCGGGCAAGCAACCCTCCGGCACGGGCGACGTCGCGCTCGGCGGCGGAGCGCTCGCGTTGGACCGGTTCGGTCCCCGGGATGACGGCGCCGCTGAAATCCGGGACGGCAGGTCTCTCGATCCCGAGTTCTCGAAGCAACCCTGCCGCCGCCGGCGTCAGCGACGCTCCGTCTGCCTGCACGGTCTGCAAGGACGGATCAGCCAGTTGCGTCGCCTTGCCGAAGACGGTCGCCCAGGGAAAGAAGAGCGCCACCTCGACGTCGAAGATGATGAACAGAAGCGCCACGACATAAAACCGCAGATCGAACTGGACGAAACTCGACCCGATCGCCGGTTCACCGCACTCGTAGACCTCGAGTTTCTCGGTGTTGGGAAGCCGAGGTCGGACAAGCCACCCGACGAGCAGATTGACGGCCAGGAAGGCGCCGCCGACAGCCACGAAGAGGGCCACGAAACCGGCCAGAATGGAAGGATCGAGAAACGATGGCATGGTGGATGACTCGCGACGAAGCTGCGTCTGAGATGACTCCCGAAGGATGATTCCCGCAGACAGCGACGGCGTTGCTGGCAAGCGACTCGAAGGGGCTTCGAGCCCGAGCCTTCACCGAAACACCGCTGCCGGACCGAACGACTCGACCTTGACTCTCCCGACGGAAATCGGGGCAGCGACTCGGCGCCGCCCCCGCATCACTGGTTGGGACCACCGTGGACGGGATCGACGATCACCTTCGAAGCGGCCACCGCGGTCGGGTTGAGCGTTGACCGTCCCCAGGCGACGTCGACCGGAAGACGGGCGAAATCGACGATCGTTCCGTCCCGACTGTAGCAACTCAAGTCGAGCGTCGACCCCATGAAGATGCAGTCGACCGGGCAAGGTTCGACGCACAACGCGCAGAACATGCACTTGGAATAGTCGATGGTGAAGCCCGTGACCTGAAATCCCTTTCCCCCTGTGACCCGCTCCTTGCCGATGTAGATGCAATCGACCGGACAGGCCTTCGAGCACTGATCGCAGGCGATGCACGTGGTCAGGTCGTAGCGGTGAAACCCTCGGTAGCGGGCCGCCACGGGGGCCGGCAGTTCCGGGTATTCGAAATGCTCCGTGAAGGTCCGGCGCTTTTGATCGTAGGTGCTGCCGAACACCCGGAGCGTGACGAGCATGCCCTGCACGACCGTGGCGACGGCCGTGTAGACGTTGCGGAACCACTCGGTCATGGGAGATCCATTGCTGGCAGGACCCTGCGGCATTCCGCAGGGGGACTGAACTGGACAGGCAGCCACGGCATCGCCCAGCTGCCGAACACCGGGGCCTGCAGGACCCAGCCGTGGTCGGCGGCAGAAGAAGCCGGTCTGGAGGTGAGTATAGGAGTGCGGTTGATCCCCACAAGCCGCGACAGGCGTGTCCCCCGGATCCGCGGCGAATGTCGGCGAAGCGCCTTGTCACCGCGGCGTGTCAGAGGCCGCGAGTTCCCCGATTGCACCGCGACTCGCGTCGCGTCCAATCATCGATTTTTCCATAGAGAGGCCCAACGCTGGGTCTCTCGCCACCCCCACGAGAGGGTCCTGCGAGGCTCGCTGACGGCTCAATTCCGCCGCCAGCCCGAGGGATCGGCGTCGCGCCGCTGGAATGCAATGGCCAAAAACTTGAGAAAAGAAGCTCTTTCAGTGAGTTTCGTTGGCTCGAGCACAGGCACGGCGTGCCCTCGAGACGGGCCCAGTCGAGGAGGGCATGCCCTTAGCCCCCCCTCCGGCGGATCGACGAAACTGAAGAAGCCGAGAGATTCCCGGCAAAAGATTCTGGGACCTTGACGAAACGACGGAAACATTTACAACTAATGAGTTTGGATCGCTTTTGCACCACTGCCCCCCCCTGATCGAAAGACGCAACGCTCGACAGTCAGTTTGCAAACCTTCTGGTCCGCATCCTGCCCGACGGTGTTCGCTCCGACCCGCCACGGTCTCTGGCTCCCGAGGATTGATCCATGCTTGTCCTGTCGCGGAAGAAGGACGAAAGCATCGTCATCAACAACGACATCACGATCGTGGTGGTGGAAATCCGTGGAGACAAGGTGCGGCTCGGCGTCGAGGCCCCCAAAGAGGTGCCGGTGCACCGCCAAGAGGTGTTCGACGCGATCGCCCGGGGCGATGACGTCAGGGGTGACGATGTGAGTTCGGCGGAATCCTCACTTCTGGGCCTCTCGGATGTCGATGAGCGGCTCGCGGAACCTCCGCCGGGCCCTGCGGCGGTGTCTGAAGATCGACCTGCCGATCTTCTTCCCTGACTCGACGATTTTCCCAGACTCCCGAACCAGTGCTTCGCGAGCCTGGACTGGAGCCATCACAAGCGATTTCCCGTTCTTTCCGGTATTCCGTCCGCGCCGCATCACCCGGCCCCATCGTCTAGAGGCCTAGGACACGGGCCTTTCAAGCCTGCAACCGGGGTTCGAATCCCCGTGGGGTCATTTGTGCGGCGCGGGCGGGAACCGGTACAAACCGCGGTCGCTTCCGTCGCGGCGGCCGGCTTCCCCAGTCGCCGGAGCAGGTTGATCTCCCGGCCGCCTCGAGGACAGGACGTCAACGGGCCCCCGGGAAACGACGCCAGCGCGACCGGTGGGCCGATGTCGCCACACTCGTGTACCTCGTTGCGAATCGTCCGTCCTTTTTCCCGTTGTCCTTTGGACGCCCCCTTTCTCTCCCGGAGATGATGGCCACGATCATGCCGTGAGCCGCACCCTATGGCAGGAATCTACGACGCGGTCCTCCTCGTTTCCTTCGGTGGCCCGGATGGCCCCGATGACGTCATGCCGTTCCTGGAAAATGTGCTCCGCGGCCGCAACGTTCCCCGGGAGCGGATGCTCGAAGTGGCGGAGCATTACCACCACTTCGGCGGACGCAGTCCGATCAACGCGCAGAATGTCGCTTTGATCGAAGCGCTTCGGAAGGAACTCGCCGCCCACGGCCCCGATCTGCCGGTCTATTGGGGCAATCGGAACTGGCATCCGCTTCTTGCCGACACGCTCCGGGAAATGGCCGACAACGGCATCAAACGTGTGGCGGCCTTCGTGACCAGTGCCTACAGCAGTTACTCCGGCTGCCGGCAGTACCGGGAGAACATCGCCGCGGCGTGCGCCTCACTCGGCGACAGAGCCCCACGCGTCGACAAGTTGCGGGTTTTCTTCAACCACCCCGGATTCGTCGGGCCGATGGCGGCCAATCTCTCCCGAAGTCTGGCGGCGTTTCCCGCAGACCAGCGTGCCGCGACGCCGGTCCTGTTCACCGCACACAGCATCCCTCTGTCGATGGCAGAGTCCTGCCGCTACCTCGCGCAACTCCGTGAGGCCTGTCGGCTCGTGGCGACCGAAGCGGGGGTGACAACATGGGAACTCGTCTTTCAAAGCCGGAGCGGCCCGCCTACGCAACCATGGCTCGAGCCTGACGTCTGCGATTCAATCCGCGCGCTTCATGCGGACGGCCATGACCGGGTCGTGGTGGCGCCGATCGGCTTCATCTCCGATCACATGGAAGTCCTCTACGATCTCGACACCGAGGCCGCCGATCTCTGCCAGAGCCTCGGTATGAAGTTCCAACGGACGGCGACGGTGGGAACCGCCCCAGCCTTCGTCACGATGATCCGCGACCTGATCGCCGAACGACACACCGAGTCGACCGAACGGCTGGCCGTTGGCGATCTACCCGCGAGCCACGATGTCTGTCCGCTCGACTGCTGCCCGGCGCCGCAGCGCCCCGCGGCGGCAACCGGCGGTCCTGGTGGGGGCCGCCCGGGCTCCCCTCCAGCGGAACCGAGCCGATGACCGTGGAATCTTCCGAGGGCCGACGCCCCCCCTCACACCGGATCGTGCCGGGCGTCGCAGCCACTGATCCCCCCCGGCAGTGCGTCGCGCTCGTGCACGGATTCCTCTCCCACAGCATGATGCTGGCCGTTCTCGCACACCGGCTCCGTCGTCACGGTTACCGACCGGAGTCTTGGGGATACCGCAACATGTGCTGCTCGGTGCTCGTCCACGCAGACCGGTTCGCAGCGGAACTCCGCACCCTCGACGCCGACCCGACGATCGACACGCTCCATCTCGTCACCCACAGCATGGGATGCATCGTCGCCCGGGCAGCGCTCGACCGCTTCCGCCCACGGAAACTCGGGAGATTCGTGATGCTCGCCCCTCCGAACCGTGGGTCATTCGTGGCGACGGCCACCGCAGGCACGCTCGGCCGCCTGTTCCGCCCCGTGGTGGAGCTCTCGACCGCCGAGGACAGCCTCGTCAATTCCCTCCCCACCCCGCAGGGCGTCGAGATCGGCGTCATTGCCGCAGGGCGGGATGCCCTGATCGCTCCGGAGAGCACACGCCCCGACGCCCCCCACGATCACGCCACCGTGCGCTGCCTGCATTCGAGTTTGTTGTTTCGACGCGATGCCGCCGAACTCGTCGTTGCCTTCCTCGAACACGGCCGTTTCCCCGAGGCAGACACGCCGCTCGTCGTCGCCTCCTGACACCGGATCGCAGACACCATGGACACGTCGCCCCGTCCCCTCGGCCGCAGTGGCCATTCCATCCCTCCATTCGGGCTCGGCTGCTGGCCTCTCGCAGGCATGACACGCGAGGGCATCACCCGTGAAGTCGCCGTGGCGACGGTGCTCGCGGCCCTCGACGCCGGCATCTCCCACCTCGACACGGCCTACTGCTACGGCGCGGATGGCGAAAGCGAAACGGCCATCGGCAGGGCCGTCCAGGGGAGACCGAGATCCTCCGTGTTTCTCGCCGGGAAGTGCGGCATTCACTGGGAGCCGGGGCGGAAGCAGTGCGTCGACGGCCGACCGGAGCGACTCAGGATCGAGGTCGAGCAGAGCCTCCGACGGCTCGGCGTCGAAAGCCTCGATCTCCTCTATCTTCATGCCCCGGATCCGAGCGTACCGCTCGCGACATCGATGGCCGAACTCGGCCGCCTCCAAGCCGAGGGCATGACGCGGACCATCGGGATCTCCAACGTGTCGCTCGCGCAGCTCCGCGTGGCGGCCGATGCCTGCCCTCTGGCAGCCTGCCAGCTTCCCTACAACATGCTCCAGCGCGAAATCGAGAAGGACATCGTGCCGTGGTGCCTGGAGGAAAGTGTGGCCATCGTGGCCTACTGGCCCCTCATGAAGGGCCTGCTCGCCGGGGGAATGACCCGCGACAGGACGTTTCCCCTGACCGACAGTCGCCACAAATACCCGATGTTTCAGGGGGCCGAGTTCCAGCGGAATCTCGACTTCGTCGATGTCGTCCAGGCGGAAGCAGATCGCCTCGGAAGGCCTCTTGCCGATCTCGTGCTCGCCTGGACGGCACGCCAGCCCGGTATCACGAGCGTCCTCTTCGGGGCCACGTCGCCTGAGCAAGTCGTCGTCAACGCGGCGGCCCGGTCGTGCATCATCGATGCCCGGGCAGAGCGGACGATCGCTGACGGCATCGCGGCACGCGGACCGATCGTCGGTCGCCGGCCGGTTTGATCCGACGGCGTCCGATCGGCACGGCCCGATGCCGAGATGCCGGAATCTGCCGGGAAGGCATCACACCGGAGCGAACCGGCTTTCAGGCCGCGCCCACGGCCTGCGGCTGCAGTGTTGCCACGCTGCGGTACGAGTGCTGCACCTTGAGGATTGTCTGACGGAACGACTCGGGCCGACTCACCCCAGGCAGGCGAAAAGTCTCCACCGCCCCCTTGCGAAACACCAAATCACCGGCGGCATACCACTCCTGCCCGGGCTCGACGACGAGCTCGACCGAGTCAAACGTGTCGAAATCCACAAACTGCTGGATACGGGGCAAGACTCCCCGCTCAACGATCACCCGCCGATTGGTGAGTCGATATCGCTGAATGGCCCACGGCAGACGCAGCGAAAGGTAGAGCATCAATCCGACCGGCATGCAGGCAAGCAGCGCCAAACGCCCGAAAGAGACCGGCCCGAATCCATCCTTGATCCGGAAGAAACGGCCCAGCATCCGCCCCAACGACGTCGACGCCACGGACGGCCAAACGGTCATGACCGTCGTCTCGGTGACGGATGGCGGAGAGACGCCGGCGATTGACTGCATCGTCATGGACGAACCTACCTGAGAGTGTCGGGGCCCGACGGGTTTGATTGCTCAGAGAGCTGCCCGAAGTCTGAATCGTAACGCACCACAGGCCCCTGGGAAGAGCCTCGCCGGGGAGTCGACCTCGAGCCGGAGCCGGGCTGCGCAATCCCGTGCCGTGCCCCGCAAACCGAGATCAGGCCGCCGACTGCTGGCAAACCAC
>Ga0164293_10001197_pt1 | contig 21745 bp, 17 predicted proteins | sample GEODES118metaG_FD_111487 | JGI IMG/M metagenome (GOLD analysis project Ga0164293, IMG submission 111487) | Eutrophic lake water microbial communities from Lake Mendota, Wisconsin, USA - GEODES118 metaG | ecosystem: Environmental > Aquatic > Freshwater > Lake | place: USA: Lake Mendota...
CAGGCAGGTGCCGCTGGGGGCGTCGGCCTTGCGGTTGTGGTGGAGCTCGGTGAGCTCGCAGTAGTCGTAGAAGCGGGCGGCGGCGGCGGCGGCCTGCTGGAGCAGCACCATCCCCACCGAGAAGTTGGGAATCACCGCGGCGCCAACCCCCGCCTTGGCCGCAAAACCGGCGAGCTCGTGCAGCTGCTCGGGGCTCAGGCCGGTGGTGCCGATCACCGGATGGACGCCGTAGGCGATGGCGGCGCGGGTGTGCTCGTACACCACCGAGGGATGGGTGAAGTCCACGAGCACGGCGCCCCCGCCCGGGCCGGCGCTGCGCACCGACTGACTCACCTGGCAGAGGGTGCCCTCCAGGTCGGCGGTGATCGCCACCTGCTGCTCCCCAAGACCCAGGGCCAGCCCCACATCCTCCCCCTCCCGGCCGGGGGTGGTGTCCACGGCGCCTGCCAGGGTGCAGTCGGGCGCGGCCAACACCGTGCGCACCACCTCGGCGCCCATGCGGCCCAGGGCTCCGGCCACCACCACCGGGATGGGGCGCTCCGGAGGCGGGGGGGCGGAGACGGAGGCGCTCATCGGATTGGCCAGGGCTGGCGCCGAGCCTATGAGGAGGTCGCGCCGCCTGGCTCCCCTGCGTAGGCTTCGTGCCATTGCGCACACAACCACTCGCATGTTCACGCAGGTCCGCTCCGCCAACCGCCGGGTCGTTCCCGACAGCACCGGGGATCGGGCCGTGATGAAGGCGGTCTACGTGGTGCTCGAACCCCAATATCAGAACGCCCTCACCCAGGCGGCCACCAGCCTCAATGACCAGAACGGCCCCCTGGCGATCGAGCTGAGCGGCTACCTGATCGAGGAGCTGCGCGACCCGCAGAACTACGCCGACTTCTGCGCCGACGTGGCCGCCGCGGATGTCTTCATCGCCTCGCTGATTTTCATCGAAGACCTGGCCCAGAAAGTGGTGGAGGCCGTAACCCCCCACCGGGATCGGCTCAAGGCGGCGGTGATTTTCCCCTCGATGCCCGAGGTGATGCGTCTCAACAAGCTGGGCACCTTTTCGATGGCCCAGCTGGGCCAGAGCAAGAGTGCCATCGCCGGCTTCATGAAAAAGCGCAAGGAGGCCGGCGGCGCCGGCTTCCAAGACGCGATGCTCAAGCTGCTCAACACCCTGCCAACGGTGTTGAAGTATCTGCCCGTGGAGAAGGCGCAGGATGCCCGCTCCTTCATGCTCAGCTTCCAGTACTGGCTAGGGGGTACGCCGGACAACCTGCGCAATTTCCTGTTGATGCTGGCCGACAAATACGTCTTCCCACGGGGCGAAGACGGCCGGCCCGCCCTGCAGGTGGCCGACCCCGTGGTGTTTCCGGATCTAGGGATCTGGCATCCCCTGGCCCCGGCGATGTTTGAGGACATCAAGGAGTACCTCAACTGGACATCCAGCCGCAGCGACCTCAGCGAGGACGCCCGCCGCGGCCCCGTGATCGGCCTGGTGCTGCAGCGCAGCCACATCGTCACCGGCGACGAGGCCCACTACGTGGCGGTGATCCAGGAACTGGAATTCCGCGGCGCCAGGGTGATTCCGGTGTTCTGCGGTGGTCTCGACTTCACCCGCCCGGTGAATGCCTTCTTCTTCGATCCGCTGAATCCAGACGTACCCCTGGTGGATGGGGTGGTGTCGCTCACCGGCTTCGCCCTGGTGGGGGGACCGGCCCGGCAGGATCACCCCAAGGCGATCGAGGTGCTGAAGAAGCTCAATCGCCCCTACATGGTGGCCCTGCCACTGGTCTTCCAGACCACCCAGGAATGGGAGGAGAGCGATCTGGGGCTCCATCCGGTGCAAGTAGCTCTGCAGATCGCCATTCCCGAGTTGGATGGCGCCATCGAGCCGATCGTGCTCAGCGGCCGCGACGACGCCACCGGCAAAGCCCACACTTTGCAGGACCGGGTGGAGGCCATCGCCGAGCGCTCCATCCGCTGGGCCTCCCTGCGCGTCAAGCCCCGCAACGAGAAAAAGCTGGCGATCACCGTGTTCAGCTTCCCACCGGATAAGGGCAACGTTGGCACTGCCGCCTATCTCGATGTGTTCGCCTCGATCCATCGCGTGATGGAGGAGATGCGGGCCAAGGGGTACGACGTCAGCGATTTGCCGCGCTCGCCCAAGGAGCTGATGGAGGCGGTGCTCAAGGATCCCGAGGCGATGGAGGGGTCGCCGGAGCTGGCAATCGCCCATCGCATGAGCGTGGCTGAATACGAGCGGCTGACGCCCTATTCCGTGAGGCTCGAGGAAAACTGGGGCAAGCCGCCTGGCACCCTCAATTCCGATGGCACCAACCTGCTGATCTACGGCCGCCACTTCGGCAATGTGTTTGTGGGGGTACAGCCCACCTTTGGCTACGAAGGCGACCCGATGCGGCTGCTCTACTCGCGTAGTGCCAGCCCCCACCACGGTTTCGCCGCCTACTACACCTACTTGGAGAAGGTGTGGGGCGCCGACGCGGTGCTGCACTTCGGCACCCATGGCTCGCTGGAATTCATGCCCGGCAAACAGATGGGCATGAGCGAAACCTGCTACCCGGATTCCCTGATCGGCGCCCTGCCGAATCTTTATTACTACGCTGCCAACAACCCCAGCGAGGCCACGATCGCCAAGCGGCGCGGGTACGCCGAAACGATCAGCTACCTCACCCCGCCGGCCGAAAACGCTGGGCTTTACAAGGGCCTCAAGGAGCTCGGTGAACTGGTGGGCAGCTACCAGCAGCTGCGCGAAGGCAGCCGCGGCGTGCAGATCGTCAACGCCATTGTGGAAACGGCTCGCCAGTGCAATCTCGATAAGGATGTCTGCCTGCCCAACGACGACGCCTCTGAGCTCGATCTGGAAGGGCGCGATGCGGTGGTGGGTGCGGTGTATCGCCAGTTGATGGAGATCGAGAGCCGCCTGCTGCCCTGCGGCCTGCACACCATCGGCAAGCCCCCCACCGCCGAGGAGGCAATCGCCACCCTCGTGAACATCGCCGCCATTGAACGGCCGGAAGAGGGGCTCCGCTCCCTGCCTGGCCTGCTGGCCGAGGCGCTTGGCCGCACCATCGACGAGGTGTACCGCGGCAATGATGCCGGTGTGTTGGCGGATGTGGAGCTTAACCGCCATATCACCGAAACCTGTCGGCTCGCGGTGGGATCGATGGTGCGGGAGGTTACCGGCGCCGATGGCCGGGTCACCCTGCGCCGCAATTTCGGCTGGTTCTTCGAGCTGCTGGAGCGCTTCGGGCTGCGTCTGCCGAGCCCCTGGCTTAGCGCCTGTCGCCAGGGCGGCTTTGCGGCGGTCGATGCGGTGGAGCTCGACAAGCAGTTCGCCTACCTGCGCTTCTGCCTGGAGCAGGTGTGCGCCGACCAGGAGATGGGCAGCCTGCTGCGCGCCCTCGATGGCGAATACGTGATCCCCGGCCCCGGCGGCGATCCGATTCGCAATCCTGGCGTGTTGCCGAGCGGCAAGAACATCCACGCCCTTGATCCCCAGTCCATCCCAACCCGGGCCGCAATCGCTGCCGCCAAGGTGGTGGTGGATCGGCTGATCGAGCGGCAGAAGGCGGAGCAGGGCAGCTGGCCGGAAACCATCGCCTGTGTGCTCTGGGGCACCGACAACATCAAGACCTACGGCGAATCGCTGGCCCAGATCCTTTGGTTCATCGGCGTGCGCCCCGTGCCCGATTCGCTTGGCCGCGTGAACAAACTCGAGCTGATCCCCTTGGAGGAGCTGGGCAGACCCCGCATCGATGTGGTGGTGAATTGCTCAGGGGTGTTCCGCGATCTGTTCATCAACCAGATGGGGCTGATCGATCAGGGTGTGAAGATGGCCGCCGAAGCGGATGAGCCGGAGGCGATGAACTTCGTGCGCAAGCACGCCCAAGAGCAGGCCAAAGCCCAGGGCATCTCGCTGCGCGATGCAGCCACCCGCGTCTTCTCGAACGCCAGCGGTAGCTACTCCTCCAACGTGAACCTGGCGGTGGAGAACAGCAGCTGGGAAGAGGAGGGAGAGCTCCAAGACATGTATCTTTCCCGCAAAACATTCGCGTTCAACGCCGACAACCCCGGCGAGATGAACCAGAAGCGCGAAGTGTTCGAGTCAGCCATGAAAACTGCCGATGTCACCTTCCAAAACCTGGATTCAGCGGAGATCTCCCTCACGGATGTCAGCCACTATTTCGACTCCGACCCCACCAAGCTGATCGCCTCCTTGCGGGACGACGGCAAGGCACCCGCTAGCTACATCGCCGACACCACCACGGCCAATGCCCAGGTGCGTTCACTCAGCGAAACCATCCGCCTCGATTCCCGCACCAAGCTCCTCAATCCCAAGTGGTACGAGGGCATGCTCAACAGCGGCTACGAGGGGGTGCGTGAGGTGGCCAAGCGCCTCAACTTCACCCTCGGCTGGAGCGCCACCAGCGGCCAAGTTGACAACTTCGTCTACGAGGAGGCCAACAACACCTTCATCAACGATCCCGAGATGCGCCAGCGGCTGATGGATCTCAACCCCCACAGCTTCCGCCGCATCGTCGGCACGCTGCTCGAAGTAAATGGCCGCGGCTATTGGGAAACCGCCGACGAGAACATCCAGCAGTTGCAAGAGATCTACCAAGAGATTGAAGATCGCATTGAAGGGGTCAAGGAGTAAGGCCCAACACCTTCTCCCCTGGGCATTTCGCGCACTTTCCAATCGCGCATTCCAAAAAGAAAGGGCACCCTCCTGAAAGAGGATGCCCTTTTTTGTTGCTTGTTTTGATGCAAGCGAGACAAACCGAATGGGGCGGGAGAAACCCCCGCCCCGATGGTGTCAATTGACGCTGCTGGCGGGCAGTGCCACCGGAATACGGGGTACAGGGAAGCCGTTGGCGCTCAGGGTGTCGGCGATCACGCGGTTGGTGTCGAAGTACACCTGCCAATAGTTGGAGGTGTGGGTGTAGGGGCGCACAGCAAGGCGAGGGCCACGCTCGCTGAAGGTGAGCAGCTCCACATCGGCTTCCTGGCCGGGGTACTGGTTGGGAACGGCGCGCACGGCCTCCTTGAGGAGAGCAATGGCACGGCCCACATCAGCACTGCTGTCGAGCTGGGCTTCGAGCTCGACGCGACGGAAGGGGTGGCTGGAGTAGTTGACGATCGTATCGCCGAAGAACTTGCCGTTGGGCACGATGTTGCGCACGTTGTCGGGCGAGAGGATGGTGGTCACAAACATGCCCACGTCCTCCACCGTGCCGGTCACCCCACCGCCACTCACGAAATCACCAAGGGCCACGGGCCGGAAGAGCTGCAGGAACACACCTGCTGCGAAGTTGCCGAGCATGCCACTCCAGGCCATGCCGATGGCCACGCCGGCACCGGCGAGCAAGGCGGCAAAGCTGGCGGTCTGCACGCCGAAGAAGCCGAGGATCGCCACCGCCAGCACCACGCGCAGCAGGGCGCTAATCAGGCTGAGCAGGAAGGAGATCAGGGCGGGATCGAGCTTGGCCATCGAGAAGCTGCGCCGCAGCACGCGCATGGCGAAGCCGATCAGCCAGCCGCCAACAACCCAGAGAAGGATTGCGCCGACAATCTTGAACAGAAACGGAACAATGATGGTTCCGATCATTGATGGTTGAACGTTCATGGAAAGAGATGCAGCGGCTTCTGCAGCCGGTGCCATCGAATGGGATTGAATGCTCTCCCATTATGTGCAAAATCGCCAGGGGCGTCAACCCAATCTTCACGGCTGATCTTGATTTTGTTGCAGACGATTTAACAATGATGGTGCTGTGCGAACGCGCCACAGGGCATCGGCCATCCGCGCCGTCTGCACAATCGCACCCACGTCATGAACCCGCAGCACGGCGGCTCCGCCGGCGATCGCCCGGCAGCACACCGCGGCGGTTCCCCACAGCCGCGCCCGCGGACGCGGTTCCGCCAGCACCTCACCGATGAAGCGCTTGCGGGAGGGCCCCACCAGCAAGGGAAACCCCTCGGCGGCGAGATCCTCCAAGGAGGCCAGCAGGGCCAGATTCTGCTCGACCGTCTTGGCGAAGCCCAGCCCCGGATCCCAGAGCAGCTGGCCCGGCCGCACCCCCGCGGCCAGGGCGCGATCGGTGGCAAACAAGAGCTCCTGACGCACCTCCTCGGCCACATCGCCATAGACGGCCTGCCGCTCCATCGTGCGGCTATTGCCGCGGCTGTGCATCAACACGTAGGGACACCCGGCAGCGGCCACCAGCGACAGGATCGCCGGATCGCGCCGGCCGCCGCTCACGTCATTGATCCAGTCGGCCCCGGCCGCCAGGGCCGCCTCCGCCACGGCCGCATGGAACGTATCCACCGACAACAGAACCCCCGGGACGGCAGCACGGATTGCCCGCAATGGGGGCAGCAGGCGCCGGATTTCGGCCTCCGCCCCCACCTCCCCTGCCCCCGGACGGGTGCTCTGCGCTCCGAGATCCAGCACATCGGCGCCGCGGGCGACCATCCGGCCCGCCTCCGCCAGCGCCGCGGCCGACCCGAGGAAGCGCCCCCCATCGCTAAAGGAATCGGGGGTGAGGTTGATGACCCCCATCACGCCGGTGCGCATTCCCCAGGGCCGGCGCGGATCGCCGTGTTGCGGCGCCAGAGCGTGCCCCACCTCAGGCGGCAACGGCCACCGGCTCGTAGTTGCAGATGCGGGCGAAGCCCGTGGGATCCAGGGAGGCGCCACCCACCAATACGCCATCGATCTCCGGTTGGGCCATCAGCGAATCGATCGTGGCGGGGGTCACCGAGCCGCCGTACTGAACGATCACATCGGGATTGCCCACCCAGCCGCGGATCAACCCGCAGATCCGGTTCGCCTCATCGGCGGCGCAGGTCTTGCCGGTGCCGATCGCCCAGATCGGCTCATAGGCCACGATCAAGCGCAGGGGATCGACGCCCTCGATGCCCTGCTCCACCTGGCGATGGATCACCCGCTCGGTTTCGCGGGCCTCCCGCTGGTCGAGGCTCTCACCCACGCACAGGATCGGAATCAATCCGTGGGCCTGGGCAGTGCGGGCGCGCAGATTGATCTGCTCATCGCTCTCGCTGTAGTACTTGCGGGGCTCGCTGTGGCCCACGATCGCGTGGCTGACGCCATGCTCGACCAGCATCGGCGCGGAAACCATGCCGGTGTAGGCCCCCTTCTCCTCCCAGTGCACGTTCTGCGCTGCGATTTCCACGCCGGCGCCGGCCAGGTGGCGGCAGAGCGTGGGGATGGCGGTGAAGGGCGGCGCCAACACCACCTCGCGGTCGCCCGGGAGCTGCTCGATCAGCGGGCGGAAGGCCGCCGCGAACGCCCGCGTCTCGGCGCAGGTCATGTTCATCTTCCAGTTGCCTGCGATGACGGCCTTGCGCACCGGCGTCCACTCCCGACGAACAGAGCCCGCCACGCTAATGCGTGACGGTCACCAGCACCTCGCGACCGTCGAGGGCCACCACATCGCCGGGCCTCAGCTGGCGCCCCCGGCGCATCTCGATGGCGTCGTTGACGCGCACATCGCCGCGCTGGATGCGCTGCTTGGCCTCGCCGCCGGTGGCGGCCAGCCCCTGCCATTTGAGGAACTGATCGAGCTTCACGGCAACAGGGCTCTGGCAGGGCCGGGCGTAGGGTTTGCCGATGCTCGCACCCTCGCCGGCCGGCTTCCGCAGGCTGTGGCCGCTGCTGAAGCCCCACCGGCGGCGGCTCCTGGCCGGCGGCCTCTGCATCCTTGTCTTCGTTGGCAGCTTCCCGGTGCTGGCCTGGCTGGCCGGCCAGCTGATCCCCGCCATCGGTGCCGGCGACATCCCGAAGGTGCTGCGCAGCGTGGGCCTGGCCCTGGCGGTGTTCCTCGTGCAGAAGCTGGCCCAGTTCGGCCAGGACACCCTCCTGGCCGACCCGGCTTTGCACGTGAGCCAGGAGCTGCGCCAGCGCCTGTTCGCGCGCCTCCAGCGGCTCGACTTCAGCTCCCTGGAAAAGCTCTCGGCCGGCGATCTCACCTATCGGCTCACCGAAGACGCCGATCGGGTGGGGGAGGTGATCTACAAAACCATCCACGACAGCACCCCCAGCGCCCTGCAGCTGGTGGTGGTACTGGGCTACATGGTCTGGCTCGACTGGCCCCTGGCCCTGGCGACCCTGCTGCTCGCCCCGTTCGTGGCGGTGCTGGTGAGCGCCTTCGGGGCCCGGGTGATGCAGGCGGCCGAGCGCAGCCAGAAGCAGGTAAGCGAGCTGGCGGCCCTGCTCGGGGAGGCGATCGGCGCCCTGCCCCTTGTGCGGGCCTACGCGGCCGAGCCCTGGTTGCAACGGCGCTTCAACGAAGAAGTGGATCTTCACCGCCGCGCCCGCTCCCGCACGATGCGGCTGCTGGCGCAACAGCATCCGGTGGTGGGCTTCATCGAAGCCTTTGGCATCCTGGCGGTGCTGGTGATCGGCGCGGCCCGGATCCAGGCGGGCGGGCTGAGCAGCCAGGGCTTCAGCGCCTACATGGCGGCCCTGCTGATGCTGATCGATCCGATCTCCCACCTCACGACCAACTTCAACGAATTCCAGCAGGGGCAAGCCTCCCTGCGGCGGCTGCGGGCGATCGAGGCCGAGCCGGTGGAAGCCCCTGACCGGCCCGGAGCCCGGGCCCTGGTGGGGGTGCGCGGCGCCCTGTTGCTCGAGAACGTGCGCTTCGGCTACGACCCCACCCAACCGGTGCTGCAGGATCTCAATCTGCGGGTCGACCCCGGACAGATGGTGGCCTTGGTGGGTCCCTCGGGGGCGGGCAAGACCACCCTCTTTTCCCTATTGCTCCGCTTCAACACCGCCCAAGGGGGCCGGGTGCTGCTCGACGGCCACGACCTGGCCGATCTGAAGGCGCGGGAGCTGCGCCAGGCGGTGGCCTTGGTGCCCCAGCAGAGCAGTCTGTTTTCCGGCACGGTGGCCGATGCGATCGCCTTTGGCCGGCCCGCGAGCCTTGAGCGCATCCGCGAGGCCGCCCAGCTGGCGAACGCAGCAGGCTTCATCGAGGCCCTGCCCGAGGGGTACGACAGCCGCGTGGAAGAACGGGGCAGCAACTTCTCCGGCGGTCAGCTGCAGCGCCTGGCGATCGCCCGCGCCGTGCTTGGCGATCCCGCCGTACTGCTGCTGGATGAGGCCACCAGCGCCCTCGACGCGGAGGCCGAGGAGGCGGTGCAGCGGGGCCTGGCCCAGGCGATGCGCGGCCGCACCGTGCTGGTGATCGCCCACCGGCTCTCCACCGTGCAGGAGGCCGACCGGATCCTGGTGCTGGAGGGGGGCCGCATCGCCGAGCAGGGCAACCATGATGCGCTGATGGCCCAAGGGGGGCGCTACCGCGAGTTGTGTGAGCGACAGTTCATCCGGCTCGAGAGCTAGCTGGCCTCGGCCGCTCCCTAGTCTGGGGGGGTTAAACACGCTCTTCGTCTGTGGAAGCCGAAACCTCGCCCCAACCCCCGGTCCTCACCTTTGAGGGCAAGCGCTACGACCTCAACACCCTTCCTGACGACCTCAAGGAATTGGTGCGCGGCATGCAGGTGGCAGATGCCCAGCTGCGCATGCACGAAGACACCCTGAAAGTCCTGGCGGTGGGCCGTCAGTCGATGGCGATGCAGCTCAACCAGCGGCTGCAATCGGTTCCGGCCCTGCCGGAGGGCTGAGGGGGTAGCCCCCCGCCCCCTGGCGGGCCCCGCCTCAGGCGAGGGGGCGGAGATCCTCAAAGGCGAAGCGGGTGCTCACGCGGGCGCCACCGGGCTGGTCGCTCTCCAGCAGACGCTCCGCCAGCACCCAGGGGCCTTCGGCAGCGAGGGCCACGAAGGTGTCGGTGTAGGCGTTCTCGCCGCCCCGGGGCGCACCGGTGGCCGGGTCGCTGCTGCGGCTGGTGTAGGTGCGGCTGAGGTAGCCGGCGCCGGTATCGGTTACCGCCGTGGTGAAGATGGTCACCACCGTGCCGTGGATGTGGCGATGCACCATGGTCACCACGTTGTTCTTGATGCGGTAGCGGTCGCCGGCCGCCTTGCCGCCCATGATCACCTCCAGGCCCACCGCATCGGTGTCCCCAGCGGTGAAGGTGTTCTCCCCGTGGGTCTGTTCGAAACTGCGTCGTACGCGATGGATCGCCACCTCCCACAGCTGGCCGGCAATCTCCTTGTGCACGGCCTCATCCTCGATGCCCTCCACGGTGGCCTTGAGGTCAGCGCCGACGCGGAAGCTCCCCTCAAGCCGGCGTCCGTCGCGCTCCCACACGCAACGCCCCCCGTAGCCGGAGAAGCCGGCATCCCAGGTGTAACGGTTCTCGTAGGCGGCGCGGAACAGGGCGGTGCAGTCGCTGCCCGGTGCCACCGGGGACCCTTCGCCGATGGGGGACGGGGACGCGGCGGAGGGGGCCAGGGGGGCGCTCGTCACGGGGCCGGGTGATCGTGGGGTGTTCAGCCTACAAAGGCCGGCTGGGGGTCCCGTTGCCCCAGGGCCGGTGGATGTCCTGCAGGGCCACCACCTCCACCTGGCGATGCTGCTGGAGGGCACCGATCGCCTCCACCGCCGCCCGGGCACCGGCCAGGGTGGTGACCGTGGGCACCGCGTAGTCGAGGGCGGCGTGGCGCAGGTAGCGATCGTCGTGGGCTGCCCGGCGCCCGATCGGGGTGTTGATGATCAGCTGCACGGTGCCGGAGCGGATCGCGTCCTCGATGTTGGGGCGCCCCTCATGCACCTTCAGCACAGAGGTGACGGACAGGCCTGCCTGCCGCAGCACCTGGGCCGTACCCTCCGTAGCCGTGAGCGCGAAACCCTCCTCCGCGAGCCGCCGCGCCACCGGCACCAGGGCGGGCTTGTCGCGGTCGTGGGTGGAGAGGAACACGGTGCCGGCGGTGGGCAGGGGCTCCCCTGCCGCCAGCTCCGCCTTGGCGTAAGCCAGGCCAAAGCCGGGGGCGATCCCCATCACCTCGCCGGTGGAGCGCATCTCCGGGCCCAGGAGAGTGTCCGCGCCGGGGAAGCGCTTGAAGGGAAGCACCGCCTCCTTCACCGTCTGCAGGGGGGGCACCGGCTCGCTCTCGAGCCCAAGCTCCGCCAAGGAGCGGCCGGCCATCACCTGGCTGGCGATCTTGGCCAGCGGCACGCCGGTGGCCTTGGCCACGAAGGGCACCGTGCGGGAGGCCCGGGGATTGGCCTCGATGATGTACACCCGATCCTCGCCCTCGCTGTCGCGCTGGATGGCGAACTGCAGGTTGATTAGGCCGCGAACCTCCAGGGCCAAGGCCAGATCACGGCTCCATTGGCGGATCGTCGCCAGGGCCCCGGCGGAAAGGGAAACGGCGGGCAGGGCACAGGCGGAATCACCGGAGTGGATGCCGGCGGGTTCGATGTGCTCCATCAGGCCACCGATCACCACGCGGCCCTCCGCATCGCAGAGGGCATCCACATCCACCTCGATGGCGTTCTCCAGAAACTGGTCGATCAACACCGGGTGATCCGGCTCCACCTGCACCGCCTCCACCATGTAGCGGTTGAGCTCCTCCTCGTCGTACACCACCTCCATGGCGCGGCCGCCGAGCACGTAGCTGGGGCGCACCACCACCGGATAGCCGATGCGATCGGCCACGGCCCGGGCTTCCTCCTGGCTGCGGGCGAGGCCGTTGCGGGGCTGGCGGATCTCCAGGCGGCGCAGGATCGCCTCGAACTGCTCGCGGTCTTCCGCGCGGTCGATCGATTCCGGAGAGGTGCCCCACAGACGGGTGCCGGTGGCCTGGCCCTCCTCGCTCTCCAACCAGCGCAGCAGCGGGATCGCCAGCTTCAAGGGCGTCTGGCCGCCGAACTGCACGATCACCCCCTCCGGCCGCTCGGCCTCGATCACATTGAGCACGTCCTCGAGGGTGAGGGGCTCGAAGTAGAGGCGGTCGCTGGTGTCGTAGTCGGTGGAGACCGTCTCCGGATTGCTGTTCACCATCACGGTGGCGAAGCCGGCCTCCCGCAGGGCGAAGGAGGCATGGCAGCAGCAGTAGTCGAACTCGATGCCCTGGCCGATGCGGTTGGGGCCGCCGCCGAGAATCATCACCTTGCGACGGCTCTCGGGCGATACCTCATCGGCGGGTGGCAGGGTCAGCAGGCGGCCATCGCTGTCGAGGCGCTCCAGCGGCCGCTCATAGGTGGAGTAGTGATACGGCGTGCTGGAGGCGAACTCGGCGGCGCAGGTATCCACCGTCTTGAACAGCACCCGCACCCCCAGGGCCTGTCGATGGCGGCGCACCGCCAGCTCCGGTGCGCCCACCGCCCAACCGATCTGGCGATCGGCAAAGCCCAGCTGTTTGAGCTCCAGCAGGGCCGGGGCATCGAGCGCCTCCAGGGTGCGCCCCTGAAGCAGGCCCCGCTCCGCCTCCAGCAGCAGCCGCAGCCGCGCCAGGAACCAGGTGTCGATGGCGCTGATCCGGTGAATCTCCGCATCGCTGCGGCCGGCGATCATGGCGGCACGCACGGCAAAGATCCGATCGGGCGAAGGGGTGCGCAGCTGCCGCTCCAACTCGGCGGGCTCCAGCGGCTCGTCCGGCCGGTCGCAGCCCCAGCCGGCATGGCCCGTTTCGAGGGAGCGCAGGGCCTTTTGAAACGATTCCTCGAAGCAGCGGCCAATCGCCATCGCCTCGCCCACCGACTTCATCGAGGTAGTGAGCACCGGCAGGGAACCGCGGAACTTCTCAAAGGCGAAGCGCGGAATCTTGGTGACGACATAATCAATCGTGGGCTCAAAGCAGGCCGGCGTAGCGCCGGTGATGTCGTTGACAATCTCATCGAGGGTGTAGCCCACCGCCAGCCGGGCGGCGATCTTGGCGATCGGGAAACCAGTGGCCTTGGAGGCCAGGGCGGAGGAGCGGGAGACGCGGGGGTTCATCTCAATGACCACCACCTCGCCATCAACCGGATTGACGGCGAACTGGATGTTGCTGCCGCCGGTATCAACACCGATCTCGCGGATGATGGCGATCGACTGATCGCGCAGTCGCTGGTACTCGCGATCGGTGAGGGTCTGGGCGGGGGCAACCGTGATCGAATCGCCCGTGTGCACCCCCATGGGATCGAGGTTCTCGATCGAGCACACGATCACCACGTTGTCGGCGGAGTCACGCATCACCTCCAGCTCGAACTCCTTCCAGCCCAGCAATGACTGTTCAATCAAGATCTGGGAGACGGGGCTGGCCTCCAGGCCGCTCTGGCAGATCTGACGGAATTCTTCAGGGTTGTAGGCGATGCCACCACCGGAGCCGCCGAGGGTGAAGGCCGGGCGGATGATGCGCGGATAGCCGCCGACCGTTTCGCCCACCGCCAGTGCCTCCTCCAGGTCGTTGGCGATGCCGGAGGGACAGACCCGCACGCCGATGCGGTTCATCGCCTCCTTGAAAAGCAGCCGGTCTTCAGCCTTGCGGATCGCCTCCAGGTTCGCGCCGATCAGCTCGACACCGAAGCGCTCGAGGGTGCCGTTCTCCGCCAGGGCGACGGCCAGGTTGAGGGCGGTCTGCCCCCCCATCGTGGGGAGCAGGGCATCGGGCCGCTCGATCTCGATCACGCGCGCCACCACCTCTGGGGTGAGCGGTTCGATGTAGGTGCGATCCGCCAGCTCCGGATCGGTCATGATCGAAGCGGGGTTGGAGTTCACCAGCACCACTTCGAACCCTTCCGCCCGCAGGGCCTTGCAGGCCTGGGTGCCGGAATAGTCGAACTCACAGGCCTGGCCGATCACGATCGGACCGGACCCCAGCAGCAGGATGCGCCTGAGATCCGTGCGGCGGGGCATGGGCGAGGATGGACCACTCGGACCCAGCCTCTCACGCTGGCCGGACTTCCCTCCCCCGCTCCCGCCGCCCCCGCGCCTGTGAGCATCGCTAACGTGCAGCAAGGGCTTTCCCTTCCCCACCCTTTCGCGGCCCGCCGCCCCGAACCCTCCTTGATGAGCCAGCGCCAGCCTCGATGAGCGAACTCCAGCGACTGAAAGGCCTGCTGCCCCCGGAGATGCAGAGCTGGGTATTCGTGGAGGCGGCCGCCTCCGTCGACCCTCCTCTTGTCACGATCGAGGAGATCGGCCGTGATGAGATCGAAATCCAGGTGGATCTCGAAAAGTGGGACGCCCTCGCCCTCGACCACCGCAACCTGCTGTTCTGGCATGAGGTGGGCCGCATCCAAAACGACGCGGTGCCCCGTGACGGCTGGGAGATGGCGGCCCTGGCGATCGGCCTGGGCGGGGCCATCGGCGAGCTGTGGGTGCAGGACGGCCTGCTGCTGCTGATGGCGATGGGCCTCTCGGGCTTCGCCGGTTACCGCCTCTATCTCAAGAACAATTCTGAGAAACGCCTGCAGGACGCCATCACGGCCGACGAGCGGGCGATCGACCTGGCCTGCCGCTTCGGCTACAGCCTCCCCAACGCCTACAAGAGCCTGGGGGGGGCCCTCAAGGAGCTGGTGGAGCAGACCCGCAAGAAGCGCCGCCGCGCCTTCTACGAAAACCGCCTGGAGGCCCTGCGCAAGAGCGCCGGCAAGGCCCGGGCGGAAATGGCCCAGCAGCAGGGATCACGCCAATCCGTCACCAGCGAGAACGTCTATGGCTGATGCCTTCCCCGTAGGTGACAGCGAGGCCCTGGCCCGCCTTGCCGCCGAAGCCTGCGACGACCGCAAGGCGGTGGATATCCGCTTAATCCGCGTGGATGAGGTTTCTTCCCTGGCCGACTGGTTCGTGATCTGCAGCGGCCTTACCGATGTGCAGGTGCGAGCGATCGCCCGCTCGGTGCAGGACCGGCTGGAGAGCGAGGCGGGGCGCCTGCCCCTGCGGGGGGAGGGGCAGAGCGAGGGCCGCTGGGTGTTGATCGATTACGGCGAAGTCATCGTGCACGTGCTTACCCCCCAGGAGCGCAGCTTCTACGACCTTGAGTCGTTCTGGGGCCATGGCGAACAACAACGCTACGTGAGTCCATCCGCGCTGCTGGCATGAGCGAGCGCGCGCCCCTGCCGGCCCAGACCGCCCCCTGCCCGGTGCCCCCGGAACAACGGCCGCTCCAGGAGTACGCCCAGTTGCTGGAGTCCTGGTTTTTTGCCTGGCCGGCGGACGGCAGCCCCCGCCTGCTACGCGCCCTGGTACTGGCCTGGTTGCTGGCCCTGGGACCGTGCCTGTTGGTGGCCACCGGCAGCATCCCCCTGCGCCACGACCTCCCCCGATTGCTTACGGCCGCTGCCGTAGCCGCTGTGCTCCTCCCCCTGCTGCTGCTCTGCCGCCAATGGCTGGGTTGGCGCTACGTGCACCGCCGCCTGATCTGTGAGCGGGTGGAGTACGAGGAATCGGGCTGGTATGACGGCCAGGTGTGGGAGAAACCGCTCGGCTGGCGCCAGCAAGATCTGTTGGTGGCTCGCCACGAGGTGGCTCCTGTGCTCGTTCGCCTGGGCCGTGGCATGGCCCTGGCCGGAGCCCTCCTGCTGGTCGGAGCCGGGGTCTGTCAGGCTCTCTGACACGAGACCGGACTCTCCCCTGCCGATCCATGTCCCTGTCCTCCAGCTTCAGCGGTTCCACGCGTCCCGGGGTGCCGCCGCTGGAGGTGCGCCTGCTTCGGGAGGGCATCCTGGAATCGCGCCACCGGGTTCATGCCGTGGTCTGCGATCCGCGCGGGCGGGTGCTGATGCGGGCCGGCGACCCCCAGCAGCTCAGTTTCGTGCGCTCGGCCCTCAAGCCTTTCCAGGCGATGGTGTTCGTGAGCAGCGGGGCCGCCGAGTGGGTGGGCTGCGGCGAGAGGGGCCTGGCAATCGCCTGCGCCTCCCATGCCGGTAGCCCGGCCCATGCCCGCGAAGCCTTTCGCATCCTCTGGGGCGCCGACCTGGAGGCCTCCCAGCTGCAGTGTCCCGTGCCCAAGGGGGCCGGCAGTCCCCTGGAGCACAACTGCTCCGGAAAGCACGCCGCCTTTCTTGCCGCTTGCCGCCGTCTGCACTGGCCGCTGGAGAGCTATCTGCAGCCTGACCACCCGCTCACCCAGGAGGTGCGCAAGCGGGTAGGGGAATTGCTGGGGCTGCCCGGTGACGAGCTGGTGAGCGCCCGCGACGATTGCGGCGCCCCCACCCTGCAGCTGCAGCTGGCCCAGATGGCGCTGCTGTTCGCCCACCTGGGGGCCGGCGCCCAGGCCGATCTGGAGCAACTGAGTCGGGCGATGCTCGCTCACCCCGAGCTGGTGGCGGGCCCCGGACGGTTCGACACCGAACTGATGGCCCTGGGTCACGGCCAGGTGCTCAGCAAGGGGGGCGCCGAGGGGATCCAGTGCCTGAGCCGCGTCGGCGAGGGGCTGGGGGTGGCCATCAAGGTGGAAGACGGCTCCTCGCGGGCCAAACAGGCGGTGGCCCTACACCTGCTGGAGCAGCTCGACTGGCTCACCCCCCTCACCCTCGAAGACCTGCGCCAGCGCTTTCAGCATCCGGCGCCCCATCTGCGGCTGGAGGTGCGGGGCGAGCTTCGCTTCGACTGAGACGCCGGCAGGCCGGCTGATAAGATCACTTCATCGGCAGCCAGCCGAATGCCCGTCGCGGGGTAGAGCAGTCTGGTAGCTCGTCGGGCTCATAACCCGAAGGTCGCGAGTTCAAATCTCGCCCCCGCCACCATCTCCAAGACCCGGCCCTCTTCGCGATGGCCGGGTTTTGTTGTATGGGCCAGGCTCCGCCCGCCCGCCGCGCTCCCCGCCCATGCCCACCCCCTCCGCCCCACCCGAGGACGGCTTCCAGCCAGACGCCATCGTGGTGGGGGCCGGCGCCACCGGCGGGGTGGCCGCGATGGTGCTGGCGGAGGCGGGGCTGCGGGTGTTGGTGCTGGAGGCCGGGCCGGAGAAAACCCCCGCCCAGGCCCTCGGCCGGGAACCCCTCAACAGCCTGCGCCGGCTGGTCGGCCTCAGCAGCGGTCGCCATCGCCAGCAGGCCAACCATCCGGGCTACTGGAAACACAACCCCGATCTCTTCCTCGACGAGCGTCGCCATCCCTGGCTCACTCCGCCGGATGCCCCGTTCCTCTGGACCCGCGGCCGCCAGGTGGGCGGCAAGAGCCTCACCTGGGGAGGCATCACCCTGCGGCTCTCGGAGAGCGAATTCCGGGCTGGGGACCGCGATGGGGTGGGCCCCTGCTGGCCGATCGGCAGCGCCGAGCTCTCCCCCTATTACGACCGCCTGGAATCGCTGCTGGGGGTCCATGGCGCCTGCGACGGCCTGCCCCAGCTGCCCGACGGTCGCTTCCGGCCACCGCTGCCCTTCACCCCAGGGGAGCGGCGGCTGCAGGAGGCCATCGGCAGGGAGCTGGGGCTGCCGTTCATCCACTCCCGGGGCTTTCCCCTGCATCGCCCCGCCAGCGACGGACCCTGGCCCCGCTCCAGCGCCCAGGGGATCACGCTGGCGCGAGCCCTGGCCAGCGGGCGGGTGCGATTGCGCAGCCGGGCCGTCGTCAGCCATCTGCAGATGAAGGAGGGAGCTGAGCAGGCGGATGGGGTGGTGCTGGCCCTCCCCAACGGTGTCCAGGAACTGGTGCGCGCCCCGTTGGTGGTGCTATGTGCCTCCACGATCGAGACCCTCCGGTTGCTGCTGCATTCCAGCGAAACCCTGCGGCCCGGCGGCCTGGTGGACCCCTCCGGCTGCCTCGGGCGCTTCCTAATGGACCACATCTCCAGCAGCCGCTTCTTTGTGCTGCCGGATGTGCCTCCGCCCGAGGAGCCCGCCGAGCTCTCCGGTGCCGGCAGCGCCTTTATCCCTAATACCGTAAATCTGGCCGGGCAACCGCTGGAAAAGGAAAGCCTCGGCTTCCGGCGCGGCTACGGCCTGTGGACGGCGGTGCAACGCTTCGATCCACCCCGCGCCCTGCGCCGCCACCCCAGGGGAGCCGTGGGCTTCCTGATCGGCCACGGCGAGGTGCTACCCCACCCCGACAACCGGGTGTGGCTGGATGGGGAGCAGCGTGATGGCGACGGGCTACCGGTGCCCCGGATCGAGTGCCGCTGGCGGGAGAACGAGCGGGCGATGGTGGCCCATATGCAGGCCCGCATGGCCGCGGTGGTGGCAGCGGCGGGGGGAGAGATCCAGCCGATCGAGGATCTGTTCGTTGTGCCGCTGCTGGAGCCGTTGGTGCGCCACTCGGTGGCGGTTTCGCCCGCTGCGCCCCCGCCTGGCTACTACATCCATGAGCTCGGTGGCGCCCGCATGGCCGCCCGGGAGGAGGACGGAGTGGTGGACCCCTGGAACCGCTGCTGGCGAGCCCGCAACGTGCTGGTGGTGGATGGGGCCTGCTGGCCCAGCGCCGGCTGGCAGAGCCCCACCCTCACCGAGATGGCAATCACTTGGCGGGCCTGCGAGGCGGCTGCCCGGAACCGCAGCCTGTAGGCAAACGCCCACAGGGATGGGGTTCTGGTGTCGATGACCACAGTTCCACCGGGCGGCTATTTGCACAATGGCGGGGCGACCTTTCAACGGGTCGGGCAAGGGAGAAAAACCAGGCGGGGGCTGGCACCCCCGCTCTTTTTTGCCCGAATTTCCTGGCCGCATGGTCTGGCCTTCTGGACTGGGGGATCTCTCTCCTCAGGGGCGGAGAAAGAGTCCGTCGAGGTAGTGCTGGGTAACGCTGCGGTCGTGGCAGCCGTTCTGAAACAGGAAGCCAGCGAGCGCAGAGGTGATCACGCTGTACTGATCCCACTGCGGATGGTTTTCCAGGAAGCTGCGCATGCCCTGGAACAACACCTCGGGCACCTCGGCTTCAAGAGTCACGCACGATGGTGCCCGTTCGGGATCAACGCTGGATCCTGCGGCGCTGTCCGCGCTGGGCGGAAGGTCCTGTTGGCCAGGATCGCCCTGCGACGGCAACCGCAAATCCATGCCCATGGCGTTCTGACCCATCCGTGTCTGCGTCCCACTACGCCACAGGAGGTGGGGCGGCGTCAAAGGGGAGCCCCATGGGCAAACCCAGCCTGGCTTCCGCTGAGACTGGCTGCAGCGGAAAGGGGCGGCAGGCGGCCCACGGCAGCCAGGGGGGCCCGGGGCAAGCGTCAGCCAAAGCTGTCAAGGCGAGGATGGGCAATTCCCCTGTTTCCCCAGATCGGCCGCCGCTGGATGCCCCGACCGCCGCCATCTGTGGAAAACCAGGGCCTGGATGGCGGAAAACACGAACCAAATGGGGAAAGCCCGGATTAATCAGAAAAAATGATGCCGATGAGTCAAGTGGGTCGCGGGCTGGGATGAGACGCCGGGAACGCTCAGCCGGCGCACTCAACCTGGCGGACGGCGCAGGGTGCGGGGCCCAAGCGGATGATCGGCGTGGGGGTACGGCGCATGCCCGTGGTGCCCGTGCGCGTGATCATGTTGGTGGTCGTGGTCGTGGTCGCCCTGGCCATGGCTTGGGCCACCCAGGGGCAGGGGGACTCCGTCGGGCTGGCAGGCGCCCGTGCACTCCCGCTCACAGAGGGTGCAGCTCTCCACCAACCCTTCCACGTGGTGATGGTGGCTGTGCTGGGGGGCGCCCACCTCCTGCTCGAAGCCGAGCACCTGGGCTCGGTACTTGCACAGCGAACAGTTCATATCGGTGTCGCCGCGCAGCACATCGGCCACCCGCTCCCGGAAGGTGGCCAGCACCGAGGGGTGATCCCCCAGATAGGAGGCCTCCAGGAACTCCACCTCGGGATGGTCGGCCGCAACCAGACGACTGTGTTGCACGATCCGGCTGACCAGAACTCCGGAGAAAAGAAAGTAGGGAAACACCACAACACGGCGGTAACCCAGCCGCACCACCTGCCGGAGGCCCGGCTCCACCAGGGGAAACGTGACCCCGGAGTACAAGGTTTCGCCCCAGCCGAAGCCGAAGCCCTCCACCAGCATGCGGGTGACCTTCGCCACGTTGGAGTTGGCGTCGGGATCAGACGACCCCCGCCCCACCACCACCAGCAATGTGTCGTGGGGGGGCACCGGCGCGCGGCCGGCCGCCACAGCAGCGGCATCGGCGGCCGCCAGCGCATCGCGGATACGGCCACCCGCCGCCTCGATCATTTTGCGATCCACCCCCAGCTCGCGCCCGTAATCCACCCGCAGACCGCTCTCGGCGGCCCAGGTGTTGAGCACCGAGGGGATGTCGTTCTTGGCATGGCCGGCGGCGAAGAGCATGGCCGGCACCGCCAGCACATGGCGGACCCCCATGCCCCGCAGTTCCTCCAGGCCATCGCGCAGGATCGGCCGCGCGAACTCCAGATAGCCATAGGCCACCGGCATCGGCGCCAGGGTGCGGCGCAACTGCTCCGCCAGGGAGGCAAACTCCTCCACCGCCAGCCGGTTGCGGCTGCCATGGCCGCAAACAAGCACCCCCAGGGGCCCTGTCGGCCCCCAGGGGGTGGCGGCGGAACCGTCGAAATCAGGAGTGGAGAGCGAGGTCATGGCAACGAATTCCTGGGCTTGACCGTAGCCGCCGCCACGCGGCACCCCGTCTCCCAGGGCCGTTAGGCCAGAACCGGGAGAAAGGCGCAAGGATGGGAACCATGAGTCTGCAGCTCCCCCCTTACCAGCCCCTGCCGGCCCCCACGCCCGGTCAGGAGCTTCTGCGCGTGGCGGTGGCCGATCTGCAGCCCACCCAGCTCTGCGTGGGCCTGGCGGAGGTGCGCAGCCGCCAGCGCGACTTCGCCGACGAAAGTGCCGCCCAGCGCCAGCGCTACCTCCGCGGCAAACCGGTGCCCCTGGTGCGCAGTGGCGATGGCGCCCTCTGGATGGTGGATCGCCATCACCGTCTGCGGGCGCTGGTGGAGCTGGAGCCCCAGGCCGAAGCCTTCGGCTATCTGGTGCTGGGCCTCGCCACCAACGACCGTCGCGTGGTGCTCGAGGAGCTACAGCGGCGTGGCTGGCTTTACCTCTACGACGGCCGCGGACTGGGCCCCCTGCCCCCCACCGCCCTGCCGTCTCGCCTGCTCGACCTCCAGGACGACCCCTACCGCAGCCTGATCTGGAAGCTCAAGAAGGAGGGCTGCATCGATCCTGCCCCGCTGATTCCTTTTCACGAATTCCGTTGGGGGGCCTGGCTGCGGCGCCGCCCCCTGCCGCCCTTCAGCTCCGCGCGGCTGGAGCCGGCGCTGCCGGTGGCAAGGGCGCTGGTGCGCTCCCGGGCAGCGGCCCATCTGGCGGGCTGGAGGGGCGGCGGCTGAGGGAGGGCGGTGGCCCCCAGGAGCGCCCCCCACCGCGGTTGCGGGGCGGCCGCGCATCACCCGTTAGCAAGGCCTGCTCCCAGAGCCCGAGCTGGCGCAGCAACGCCCCCGCCGCCACCGCTACGGCACCGCCCACCGCCAGGGCCAGGGGCGTGTGCCACCAGGCGATGGCCAGCAGGGCCAGCCAGGGCAGCGTGGCCACCACCGGTCGCCAGCGACGGATGGCACGCAGGGCGCCCGAGCAGGCGGCGCAGTGACGGGTATGGGCCTGCTCCCGGTCCATCAGGGCTAGGCGATCGAGCCGGGGCGGCAGGGGAGCGGAGGGGAAGGGATCGCCGCCGTGGAGGTTCACCCAGTCGTGCAGGGCCTGCACGTAGAGATCCGCCCCCGTGGCCAGATGGAAGGCCTGGGTGGCAGCGCCGCTGCGCCCCCGACGCTCCAGCTCCCGCTCCTGCCAATGCAGGAAGATCTGATCATCCTCGAGAACCGTGTGGTTGCCCAGGTGCTGCAGCCACAGCGGCCGCAGCCGCAGCAGGCGACGCGGCCAGGGGGAGCGGAACTGGAAGGGGAAGCGGGCAAACAG
>Ga0164293_10001198_pt1 | contig 21740 bp, 20 predicted proteins | sample GEODES118metaG_FD_111487 | JGI IMG/M metagenome (GOLD analysis project Ga0164293, IMG submission 111487) | Eutrophic lake water microbial communities from Lake Mendota, Wisconsin, USA - GEODES118 metaG | ecosystem: Environmental > Aquatic > Freshwater > Lake | place: USA: Lake Mendota...
AGTGTCACCAGTCAGTCCAATTGGTCCAGTGTCACCAGTCAGTCCAATTGGTCCAGTGTCACCAGTCAGTCCAATTGGTCCAGTGTCACCAGTCAGTCCAATTGGTCCAGGTAAACCCGTGAGTCCAATTGGTCCAGTGTCACCAGTCAGTCCAATTGGTCCAGTGTCACCAGTCAGTCCTATTGGTCCAGTGTCACCAGTCAGTCCTATTGGTCCAGGTAAACCCGTGAGTCCAATTGGTCCAGTAGGTCCGGTTGAACCCGTGTGACCAGTTCGTCCAGTAGGTCCGGTTGGTCCAGTTGGTCCAGTTGAACCTTTCATACCGGTTGAGCCCCTGGGTCCAGTTGGTCCGGTTGAACCTGTATCTCCATGATATCCTCTATGTCCTCTGGGTCCAGTATGTCCTCTGGGTCCAGTATGTCCTCTGGGTCCAGTATGTCCTCTGGGTCCAGTCGGTCCTCGGCATTCCCTGCGCTCCTCACACCTTCTGCTTGCCCTGTCACTTTTACACTTTTTGTCAGTTTCAGACATATAATAATGAATATATAAAATATTTTAGAAAATAATTCGTTCGCCTACACATTCCGCACTGCATAACATGCAGTGATTACTATTGTAGAAACACTACCTAACAATGTAAACTACTACATGTTTTCGCTCCCTTATTGCTACGTATTGTAACGTTGTATTTATACATACAAACATGTAAGCATTATATATGAAATTTTTACATTATACTCTATAATAAAAATATTTATATAATCTTTTTATTATATTTTGTGCGAACTTAAATGTCCAAATATGTATATTATTTCATTACAACCAACCTGTATTTGAATTGTAAAAAAATGATTTATACAATTCGATTGCAATACATTGTTTATTTTATGTTATTTAAATGCCCATATCGTAATTATCGTCGCAGCTTCCAACATCTGCGCGTTTCACATTCGCAATGTAATTTGGAATTTCAATATTGCTTCGCGAGCAAATATTTGTTTCATCTTCAAACTTTCCAAATTTATTTTCGATTTCCGCGTTGCGGCTCTTGCGTGTAATATCGCCTGTATCAATCGATTGCAGCTTCTCCAAATCTAATACCAAATCGAATACACCCGTTCCAAACTTGCCGGTTTGTCCCATCATAACACTCGCCGAAACACCTCTCATGTTGTCGAAGTTTGCATGACGGGCAGAATCCAACAACACCTCTGTGTGAACTTCGAATGTGGCCTTCGCAATCGGACCAATATCATCATTCAATATACCAGATCTAAAGATAGCGACCATATTTTGGTTGGTTGTCATACGGTCACATAACACACTCAAATGATGATAGTTAATATATACACCGCTGAAATCCATCACTTCAGTTAACTCGTCATACAATACTTGACGAGCTGCTTCAATGCCTAACGTATCAAACACTTCTTTGATGTCATTGCTGGTAGTTCTAGCCCAATCAATGTAGTCCAATCCAAGAACATCCATCAGGTTGGAGCCAGTCGTATCCAAAATCCAGGTGTCCTTTTGAACATACTTACCGTCTTCTTTTACAACTCTATTTTGCAACTTTCTCGGCAATACATTTGTAATGCCATTTAAACCACGCAATACAATTGTATTCAACAACGTTTCCTGGAAATTACGCAACATGTATATCTCGTCAGATTGGTCTAGCGAACTCGCTACACCCTTCTGTTTCTTCGTTTTGTTCAATACATTGCTGTTTAACCGTATGCGGAATACTAGATTGCTGGCATTGTAATCCGAGTACGCACATGAGATTTCATCTCCGTAACTATTGTTGATTGCAAAATGAATATCGTCCATTGTAATATTCTTCTCGAGCAATATTTCTGCATTGAAGACGATGCGAATGACCCATCTAGACTTTTGCTGAACCTGGTCGATATCTAATGCGTCGACTGGTGTTTCTTTGCACTCGTCAATCATCTTTTCGAACTCGTAGTATTGGTCCATCAACAGCGTATCTTCTCCAATAATTGTTGATTTATCGACCGGGTCAAAGCAGATTTGTACGCCCTTTACGACATCCGACAATTTCGTGTGCTCCAACATATTCGCATAGTGTTCCGCCTTTTCTCTCGAATATTCGTCCATCTGTCGTAAATATACAGTCATAGACGGATTCTTGGGGTTCTTTGTCAACCGCAGAATTTCTTCTATTCTTGGCACACCACGAGTAACATTCGATTTAGATGCAACACCACTTAAATGGAAAGTATTCAGCGTGAGTTGTGTGGTTGGTTCACCAATCGACTGGCCAGCAATTACACCCACCATTTCACCCGGGTGCACGAGCGCCTGTTTATATTTTAACACAATGTTTTCGAGCAATAATATGAGGGCTCTTCTGTGGAATCGCTTACGCACGAGCAGGTCTTTGGGCGTCATATAGAAGAAATACATCACTTCAAACAATGCAGTTGGGGGAGCAAATGCAAATGTCTTCAGCCGGTTATAATATTCTTCAATGAGCTCAAATGCCTCTTGTGGGGTAATGTCCACAATCGAATTGGCGGATAGATTCAACTGGCCCTGAATATTCGCGATTGTGTTTTGGAATGCAATCGGCATCTTGATTTCGTTGTCGTTTTTATTGAGAAAGACGTTTTCGACTAACATATCTCGGTATTGAATCATTTTTGTGATGTATGCTTTGCACATTTCCGCGGTTTGCGCGCGTTGCTTTTTAATGCGCGTAACGGTGCCCTTTGTGTATATGTCGAGCATTCCGGCTGTCTCGCCATTGACACCCATGATATCATAATGCATGTAAATATCTTCAATCGTCATGCCAACCAACGGAATATTTTGGTTTTCCGTCTTGGTCGAATCGAAGCTATCGTCACCATATGCAAACTGTATGATTTTGCCCTGGCTGTTGCGCACTGTCATATCATACTCAACTTTAATGTCTTCCAGACCCTTGATTAATCTTCGTTGAATATATCCAGTTTGAGATGTCTTCACTGCAGTATCAATCAAACCAATGCGACCACCCATTGCATGAAAGAACAATTCAGGTGCAGTCAGTCCAGATATATACGAATTTTCAATGAATCCACGTGCGCCTGGGCTGTCGTCAAACTTGCTGAAATGGGGTAATGTGCGATTATCAAACCCATACGGAATTCGCTTACCATCGACGTTGGTCTGCCCCAAACACGAAATCATTTGAGAAATGTTAATCAACGTTCCCTTTGAACCAGAGTTGACAATCATCAAGAATCGATTATTCTTACTCAACGATTTGCGGCCAATCTTACCCGCTTGCTCGGTCGCTTTGTTGAGAACATTGTTCACGCTCGATTCAAATTCGGTATTGTTTGAAGTGGACGTGTTGTTTTCAAAAATGCCGAGATGAATCTTTTCAATAATCGATTGCACTTCCTGCTTTTGCGTGAGGATTGCGTGGATAATACTATCCTGGGTTTTACGGTCGGCAATCAAATCGCTGATTCCAACACTGAACGAACTCGACTTCATGTATTCAGTTATAATATTCTGCATGTCGTCGATGTATTCAGTTGCACGCATATTGCCGTAATCGTTGCATACGCGGTGAATGATACCCTTTGTAGTAGAACCCAACACTGATTTCTCGATTTGTCCGCGGATATACTCGCCATTGCGAATTTCCAATACATTGTTTGAATCCGCGTATTCTTCGTCGTCCTCAAATAACTTTGTTTTGTATTTCATGGTCAGCGGGGGCAGGATTTGTGACAATATATCGAAGTTGCTAATTTTGTCTCCGTTCTTACGTAACTTCTCGACATTTACGTTTGGATACAACATTAACAAATTCATTGCTTCACGGGGGGTGAAGTAAATGTTTGGGCGTGTAAACCGATAAGACCCTAATAATGAGTCTTGGAAAATACCAATGATTGGGGCATTGCCCGCTGGGCTAATCATCTGGTATGGAATAGCCGCCAAATTCTTTAATTCGGTCTCGGCCAGTATGCTTTGTGGCATGTGCATATTCATCTCATCTCCATCGACGCTCACTGCATAACATGCAGTGTTATCAATAATCACCTATGTTTCCATAGGTGGCGGACTGTATCTTAAGCAAGTTCAAGATGGCTAGTCTATCATAACTCACCCACACCCGTTCAGTCTCTGAACGCCAGTCATATCCTACCATATCGGACTTAGACTGTAACGCTGCGGATCATCCATTTCAAGTTTTATCCCCAAAAACTATCATATATCACATTATTTACCATTGGGTACGGCTATTAACCGTGTTCCCCTTATAACGTTTCCATTACAGGGTGGTAGTGATATCTTTAGGAAATTCCCGATCATCAAGGTGTGTAGCATATAAATCAATGTATTCATTAGGGATTTCCCAATTATTGTCAATGTGGTATTTTTTTATTTTTTCAAAGTGCTCTAATACCTGTGATGATATTATTTTATTACCTTTTTGTAGGTTTTCTTTACAAGATAGCGGCATTGTATTCATCCAATTAAATGCAAATAACTGTTCTTTTAAATCGAATAAATCAAATTTAGATACAGGTATAACGTGGTCGATGTGCCATTCTTTTCCATAATTTTGCAAAGTATATTCAGCGGAGTAGGTCATTATCCACTTGAAATATTCCTCCATAGTGCAACCAAGATATTCTATTGTATGTTTAGATTTCTTAGTAGTACGAGTTAGTCCAATATGTATTCTTGAACGTATATTTCGTATAAATTTGGTTTCAGGATGGTCTCGTTCACAATCTTTGCATTTAACTCTATTTGTGCGAAATCTGGTATTTGGTTTAATTTCACAACAATAGCGACATTTTGTATTATCTATGCCGATAATTTCTTGATGCAACTTTTCTATATCTTGTCTTTCGATCCGTTTGTTCGTTTTGAACGTAGTGGCCTGTTGAATAAGTTGTACTCGATGAACTTCATCTGTTTGATATTTATGCTTCCGTTTGTTATTGTTACAATCTTTGCATATATTTCGATTTTTGATGAATTCTGTCACGTTCTTAGATACGGAACATTGAGTGCATGTCTTATCGCCAGTACGTTCGCTACTATTTTGGTATTGAAGTTTTTTTCTATTATTATCACAGGGTTTGCAGATATTCCTCTCTTTTATAAAGAGATTTACATCTTTTGTAGTAGAGCATTTTGAGCAGGTTTTAGTTACGGGGTTGACAATTATTGGTTTAGTGTCAGTCATTTATAATATATGACGACATATCTTTAAGTAGTTCCTTAATATCATTTAATTTACACACTAGGGGGTTGCAACCTTTTAAGTCCCCCTGTTCCGACCCCGGTGGAGAGTGTTGTCCGAGTCGGCATTGTACGGTTTCGTGTCCCCGACGTTCATGCGGAATGTATCTCCTCGCTTCATAATCTTGACGATATGACACATCATACTCATTCTATGCAAGCTCGGTTGACGGTTAAATAGAACCGCATCGCCGTCCATCATATGACGGTGAACAATGTCACCATTCTCTAGACGAATCGACGAGATATCCACATAACGCAGTGAGATGTTTTCACCGCTTTTTCTTTCTAATATTTTTGCACCGGGATACTTCTCCGGACCATTTTGTATTAATTTTAACAAGAAGTCGCGATTGCGGTCATTTACGGTGACAGGCTTTGTTATGTTCATCGCGATTTTCATCGGCACACCTAACTGACGAATCGACAGATTGGGGTCACCGGTAATAACCGAACGGGCACTGAAATCCACGCGTTTTCCCATGAGGTTGCCTCGAATACGACCATTCTTGCTGTTCAAACGACCGCTGATGCAATTCAATGGGCGGCCAGAACGCTGCGCCATGGGGTCCGCGCCTTTCACCTTATTATTCGCAATCATCGCCACGAAATATTGTAATATGCCCGACAATACTTCGATAACCTTTGTAGGGGCATTGTTGACAATCTTGTCACGAAGGTCATTGTTTGTTTTAATGATATTGCTATAAATATGTGTCAGGTCATCTTCGCTACGTTGCTGCGCATCATGTTTCACAGATGGTCTTACGGCGGGCGGCGGAACGGGCAACACCTGACAAATCATCCATTCAGGACGAGACCACACCGGACTCATACCCATAAAGTGGACATCTTCGTCGCAAATGCGCTTGAATATTTTTACTAGCATTTCAGGAGTTAAACGCACAATGACTTTGCCGGTTTCGCCGTCGGTTTCCATCTTTTCCCAAATGGCCTGAATGGTCGACATGCCTTCTAGCTGGACCTTGTCGGGCTGTTTGTAGCCACAACCGTCTTCGGTGCAGTCGCCACAACGCTTCACATTTGACGCTAGATTAGTTACGTATTGCCATCTGTCTTCCGCCGATTTATTCAAGATATGTTTATGTTGATTTTTATTGATTTTTAGTTTGCTGCATTTAAAACAGACACTTTTGCAAACTTTCATGATTTCCTTCAGGTGCTGAATAAATAACACCGGGCGCGCTAATTCGATGTGCCCGAAATATCCAGGGGTATCAATGTACGTATATCCATCCGTTAGACAAATCAAGCCGGGCTCCAACACGCCCATTCGCGGGTCAAACAAGCCGCCAACCACTGGTTTATTATTTATATAAGTATCTCGAGAAGTCACTTCCACCACGGAATTTTTTCTAATTTCTTCAGGAGACAATATACTAAATTGTACACCAATGATTTTGGATGACGGCTTGAAATCACCCATTGTTGTGTTTTGTATTGGCATTAATTACCCTATATTATTATGTTTATATATTTTTCAGTTTGCTATAATCAATTTTTTATCCGCAACCAAACTTATATCGAAATATGTAAAAAATTGATTATATTCATGCACATTATATTGGGTAAATATTGCACTTAAAATGCCTTCAGTAAAACAATCTACAATGACTACCCGTAATGAAAACAAAAATAAACGCCTCAAGCGTAGCGCAACTGACCCCGACAGTGATGGGGAGGAAAGTTTGGGCGATGAGGACACCGAATACGAAACAGATACGACCGATTCGAGTTATGTTCCCCCAAAAAAACACCGCAAACAAAAAAAAACTACTGAGTCCAAGCGCCGCCGCAAGACCGAAGAAGAAGAAGAAGAGGATGAGGAAGACACAGAGGATGCAGACGATGATGATGACGATGATGACATTGATACCGCAAAGCTGCAGCGTATGATATCAAAAATATTTCCGTCTAAATACATGAGCGAACGTGCGGAACGTACGTCGACTGCCGACAAAAAGGTCAAAGGAGTGAGTAGCGCCTCTCGTAAGAATAAAAAGACAGAAAAACCACAAAAAGCGTCTATTGCGACCTCGAAGAAATCTCGCCGTAAGGTGGAAGTGGTGGAGGAGGATGAAGACGACGAGGATGAAGATGATGATGATGATGATGATGAGGATGAGGACGATGACGAGGATGAGGACGATGACGATGATGATGAGGATTATGAGGAAGGGGACGAAGAGCAAGGTATTTACAACATCGTATTGTCATTGGACGGAGGCGGGGGGGAAGAGGCGGAAGATGAATATGTAGACGACGACGAAGACTGTGACAGCGATGACGAAGAAGCGTTTATGAAAGAGACATATGAACGCAGCGTTTCGCCTGACCCGAACAGTGCTGAGGCCAAAAATAAACTAAAAAAGAATAAAAAGCGTGATGCAGAGAAGGAAGACATTGCACTCACGGATGTCGAGCAAGAATATCTCGAACTCGTCGAAACGAAAAAGCAATTGGCGGAACAGCTCGCAAAGAAGCCGGCCAGTAAAATTCTAAAGAATGCCATCCAAGATTGCAGAGATTCTATCAATAAACTTATTAAAAAGGCTCGCACTAAGAATGCGAAAACATATCACAAGTTGATTCATGACGACAAAAAGCGCACAAATGAAATCGACTACTTTCGCAAGAAGTTGTCAAACAAAGAGCAGCTGCGTGTCATGAAAGATTTGAAGGAAATCAACAAACATATCAATATTGACAAGCCATACCGATTGGCATTGCTTGATTCAAAGATGCCCGCAAAGTTCAAGGCCACCGCCATGCAAAAGTTAAATGTATTGCGCACCATGGAACCGGGCGACCCTGAATATTACAAAATAAAAAATTGGGTGGATACATTCATGCGTATCCCCTTTGGAGTTTATAGAAGTCTGGAGGTTAAGATGGAAGACGGGCTGGACGTTTGTCATTCCTTCATGGCAAATGCAAAATCAACACTCGATAGTTGTGTATACGGATTAAACGATGCAAAACTACAAATCATGCAAATGATGGGGCAGTGGATTTCAAACCCATCCGCAATGGGCACTGCCATTGCAATCAAGGGCCCAATGGGTACTGGTAAGACTACACTCGTAAAAGAGGGAATTAGTAAAATTCTTGGACGAGAATTCGCATTCATCGCTCTCGGCGGAACGGGTGACAGTAGCTTCCTTGAAGGACACTCATACACATATGAGGGCAGTAGTTGGGGCAAGATTGTACAAATATTGATTGAAAGCAAGAGCATGAACCCAGTCATTTATTTCGACGAGTTGGATAAGATTAGCGATACGCCCAGAGGCGAAGAGATTGCCGGTATCTTAACACATCTTACGGACACGTCGCAAAACAGTCAATTCCACGACAAGTACTTCTCGGAAGTGGATTTCGATTTGAGCAAGTGTTTGTTCATCTTCAGTTACAATGATGAGAGCAAGGTCAATCCTATTCTTCGCGATAGAATGTATCGCATTCAAACCAAGGGATATGATGCAAAGGAAAAGGTCGTGATTGCGCGTAAGCATTTGTTGCCAAAGATTCGCGAACAGGTAAACTTCAATGAGACAGATGTTATTATTCCCGATGAAACCATTCAGCATATTGTATCGTGCAAAGACATTACAAATGAAGAGGCGGGGGTGCGAAATCTAAAGAGATGTTTGGAGATTATTTACACGAAGTTGAATCTGTTTAGACTGGTGAAGCCAGAAGAAAAATTATTTGAGAAAGATTTGGATATCGCAGTTACATTCCCGTTCACAGTTACACCCGCGCATGTTGATAAGTTTATTGCACGCGACCAAGTTAGCAATCAAAGCTTCCTTTCGATGTACGTATAATTGTGTAACCGAGTAAAACTAGTATAGAAACAAAATTATTTGTAATGTTATATAAGCAACATTTTTTTATGGATCGTACCAGTCATTTATGTGCATTGGCTAGAATTAAATCGATTCTTGAGTCCCTAGATATTCCAGCAGAAGATGCCGAAATGCGCCAGATTTACAACCTTGTATCTAACTATTTAGATACAAAATGTACTCATAATATTGTCATGGATTATATTGATATTGATCCGGATAAGGGATATACAATCAAGTACTGTGATGTATGTATGCGAACATTTTCATCATAATGTAGGTTGATTCTCGCTTGGTGGTCTAGTGATTGTTTCGTGTAATTCCATGAAACTTTTTAAGAATTGCGAGTTGTCGCCTAAATGCACATTTAAATCCGATAATTCGTGTTTTAACGTACCATCGTCTCGCGTATAATAAGAATATGGATTAAAATAAATATAGTTATTTTTATTCGCTAATTCTTCCAATAATTTGTTTACTTTATATGTGTACCGAACTCTAGCTTCGTCGCTGCCTACAAATGGGAACTCGTGAGTTATTGGTCCATTCAGTATTTCATAATCTGCCTGTTTTGTTGGGGGTATAACGCCAACTATTATTACTTTTACGTTTGCTGCTGTTATATTATTTTTTATTGTTCTGATATAATTAGTAACTAATTCGTTAATTATATCATCTTCGTTTCTACCCATATCGATTTGTCTTTGTATATGACATCTACAATCGATTTCGCCGTATGCTAAAATTATAATATCATTTATTTGCAGAATTTTATTGTTTCTAAATTTTATTATTTTATTATTTCTAAAATTTATAATTTGATTATCTCGACCAATGCGATACATTGTTATAGATGCTTTCCATAAATCACTATATGGCAAATTTAAATTGTTAAAGCTAAAATGCGCATGGCTATCTCCATAAATATATATCATTTATACATATTTATTACATATTTATGAGTGGAAACATGACGGGTAATATTTGGTCTATACATTCCTTCTAACAATTTATACCAGCGAAGAATTAAAATGGCCAAATTTATTTCTGCAATTATTTAATGTCCAATCTCGTCATTTCTCACCGTGACATTTCCGCCACGGCTTGCCAATAACCGCTTTTGCTCGGGAGATAAACATAATCCACCCATCGAATTGGATAATCCAGAATTTTCGGTGCAATCCACTTTACCTTGAGTATCAGCAAACACATCTAAATGTTCCACCGCATCAGTGGGTTTGCAAAACAATCCATTAAACCCATGTATTTTTTTGCATTCGGCGGGTGGTGTTTGAATAAGAAATTGCTTATATGCATCCATGGGCGAGTGGTTGTCGCGGCTAGAATAGTCTGTCGACCCAGATGCAAAACTTTCAAACTTCGAAAATTTCTGGAAAATCGTGTCCATGTAAAACGGGGACGCACTATTGCAAGTTACGAATAAGGACATCACAATAACGAAAATAAAAATAGTCATTAAAAACATTGCGAATCTGGACATTTTATAATGTAATATATACATATTTCACAGATAATAATTATATGTATTATCGATTTGCTAAATACACGTCAATAACATTATTGCGTACAAATACACATAAAAACATCTAGGTAATCTTGTATATTGATTTATTTGCAAATGTCAACACTATCCCCAGATGAACGTTTAAATTTGCAAAAGATGATAAATGAAATGGGCAGCGAAGACAATACTGCTCATATACGCAAAGTAAAACACAGCACTGTATTACGTGATGAAATTCGTAAATTAGATACGTTTAAACATAAGCACGTCGAAATACAGCGCACCGACAAAGACAAATTTGCGGACTTATGTAGAATTGAAACGCCTTTTTTGTACAATAACTATACAGATATTTTCAATCGGCTTATCAAGGATGAACTCAATCTTGAAATCATGACAAAGTTGCTCATTGTGCTAAAGCTTATTGAGGATGGAAAGGTCGACCAAAATGAAGGCTCTGTTATGGTTGGAAAAGTATTGAAAGAACTATATGTAGATAGTGCATTGAAACAAGCCGAACATTTGGACAATAAGGCGCCGATTCCAGAAAAACCGGCATTGATCGCGAGTTCAAATCCTATTTCATGGAAAGAATATAAATCGATGAAAGGTATGTAAAGACATTTCACTATGCATATGTATATCTAATATGAATTCTCCGCATCAGCCCAATGTTGTTATTTTGTATAATTCTCTAAAAACCGGTTCTGTAAATGGTTATAAGAATTTTGCGATTTTAAAGGTTGTGTTTGATAATGAAAACCTGAAAACAGAATATGAAAACCGCATTGTAAATCATAACAATATGTTTATGACAAATCCATTGCATGACTCTGGATTTGACGTCTTGGTTCCAAATGAAACGGGGTTTCAACAGCCGTTTGTTACCCAGTTTATCGATATGAAAATAAAGACCGAGATGTTTTATTGCGAGGTGGATACAGACCGGATTGCCACATGTGCATTTAATGTGCATCCTCGTTCGAGTATATCAAAAACGCCCCTGATGTTGGCGAATCACACCGGTATTATTGATTCTGGGTATCGCGGGTCGTTGATAGGTGCATTCCGCATGTTACCCGTTGGCAACGCTAACCAATATGTGGTTGAAAAGAATGCACGTCTGCTGCAGATTTGTCATCCATCATTGTGTCCAATTTATGTTATATACACGAGTGCAGATGATTTGTCTGGAAGTGTACGCGGCGAAGGTGGGTTTGGATCATCTACTTAGTTGAAATTTTGTTGACATATAAAATAGCTATTTATTTTATATGACACTTGAAAATAATGATAATGATATGATAGAAATATATAAAGGCAATTATTATTCCAAACATAAAAAAACCAGGGCGAAGCGGGTCGTAGTTTTCGACTTAGACGAAACTCTTGGTTCATTTGTTGATTTAGAGATATTATGGGAATTAATCATTCGATATAAACGCGATTTTGCGATTGAGTTCGATTCAATATTGGACTTGTATCCAGAATTTATACGTTATGGTATTTTATCTATATTAGAATACTTATATACCAAGAAAACTACAGGCGAGTGTTATAAATTATACTTGTATACAAACAACCAGTCAACCAAGGAATGGGTTCAGCAGATTGTTCGTTATTTTAATAACAAAATATCGCCGTCGTCGCCACTCTTTGACCAAATTGTATATGCATTTAAAATAAATAATGTGCAAATCGAACTCAATCGAACTACAACGAAGAAAACACATGATGATTTTATACGATGCACAATGTTACCACCCACAACATCGATTTGTTTCATTGACGATTTTATGTACAAAGATATGAAGAAAGAACGGATTTACTACATTAAACCAAAAGCATACCGGCATCATTTATCGACAGATGAAATTATTACCCGATTTATATATTCCAAATTTGGCGCACTTATAATACATACTGAACCCACAAAGCATGCGTTTAAAACCGAATTTATTGAAAAATGTATGCGAGTTGGCGCATTTCGCTCGAACATGAATAACATGCATTTGCATTTAAAAAATGATATCTTAGTTTCACAAAAACTCATGTATTATTTAAAAGAATATTTTTTATTAACAAATAAACGCAGTAAAACTCGCAAACAACGGCACGTATCGTTTACATTTACTCGAAAAAAGACTAATTAGTCTAATGTGGTAGCATGTTCGTATATCATTAAAATCAATAATTCGGTTGGTGATAATTTTTGAAATGTAATGCAGTCGTCATATTTATATTGAATAAACCGTTTCATGGAATTCATACATAGAATATGAGTACCATTGTCTAAGAATTTTATATCGACTACAATTCCGCCATTTGTTAACTTGTTCGAATCCCGCCGAATCCATCTTACATGTTTTCCTTTGTGTAATTCATGTAGTTCCTCTACTAATCTATAACCAACCAATTTCAAACACATCTTTTCTTGAGTTTCATGGTCAATGCACATATCACGTATACAGTTATATACGTCTTCTGTTATTCCATTGAGTGTTTTATTTTCGAGGTAATCATTCTTATTTGTCTCCAGTGTACTCAATAGTTCATCTACGTCTAATGTAGATAGCAACGACGGGTCGGCCAATGCATCCTGATATACTTGATTTATAGTCTCTGCGGTTAATGTAGTGTGATTATCATCGTGTGTTTCTGTGTTCATATTATATCTATATAATATGACACTATCTTCATATATGTTTTACTTTACTTGTGTGTTTCCGTCGGGGTCTTTATCATCATCTTGCGCATTGCCTGAAATGTGTTTATTTAATTTCGCAATCGTTTGTTTAATGGCAGATGTATCTGGCGGGTTGATACGGTCCAGTGGGTCAACTAAACCCAAGTTAAAGAATAAAAATATAGCACAGCTGAATATCAATCTTGAATCACTTTGCGTAAATATATGTTGCCTATATGGGTGGTATTTGATTAAAAGTAATATGCAAATAGATGTTTGTATGATTGTATTCAATCCTCGTATCATTTGAATGCGTACCAATGAAATGCCAAATATCGAGAACACGACTAAATATATTATGTTGAGGATATGTGTAAATACAAGTGCACTGTCGTAATATTTATCACCTCTTGATACCAGGTTCTCAATACTACGCATAATATTCTCTATAATTTTCATATACATCTGTTATGTTATCTATAACATATATCAACAAAATATCTAAACATGTATTCATATAGTGTATTAATGGATGATATTTCGGGAGGAATAGTTGCCCGTAAATATAAAGTCGATAAATGTATTGGCTCGGGCAAATTTGGAAATATATATAAAGGCATCAATACAAAAACGAACGAATTCGTTGCATTGAAATTGGAAGATAAGAGAACCAGTTTTAAAATGTTGAAGCGTGAGACGGCCATTATGAACTATTTATATGAACATAATTGTCGAAACATACCATGCGTACATTGGTTCGGTCAAATACATGAATCAATGTGTATGGTTATGCCATATTATGATTGTTCTCTATATGAATATGGCAAACTGAAAACATTGAGTGAAAAAAAACTCGATGCACTTATGGTCCAATGTATAAATATATTGCAATCAGTCCAAACAAATATGGTTCTCCATCGTGACATTAAACCGCAGAATTTTATGGTTAAAAATGGAGAACTGTACTTGATTGATTTTGGGTTGGCTACGTTTTACATTAATGATAACAAGTTACATGTACCCAATACTATCGGTGAATTTGTAACTGGTACGCCGAAATATATTAGTCAACATCTGCATGAAGGGTGCACTCCAGCCAGACGGGATGAATTCATTTCATTGGGGTACATCTATATTTACATGTATGCAAAAGAGTTGCCGTGGGACTCGGTTTTTACGGATACGAATATGAGTATACACACAAATGAAATTCACATTATGCACTCTAAAAACCAACAGCGAAAACAAATGAAGTCTGCTGAAAATATTGCAACAATATGTAAACGAATCAACCTGCGCATCGAGAACTATTTCCGTTTTTGTAACGCATATGATTATTTTGATGAACCACAATACAATTCATTGTGCAGTTTATTCACTGACTACAAAAAATAATATTCGAGAAACAATATAGAAGCACATCACTTATATAGTATATAATCCGTATACGATGAGTGCAAGTGTAACAAACGAACAAACTGGAGTTAAAGTTATTGGCCAGGTTAAGTGGTTTAATACGAAGACTGGATTTGGTTTTATTACCGCCCGCGAGGGAGAACATGTTGGCAAGGACATTTTTACGCATTACTCATCCATTCGCGTAAATGATTCTCAGTATAAGTACTTGGTGCAGGGAGAGTATGTCGAGCTGGCAGTCGTAAAGTCTACTAGCGGAAAGCACGAGTACCAGTCTGCCGATGTTACTGGTATTAAGGGTGGCGGACTCATGTGCGAAACCAGACAGCAAAATCAGCAAACTGCCCAGGGTGAACGTGAGCGCCCTGCCCCCGTTCGTAAGTACAAGACCAGACCTGCTCCTCGCGCCAAGACCGATGCACCGCAGTCTGCATAAATACAAAATATAAACACATAAACAATAGTAAGCATATAATTAGACGCAGTTAAATATCATCATCATTATGATATTTAAAAATCAAATACTTTTTACACAGTGTTTGCGTTTTCTTGCAAATTAAGGGTTTTAATTAGAATGCGGTTTAATGTAAAGTGATTCATCTGAACACTATCATTTTCGTTTTATACTAACTCAAATGCGCATGCAATATATTCGACTTAATTTAATTATGTAATGCATTATCAATTATATATAATGCATCGCCCCATCCATACCGAGTCATGCATGTTAGAACTCTTTTAAAGTTATATTGTGATAAAAATGTATCAATTTCAGTAATTAGCCCACATTTTTTATATAGTTCCTTTTCATTAACCTCCAAATATATTGCTTTTGCGTACTGTATTGATTTAGTAGCACCCTTCAATGCCATAAGTTCTGCTCCTTGAATATCAAAATTCCAAAAATTATATTTGGATGCGTCAATGTTGTTTCTTTCAAAAAACGAGTCAACTGTAATACTTTTTAAGCATATTTTATCTACGTAGACAACCCATGGATGTGCTTGTGCATGAGTACCTAATTCTAACACACTTGATGATTGAACGTTATTTGAAACATTAAATATAACATCGACGTCATCACAGTCAGTTATTACCGCATTATATACATTTGGAATGTTTCTATTTATGGCCTCTGTAACTTTTGCGGGGATAGCATCAATCCATACAATTTCATTACTGTTTAACCCTAGCTGACTATAAAAATGCAACTCTTCACATTCATGTGCGCCTAAATGAAACCCCCCAATAATATTTATGTTATTAGACACTAAAAATTTATTAATTTCGGCAAAGGAAATTAACATTTATACGCCTTGAATATGTAAACGGGACAACTTTAAGTTCATTTGAAGCGAAACTTCAAATATTTATTTAATAAATTAACTAATCAAAATACTTTTACAATACAGTTACACAGTTACTTCTGTACAAACAACTCCTTTGCCAGTGTTTTGATGATTTTATTGTCTAGCTTGATTTGTTCTTCTTCCACGTCACCCAAAATGGCCCGCATCATTTTGTAACAGAATTCGTATGTTCGGGTTTCCATGACCTCACAATCTGGGTGTGCGGTTCTCCATACAGGTACAGTTCTGTAGTTATTCATGGATATCCTGCTCAATATTTTACGGAGCTTCGTCAGTTCATCGGTATCTTTACTCCAACCCGCATCGTCTTTAATATACATTGTCTCGCGTTTAATATCTGTGCAGTGAATCGGCCGCTTGGTAATGTCCATGTCTTTAAGTCGGTCCATTATCATTTTGGTCATGCCATTCACATATCCGTGATTGCCAATGTATTCAAGCTCATCGATATGAACATTCAGGTTGCGTAAAAAGTCGGTAATGCTCATTGCATCTTTACATGTATCATTGAGGAAAAAATTCAGGTTGAACTTCTGGTTGTTATTTGTCGTGTTGTTTATGATTTGAGAATTCTTTGCTATCTCCATAATTTGGGAGTTTTGCTCTATCATTAATTTCTTAAACTCCTGGTTCTCTTTGATTAATGTTTCCATTATGCTAACAATTTGACTATTCTCTTTATTTTTATCAACTGTTATTACCAGAGGTTCACTAGTTGGAGGGGTGCATATTTCTCCGTTACTAATCGTGTGCATACATAATTTCTTATGACTGCATAAACTCGACATATGTTTATAAACTTTTCCACATCGGCACTCGAAAGAATTAATTTTGGAACTTTTTTCATTAGGATTCATTAGGATTTTATGTTTTGCAGTCATTATATGGCGATTGTATTGACTTTGTCTGCTCGTAGTATAGTTACATATATTACAATGTAAGTTTGGGAACTTTATGGAACTATTCATGTTAGGATTATTAGTATATAGTTCCTAATAGAAAAAGTTCCTAAACGTCCAGCGCAAAAAAACGAAAAAAATATATGCAGTCAACTTAAAATTATTTTTTTTGGATTTAAAGCATTATGCAGTAAAACTGATTTTTGATATTTTTCGGAAAAAGAAATGGCCTCACTTTTCAAAAATGGACATTTTTAAAATGTCCAATTTCGGAAAATGCCAGAACAAATTTATTCAACTGTTTTTATGTGGGCTATTATATTATGGGAACTATATTGTGGGAAATATGCCGCATGTAATAATCCGGATACAATCCACGAAATTTCTATGTATATAATAAGAATGAATGTTGTGTCATTAAATAGCTTCCTGCATTTGTTTCATGATAAAAACGAGAATGAATGTACGGTAAATCGTCTTATTTCAACCGCGCAAGTTAGAACTGGCGCGAAAATGCGACCATTGAAACAATATATGATTGACCGACATATATCAAAGGACACAATACGAAATTTATGTGAACATATAAACACCCGGGACGATTATTTAACTCGATTTTATAATTTGTCACTTAAGATAGATCCCGACGTTTTATGCATACACGATTCAGGCGTTAGTCCTATGAAGAACCGAGAAATGAATAACAATCAAAGTATCATATTCAAAAATGTCATTCGAAACATACACTTGTTAGATATATTGAAAAACACAAAGTCGGGGATCGAAAACGTCCCCACATTTTTTGATGTGCTATATGATTTGTATTTACATAATATCATCGACTATAAATTGCTCACACCTAGCGCAACACATTACATTAAAAATGGCCGAATCGGAAGTGTGTTTTCGTCCTATTATTTCAGGGCATCTATAATGAACCCATATTTAGTATATTCGCTGAATCAAACTGTATTACATGGTCACCGCATATTTAGTCCAACACTCGGTTGGTCATCATATTGTTATGGTTTCTTGGAATCGCCATATGTAACTGAATATGTGGGAACAGATGTGATACCCAGCGTATGTAAAAAGACAGCCGAAATTGGTGAGATATATTCACATTCAAAGAAGGTAGATATATATTGTAAACCATCCGAGGACTTGCAGAAGGACCGTACATTTATGCAAAAGTATGCACAACATTTCGATGTAGTATTCTTTAGTCCTCCGTATTACGAGTTGGAATTATATAAGAGTGATAATCAAAGCACTGACCGGTATAAAACATACGAATCATGGTTAGCCGGATATTGGGAAGAAACCATCAAATTGTGTCACGCTGTATTAGAAAAGAACGGCAAGATGTGTTATATTTTATCTGGGTATGGTTCTCAAAATGGTAACAATAATTTCGATTTGTTGAAGGATATGAATAATATTGCAAAGAAATATTTTCGATTAACGAGTACACAACCAATGTATAATAAAAATGTGCACGTAACAACACACCGTGAAACCGGAGAACAAATCATGATATTTACTAAAAAAGAGAACGTTGCAAATCATTAATCACATTGTTCAATACACGAATAATTACATAGGGCGAATATCTATATCTTATAGCAGATATAGTGTTCTTTAATGCGTTCATAATATTGTATTTGCTGTATAATTCTGCATCAGGTATATTCAATACCTGATTATAGATATCGGTAAGACTGTTTGAAATAATATACCGCGGATATTGCTGTTGTATTTTATTTATGGCGTCGTATAGATTTGATATAATTGACCTTTTTATTGCTTTATAATCTGGTAACGGAGCTGGTTCAGGTATGGGCACCGGAGTTGGAACGGGCGCCGGTTCTGGCCATGGGGGTGAAATAGGAACCGGTGTTGGCGTAGGAATTGGAATCGGTTCAGGCAATGGTGTTGGAATAGGAACTGGTGTGGGTGTAGGTACGGGCACACTGCCATTTTTCAACGGCAACACGTTTTCTTTGAATTGCCCAATAATATTACCCGGCGGTGAAGTATTCATAGAAATAACAACCTCTTGTGTTGTAGTATTGTATGAGTACCCAAATCCATGTAAGCGACTAGCTTTCCAAACAAGACATGTAAAATGGCCCGTACCACTAGTATATTGTGATGCATTAAAATCGTACATGCTGATTTCTGCATACCATAAGTCAATGCTTTTTTTAATAAGTTCAATCGGGGTTGCTGTATATCCCTGGAAATAAGCAAGATTTTCGCCGTATAATTTATTATTACTATGGTAAAATGCGCTATTTTTTAACAAGTATGCACTCCAGCTGTCTGCAAAATTTGCAATTGAATCGTCCCATATAAGCGGTGGCGCGTCATGCAATGCACGATATTGATTAACATAATCAGTTACAATTTGTTTATCGGAAGCATTAAATGTAATCTGTAAAATTGGCATGAGCTTATTATATAATATTTTTATATAATAAACTAAATGTGCACATTGCACTGCATAATGAGTTTGTTTCATAATATAGCAGTGACAATTGTGAACACAGAAGTAGTAATTTGTGGGTCTTACATTAGTGCTGTGGTTTACTGACATATTTCCATAATCCGTGTTCGCAAAATATGTCAGCGACTTATGCGGATACTTTACGCGACACGCCCGATTCAATCGTGTTTATGATGTGTTGAGGATAATCCATATCTTTCAATACTCGCACGCCGCCCTTTAATTTCGATATCCCTTTTTTGATTTTATATGTGTATTTGAATGTTCCGTCGGGGTTCACATTGACAACCATCTTATAGTTTTGCACGTTTGGTGACCCCTTAAACTTCTTACATATGGATAAGTAATGTGTAGTCAATATAAAATCTACGTTCGAATACTGCTGCAAGTATTCTAAGAACGCGTACCCGGCCTTGGATGCTTCTGTCGGGTTTGTACCAGAATATAATTCGTCAAACATGCAAAAATGCCGGTATTTGGTTTCGCTATAACGTTTCACACTGTCAATAATTTCTTTGCATCGCCTGGACTCTGCCTGGAATAAACTGTCGCGACCCGATGTATCGGGTATATTCAAGTATGAATGTAGATGAGTGTAAGGAGTAATCGTGGCGGATTTATAAAACCCACAGCCGACTTGTTGTGAAAAAATAATATTCAGCGCGGTCGATTTTAAAATAGTCGTTTTACCAGATTTATTCGGCGAGGATATAATCATGTTTTTAGTAAAATCGCAGTCATTCTTTACTGGTTCATCGCCGACTAATCCCGGATAATATTGCTGTTTAAATTGGCATGTATTGTTGTCATCAAAATTCGCATATGAAATAATACCGGACTGTAGGTTAGATGCAATGCCCATTAGATTGTCAATGTATCCATGGTACCCTACTGTATATCGAATACAATGTTCGTATTCTGTATTCGAATACAGTTTATAGTAACACTTCAACATATATCCAACTTCATTGAACTTCTGCATGTTGTTTTCAAATGGATAAACTAATAATAAGTCTTCCCGCATGACTCGTAATACGTCCAACTGCTCATTCATTGTACGTTGGAATTCGCTATACGATGCACACTGGCCTGAAATATCGGCAAACGATTCCATGGAAGTAATTGTATAATCAATGTAGTTGCGCAATTCGATTAGTTCTCGGTTCACATTAATGATATTTGCATAAAACCGTTTGCATAACATAATATTTTGGTATATTTGAAATACATACATTCCAAACATGAACAAAATGTATACCACTTTATCCCAACTTAAATCCTGAATACTGCTAATCGCCTTTCCAATAAAGTGGCTCTTTGCAACATTTTTCAGGGTTTCAATATACACGTTTACTGTTATTGGTATTCCCTGGAATTTTAACAATATAAAGGGAAATATAAGAAATAAAACCGGCATTGCAAAGCTAATTATGGGCGATAATACATGTACAACGGATAGCGATTGCAGGAACGACTGCGATTCATTAAATGGTTTCAACATTTCCCAATCCAAATAATTGTATTTTTCTAAAAAATAATCGTCCAGCTTTATTGATTTCCAAATATTTTTGACAGTATCGCAGTTTAATATGTAATCGCATTGTTTCATATTGTGCTGATATGTATCGATATTGCGAATCAAATGTTTCGTGTCGTTTAAATACAGCACGTCGGTCGTATATTGTTGGTGCCACATGGGTATCATATTTTTAGCAAAAGCATGACTTGGTTTAAATAAGTAATCGTACATCGTGTGTTTACTTTCATGATTCGAATGTACCTTTAGTTCTAAATCATAAGATATGATGTCATTCAACTCAAACAATTTGCCTTTTTCTAAATACTGAATCGGTAATTTAAACGTAGTATCGATATCAAATAATAATACCGAATTCTCATTAGGCATCCGTTCAACCACCGGTTTATTTGTATTTGGTAATTTATTCGTTATATATGCAAATATTTCCATTACTATACATATTATAGTAATAAAAAGACACACTGTTAAACGCATGGCGCGTAAACTCACATGATACTAGGGAATTCCTTAATTGTGATACTATAGTGACTTTCAATGTGCTTCATCACATGAATGTCCCCCTCGGTAACAAAATTAATCGCCAATCCCTTTCGCCCCCATCGACCGCTTCGACCAATGCGATGCAAATAAGTATGAACAC
>Ga0164293_10001199_pt1 | contig 21725 bp, 15 predicted proteins | sample GEODES118metaG_FD_111487 | JGI IMG/M metagenome (GOLD analysis project Ga0164293, IMG submission 111487) | Eutrophic lake water microbial communities from Lake Mendota, Wisconsin, USA - GEODES118 metaG | ecosystem: Environmental > Aquatic > Freshwater > Lake | place: USA: Lake Mendota...
CGGGCAAAGGGATCAAGCACCATTCGCTGCGCATCGATGATGTCGCCCGCATCCTTGAACACCACTTCACTGGTGGTGGCGCGGACGCGGTCCATGAAGGCCAGGCGGGGCGCCGGCGCCTCGTTCAGATTGTCGATGTGCGGATAGTTCACATAGAGCAGTTTCTCGCCATCGCCCCAGCCGCGCGACAGATCGGAGGCGACTTCCTTGAAGCGCAGCTGCGTGATGCGCAGGTTGCGATAATCGGTCAGCGCGCTGCTCATATGTTCAAGGAACTTGGCGCGCGGGAACACATATTTCACGCCCGAAAGCCGCGCCGCCTCATAGGGGCTCATGTCGGTGTAGAGCACTTCCTTGTAGGTGCCGCCGCCCGGATTGAGCACCAGCACATGGCCGGGCGGCAACGAGTCATAGATGCCGGTCAGGAACACGAAGTCCTTGTTTTCCATGTCGTCGGTGTATGTTTCATACAGATTGTGCTGGGTGCGATCGGCACTGGTGATGACGGCCAGGCCGCCCTTCATGCGCTTCATGAACTCGGCGCGGCGAGCGATGGCGGCTTCGCGATGGCCTTCGCGCATCTTCACCGTTTCAATCGGCAGCAGGCTGGTGCCGTGGGCCAGCAGCGGGGAGGCCACCGCCGCCGCGATCAGGGCACCCAGAATCGATTTCAACATCATCACCTCGTTCACGGCTGGGCCGGCATGCGGGGAAGTTCGCCCGGCCATGCCACACCGGCTGCCGTCACCGCCTTCTGCAACGCTGGCAGCGTATCGGAAACCAGCACGCCCAGATCCTTGTAGAATGTCTTCACATCAGCCTCGGCCGATGCCGTCAACTGGCGCTGGGCCGGATCGGGCGCGGCCGAATATTCCTGGGTTGAGGTGTAAAGCCGCTGGGTCAGTTCGGCCAGCGGCAGGAAGGTTTCCTGCTGGGCGATGCCCTCTTCCCGGCCGTTGAGGATGACATTCAGCCGATCAGCTTCCTTCAGCGCCGCTTCGGCCTGGGCCAGCAGCTTGCGGTCGGCCTTGCCATCCTTCAGGGCTTTCACCGCCGCGGTCAGTTGCGACAGGCCGGGGGCCAGCGTCTTGTTCGCATGGTAGGTCGCCGCCACCAGCCGGGCCTGCGTGGCGCCCACCGCGTCCAGCGCGGCGCTGTCTGCCGCCGACAGGCTGATCGCCGGATCGAGGCGCACCGCCAAAGGCTGCATGTGCACCTTGTCACCCACCGTCAGCTTCACCTGATAGGTGCCCGGCATCACGAAGCGGCCGGGCATGCGGCGATATTCCGACATGGAGGCATTGGGCGGCGCTTCGAAGCGCAGGTCCCACACCGCGCGCTGCGCCCCGCGCTTGGCCACCGGCAGCGTGAGGCTGCGCACCGACTTGCCGACGCTGTCCATGATCTCGATGGAGACCTTCTGGCCCTCCGCCGCGCTACCCACCCAATAATCGATGATCGCGCCGCGCGGCGGGTTCTTGGTGGTGAAATAGCTGTTGCCGGCGTTCTTGCGGCCGCGCGGCACATCGCGGATCTGCGTGCCACGGCGCAGCGGTGCAAGATAGCTGTGCGAGGCGACAACCTCCGGCGTCAGTTTCTCCACCAGGTTGATATCATCCAGCACCCAGAAACCGCGGCCGTGGGTGCCGATCACCAGATCATTCTCGCGCGGGTGGACCATGAGGCCCTGCACGCTGTTGGTGGGCAGGCCGGACCGCAGCGGCAGCCAATGCCCGCCGCCATCACGGCTGAAATAGACGCCCATATCGGTGCCGACGAACAGCAATTCACCATTCTTCGGATGCACCGCGATGCTCTTGGTGGGGCCGAAGGCCGGCAGATCGGCGGTGATGTTGCGCCACGTCACGCCAAAATCATCGCTGCGCACCACGTGCGGCGCGAAATCATTGTCCTGATGGCCATCGAACACCGCCACTAGCGTGCCCTCGTTGGTGGACGACCACGCGACCATGCCGACCTTTTTCTGGTTGGCCACGCCAGGGAAGACAGAAGATTTGGCCCACGTCCGCCCATCATCACGGCTGACCTGGATCAGGCCATCGTCGGTGCCGGCGGCCAGCAGACCGGGACGCATGGTGGAAACCGAAAGCGAATGGGTGTTGCCATACAGCGCGGTGCTGGAATGCAGATCGATGGCATTGGCCGGCTGGATCTTGCCCTGCAGCGGCAGCGCATCACGGCTCAGCTGGCGGGTGAGATCGGGGCTGATGCGTTCCCAGGTGTCGCCGCGATCACGGCTGCGAAACACCACGTTGGCGCCGAAATACAGCGTCTTGGGATCGTGTGGCGAAATGACGAACGGCGCGCTCCAATTCCAGCGATAGGGCGGGAATTCGCCCTTCTGCGGTTGCCACGGCTGGATGCGCTTCTGCGCCATGCTCTTGCGGTTGGTGCGCACCAGCCCGCCATATTGTGATTGGGAATAGATGATGTCGGAATCAGTGGGATCGGCCACGGCATAAAAGCCATCGCCGCCTGAAAGGAACAGGAAATCCTCGTTGGCGATCCCGTCTTCAAAACGGGTGCCGATGGGCCCGCCCCAGCTGCCATTGTCCTGGGTGCCGCCATAGACGTGATAAAACGGCTCCTGCATGTCGGCCGCGACGGTGTACAACTGCATCAGCGGCAGATTGGCTTGCCACGTCCAGCGCTGGCCGCCATCGCGTGATGTGTACATGCCGCCATCATTGCCCAGGATCAGGTGATTGCTGTCCTTCGGGTTGATCCACATCGTGTGATTGTCGGCGTGGACCTGGCCCTTCAGCACGTTGGTGAAGGTCTTGCCGCCATCATCCGATCGCGACAGCGGCGTTGTTGGCACATAGATCCGCTCCGGATTCATCGGATCGCAAAAGACTTCGCCATAATACCAATGGCTTTGAATTTCCTTGTTGCGCCGTTCCCACGAATTGCCGCCATCGGTGGAGCGGAAGGTGCCGCCATCGGGACCAACTGCGGTCGCATACAGCATGTCGGGCTTGCCAGGGCAGAAGGTGACACCCACCCGGCCGACCGCGGTGGTGGGAAAGCCATTGCCCACCCTTGCCCAGGTATCGCCGCCATCGGTGCTGCGCCACAGGCCGCCTTCCTCGCCGCCGCCGATCATGCTCCACTGGCGCCGCTCGCGCTGGAAGGTGGCGGCATAAATTATGTTGGGGTTGCCCGGATGCATGGCCACTTCCACGACCCCGGTGAACTTGCTGGGCCGCAGCAGGCGCGTCCATGTTTTGCCGCCATCGCGGGTGCGATACAGGCCGCGTTCCTCGCCCGGCCCCCACAGCGAGCCCAGCGCCGCCACATAAACCGTGTTGCTATCATTGGGATGCACAAGGATGCGGCCCACATGCCGGCTTTCCTTCAGCCCCATATGCTCCCAGGTCGTGCCGCCATCCTTCGACCGATAGACGCCATCGCCATAGAGCGAGCTGCGCACATTGTTCTGCTCGCCGGTGCCGAGCCAGACGGTGTTGGGATCCTTCGGGTCAAGCGTTACCGCCCCCATCGACACGCTGCCTTGGCTTTCGAAGATGGGCGTCCAGCTTGCCCCGGCATTCACCGTCTTCCACAGGCCGCCCGAGGCGCTGGCGGCATAGATGATGCGCTGATCGGTGGGATGCACGGCAAGCCGCGCCATTCGCCCGCTTGGCATGGCCGTGCCGACTTCGCGCCATTCGAGTGCCTTCAGATCGTCCGGCACCAGCCCGTCCGGCGCGGCGGCAAAGGCAGCGGAACCGAGCAGCGCGGCGGCCGTTGCAGCACGGGCCACCCAGAAGGCGGCCTTCAATCGATCAGCGGAAGCGGACATTTCGGCTCTCCTCAATGCGATGCAGGCAGTCTTCAGGCGGTCGGCAACCAGTCAACAGAGCATGGGGCCGTCTCGGGGATGAGAGACAGGCCCCATGGGCAGCCATTGGTCTTTCCGTTTCGCCCCGGCGAACGCCGCCGGAACCGGCATCCTGACCATGCTGCAAGCAGCGTCAAGCCAGGCGTCAGAAGCTGACGTTGGCGCCGACGAAGATGAAGCGACCCACGGCTTCGTACACGCCTGAAACCGTGTTGCCTTCCACCGTGAACGACGGCGCCGGGTTGAACTGCGGCACCACCGGCGGATCATTGTCCAGCAGGTTGCGCACACCGGCCCGGAGTTGCAGCCCCTTGGTGACGGTCCAGAACGCGGTGAGATCGATGTAGCTTTCCGCATTCAGCCGCGCGCCGGTGAAGTTGCCGCGGCCAGCCTCCGTCCAGGTCACCGGCACGCCCGTCGTCGGGTTGATCGACAGGATGCGGTCCACCGCCGACTGGTAGCGCCAGTTCAGGGCGATATCGACCGTCCACGGCGTGCGCCATGTGGTGGTGAGCGAGTGGCGATAGCGGAAGCGCGGCAGTTCGCACTGCAGATCATATTTGCCCACGCAGTTGGCGGTGAAGCCGCCGGCAATCGGCGTCGTCTTGAAGGCGAACAGATAGGTGGCGGCATAATTCCAGTTCAGCCGCCCCAGCCCGCCAATATCGTGGGCATAGTTGATCTGCGCATCGATGCCCGACGTGGACAGGCCGGCGATGTTCTGCGTGCGCTGGTCCACGAACGACGGCGGTTCACCCCGGAAGGTGAGCGAGCCGTCGGGGCCGCGGTTGATCAGGCTGCAGAATTCCGGTGCGCCCGAATCCAGGCAGCGCTCGATGGTGAACACCGCCGGCACTGTGCCCACGGCTTCCTTCACCCGAATGTTGAAATAATCGAGGCTGATCGAAAGATTGCTGACAAAGCTGGGCTGGAACACCGCACCCAGCGTGACGGTATCGGCCACTTCCGGCTGCAGATTGGGATTGCCGCCGGTGCGGATGTTCACCTGCGCGCCCGAGGGCGGGATGGCGCCATATTGCGCCGCCGACACACCGGTGCGCTGGCAGGCGCTGAGCGGCCGCGTTGGCGCCTGGTTGGTGCCGGCGAAACCGGAGCAGGGATCGGCCACGTTGGCCAGACCGGTGTTCACCGGCAGGAACAGTTCCAGAATGTTCGGCGCGCGGATGGCGCGCTGATACTGGCCGCGCAGCCGCAGTTCCTTCACCGGCGCCCAGCTGATGCCGAGCGCATAACTGACCGGTGCGAATTCGCCGCCGCGCACGCCGGTGAGATTGTTGCGTGACTTGTATTCCGAACGCCGCACGGCGCCGGTGAGCGCCAGCGAATCGAAGAACGGCCGGCCCTGCACCAGCGGGATCGACGTTTCCGCAAAGAATTCGGTGATTTGCGTCTCGCCATCGCCGGGCAGCAGTGCGCCGGCACCGGCCAGCAGTTGGCCCGACGAAGCGGTGGCATCCGGGCGGGTCACTAGTGTTTCCTTGCGATATTCCGCGCCGATCAGCAGCGAGATGCCATCTTCGGCCCAGGGGCTGGCGATGCCGAAGGCACCCAGATCGGATTGCAGCGTGCCGCCGAACATCACCTGGCTGGTCTTGCCGCGGGTCAGCGTGGGCGTATCGAGATAGGCCCGCAGGCGCGGATCGTTGGTGCCGTTGGGATTGTAATTGGTGATGAACGGCACGCAGTTGCGATCGGTGCCCTGCACCGCGACGCGGCACGCCGGCTGGCCGGTGGCCGGATCGGTGACGATATCGAGCGCGTTCAGTAGCGGCGTGCGGGTGACATTGTTGGTCTGCAGGCGATCAAGCGAGGTTTCCGACCACTGGCCGAACACGTCGAACTTCACATTCTCGGCGATGTCGCCTTTCACGCCATAAACGGTGCGGAAGTTGGTGAGCGTGCGTTCATCGGTACGCGGGCCGCCTTCGACGAAGCGGCGCTGCACCTGCGCCTGCACATAACGATCATTGTCCACGTCACGCGGCCATGGGCCGGTGAGTGAAGCGCTGCCGCAGAACAGCTGGCGCATCTGCACGGTCAGCACCGGGTTGTCGCAGTTGACGCGGGTGATTTCCGAACCAAAGCCGCCCGACGGTGCAATCACCTGCGGCGATGTCGATTTGGTGAAGCCGAATTCGGCATAGGCTTCGATGCTGTCGGTGAGGTTGTAATAGCCGCTGAAACCGGCGTTGATGCGCTCAACCTGGCGGCGCAGCGGGTTGAACGGGTTGAAGTTGAAGCTGTTGGTGCCGTCGCGCACCGATCCATCGGGCTGCAGCGCCAGTGCAGCGGAGGTGCGCGGATTGCCGTTCGCATCCAGAAGGATGCTGCCATCGGGGTTGCGCAGCGGTATGGCCGTGGTGGCGCCCGGCGCTAACACCGGCGTCAGGATGAAGTTGGTCGGGAATGGGCCCGTGGGGGCACCCAGGCAGATCGGGTTGGGATTCGCCCCCAGGCTGAGCGCGCACTGGGAAAAATCACGCTCCGACTGGTTCAGGCCATCGTTGCGCATGTAACGGATATAGCCCGTGACATTGCCGCGGCCCTCACCCAGCGACGCGCCAAACACGGCGGAGACATCGAACGTCGGGTTGCCGGTGTCACTGCCCGTCCGGGGCGTGATGCCAGCCGCGATCAGGCGCTGCTGCGCGTCGAGGCTGTTGTTGTTGGACTGGTTGAAGCCGAATAGGCCATCGATCTCGAAACCGCTGAAATCCCGCTTCATGATGAAGTTGGCGACGCCGGAAACAGCGTCGGAACCATAGACGGCCGATGCGCCGCCGGTGACGACTTCGACACGCTGGATCAACTGGGCCGGGATCAGGTTGATATCCGAAGGATAACCGCCGGGCGTGGGCGAGCCGGGCGGCAGACGCTTGCCGTTCATCAGCACCAGCGTGCGGATCGAACCCAGGCCGCGCAGATCGAGCGTGGAAGTGCCGTTGGCGCCGTTGGCAAAGCTGGTGTCCTGCGCGCGGGTGAAGGCCGGCAGGGTGTTGAGCAGATCGATGGTGTCGACCGCGCCCACCACGTCGAACGCCTGTTCGGTAATGGTCTGCACCGGGCTGGAGGAGACGACGTTCTTCGACGTCAGCCGCGAGCCGGTGACCGTGATGGTTTCGGGGGCTTCTTCTGCCGCTTTGGCAGCCACGTCCTTCGAATCCGCTTGCTGCGCAAAGGCCGCATTGGCGGACATCAGAGCCAATGCCGAAATGATCGTCGACGACAGCAGAACCCGACGCGAATTACGTTCCGACATATGCCTGTTCCCCTTTTTGAGGGCCGAACCCGGCGCAGGGTTCAACCCGTTGATGCCGCCCAATGATCGTCCGTCAGGCCCGCCCATCCCCATATGCGAACCAGTGTTCGCAATGTGAATGCGAACGCGTTGATGTGTCAAGGGTATTACGGAACAGGGACAATGCGAACACATTGTGGCGCAGCGACGTCAGCGCCAAGGGAACCGGGCACGACGCTGCAGTGACAAGAATTAAGTTTCTTAAAATATTGATTTATAAAACTTTTATGGCAATGCTAATGGCAAGACATGCTGCCGCCACCGCCCCAAATGCGCGATTGCACCGGCGATCTTGTACCGATTATCGGGCGATCGCCGCTCAATATCACGTTCGTATCGCGAACATATTACCAAAATACGAACATCATCTGGGCAAGCAATGGCTTGCTGCTTTCAGGTCTGTTGCCGCCAACAGCCTGCAAACAGGGCCTGCCAGGCCCTAGATCCACGTCTCCAGCCGCGTGTTCATCACCAGCTCTACAACAGAGGAACTGTTGGGCAAACGCAGCAGGAACGACACGGTTTCGGCAAGGGTTTCCGGCGCGATCCGGTCCTGGCGCGGCGTGACTCCGGGGATGCCGGCAATCAGGTCTGTATCGACGGCCCCCGGGCACAGCGCCGTCGCGCGCACGCCGCGGTCCCAGCCGGCAAATTTCGCCGCCTGGGTCAGGGCCATCACGGCATGCTTGCTCATCGTGTAGCCAATCGAAACGCCGGGGCGGTAGCGCTTGCCATCGGTCGACGCGATATTGATGATCCGGCCGTTGCCCGCTTCAGCCAGATGCGGCAGCGCGTGGCGGATCAGCCGGAACGGCGCCTTCACGTTGACGGCCCAAACCTCGTCCAGAACGGCCTCGTCCCCCGTCTCGAAATCGATGCCGCGCAAGATACCGGCATTGTTGATCAGCGCGTCGATCCGCTCGAACCGCGTCGCCGTGGCGGCCACCCAATCGGCGGCTGACGCGGGTTCGAGCGCGTCGAAGCGGTGGACAAGGATGCGTTCCGGATCGAAGCCGGCCGCAGCGAACCGCCGCGGGTCCCGCACCCCCAGCGACAGGCGATAGCCCTCGCCCGCCAGCCGACGCGCAATGGCCAGACCGATGCCGCGCGACGCGCCGGAGATCATCACCACCCGGTCAGCCGGGGTGAGTATCTGGGCGGGCGCGCCTTCTTCCATCAGAACAATCCCTGATAAACGCCGCCATCGATGACGATGTTCTGCCCGGTCATGAAGCCGACCTGGGCGCTGCACAGATAGGCAATCAGATCGCCACACTCGGATGGCGCGGCAAAGCGGTGCGCCGGGGTCATCTTGATGCGGTCGGCCACGATGGCTTCATAGGTGGTGTTGCCGCGTTTGGCGTGCGCGTGCAGGTTGGTGCGCAGGGCATCGGTATCAATGAAGCCCGGCAGCACGCTGTTGATCACGACATTGTGCGGCACCAGTTCCCGCACCATCGAGGCGATGGCGCCAGCGAGACCCACGCGCGCACTATGGCTGTGGGCAAAATTGACCTGCGGGAACTTGATGTTGCTCACCGAGATGTTGACGACACGGCCAAACTTGCGCTCGCACATGCCCGGCACGATGGCGCGGATCAGCTCCAGGGGCCCGAAATAATGCGCCTCCATCCAGAAATCCCAGTCCGCGCGGCTCATCGTGCGGAAATCATCCGGCGTTTGCCGCACGCCCGGATTGCACACCAGGATATCGGGATCGGGGCACGCCGCCAGCACCGTGGCCGGCGCGTCTGCCAGCGACAGATCGGCCGCCACGGTGGTGACCGTCACGCCGGTTTCATCGGCAAGCTGACGCGCAGCCTGCTCCAACGCTTCCGGCGTGCGCGATACCAGCACGAGGTCCACGCCTTCGCGGGCCAGCGCCTGCGCGGCGGCAAAGCCCAGCCCCTTGCTGCCACCGCAGATCAGCGCCCGGCGCCCTGAGAGTCCCAGATCCATGGCTTTCAATCCTGCGGCGCAAAGGAAGCGGCGAGCAGATGGGCCGGCACCCGGAAGCGACCGATTGCATCCTTCAGCTGTTCGCGTTCCGTGGTAACTTCAGCATGGCTGCCCGTCACCAGAACGGTCGCCGGCAGCAATTGCGCATTGTAGCGCGCCGCCGAGGATTCCGTGTAGCCGCCGGTATCGAGGAAGGCGACCAGATCACCGCGGGCCAGCGCCGGCATACGGCGGTGTTTGCCCACTTCGTCCGAATTGCACAGCGGACCCACCAGATCGACCATTTCGGTGGGTTCGGCGGCGGCATCCACCACCGGCACGGCGTGATAATACCAGTCCAGCACCGCCGCCCAGCTGAGGTGATTGGTGGAAAGATCCATGTTCACCCACTTGCGGGTCGCGCCTTCTTTGATCGCGCCCACGCGCCCGACCGCGACACCTGCCGGGCCCGACAGGGCCCGCCCTGGTTCCAGCCGCAATTTGGGCAAGGGTAGCCCAAGTTTCGCCGCTTCGTCCTTGATCGCCGCGCAGCACAGGCGGGCATAATCCTCGGCCGTGGGCGCGTTCTGATCATCCATCTGGCTGTTGGGGCCGGTGCCGTACCATTTGCCGAAGGTCCAGCCGCCGCCGATATCGATGCAGGGCGGGATCCAGCCGGTGTGATCGCGCAGATAGCCGGACCAGGTGATCATTTCCCGCGCCATCACCGCGAAATCGGCCGGATCATTCGACATGCGCGACAGGTGGAAATGGGTTTCCTTCAGGCGCACCGATGGCATCGCCTGTGCGCGCTTCACGATCTCGGCGGTCTGCTCGCGCGTCATCCCCCACTTGGTGGAATCGCTCTGTTGCTTCAGCGTGCCGGGGCCGTGCATGGCAACGCCCATCCGGCCGGTCAGCGGCTCCAGATCGAGCTTCAGGCGGATGCCGATCTCAGCAACAACACCCAGCCGGCGCGCCACTTCATCGATCCGGTCAAGCTCGTCCATGGCATCGATGTTGACGCACAGGCCATTGGCGATGGCCAGTTCCAACTCTTCGGTCTGCTTGTTGGAGCCATTGAGCACCAGCGTGCGCCCGTTGGTGCCCGCCAGCAGCGCCATGTACATTTCCTGCGCGCCGAAACAGTCACCGCCAGCGCCTTCGCTGTTCATGATGTGGCGGATGGCCAGGCCATTGTTGGACTTGTTGGCGAACAAGATTTCCACATCCGGATAATGGGCGCGGAAGGCATCGCGGAAGGCGCGATAATTCTGGCGCAGCTGGTTTTCCGATATGATGTAAAGCGGCGTGCCATAGCGATTGGCCAGATCAGCCACGTCGCAGCCATCAACCCACAGATTGCCGTTGGGGCCGATCCCGATGAATTCGCCGAACGTCACCTGGTATTCGGGCGGGGTGAGCGGCTTCTGAATCTTTTCCTGAATGGTCATCGTGCCTCTCCTGATCACAAAAGTCCCAGCGTTTTCAGCCCGGCCTCCAGGCCCTTCAATGGCTCCCCGGCGGGCTTGCGCAGCGGCCGGCGCGGCGTGCCGCCACCGGGCAGGCCCATCATGTCCATCGCCGCCTTGGTGGCGGGGTAGAGCGTGCGGCCTTCGCTGGTGAACAGATCGGTGAGCCGGCGGCCCATCGCCTGAAGTTCGGCGGCCTTCTCCGTCTCCCCGGCCTTGGCGGCGAAATAGAGATCGAGCCCGCCACGCTGCCAGACATTGGGGAAGCAATCGATGGTGCCATCCGCCCCCAGCTGCACCGCCGGCACACCGAACACGGAAGATGGCCCACAATATACCCGCAGGCGCTCGTGGACCGCCAGAAAGGTGCCGTAATAATTGTTCCAGTCGCCCGAACTTTCCTTGATTGCCACCACGCGTTCCAGATCGGCCAGCCGCGCCGCCAGGGCGGGCGTGATCGCGTTCACCGCATTGCCAGGGATATTGTAGAGCACGACCGGCAAGCCAATCTGCGCGGTAACATCGGCGAAATGCGCAAAAATCTCGTCGTCCGACAGCTTCACGAAATAAGGCGGCAGGATCAGCGCGCCATCGCAGCCGGCGGCTTCTGCATGGCGGGTCAGCGCCACGGTTTCCTCCACCGAAACCGCGCCGGTGCCGGCGATCAGCGTCACGCGGCCGGCGATTGCCTCGTACGCCAAATCGAACAGGCGCTTGCGCTCCTCATGGCGCAGCGCCCAAAATTCGCCCGTGCAGCCGCCCACCACGAAACCGGTGGCACCGGCGGCGATCAGCCCTTCCAGATTGGCCGCGAACGCCGCTTCATCGATGCGGCCATCATCGTGAAAGGGCGTGGTGACCGCGGGCATCGGCCCTGACCAGTTGACGCTGTTTCTGTCCATGTCGTGCTTCCTTTTGCGTCAGCGGCCAGCCGGTTCCCACCGGCGACCGTCGCTCTTGTCAAACAGATGAATGCGCTCGCGCCGCAGATCGAAGGCGACGGTTTCGCCAACGCGTAACGCGTTCGAACCCGGCACGCGCGCCGTCAGCGCCAGTCCGCCGGCATCAAGCGCCACGATCGTCTCGTAACCGGTCGGCTCGACCAGCCGCACCTGCGCCTGCCAAGGCCCCTCCCCCACCAGCACATCCTCGGGCCTGATGCCCACGGTCACCGCATCTGGACGGGTGCCGGCGGCGTAGGGCAGCGCGACGGCCAGCGGCCCGACATGCGCCACCAGATGCCCGCCGCCATCGGCCAGGCTGCCATCGGCCAGCGCCATGGCCGGCGTGCCGATGAACCCGGCAACAAACACATTGGCCGGGCGGTTGTAGATCTCGTCGGGCGGCGCAAACTGCTGCAGCTCGCCAGCGCGCATCACCGCGATGCGCGACGACATGGTCATCGCTTCAAGCTGATCGTGGGTGACATAGACCATCGTCTTGCCCAGCCGCCGGTGCAGCTCGATCAGTTCGGCGCGCATGTGGGCGCGCAGCGACGCATCCAGATTGGACAGCGGCTCATCGAGCAGGAACACGCTGGGTTCACGCACCAACGCCCGGCCGAGCGCCACGCGCTGCTGTTGCCCGCCTGACAATTGCCCCGGCTTGCGGGCCAAGAGCGGCTCCAACTGCAAAAGCGCCGCCACTTCGGCCAGCTTGATGGCGCGATCGGCCTTGGCCACCCCGCGCTTCTTCAGCGGGTAACAGATATTCTCCGCCACCGTCATGTGCGGGTAAAGCGCATAGGACTGGAACACCATGGCGACATCGCGCGCCGCCGGGGCCAGGTTCACCACGTCGCGGTCGCCGATCCGGATGCTGCCGCTGCTGGGTTGCTCAAGGCCGGCCAGCATCCTGAGCGTGGTGCTTTTCCCGCAGCCGGAAGGCCCGAGCAGCGAGACGAACTCACCCGATTCAATCACCAGATCAAGGCCGGGGATGGCGACCGTATCGCCATAGGCCTTGCTGACCTTTTCAAAAACAACCTGCACCATGTCAGCCCTTTACACCACCAGCGCCAAAGCCGCTGGTGAGATGGCGCTGGAAGAAGGCGAAGATGATGATCAGCGGCACGCTCATCAGCACCGAAGCGGCCATCAGCAAAGACCATTCGATGTTGAAGGCGGAAATCAGCATGGTCATCACGCCGGTGGTCAGCGGCCGGGCCTCGTCCGAATTCACCAGCACCAGCGCATAAAGATATTCGTTCCAGGCCAGGATGAAGGTGAACAGCGCCGTCGAAATGATCCCCGGCAGCGCCTGCGGCAACACCACATCCACGAACGCGCCTATCCGGCTGGCACCATCGACCATGGCCGCGGATTCCAGATCCTGCGGGATACCGGCCATGAACGAGCGCAGCAGCCACAGCGCATAGGGCAAGGCAAAGGTTGTGTAGGCGATCACCAGGCTGGCCAGCGTGTTGGCGAGGCCAATGCTGACCAGCATCAGATAGAGCGGCGAGATGAGGACGACCGAAGGCAGCAGATAGGTGAACAGCACCAGGCTGGCCAGCGTTTCGCGGCCCGGATAGGCAAAGCGCACCAGGCTGTAGGCGCCCAGCACGGATATGCTGATCACCACCACCGTCGTCGATGTCGCCAGGATCATCGAATTGGCGAAATATTGCAGGAACGGCGTATCCTGAAGAACGCGGGCATAATGTTCGAAGGTGATGGCCTTGGGCAGCAGCGTTGGTGAAGTGGAAAACAGCTCCGCCGCCGGCTTGACCGAGGTGATCAGCATCCACAGCAGCGGAAAGGCGATCAGCAGCACGATCGGCCAGGTGACGAAACTGGCAAGCACGTTGGAGCGCTTCTTCATGCCGCCGCCTTCCGGGCGCGCTGCAGATAGGCAAGCATGAACACCAGCATCACCAGCATCATCGAAACGGCATAGGCCGCCGCCATGCCCATCTGGTTCAATCCGAAGGCTTGTTGATAGACAATCAGCGGCAAGGTGCGGGTGCCGTTCACCGGCCCGCCGCCGGTCATCAGGTAGATGAGATCGAATTCCTTGAAATCCCACACGGTGCGCAGCAGGATCACGATGGTCAGCACATCGCGCAGCTGCGGCAGCGTCACGTCAAAAAAGCGGCTGATCGGCCCGGCCCCGTCGATGCGGGCGGCTTCGTACAGTGCTTCCGGAATGGTTTGCAGGCGCGCCAGCACGGCGATGACGACGAAGGGGAAGAATTTCCAGGCGCCGACCACCATGATGCTGAGCATGGCATTGGGCATGGCGCCCAGCCAGTTCACCGGCGCATCAATCACGCCGGCCGTCATCAGGGCATGGTTCACGATCCCATAGAGATCGTTGAACAACCAGCGCCACACCAGCACGGCCACCACGGTGGAAAGGAAATAGGGGAACAGCACCAGGCTGCGCGCCAGCGAGCGGAAGATGATATTCTGGTGCAGCAGCAGCGCCATGGCGACACCGATCAGGACCTGCAGCGTGAGCGTACCCGCCGTCCAGATCGCGGTTGTCAGCAGCGCCGCCCAGAAACCGCCGCTGCCCAGCAGTTCGCGATAATTGGCCAGGCCAACCCAATGGCCTTCCAGCGTGGGCGTGTAGACCGACTGGAACGACAGGGCGATGGCCGAGAGCAGCGGATAGACGATGACCGCACCGAGAACGAGCACCGTCGGCGCAATCAACAACAGGCCCAGCAGAGCGTCCCGCCGTTCCCGCGACAGGCCCGGGCGTTGCAGTGCGATGTCAGGCACGCATCAGCTCCGCCAGCCGCTTGGCCGTGGCGGCGACGGCCGGCTTGGGCGCCTCGTTGTTCAGCACCACGCGCTGCACCAGTTCGGCAATGGCGTTACTGGCAATGATCTCGTTCGCTTTCAGATTGGGCCGGTGTGCCGATGTTTCCTGGCCCAGATTGTGGCCGGTTGCGGCCGTGCGGGTCATCAGGTCGATCTCGGCGGGATAGCGGGCGATGAGCGTGTTAGCCTGATAGCGCGGGTCCGCCGGCACCGATTTCAGCACCGGCAGCACATGGCCGGGGGCGGCGTGCAGCTGCTGGATATAGAATTCGGGCTGATACAGGGCCGCGGCAAAGACCTTGGTCTCGGCCAGGTGCGGCGCGCCCTTGGGGATCATCAGGCAGGGAAAATCATTGAAGGTCCATGCCGGAATCGCCGCCGACATGGTGGGATAGACGGTGCAGCTGATGGCATCCGCAATAGCCGGATTCTGCGCCGCCACATTGGCCAGCACCCGCCCGCCATAAATGCCGGTGGCCGTCGCGCCCGAAACGAACGCCGTCAGGCTTTCGCCCCAGCTGAAGTTGGACGCGCCGGCCGGGCAAAATTCCCGCATCGAGCGGTAGAATTCCAGCGCATCGTAAGTCGGCTGGCTGTCGATCGCCACGCCAAGATCCGGGGTAAAAATCTGGCCGCCGGCGCGGTGGATGAAACCGATGAAGATCAGCGAGGTCATCGCGTTCATGCCATAGGGGAGCGCCGCGCCATAAAGGCCCGGTTTCTGCATCGCCTGGCACGCGCGGCGCAGTTCGTCCCATGTTTTCGGCGGTGCCGCGATGCCGGCCGCCTGCAACAGGTCCTTGCGGTACCACAGCATATCAACCGCGGTGTTGCCGATGGCGAGCGCGCAATGCTGATTGTCAGCGGTGCGATAAATATCGTTGGTGCCATCCAGGAACTGCGTGGCTCCAATGGCCTTGATCACGTCGTCAACCGGCTCGAGCAAGCCTTCGGCGTAGTAATTCTGCGCCGCAAACGACGGCAGGTGGGTGACGATGTTGGGCAGCTGCTTGGCGGCAAAGGCCGCCGCAAACTGGGCGGGATAGCCTTCATCGGATGTTGGCTCGAACACGACGCGGATGGTGGGATTGGCCGCTTCAAAGGCCGCGATGCGCGCCTTGTAGCTTTTCAGCTGATCGGGCGCGGCCTGCGGGGACCACCAGCGCAAGGTGGTGCGGCTGTCGCTGCCGCCGCAACCGCTCAAGGCAGCGGCGACACCGGTGCCGGCCAGCACGCCCAGGGCCGTCCGCCGCGAGATTGGCGACGACACGGGCGGGCGCTCAGGTTCCATCAAATCACCCAAGATGGCCTCCCCAAATTGTTCGCAATGCGCCCATATGTTCACTATGAGCAGGTGAATCTGGCTTCGCAAGGTCCAATCTCGCCGTCATTCAAAGCGCTCTGGCCGGAAGGGCGATATGTCTTCCCCGGGTTTGCGGTCCAGCATCACATCAGCCACCAGCCGCGCCGACAACGGCCCCAGCGTATAGCCGGCATCGCCCGGAATGGCGACAAACAACCCCGGAATTGCCGGCACCGCGCCCAACACGCCCATCCCGTCCACCGATGTGTTGAGGCCGGCCCAAGTGCGGATGATCCGCAAGTTTCCGATGGATGGCACGATATGCTGCGCTAGGCTGGCATTGGCGATCAGGCTGGCAAGTTCTACCTCGGCATGGCCGCCGGGCACATCCTGCCGCGCCGGCCAACCGCCGCCGATGACGATCTGGCCGGTGCCGAACTGCTTCAGGGTGATCATGCGATCGGCGTGTTGCACCAGATGGCTGATCAGCGGCGCGGTCGCCTCGGTGATGTTCATGTGCAGCGGTTCCGCCACGGCCGGGATGTTGATCGCGGGGTTCATTCCGGCCGCCAGCAGGCGGGTGCCGGAACCGGCGGCCAGCACCACCCGGCCCGCCGTCACGGTGCCGCGCGTGGTGGTGACGGCAAAGCCGGTGCCGGACCGGGCAATGCCGGCAACGCTCACCCCTTCGGCCAGCAAGACGCCGCGCGCCAATATCCAGCTGCGGATGGCGGCATTGCACAGCAGCGGATTGAGCTTGCCTTCATTGGCGCACAGTTCCGCCCCCACGATTCCCGGCCCGAAATAGGGCGCAATCGCATCCAGTTGCGCCCGATCGAGGATCTCCACATCCAGGCCCAGTTGCCGTTCACGCTTCGCCTTCACGCCCAGGAAATCCAGCTGGTCCTGGCTTTCCGCCACCATCAGGCCGCCGGTCATCTTCAGATCGAAATCCGCATTCAGGCTGCCGGCCAGTTCGCGCCAGAAGGCCACCGCCTTGGGGTAGAGCGGCAGCTGCAGCTCCATGTTGGGCACGTTTTCCGGATACAGGCGCATGAAGCGGCTCTGCATCTGCACATGCAGGCTGCCGGCGTTGGCGGACGATCCGGCACCGCGCCCCTCATCGACCACGAGCAAATCCTGGCCTTCATCGGCCAGAAAGCCCGCGACGCAGGCGCCGACAACACCGCCGCCGATGACAACCGTGCCGATTGAGGCTGGCAGAGCGTCGCTCACGGTTTGCCCGCCAGATCGCGAATGGTCACCGGCCGGAACGGCGGGCGCGGGGCAAAGCCGGAGGTTTCATAGGGCGCCTTGCCCGTGGCTTCCTGGATCAGCGCCTCCAGCAGCGGCCGGCAATAACGGCCCTGGCACGGACCCATGCCGATCCGCGTGGCGCGTTTCACCGACCCGGCGTCTGCAAGGCCGTCGGAAATTGCGGCGCGCGCCGCACCGAAGCGCACCTCTTCGCAGCGGCAGATCATCGTGTCGTCCGGCACCTGCGCGATGGCCAGCGCCGGCGCGCGATACACGTCCCACAGCGCCTGCTGGAAGCGGCGGTGGCGCTGCGCCGCCGAAGCGGCCTGCCGGCCCAGCCGCGCCAGTTCGGGGCCGACGGCATGGCCCAGCCCCGCCGCCGCCGCCAGCCCGGCCAGCGTGCCATCCGCCGCCGCCACCCGCGCGCCACCCAGCCCGGTGCAATCGCCCAGCGCGTAGACGCCGGCCACGCTGGTCTGGCCATCGGCGTCGCGAACCGTCACCAGCCGCGTGCCATCATGATCATGGCGGCACCCCAGCGCGCGAAGCAATTCATTCGAGGGTTCAAAGCCATAGCCCAGGCACAGCACATCGGCTTCCAGCACACGCGTTGCGCCGCCGCCCGCGAGCGTGACCGCCAGGCCCGACGGCCGCTGCTCGACTGCGGAGACAACCATGTCGTGCAGCATCGGCACCCCGCCCGTCATGCAGCGCCACTGATAGGCAAGCCCCTGCGCCACCAGCCCCGGCGCTGCCAGCGCCATCGCGGCCACGGCCGCCGGCGCACGCATGGCTGAGCCGGCGGCCTCGACCACCGCCACGACCTCGGCACCGCCACCGTGCAGTTCAGCCGCCAGTTGCAGGTTGAGCGGGCCATTACCCGCGATCAGCACCCGCCGGCCGGGCAGGCGACGGGCGGTGCGCCACAAGGTCTGCGCCGCGCCGGTGGTCATCACGCCGGGCAGTTCCCAGCCCGGCACCGGCCAGGCGCGTTCATAGGCGCCGGTCGCGACCACGACAGCGCGCGGCAGGTAACGCCTCGTCTCGCCCTTGTCAGACGTGGCGGCAAATTCGAGGCGTTGGAACGCGCCCCACACACTCACCCCGCTGCGGATCACCACACCGGCGGCGCGCGTCTGTGCCACCAGCGCCAGACCCTCGCGATGCTGGGCATCGGGCGGCGCGATATCGTCGCCCGCAACGGCAACAGGCTTGAAATACTGGCCGCCGGGCGAACGCCGTTCATCCAGCACAACCACCTCGGCGCCGGCCTTGCGTGCCGCGATCGCTGCCGAAAGCCCGCCCGGCCCGGCGCCGATCACCAGCAGTTCGGGCCGCTCGACAGCCAGTTCGTCGATCGTGGCCGGCGGCATCGCGTCGCTCACCGGTGCCAGCGCCGCACCATGGCGCTGGCGCCGGATCGACAAGGGCCGGTCAACCACGGTCATGCAGGCCCGCTTGCCCGGCACGCCATCCACTTCAACCAGGCAATCCTGGCACACACCCATGCCGCAAAAGACGCCGCGTTCCGCCGTGCTGCGCGTGACACGAAAACCGCGGATGCCGTGCGCAGTCAGCGCCGCCGCCACGCTTTCGCCGGCGCGGGCCTGAACTGGCTCACCTTCAAACTCGATCACAAAACCGCTCATCACCGCTCTTCTGTCAGGCCGGAACCCGGCGTATCGCCGTAGCCGAGGCGCACGCTACAGCCGGCGGCCGCCGTGGCAAGCCTTCGCGGATCATGCGGCATCAATGCGCATCATCATGGCCTGGCGCGGCCCGGTGCGCACCTGCACAAAACCGGCCAGCCGGGCATCGAGCGCTTCATCCCCCGTGTCCACCAGCAGCGCCGGCCGCGGCAGCGCCGCCAGCTTGGCGGCCGACGCGATAATGATGGGCGGCCACTGCACGCAGGCAAGCACGTCCGGCCCCAATTGCTGGTTGCCGCGCCCCAACAGAAAGCCCTGCCCGCCCACCACGCCGAGCACGAGCAACGCCCCGCAGGGCAGCGCCAGCAGCTGCGCCTGTGTGGCGTCTTCGATCAGCAAAGCGCCACCGGCAAACACGTCAACGCCCAGCATTGTGCCTTTGCCCGCCAGCGCCATCTTCAGGCGGTGCATGGTGAGGCCGGGGCCGATCAGGCACAACGAGGCGGCGCTCACCATGGCCTTCACTTCGGGAATCGCGCCCGAAAGCGCCGCATCGGCATCAGCGCGGGCCGCCTTGGCGGCCTGACGGGCAGGATGAGCCAGCACCTTCACTGTGCCATGGAGACGGATGGTGCCGGCCGCGTCGCGATCGATCACCTCTGCATCCACGATGTCGATCAAGGGGCCGCACATGGCCTTGCCCAGCATCGCCGCCGCCGCGCCAGGCGAGGTGGCAAACACGCTGCTGTGCATCTTCACACCGGCGGGCACCCCCAGCACCGGCACATCAGGCGCGGCCGCCAACACGTCGCGGGCCGTTCCATCGCCGCCCACGAAAATGATCAGCTGCGCGCCAGCCGCCGCACAGGCTTCCACGCAGGCGGTGGTATCGGCGGCGGTGGAAACGCCTGCGGGCCGATGCACCACGTGGGGCGCAAATCCAGCCGCGACAGCCAGATCCTCCCCCATGGCACCGCCGCCGGTGAGCAGGGTCACGCCGGTTCCAGCCAGCCCCTTCAGCGCCAACGCCGCCCTCGCCGCCGCCCAGCCGGTTGCGGCATTCAGGCCCAGCCCGTCGCTGCCCTTCAGGGCCAGCGGGCCGCCGGCACCGGCCAACGGGTTGACAATAAAGCCAAGGCGCACGCACTGTTCCTGTTGTTCGCAAGGGCGATATCGTGTGCGCTGTCAGCACAATCTGGCAAGCGGTTTCACGATCCGCCGAACATTTCTTGAAGGTTTTCCGATGGCTCAATCGCGTGCGCATCCGTTCATGCCAAATTCGGCAGCGGCCGGCAAAGCGGCCCTGCTTGACGAACTGGGGCTGACCGGCACCGAGCCCTTGTTTGCCCAGATCCCCGCCGCGCACCGCCTGCCGGCCTTGCCCGATCTGCCGCCGGCGCTGACCAGCGAGATGGAGCTTTCCCGGCACCTCAATGCCCTGCTCGACCGCAATCGCCCGGCGGGCGACGGCCTGTCGTTCCTGGGCGGCGGCATCTGGCAGCATCACGTACCCGCCGTCGTTGACGAGATCGTGGGCCGAGCCGAATTCCTGACCCCGGTGTGGGGCACGCCGAGCAGCGATTTCGGCCGCAACCAGGTGTGGTGGGAATTCACCAGCCAGCTGGGCGCGCTGCTGGGCATGGAGCTGGTGGGCCTGCCGGTTTACAGCTGGGGGGCCGCGGCCGGCCACGCTTTCCGCATGGCGGCGCGACTGACGAGGCGCAACCGCATCATCCTGCCGGCGGCGATCAGCCCGGAACGGCTGGCGGTGATCACCGGCTATGCCCACAGCGCCGATCCGGCGATGCGATTGGAACTGGTGCCGGCGCCGTGCGATGCCACTGGGCGCCTCGATCATGCGGCCGTGGCCGCGCTGGCCGACACGAACACCGCCGCGATCTATTATGAGAACCCGGCCTATCTGGGCGGCCTTGAAACCGGTGCGGCCGAACTGGCCGCCATTGCCGCCCGCGTTGGCGCCGAAACCATCGCGGGCGTTGACCCCATCAGCCTTGGCGTGATCGCGCCGCCGGGCGAGCTGGGCGTGGATATCGCGGTGGGCACCATCCAGACGCTGGGCGTGCACATGCACGCCGGTGGCGGCCTCGGCGGCTTCATCGCCACCCGCGACGACGCCCGCTATGCCGCCGAATATCCCACCCTGCTGAACAGCCTGACCACCACCGTGGACGGCCAGCTGGCCTTCGGCCTGATGCTGTTCCACCAATCCAGCTATGGCAGCCGCGAGCTGGGCAAGGACTGGACCGGCAACAGCACCTATCTGTGGGCCGTTGCCGCTGCCACCTATATGGCGTTGCTCGGGCCGGCCGGCTTTGCCGAGATCGGCCATCTGATCCTGGCCCGCACCCGATTTGCAGCGGAAACGCTGGCCGGAGTGCCAGGGGTGAAGGTCGCTGGAACGGGCGGACAGTTCCGCGAGCTTCTGTTGGATTTTTCCGCCAGCGGGCGCAGCGTTGCCGCCGTCAACCGGGCGCTGCTCGATCGGCACGGCATCTTCGGCGGCATCGAGATCACGCCCGAAAAGGCGCTGTTCGCGTTCACCGAATGCCACACGGAGGCTGACATAATGGCCCTCGCTGATGCGCTGCGGGAGGTGCTGTCATGAGCTTGCGGCGTTATCATGCGGCTCGCTGGGACGAGCCGCTCATCCACCAGATCGGCGCCCCCGGCCGGCGCGGACAGCATTTCCCGCTGGCCAGCAGCGAGGGCCTGGTGCCGGCCGGGTTGCAGCGCACATCGCCGCCCGACCTGCCCGAACTGAGCGAGCCCGAAGTGCTCAACCATTTCCTGCGGCTTTCCCAGGAAACCATGGGCATGATCGGCGTCAGCCTGTTTGGCACCTGCACGATGAAATATAATCCGCGCGTTGGCGAACAGGCGGCGCGGCGGCTGGCGGGCGTGCATCCGGCCCAGCCGGCCGAAACCATGCAGGGGTTGCTGGCCGCCGTGCACGGGCTTGAACTGATGCTGCGCAGTCTGTCGGGCATGGACCGCTTTACCTTCCAGGCCGCCGGCGGCGCCGATGCGGCGTGGACGCAGGCCGTGATCACCCGCGCCTTTCATGCGGCGCGTGGGCAAGGGCAGCAGCGCACCAAGATCATCACCAGCCTGCAAAGCCACCCCTGCAATCC
>Ga0164293_10001200_pt1 | contig 21721 bp, 17 predicted proteins | sample GEODES118metaG_FD_111487 | JGI IMG/M metagenome (GOLD analysis project Ga0164293, IMG submission 111487) | Eutrophic lake water microbial communities from Lake Mendota, Wisconsin, USA - GEODES118 metaG | ecosystem: Environmental > Aquatic > Freshwater > Lake | place: USA: Lake Mendota...
GCGCTGCCGGCCCTGCCCGGGGTCTACCGCTACTTTGACGCCGACGGCGGCGTGCTTTATGTGGGCAAGGCCCGCAACCTGAAAAAGCGCGTCAGCAGCTATTTCCAAAAGGATCACGGCGGCGCCCGCATCGGGCATATGGTGGGCCGCATCGCGCGCATGCAGACCACGGTGGTGCGCTCCGAGGCCGAGGCCCTGCTGCTGGAAAACAACCTCATCAAGACGCTGAACCCGAAGTTCAACATCCTGTTTCGCGACGACAAGAGCTACCCCTACCTGAAGATCACCGCGGTGCAGGCTCCGCGCGCCGATGGGCAGGGTGCGCAGTCTCAGGTTTATCCGCGCATGGCTTATTACCGCGGTGCGGTCGATCGCAAGCACCACTACTTCGGGCCTTATCCCAGCGCCTGGGCGGTCAAGGACACCATTGCCCTGCTGCAAAAAGTTTTCCGGCTGCGCACCTGCGAGGACACGGTATTCCAAAATCGAACCCGGCCCTGCCTGCTCTATCAGATCAAGCGCTGCTCCGGCCCCTGTGTGGGCCTGATCTCGGCGGCCGCCTATGCCAGCGATACCGAGCATGCGCAGCAATTCCTGCAGGGGCAGACCCAGGAGATTTTGCAGTCGCTCGAAGCGCGCATGCTGGCCCATGCCGAGCAGCTCGAGTTTGAGCAGGCCGCCGAGGTGCGCAACCAGATGCGCGCCATCTCGCGGGTGCTGCACCAGCAAACCATGGAGGTGCAGGCCGACAAAGACGCCGACATCCTGGCGGTGCGGGTGCAGGGCGGGCGGGCTTGCGTCAACCTGGCCATGGTGCGTGGTGGACGCCATCTTGGCGATCGGGCCTACTTTCCGACCCACTTGGAAAGCGCGGTCGATCTGGTCGCTCTCGACGAAGTCCTGCCCGAGGGCCAAGCGTCGGGTGACCCGAACGCACAGATCGAAACCCTGGTGCTTCAGGCTTTTATTGCCCAGCACTACATCGACTTGAGCCCGCCTCCGGCCCTCCTGCTCAGTCATGCGGTAGATAAGCAGCTGATTGCGCTGCTGTCTGAACAGTCTGGCGTCAAGATCAACGCGGTGCACAAGCCGCGCGAGCAAAGGCGCATCTGGCTGGAAATGGCGCAAAAAAACGCCGATCTGCAATTGGCCCGCTTGCTGGCCGAAGAGGGCTCGCAACAGGCGCGCACCCGCGCGCTGGCGCTGGCGCTCGATCTGCCGCAGACCGATCTGCAGGCCCTGCGCATTGAATGTTTTGACGTCTCGCACACCGCCGGCGAAGCTACCCAGGCCTCTTGCGTGGTGTTTGCCCAGCACCGCATGCAGGCGGCGCAGTACAAGCGATTTAGCATCGAAGGGGTGATACCCGGCGATGACTACGCCGCCATGCGCCAGGTGCTGCTGCGCCGCTACGGCCCCCTGGCCGAGGCCCAGCGCGAGGGCGAGCCCACCGACGAGCGGCTGCGCATGCCCGATCTGGTGCTGATCGACGGCGGCAAGGGCCAGGTCGGGGTGGCGCGCGAGGTGTTTGAACAACTGGGCCTGGATCTGGGCCTGATCGTCGGCGTTGAAAAAGGGCAGGGCCGCAAGGTCGGCCTGGAGGAGCTTGTGTTTGCCGACGGGCGAGAGAAGGTGTACCTGGGCAGCGACTCGGCCGCCTTGATGCTGGTGGCCCAGATCCGCGACGAGGCCCACCGCTATGCCATCACTGGCATGCGCGCCAAGCGCGACAAAGTGCGCGTGACCAGTCGCTTAGAAGACATTCCCGGCATAGGCCCGCGCAAGCGCGCAGCCCTGCTGCGTCGCTTTGGCGGGATCACGGGAGTGGGCTCGGCCAGCGCTGAAGATCTGGCCACCGTTGACGGCATCTCCAGAACGCTGGCTGAGCAGATCTACCGCGCCTTGCGCTGAGCCTAGACATGGCTTTGACGGCTTGCTCGGGTGCTAAGTCTTTGTTCTCAAGGGCTGTCATGCGCTTTTGGGGCTCACCACTCGGGTGGGTCCAAAGCCGTTTTAGGCCTACCGAACCGCCGAAGCCATGCGCTTTTCCAGGCGCCGCACGCCCCAGGAGGTCAGCAGAATCAGCAGCAGGTATTCCAGCACCAGGGCGGTGTAGATCTCCAGCGGCCGGTACTCGGTCACGTTGAGCTCATTGGCCCGGCGGGTCAATTCCTGCAGACCAATGACTGAGACCAGCGAACTCATCTTGAGCACATAGACGAACTGGTTGCCCAGCGCCGGCAAGATGGTGCGTATGGCCTGCGGAAAAATCACGAAGCGGAAGGTGTCGCGGCTCGATAGACCCAGGGTTTGCGCTGCTTCGCGCTGTCCCTTGGCCACCGCCTGTATGCCGGCACGGAAAATTTCGGCCTCGAAGGCCGCGTCTGACAGGGCCAGTGAAATCACACCGGCGGCAAAGGCGCCGAACTGCAGCCCGGTCAGCATGGGCAGACCGTAGTAGACCCACAGCAGCAGCACCAGCAGCGGAATGGCGCGAAACACCTCCACATAGCCGCGCGAGACCATGCGCAGCGGCCGGGAGTTTGACAGGGCCGACAGCGCCAGAAACACCCCAAGCAGAACCGAGACCAGAATAGCCGTTACCGAAAGGCCAACCGTCAGGCCTATGCCGGCGAGCAGAAAAGAGAGGTTGGACGCCCCCTTGTCGCTCAAGGGGTTGAGGATGTACCAGCCCCAGGTATAGGCACTGGTGTCACCGGTGCTGGAGCAGCCGGCCAGCAGCAAGGCCAGCGCCGCTAGCGCGGCCGCAAGGCGCGTCATTTCGGCGCTTCAGTGCGTGGGCTCAGCGGCCCAGCCACTTGGCTTCGAGCGTGTCGAAGTAGCCCTCAGACTTCTTCAGTGCAATCCAGTTGTTGACGAAGGTGGTCCAGACCGGCTCGCCCTGCGGCAGCGGGTAGGCAAACGGACGCTTGTTACGCAGCTCGGCCTTGGCGATCACCGTCAGGTTCGGGTAGGTCTTGACCAGGGTGGCTGCTTCCACATTGCTGGTGATGGTGGCCACGGCGCGGCCAGCGAGCACTTCTTGATAGCCGGTGGCCGGCTTTTCAATGGACTTGACCGCTGCCTGCGGGAAATGCGCCTTGGCTTGTTCTTCAAACACGGTGCCCAGCGAAACGGCGATCTGTGTGCCGCTGCGGTTGAGGTCGGACCAGCTGGCCAGCTTGGCGGCATCAGCCCGGCGAATCACCGGCACAGTGCCCGCTTCAATGTAGGGGTCGGAGAAGGCGACTGTCTTGGCCCGGGCCATACTCAGGGAGGCGCCAGAGAAGATGTCGTAGCGGTTGGAGGTGATACCGGTCACCAGGGTGGCCCATTCGGCCGGAACCCATTCAATCTTGACGCCCATGTCCTTGGCCAGTTGTTCCATGGCCTCGACGTCAAAGCCGCGATAGCTGTTGGTGGCCGCATCGCGGATGGACATGGGGTTGAAGTCACCGGTGGTGCCCACACGCAAGGTGCCGCGCTCGAGGATGGTTTGAAGACGGCTCTTGGCGGGCGCGCCTTGCGCTGCCGCCGGGTTGTTCAGTGCGGCCAGCGCCACCATCGTGATGGACAACAGGGTCTTGAAAAATCTCATGAGGACACCTCTCTAACTAAGCGTTGGGGGGGGTGATGTGGCTATGGGCCGGGCAGCTCAGGGTGCGCGGTTTTCGGCGCCACTCGTATATGCGAGCGCAACTGTAGCAGCTTCTTTCGGCCTTGATCAGTCGTCCGCCCTTTGCCGACTCATGGTTGTCCCTGACTCTGGCAGACCAACTGCCAGTTACAGTTGCCTGTCTAGACAAGGTTGGGTGCCCGTTGCCCGGCTTCCTGCAGCGGTCATGCGGTACAACTTTCTACAACTTTTTTGGCAGGGCTTTGCCGGTCATCGTGGCTGGCCTCGCACTTGGCGACGGGCCGAGCCCGCGGCCAGTTATGACGCGGTGGTGGTCGGTGGTGGCGGTCATGGCCTGGCAACGGCCTGGCACCTGGTGCGCGACGAGGGCCTCGCCCGAGTGGCCGTTCTCGAAAGGGGCTGGCTGGGCGGCGGCAACACCGGTCGCAACACCACTGTCATTCGGTCCAACTACCTGCGTGAGCCTGGAATTCGCTTCCAGGACGAGAACCTGCGGCTGTGGGAAGATCTGAGTCATCGGCTGGACTTCAACCTCATGGTCAGCCAGCGTGGGCAGGTGGAGATCATCCAGACCTGGGCCAAGCTGCGCGATGCACGCCGACGGATGCACGCGATGCGCCTGGTCGGGGCTGACTATGAGCTGCTCGACGCCGAAGCGGTTTATCGCCTCCTGCCGCTGCTGCGGCGCGATCGATCCCAGCGCCTGCCAGTATTGGCCGGGGCCTGGCAGGGCCGGGCTGGCACGGTGCGCCATGATGCGGTGGCCTGGGCCTATGCCCGCGCCGCCAGCTCGGTGGGGGTCGACATCATCGAAAACTGCGAGGTCCATGGCATTGAGCTCCATGCGGGTCGGGTGCAGGCGGTGCAAACCAGCCGCGGGCGCATCGCCACCGAGCGTCTGGGGCTGGCTGTGGCCGGCTCGACCAGCCGGCTGGCACGCATGGCCGGCTTGCGGCTGCCTTTGGAAACATTGACCCTGCAGGCTTTCGTCTCCGAGCCGCTCAAGCCCATGCTCGATGTGATCGTCTCCTGCCCGGCCTTGGGGATTTACTTCAGTCAGTCGGATAAGGGCGAGCTGGTGATTGGCGGCGGTCCCGATGCCGGCATGTCCTGGACGCAGCGCGGTCAGTTCAGCGTGATCGAAGACTGCGTGGCCAGCCTGCTCGAGCTCTTTCCGGCCCTGGCCCGGGTCAAGCTGATGCGCAGTTGGGGCGGGGCCATTGACCTGTCGGCCGATACCTCGCCCATTCTGTCGACCACCGAGGTAGATGGCCTGTGCGTGAGCGCTGGCTGGGGCTCGGGGGGCTTCAAGTCGATTCCGGCCGGCGGCCGTAGCCTGGCCGGGCTGTTGGCCCGCGGCCAAGCCGATCGGCACTGCGCCCCTTTCTCGCTGGCTCGGTTTAACAGCGGCCGGCTACTCTTTGAGACGGCCAGCGCCTCCAACCGGTTTTAGAGCCCCGACCATGCTGCAAATTCCCTGTCCTCATTGTGGCCTGCGCAGCGAGCACGAGTTCATCGCGACCGGTGAGTTCAACCCACGACCGGCGCAGCCCGAGGCGCTCGATGACGCGGCTTGGGCCGATCACCTCTACCAGCGCGACAACCCGGATGCGCCAGTGCTCGAGCATTGGTGGCATCTGCACGGCTGTCGAAGCTGGCTGATGGTGCGGCGCGACCCGCATACTCAGGTCATTTTGGAGTCGCGCGCAGTGGGGCAGGGCACATGAGCGGCTGGCGTTTGAGCAGCGGTGGGCGGCTCATCGACCGTTCGCAGCCCCTGGACTTCAGCTTCAATGGCCGGCCCTTGCAGGGCCTGGCTGGCGACACCCTGGCCTCGGCCTTGCTGGCCCAGGGGGTCGATGTGCTCTCGCGCAGCTTCAAATACCACCGTCCGCGCGGCGTCTTCGCTGCGGGCTGGGAGGAGCCCTGTGCCTTTGTGGGCTTGCTGGCCCCGCGCAGCGAGCCCAATGTGCTGGCCACCACCGAGCCCTTGGTGCAGGGCCTGCATGCTTTTGGGCAGCAGGGCTGGCCAGGCTTGGACCCCATGGCCTGGGCTGATTGGCTGCATCGCTGGCTGCCGGCTGGGTTTTACTACAAGGCTTTCAAGTCGCCGGCCTGGGCCTGGCCCTGGTTCGAGCGCGCCTTGCGCCATGCGGCCGGGCTGGGCCGCATGCCTGATCGCCCTGCCGAGCCGGTGGATCATGAGCGCCGCTTTGCCCATGCCGATGTGCTGGTGGTGGGGGCGGGCCTGGCCGGTTTGTGGGCGGCCAGGGCCCTGGCCGAAGCCGGCGCGCGGGTGATCCTGGCTGACGACGCGCCGCAGCCGGGCGGGCGCTGGCTGGACCGGCCTGCGGGCGGCGAAGTGGACGACTGGATTGCCCAGACGCTACAGGCCCTCGATGCCTGCCCCGGCGTGCAGCGCTGGGCCAACACCCAGGTGGTGGCCCAGCACGATCACGGCCTGTTTGTGGCCATCGACCGCAGCCGTCCGGGCCAGGAGCGGCTGTGGAAGGTACGCGCCCCGCACATGCTGCTGGCCAGCGGGCAGATCGAGCGCGGGCTGCTGTTTGCGGACAATGACCGTCCCGGCGTCATGCTCGCCGGCGCCGTCAGCAGCTTTGTGGGCCGCTGGGCGGTTGCGCCGGGCCGGCAGATGGTGCTGGCCACGAACAACGACGCGGCTTGGACTGCGGCTTTTCAGGCCCACGACGCGGGACTGCCTGTGCGGGTGCTGGCCGACCAACGCCCCGAGGTTCATCCGCAGCTGCTGCACCAAGCCCAGCAGCGCGGCTTGCGGGTGCAATTGGGCAGCAGCGTGGTGGCTTGCCGGGGGCGCATGCGCGTGCGTTCGGTAGCACTGCGCGATGCCGATGGGCGCACCGAATGGCATGCGGCGGACTTGCTGGCCGTCTCCGGTGGCTGGAGCAGCGCCCTGGCCCTGCACGCCCAGGCCGGCGGCGCCAGTGCTTATGACCCGCAGCTGCACGGCATGGTGCCTTCGGCCGGGCCAGCGGGTGTGCCCATAGGCGCTGCGGCTGGCCACCAGGACAGCGCCCGGGTTCTGGCTTCGGCCCGCCAGGGCGCGCAGCAGGTGGCGCAGGCCTTGGGATTGAAGCTGCCGCCCCTGCTGTTACCTGAGTTGGCCAGCCAGAGCGATGGGTGCAGCGCCATCGCCTGGCCCGCGCCGGGCCAGGGCCGGGTGTTTGTGGACCTGGCCAGCGATGTCACCCTGGACGATGTGGCACTGGCTCAGCGCGAAGGCTATGAAGCGCCCGAGCACCTCAAGCGTTACACCGCCTTGGGCATGGGGCCGGACCAGGGCAGAACTTCTAGCCTTAATGGCGCTTTGTTGATGGCGCAGCTGCGGGGCCTGCCCCCTGGCCAGCTCGGCCCGACGCGCTTACGGCCGCCCTATACGCCGCTGCCCTTAGCCGCGGTGGCCGGGTTCGAGCCGGGCGAGCTGATCCGTCCGGTTCGGCGCACGCCGATCACCGCCTGGCACGAGGCCGCCGGTGCGGTGATGTACGAGTCGGGCCAGAACTGGCGCAGGCCCGGCTATTACCCGCGGCAGGGCGAGACCCTGGCGCAGGCGCTCGAGCGTGAATGCCGGGCCTGCCGCGAGGCGGTGGGCTTGTACGACAGCTCGCCGCTGGGCAAGTTTGAAGTCACCGGTCCTCAGGCCCTGCAACTGCTCGAACATGTTTATGCCTGCCGGCTGGCTGACCTCAAGGACGGCCGGGGTCGCTATGCAGTGATGCTGCGTGAAGACGGCCGCGTCTTTGACGACGGCACTGTCTTCAGGCTGGCCCAGGACCGCTGGTGGATCACCACCACCAGCGGCCAGGCGCAGGCGGTCCATGCCTGGCTGGAGGCGGTGCTGCAGATTCACTTTGAGGGGCGCTTGCAGGCCTTCGTCACGCCTGTGACCGATCAGTGGGCCGCGTTGGTGGTGTGCGGCCCGCGTGCCCGCGAGTTGCTGGCAGCGTGCGGGTGCAGCATCGATTTGTCACGCGCCGCCTTCCCCTTCATGAATCTGCGCACCGCCGTCCTCTCTGAGCAGTTGGTGCGGCTGTTTCGGGTCAGCTTCACCGGTGAGCTGAGCTATGAGATCCATCTGCCGGCCGGTGGCGCTTTGGCTCTTTGGGAGCGGCTGGTGGACGTTGGCCAGAACCTGGGGCTGGCGGTCATGGGGTCTGAGGCCAACCATGTTCTGAGAGTGGAAAAAGGCTTTATCTCGGTCGGCCACGAAGTCGATGGCTGTATCAACCCGCTGGATCTGGGCCTGGCCTGGGCGGTACGCATGGACAAGCCCGACTTTGTTGGCAAGCGTTCCTTGCAGCGCGATCTGGCCCAGCCGCAAGGCCGCGCGCAGCTGGTCGGCCTGCTGGTGCCTGAGGGCGATCTGCCGCTGGAGGAGGGTGCGCAGATCCTGCGGGGCGAGCATGGCGCCGAATTGGAGCCGGCCCGGGCGTTGGCGCTGGAGCAGGCCAGCGCTGGCTTTGTGACGGCCAGCGTGTTCAGCCATGCCCTGGGGCGGGCGGTGGCCTTGGCCCTGCTGGAAGACGGTGCTGCACGCCACGGCGAGACGGTCTGGGTTACAGCGAGCAGTCTGGGGCGCCTGGCCCGCAGGCCAGCGCAGGTGGTGGCCCCAGTTTTCTTTGATCTGGATGGGGAGCGCATGCGTGGTTGACTCCTTTTTTTCAACCGGACGCCAGCAGCCCGGCAATCTGCTGAGCCTGCGATTGCGCCCCCAGGACCTGAGCCATCTGGAGTCGCTTGCGCCTGGCTTGACCGGCCTGGGTGTCGGGCGTCAGCTTCGGACCCCGTATCTTGGCGCGGCCTTGCTCTGGCTACGCCTGGGCCCCGACGAATGGTGGTGCTGGTGGGCCCATGACCGGGCTCACTCTGAAGCCGAGATGTCCGCTTTGAATCAGTCCATGGCCCAAGCCACCATGGGCCTGCACCACGCTTGGGTGGACTTGAGCGATGCTTATCAGTGCCTGCGCTTGGGTGTCGATGCCCGGCGGATCTTGTCTTTTGGCTGCGATCTGAACTGGCAGCGCCTGCCACCGGACCTGGCCACGCGCACCCGTCTGGCGTCCTGGTCTGTGGTGCTGGCAGCTTCAGGAGACCGGGAGATGGCGCTGTGGGTGGACGCCAGCTTGAGACTGAGCCTGCAGCGCTGGCTGGGCCAGGCTGAGCGAACGCTGACCCAAGTCTGATGACTCAGACTTGGGCGTCAGTCATTGGGGCTGCGCCCAGCGCGCAGACGTGCAAGACAAGCGATTGATGGCCTGTTCGAGTGCTGCCGGCGCTTGCTGCAAGGCCAAGCGCTGGAGATCGGGGCTGCGCAGCCATTGGGCCGCCGCTTCAATGTCAGCGGCCAGGCTGCGGTCCTGTGCCAGCGCCGGGCTCAAGCTGCGCACATGCACATGGATGTGTTCAAGTGCCGCTGTGCTTCGCATAGGGCGGTGCGATTCGATCCCCTGGGCGGCTGCAAGCAGTTCGATGGCCAGAATATGCCCCGTGTTGTCGATCATGGCCGCCAGCCGCCGGGCTGCGAAAGTGGCCATGCTGACATGATCCTCCTGATTGGCTGAGGTGGGCAGGCTATCGACGCTGGCCGGGTGAGCGAGCGATTTGTTTTCAGAGGCCAGGGCAGCGGCGGTGACGTGCGCAATCATGAAGCCCGAGTTCAGGCCCGGAGCGGGTGTGAGGAAGGCGGGCAGGCCGGAAATGGCACTGTCGACCAGCATAGCGACGCGGCGCTCGGCAATCGCACCGATCTCGGCAATGGCCAGCGCCATGCCGTCAGCGGCCAGGGCCACTGGCTCTGCGTGGAAATTGCCGCCTGAAAGTAGCTCTGCGCGTCCCTGATCGTGGAACACCAGGGGGTTGTCGGTCACCGCATTGGCCTCTCGCAGGAGCACCGCCGCGCCGTAACGCAGCTGGTCCAGGCAGGCACCCATGACCTGTGCTTGGCAGCGCAGGCAGTAAGGGTCTTGCACCCGTTCGTCATTGAGCAAGTGGGAGCGCCGGATCTCGCTGCCTTCGAGGAGGGCGCGGTAGGCTGCGGCAGCATCAATTTGCCCGGGTTGGCCCCGCAGCTCGTGGATCCTAGGATCAAAGGGCGCATCGCTGCCGCGTGCCGCATCGAGCGTGAGCGAGCCGATCAGCACGCCTGCACACAGCAATTGTTCGGCTGCGAACAACCCTTCAAGCGCCAGCGCAGTCGAGGCCTGGGTGCCGTTGATCAGCGCCAGACCTTCCTTGGCGCCCAGGGCGACGGGCTGCAGACCGCAGGCCTGCAAGGCTTGTGCGGCAGGCAGGGTCCGCCCGCGCAGCGTGACCAAACCTTCACCGATGAGCGGCAAACACAGGTGGGCCAGTGGGGCGAGATCGCCGCTGGCGCCGACCGAGCCCTTGCCAGGCACCACGGGCAGCAGGTCATGGGCCAGGAAGTCAAGCAGCCCCTGCACGATGGCCCTGCTCACGCCGGAGTGGCCCCGACCTAGACTGGCGGCTTTGAGCAGCAGCATCAGCCGCACCACCGGCGCCGACATCTGCTCGCCCACACCCACCGCGTGCGAGCGCAGCAGATTGATCTGCAGTTGGGCATGATCCCCCTCGGGGATGCGGGTGCTGGCCAGCTTTCCAAAGCCGGTGTTCAGACCATAGACCACCTGCCCGCTGGCCAGGACTTGGGCCACCGCCTGGGCGCTGGCCAGCACCGAGGCCCAGGCCGGCTCTGTGAGGTCCAGAGGCTGGGCTCCTTGGCGGATCTCGCGCAGTTGGTCCCAGCTCAGTTGGCCGGGGGTGATCCACATCATGGGGACTCCAATGGGGAGTTGCTCATGGCCGGTCTGCGCTCGGCCTCGATGCGCTCGGCCAATGCCTTGCGCAGTCGGGTCGCGCCGGTGTCGAGCAGCAAGCCGATGTGTGGGGTGCGTTTGCTTTTCATTCCCTGGTGCACCGCTTCCAGAATTTGACGGTCTTCCTCAAAAGCGGCTTTAGCGCCAGCGGCAATGCGCTCGGTCAGCGCCTGATCGTGGATGTCGGTGTTGCGATGCTGCAGCCAAAAGTAAAGGGTGTTGTCGGCATCTACCGGCGTCAGGAAGTTGTAGGAGACCATGCGGTAGATACGCGGATCGTCCTTGGCCTGCGGCCCACCGAGGCCGGCGGGCGTGAAGGTACTGCGATTGATGGCGATCGACGGCAGTCGCACCTCATAGTGTTGCAGGCGGTCGGCCAGCCCCTCGAACTTGACCAAGGGCGCATAAAACGGCGGCGGCGGTCGGCCGTACATCCAGCGGCTGCAAATGACGCCCTGTTCGTCGGCGTGCACCTGCAGCGGCGTGTCTTCGGTGCCAGAGGCGGCAAAGGTGCTGCGGTGTACCCAGGCCACGTGGGAGGGATCGAGCAGATTGTCGACCAGCCACAGGTAGTGGCACTGGCAAGGCAGGCAGTCGCCAGCGGTCATGTGCCAGTCTGGGTGGTCGTGATTGTCGATCTGCAACACAGGCGTGTGCTCGGCCAGCTCGGGCTGGCCCATCCAGATCCACAGCAGCCCGTAGCGGTCTTGCACGGGATAACTGTGCACCTTGGCCATGGCCGGGATGCGCTCTTGCGTCGGTGCGTCAATGCAGGTGCCGCAGCCGTCAAAGGTCAAGCCGTGGTAGCCGCATTCAATCGCATCGCCCTTGATGCGCCCCATCGAAAGCGGCAGCTTGCGGTGTGGGCAGGCGTCTTCCAAGGCGACGGGCGAGCCATCTTGCCGGCGGTACAGCACCACGGGCTCGTCAAGCAGGCGCACCGCACGTGGCTGGCGGCCGACCTCGCGCGAGAGGCTGGCGACGTACCAGCAGTTGCGAAGAAAGACGTTGGGTTCGGTCAACTCAAGGATGGACATGTTGTAACTCAATCAGATCACGGAAGCGGTCGCTGTTGCCTGCTTGCTCAGGCCGGCCGTGGGCCTGGCCACAAGTGGCCGAGAAGCTCTCGCCAGCTCTCGCGCAGCGGTGCCCCTTGCGGCCTAACCGGTCGCCCGGCCACCCAGACCTGACGGGGCCGGGCGCTGGGCTCGGAAAACACACAGGCGTCGAGCAGACTCTCGACTGGCAAGCCCATCAGGCTGGGGTCTTCGCAGTCTAGCTCTTGCAAGTCGGCGCGCTGGCCCAGGGCGATGCCCGCCAGCGCCAGCCCGCTGGCCCGACTGCCGCCGCTGAGCGCTCGTTCGAATAAAACAGCGGCGCTGCTGGTCTGGCCGCCATGGCGCGCTGCGATGTTGCGCGCCTGCAGAGTCAAGCGCTGCCCGTATTCGAGGCAGCGCAGTTCGCCAGTCCAGCTGCGACCGACATGGCTGTCGGTGCCGATGGACCAGTCGATGCCCCGCGTGAGCGCGCCGGGCAAGGGCCACAGGCCATCGCCCAAATTGGCTTCAGTGCTCGGGCACAGGACCACGCTGGCGCCGCACTGCGCCAAGCCCGCCAGTTCGTTCGCATCGCTGTGCGTTGCGTGCACCAGATGCCAATTGGGCCCGAGGCCTGCATGTTCGAGCAGCCACTGCACGGGTCGCTGTCCCAGGTGCTGCAGGCACTGCTGGACTTCGCCTAGCTGTTCGGCCGCGTGGATGTGGGCCGGGCCATCTTGGGCCGCTTGGGCGACCTCCAGCAAGGCGGCCTTGTCGACAGCGCGCAGAGAATGCAGGGCCACGCCGGCATGCAGCAGTGCGGTCAAGCCCTGGCGCTGTGCATGGGCCAGTATCTGGCGGCGCGTTTCAAGAATGAAATCGGGGGTGCTGGCGAATCGGAGCTGGCCCGGCAGCACCTGTGTATGCTCAAAGCCGCCACGCATGTAGAGCGTTGGCAACAAGGTCAGTCCGATGCCGCTGCGCTCGGCCGCTCGCACCAAGGCCCAGCTCATGGTCTGCGCATCGTCGTAGTGCGCGCCGCCAGGGGCATGGTGCAGGTAATGAAACTCGCAGACATGGGTGTAGCCCTGACTCAGTAGCTCCGTGTAAAGCCAGGTGGCGATCGTCTCGAGGGCCTGCGGATCGATGTGATGGGCCACCCGGTACATGCGCTCGCGCCAGGACCAGAAGTCGTCCTGGGGCTGGCTAGGGTCCAGCCGCTCGCCCAGTCCGGCCATGGCGCGCTGGAAGGCATGACTGTGCGCGTTGACCAGGCCGGGCAGGGTGGGGCCCAGCCGGGTTGCGCCCTCGGCCAGGCCAGCCGGCACGCCCGTTTGGATACGGCTCCAAAAGCCCTGCGGGTCGCATTCCAGCAGGACCTGGCTCTGCCAGCGTCCGTCGATCCAGGCGTGGCTGCACCAAAATTTCATGCGCGTAATCCATAGAGGGCCTCAACGCCGGCGCGCAGCATGCGCTCGAGCGTTGGTTTGAGCACTCGAGCGCGCTCGGGCAGATAGGCGTAAGGCGCGCATTCTTGCATGTACAGGTCTTGGCACAACTCAAGCTGGACGGCATGAATGCCTTGCGCGGGCTGTCCGTAGCGCCGCGTGATGTAGCCGCCCTTGAAGCGGCCATTGAGGACGTGGCTGTAGCGCGTCTGCTCGGAGCAGACGCCCGTCACCGCCTGTGCGATCGCCGGGTCGGCCGACTGTCCGTTGGCCGTGCCCACGTTGAGGTCAGGCAGGCGCCCTTCAAACAGCCAGGGCAACTCTGACCGAATGCTGTGCGCGTCCCAAAGCAGCACTCGGCCATGGGCTGCCACCAGGCGCGACAACTCCTGCTCGAGCCCATCGTGGTAGGGCTGCCAGTAGGCATGGCGCCGCCTCAGCTTTTCCTCGCCCGAAGGTTCTTGGCCGCTGTGATAGATCGGCTCGCCCGTGAAAAAGCGAGTGGGGCACAGCTCGGTGTTTGCCGCACCGGGGTACATGGGGGTGTCGTCCGGCGGGCGGTTGAGGTCGATGACATAGCGAGAGATTCTGGGGCGCAGCACGCTGGCGCCCATGTCGAGGACAAAGTCGTACAGCCGATCCATGTGCCAGTCGGCGTCTTCGCTGTCAAGCGCCCGCGGCAGCAGTGAGCCCTTCAGGCTGGCGGGAATGAAGCTGCCCATGTGCGGCATGCTCACCAGCAAGGGCAAGTGACCGCGATAAAGATCAAAGCTGAGCTCACTCATGGCTGGCCCCGGCAAAGGTGGGTGCGATCAGCGCCTCTGCGCTGGCTCGCCAGCGGCCCGCTTGAACGGTGCGCACCAGGGGACGCTGACCAAAGTAGTAACACAGATCGTTGGGGTGATCGATCTGCCAGATGGCCAGATCGGCTCGCAGACCGGGGGCCAGGCTGCCGCGGTCGCGCAGGCCCAACGCTCCCGCAGCGTGTCGGCTCACGCCGAGCAGCGCCTCCTCAGGCGTGAGCCTGAACAAGGTACAGCCCATGCTCAGCATCAGCAGCAGCGAGGTACATGGCGAGCTGCCTGGGTTGCAGTCCGTGGCCAGGGCGATCGGCACGCCCAACTCGCGCAGCAGGGCGATCGGCGGCAGGCGCGTCTCGCGCAGGAAGTAAAAAGCGCCCGGCAGCAAAACGGCCACCGTGCCAGCGCTCGCCATGGCTTGGGCGCCGGCCGGCGACAGCCACTCCAGGTGGTCGCAGCTCAGTGCGCCATAGCGCGCGGCCAAGCTGGCACCGCCCATGTCGCTGAGTTGCTCGGCGTGCAGCTTGAGCGGCAGGCCCAGGCCTTTGGCGGCCTGAAAAACCCGCTCGGTCTGCGTCAAATCAAAGGCGATGCGCTCGCAGAACACGTCGACCGCGTCCACCAGGCCCAGCCGATGCAACTCGGGCAGCATGGCAAGCACCGCATCAATGTGGGCGTCGGCCTGGCCAGCGCTTTCTGGGGGCAGGGCGTGGGCACCTAAAAACGTGGTTTGAACATCAACGGCACGCAGGCGAGCCAGTTGGCGAGCCACTTGCAGGCATTTGCGCTCATGGGTGGCATCGAGCCCGTATCCCGACTTGATTTCAATCGTGGTCACGCCTTCGGCCAACATGGCGTCGAGCCGGTGAAGGGACTGGGTCAGCAGTTCATCGGCGCTGGCCTGGCGCGTCGCCCTGACGGTCGAGACGATGCCGCCGCCAGCGCGGGCAATGTCCTCGTAGCTGGCGCCATGCAGCCGCATGGCAAACTCTTGGCTGCGTGCGCCGCCATAGACCAGGTGGGTGTGACAGTCGATCAGGCCCGGCATCACCCAGCCGCCCGAAGCCTGATGGCACTGTGCGCCTTGGCGCCAGTGCTTGGGCAAGCGCGTTTGCGGTCCGACCCAGCGTATGAGGCCGTCTGCGTCGTCCCAGACAATGGCCGCATCCTCGACCAAGCCCAGGGGGTTGTCCGGGTCCGCCGCCATGGTGGCGGCATTGCATTCGGTCAGAAGGTGCAGGCTCATGGTTCGGACCCCACAATGGCAAAGACCAGGGCGTCGCGGCTTTCAATCTGCCAGGCAGCAGCGGGCAGGTGCGGCGTCCAGAGCAAGTCCTCAGGCGCCAGCGTCCACTGCTGACCCGATGGATGGCGCAAGCTTGTGGCATCGCAGGCGTAAACACCGGCCACTTGACCTGTGATCCAGGGCAGGGTCTGGGTCAGTGGCCAGCGTTCTAAGCGGGCCGTCCCTGCCCGCGTCATGAGGTTGAAATCCAGGGTCGGACCGCCAATGAGTTCGCACTGGCAATCTTGTTCGCCGCAAAACGACAGCGCTGCTTCGCCGGGCTTGACCGTGTGAGTCGCGCCCTCAATGTGCAGGCGAACGCCGGCGCCACGGATGACCGCAAAGTGGCGCTGCGTGTTGGCGAAGTGCGAGAAAGGGCCGTCGCACGCGACGTGCGCCACAGAAGCTCGCCAAAGCCAGGCGCCGAGCGGCTGAGCCACCAGTTCATGGGTCTGGCCACCGCCATTGAGCCACAGACTGGCCGGAGTCTGCTTCAATGACACGCGCTGCCACGCACTGGGGGCCAAGCTCATGGGTTGAATTCTCCGTTGAGCTGATAGCGATGCCCAGGATGGACCAAGCGAGCCAGGGTAATGACTTGGCTGTGGCTCATGGTGCGTCTGACCATGATCAGGCAGGCGGTATCGGGCTCGATTTGCAACAGGCTGGCCTCTTCGGGTGTGGCGCAGGCTGCATGCACGCTGTACTGTGCGCGCCTGAGCGCTGTGTGGCTAAACAAGTAGCGCGTGGGCGTGATGCGGCTGAAGTCTTGGTCAAGGTAGCCCGGCGCGGCCAGGGGATTGACATAACGGTCTTCGCATTGAAGTGGCATGTCGTCTTCCAGGTGCAGGATCATGGTGTGAAACACCTCAGATCCTGCGGGCAGCCCCAGTTGCTCGCCCAGCGCTGGCGAGGCCGCCTCAGCGCGGTGCAATTGAACCTGGGCCGTGTGGCGATGTCCCCGGCTTTCGATTTCTTCCTGCAGGTCGTGGATGGACAAGGTGCTTGAGACCTTGTGCAGCGCAGCAGCGAAGGTGCCAACCCCCTGGACCCTGTCGATCAGCCCTTCGGCCTGCAGCTCCCGCAGCGCTCGATTGACCGTCATGCGGCTGACCGAGAACCGTTGCATCAGTTGGCTCTCGGACGGCATCAACTGGCCAGGAAGCCAAGTGCCGCAAGACAGTTCATGGCTCAGATAGGTCTTGACCCGCTGAAACGGGGCCGCGCTGCCGCCTTCCTTGGATGACTGCTTGGTAAAAACCATGAATCAATCGTACTTGTCTAAGCTTGACTAGACAAGTAGAGTCTAACCCCTAAGCAGATGCAGGCCGTGCCGCTTGTGTCCTCCAAGTCGAGTCCCCTTGAGGAATGAAGCCATGAATGCTGCCTTGCCCGTTCAATCGCGATTTGGGCCGCGCCCCTTGCGGGCACCGCGCGGTACCGCGCTCAGCTGTGCCAACTGGCTCATTGAGGCGGCCTACCGCATGATCCAGAACAACCTCGACCCAGAGGTGGCAGAAAGCCCCGACCATTTGGTGGTTTACGGCGGCATCGGCAAGGCCGCCCGCAATTGGGAGTGTCTGGAGGCGATTTTGCAGGCGCTTCGTCGCTTGCGCCCCGACGAGACTTTGCTTATTCAAAGCGGTAAGCCGGTGGGCGTTTTTCCCAGCCACGAGGATGCCCCCCGGGTGCTCATTGCCAACTCCAATCTGGTCCCACGCTGGGCCACTTGGGAGCATTTTGATGAGCTCGACCGCAAGGGCTTGATGATGTACGGGCAAATGACCGCTGGCTCCTGGATCTATATCGGCAGTCAGGGCATAGTCCAGGGTACCTATGAAACATTCGCGCAGGCCGGCCGCGAGCATTACGGCGGCAGCTGGAAAGGGCGCTGGATCCTGACGGCTGGGCTCGGGGGCATGGGCGCTGCTCAGCCGCTGGCGGCCAGCTTTGCGGGCGCCAGCTCCCTGAACATCGAATGCCAGCAAAGCCGCATCGACTTTCGCATCAAGACCCGCTATGTGGACGAGCAGGCCAGCGATTTGGACGATGCGCTGGCTCGCATCGCGCGCTACACCGCGCTGGGCCAAGCCCGTTCAGTGGCCTTGCTGGGCAATGCGTCTGAGGTGCTGCCAGCGCTGGTTGAACGCGCACGCGCTGGTGGCCTCAAGCCGGATCTGGTGACCGATCAGACCTCGGCCCACGATCTGGTCAATGGCTACCTGCCCGCTGGCTGGAGCGTGACCCAGTGGGAGCAGGCCAGAGCGCAGGACAGCGAGCATGCCCATCTGCGTCAGGCCGCAGCGCGCAGCTGTGCGGTGCACGTACGCGCGATGCTGGATTTCCAGGCCATGGGTGTGCCCACAGTCGATTACGGCAACAACATCCGGCAAGTCGCGCTCGATGCCGGCGTGAAAGACGCCTTTGCCTATCCCGGCTTCGTGCCAGCCTATGTAAGGCCCTTGTTTTGTCAGGGCCGGGGCCCGTTCCGTTGGGTGGCCTTGTCGGGCGATCCGCAGGACATCTACAAGACCGATGCCAAGATGAAGGAGCTGTTTCCAGATGATGCAGCCTTGCACCGGTGGTTGGACATGGCTGGCGAGCGCATCGCGTTTCAGGGCTTGCCGGCGCGCATTTGCTGGATCGGCCTGGGCCAGCGCCACCTTGCCGGTCTTGCCTTCAATGAGATGGTACGCAGCGGTGAGCTCAAGGCGCCGATCGTCATTGGGCGCGATCACCTGGACAGCGGGTCGGTGGCCAGTCCAAATCGAGAAACAGAAGCCATGAAGGATGGCAGCGATGCCGTCTCCGATTGGCCGCTGCTCAATGCCATGCTCAACACTGCGGGCGGAGCAACTTGGGTCAGTTTGCACCATGGGGGTGGGGTGGGAATGGGGTACTCGCAGCACTCGGGCGTGGTGATCGTTTGTGACGGCACGCCGCAAGCCGATGCGAGGCTCAAGCGTGTGCTCTGGAACGACCCAGGCACTGGTGTCATGAGGCATGCGGACGCGGGCTATGAAGAGGCCGTAGCCTGTGCGCGGGAGCGCGGCTTGGATCTGCCCATGGTGGGCGGGCAGTGAGTGGCCTGAAGGCCGCCGCCAGCGCGGCGGTGGGTGGCCTTCGGCCGGCTCATGGGCTGGGTCTGCTTTTGGCAGCCCTGCTGGCGGCCACGGCGCTGGCCCTGTCGCGCAGCCAGTGGCTCACCGGCAGCGGTGTGGGGTTGATGACCTTGGCCATTGTGCTGGGCATTGCCGTCGGCAACACCGGCTACCGCTACCTGTCGGTGCACTGCAACGCGGGCATCGATTTGGCCCGGACGACCCTGCTGCGCGCTGGCATCGTCGTCTATGGCGCTCGCATGACCTTTCAGGATATTGCGCAAGTCGGTTGGGTCGGCTTGGTCTTGGCGGTATTGATCATGATCTGCACCTTGATGCTGGCCGTCTGGCTGGGTCGGCGCCTGGGTTTGGATCGCCCCAGCGCCTTGCTCATTGGTGCAGGCAGCGCTATTTGTGGGGCTGCCGCCGTCATGGCCACTCAGTCTTTGGCGCGGGCCCGTGAGGCCGATGTGGCCATTGCGGTGACCACCGTGGTGGTTTTTGGCACGCTGGCCATGCTGCTTTATCCCTGGCTTTACGCTGTCTTGTCCTTGTCCCCTCAGGAGTTTGGGGTGTATGCCGGGGCGACCATCCATGAGGTGGCGCAGGTGGTGGTTGTCGGCGAGCAGGTCGGTGGTGAGGCCGCAGGTGCGGCGGTGATCGAAAAAATGCTGCGGGTCATGATGCTCGCGCCTTTTTTGTTGCTTTTGCCTTGGAGCGGCCTGCTGGGCTCGGGGCGGGATCCGGCGCGAGCTGCGGCTGGCATTCCTTGGTTTGCCGTAGGCTTTCTGGTCATGATTGCCTGTAACTCGACGGGTGTCATCCCGGCTTCCTGGCGCCCTGCCTTATTGTTGGTAGACAGCGTTTTGCTGACCATGGCGATGAGCGCCATCGGCTTGCGCACCGACTTGGGCGCCATGCGCCGCGGCGGATTGGCGGCGCTGAAACTGGCTGCTGCGCTGTTTGTTTTTCTGGTGGTTGGCGGCTTTGCGATTCACCAGTTGCTGATGGCCGCGCTGGCCTGATCGTTTGCTTTTAGCTCTTGGCTCCGCCAAATTCGTAGGAGCCCATGTCCACCTTCAGCGCATGGTCGAGCAGGAAACGCCGGCCCATATCGTCCTGCGCGGCGCCCACGGCAACCATCAGTGGGATCAGATGATCCTCGCGCGGATGGGCCCGCCTGGCCTGTGGACCTTCGGTCCAGGCCACCAGGCGCTCGCGCCGCCTGACCGGGTCGGGTTCGGCCAGGGTCTGGGCCAGAAACTGCTCGAAAGCCTGCGCCACCGGCGTCGCCGCATCGCTGCCGAAGCCGCGCATGTCGTGGTAGGTCAGGCCGCTGCCCATGATCAGCACGCCCTCATCGCGCAGGCCAGCGATCGCCTGACCGACTCGGATGTGTAGGGCCGGGTCATAGCCCTGCTTGAGCGAGAGCAGCACCAGCGGGACGTCGGCCTGCGGGTACATCAGGTGGATGGGGACAAAGGCCCCGTGATCGAGGCCGCGGTCGGGGTCAACCCGGCAGGCGATGCCCGCCTCGGCCAGCAGGGCTTGCACTCGGGCGGCCAGTGCCGGTGATCCCGGGGCGGGGTAGCGGATCTGGTAAGTGTGCGGCGGAAAGCCGAAATAGTCGTATTCCATGCCCGGCAGCGCGGCGCCCGACACCGAAAACTCGGCGGCCTCCCAGTGGCCGCTGATCATCAGCACCGCCTTGGGTTTTTGAGGCAGCCGGGCGGGCAGGGCGGCCAACTCGCGGGCGGTGAGCGCGAACATCTCGCGCATACCGTCCACCCAGGGCCAGGGGCCGCCACCGTGGGAGACAAAGTAAACCGGCATGGGCTTCATGGCGTCTTGCATCAGAGGTCTTGCATCAGGGGTCTTGCACTCGAAGGCTGCGGTTGTAGCACAGCGCGCACCGGCGGCCACAGCGCGGCCGCAGGCGGGGTATAAACGCGGCTCTTTTCAAGCATGAGAAGGAGGCTGGTCATGAATTCAGGCAAGGTGGCCATGGTCACCGGTGCGGCCCAGGGCATCGGTCGGGCGATTGCACAGCGCTGGCTTGAGCAAGGCGGCAGCTTGCTGGCCGTGGACCGGCAGGAGCAGGCTTTGCAGGAGCTGCAAACGCTCTGGCCGGATCGCGTGGCCTGCGCGGTGCTCGATGTCACCGCGGCCGATGCGCCGGCCAAGGCCGTGGCACTGGCGCGCTCGCGCTTTGGGCGGCTCGATGCGCTGATCAACAACGCAGGGATCGGGCGGCCCAAGGCCATGCACCTGACCGACGACGCCGAACTCGACCGCTTTCTCGACGTCAACCTGCGCAGCGTGTTTCGTTTCTCGCGCGAGGCTTTGGGTCTTCTCGAGCCCGGTGCCTGTGTGGTCCATGTGGCCTCGACTTTCGGTTTGATGGGCAACCCGGGCGCCTCGGCCTATGCGGCGACCAAGGCCGCGCTGATCGGCTTGACCCGGCAGATGGCCGTCGATTACGGGCCCAAGGGGTTGCGCATCAATGCGGTGGCCCCTGGCCTGATCCGCACCCCGCTGATTGAAGACCGTCTCGAGCAGCCAGCCTTTCGGCGCCTGATGGTCGACACCATCCCCTTTCCGCGCATGGGCCGTCCCGAGGACGTGGCCGGCGCAGTGGCGTTTTTGTGCTCGGACGATGCCTCCTTTATCAATGGGCATGTGCTGGTCATTGACGGCGGCTGGAGCGCAACCAACTGGATAGGCTAAAACCCAGCACCCCCGCCCCCCGATGTGCGCGAGCCGGCTCTGCCGGCCTGGCCGATGCGGGGGCAGCTCCGGGGCCCAGACGGATATAGATCAAACTCAAGGAAGCTTGCATGAACCCTCAAACCTTGCGCGTCACCGAGCTGGGCCCGGCCCCCGAAGACTGCGGCATCTGGCAGATCACCCTCAATCGCCCCGATGTCATGAACGCGATGAATACCGCGCTGTTTACCGAGTTGCGCGCGGTGGTGCGCGAGTTGTCGGCCAACGCGGCGGTGCGGGTGCTGGTCTTGACCGGTGCGGGCACCCGCGCCTTTAGCGTCGGCGGCGACCTCAAGGAGCGCAACGGCATGTCCGACGAGACCTGGCGGGCCCAGCACCAGTTGATTGAAGAGGCTTTCCTGGCGGTCAAGGACTTTCCCGTGCCGGTTGTGGCCGCCATCGAAGGCCATGCCCATGGCGGCGGCCTCGAATTGGCTTTGATGTGCGACTTCATCATCGCTTCGCAGGCCTCGGTTTTCTCCTTGCCCGAGGTCAAGCGCGGCATCCTGCCCGGCGGCGGCGGCGTGCAAAACCTGGTGCGTGCGGTGGGCATGCGCCAGGCCAAGCAACTGCTCTACACCGGCGCGAGCTTTACCGCTCAGCAGGCCCTGCAATGGGGCATGGTCAACGAGTTGACCGAGCCGGGGCGTGCGCTGGAGCAGGCGCTGCAGATCGCCCGCCAGATTGTGCAAGCCGCGCCCATGTCGGTGCGCTACGTCAAGCTGGCGGCCAGCCGAGGCGGCGAGGTGGACTTTCACACCGGCTACATGCTCGA
>Ga0164293_10001202_pt1 | contig 21702 bp, 23 predicted proteins | sample GEODES118metaG_FD_111487 | JGI IMG/M metagenome (GOLD analysis project Ga0164293, IMG submission 111487) | Eutrophic lake water microbial communities from Lake Mendota, Wisconsin, USA - GEODES118 metaG | ecosystem: Environmental > Aquatic > Freshwater > Lake | place: USA: Lake Mendota...
GCTTAAAGCCGGCCAAAAGATCGCGAACACAGCCACCGACCAGGAAGGCTTGATGTCCTTTTTTATGTAGAGATTGGATGATCCTGAGTGCGTAGGGATCGATCCATTCAGTCTTTAGCTGCATCACTTAGTTTTGTCTGATGATGGTGTCCAAAAGCAACGGATTTCAATATGTTGAGATCACTTTTCTTTTCGAGTACAATCTGGAAATGTTAATTTTAGAGCAAATTCATCACAGAATAGAAGGCAATCCAGATGGACAAAAGTGGGTTTTTATTCACGGTCTGATGGGCTTTTTAAATAATTGGAAAAAAATCACCTCAAATTTACAGTCGACTGCAGAATGCCTAGTTTATGATCAGCGGGGTCACGGCAGATCCTTTAAACCTGACTCTGGATATGCACCCGAGGACTATGCTCGTGATCTTTATAAGTTAACGGAAGCGCTGGGCTGGCACAAATTTCACCTTGTGGGTCACTCCATGGGGGGTCGAAACGCGCTTGTGTTTGCAAATCTTTATCCAAAAAAAGTTGAAAAGCTGATCATTGAGGATATCGGCCCAGAATCCAATCCCAATGCCAGTCTTTACTATGAAAATTTGCTGGGCTTCATTCCCACGCCCTTTGAGTCTCGAGAAGCAGCTCGAAAGTTTTTTCATGAGGATTTTATTGAAAAAGCCGTGACCAAAGATCCCCCTGCAGTTTTGGGTGCTTTTTTTTATGCCAACTTGGTTGAAATCGATGGCAAGTGGGACTGGCGATTTTTTAAGAAGGGGATCTTGGAATCAGTTTTGGCAGGCCGAGACCGAGATCGATGGCAAGAAGTCGAAAATTTAAAGATTCCTACACTTTGGCTTCGAGGTGAAAACTCAAAAGAATTCTCTCGAGAAAACTTTGAGAGGGTTCTGAGTTCCAACAAATTGATTCAAGGTGTCGAGATCCCAGAAGCAGGTCATTGGATCCACTCAGAGAAACCAAGTGAATTCACAGAGGCCCTTCGGAATTTTGTAGGCGGCTTTTGACAATTGAAGTGCACGTGAGTACCAATGATGGCCTATATGAAGTTGACTGAATTAAATCTGCATCCTTTATTAATGACTGGCCTTGAATCTCTCGGGTTTCAAGAAGCCACTCCCATTCAAGCTGAAGCCATTCCTCTTGTTTTAAAAGGTCAGGACGTGTCCGGACTTGCACAAACGGGAACAGGTAAAACAGGCGCCTTTCTGATTCCTTTGATGGAAAGAATTCTTCGCACAAAAGAACCTTCTGCAGAATACCCCGAGCGTTCCTTTGATTCCTGGAAAGCCGGCAATTTTATTTTGATTTTAGTTCCCACTCGAGAACTGGCCGAGCAGGTTTTTGAAAATGTACAAAAATTAGGAAATACGGCAGGACTTCGTGGAGTCAGTGTTTATGGCGGAACAGGTTACGAAAAGCAAAAAGAAGGCTTTCGAACCGGTGTGGATTTTGTTGTGGCGACTCCGGGACGATTGTTGGATTTGTACAAAGAAAATGTTGTGGATCTTAAGCAAGTGAAAGCTTTGGTCTTTGATGAAGCAGATCGCATGTTTGACATGGGTTTTAAAGACGACATGAGGTTTTTATTGTCTCGAATCCCTCAAGAGCGTCAGTTAATGGTTTTCAGCGCGACAATGAATCTAGATGTGATGACCACTGTTTATCAGTTTGGCTCAAATCCAGTTGAAATCAACATTTCTAAAGATGCCACTAAAGCTGAAAACGTCACGGATGTGATCTTTCATGTTGGTCAAGACGAAAAGCCTCAACATTTATTATCTTTAATTAAGCATCACAAGCCTAAACAAACAATTGTTTTTACAAACTTTAAAAACAGTGTCGAGCGAATTGCACAATTTTTGATCGATAACGGATTAGACGCCGTTGCGATTTCAAGTTTACTTTCGCAAGGCCAGCGAAACAAAGTGATGGAGCTTTTCAAGGCTCAGGGTAACCAATGGAATATCATGGTGGCCACCGATGTGGCTGCTCGTGGTTTAGACATCAAAGGTGTCGACATGGTTGTGAACTATGAAATGCCTCAGGATTGCGAATCCTACGTTCACCGCATCGGAAGAACAGGTCGTGCGGGTCAAGTGGGTCAAGCTTTTAGCTTGGTGAGCGACCGGGACATTGATTCTTTATCTCGAGTCGAAGACTACTTACAAAATAAAATTAAAGTGGATTACCTCGACGATACTCTATTGATTAAAGATTTTAAGCCCCTTCCTTTTGAGCCACGCTTTAACAAAGCGCCCTCAAATTTCCGTGGTGATTCTCATTCGGGCGGTGGTCCAAGAAATCATTCGAACTCTGACGGCGGAAATCGAAGGCCTCCTCGTGATCAAGACCGAGATCGTGATCGTGATCGAAAAAGCGGACCTCGAAGGCCCCACGGAGACAAACCTCATGGTAATAGACCGAATAGCCAAGGGCCCAATGATTCAGCTCGCTCGGCAAGACCACCAAGAAATGATTCGGGGCCTAGACGACCACAGGGACCTGCGCATTCGGGACCTCGACCTCAATCCAACGGGAAGCCCTATGCAGGTGGAACTAAGCAACAAAATCCTAATGCAAAAAGACCCGAGTTTAAAAAATCAAGCCATGTCTCTAAGCCTTTTGTAAGGAAACCGAAGTCTATCAAAGACAAGGTTTCAGGATTTTTCAAAAAGCTATTCGGATAATTTATTTGGTCCCAAGTTCAGCTAGGACTTTTTTCATCTTATCATTTTCGGGGGTCAGATAATCTGCGGGTTTTTTACCCTCGCGATTCTGATCCTTCAGGGATAATCCCCTTTTTACATAATACTTCACCAAATGAGATTGTTCGGATCTGACAGCTTCAAAAAGCACAGTTTCATCCAAGGAATTCTTTAATTTCAATAATTTCGAATTCTTCTTTAAAAGGATTTCAATTATTTTCACTGAACCCAGGCGCGAAGCTTCGAACAGAGCAGATTCTTTTTTAGAATCGTAAAGTCGATCGACTTTGGAGCCTGCACGGATCAGTTGGCTGACAATTTGAGGCTCGTTTAAGCTGACAGCATGAAAAAGAGCATCGTAGCCATTTTCATCTGTATAACTTAAATTTGTTTTATCTTTGAGAAGCATTTTTACTTTATCAAATTGTCCCAGGTTGAGGGCCTCGACAAGAGCTGGGCCCGCAAAACTGATCCGGCAAATGAATAAAATCAGAAGTAGTTTCACTTAAGAATTTCCTTTATTTTAGTTTCAGAAAAGCTCTCTGTGTCGGCAGTAAAGAAGCTGTAACTTTGTCCATTGATGGGTTTAGCTCCTCCATTTTTTGTGATCAGCTCAAGCAAATGCTTCTTAATCACTCTTCTAGCCTCACTAAAGTTTCCCTGAGGTTCTACGATAAACATGAAAAAGATGAAACCTTTTTGAGTAGAAGCCATTCCACCAAGTGTCACCGATGGATTCACTGTGCCTGTTTTCGCAACGACCGAATCCCGGGTTAAGTCATTATTATAAAGTTGAGTGGCACTTCCCGAATTGGTTCCCACGATGGTTGCAACTTTTGCCAAAGAAGACTTTCTTTCAATTAAATCCATGTGTAAGTCCATGATGATTCTGAGTGTGGCTTCACAGGTGGCCTCGTTGTACTTTGGACCTTCCGGAGTGTCGACTCGATCACCAGATCCATTGAGCATTGAAATATCTTTTGAAGACATCTTCAGATTCTCTTGAATAAATTTTTTGTAAGCTTGTGCTGAGCCTAAGTGTTCGAAAATCTGATTGGCTGCATGGTTATTTGAGTTGCGGTTCATCTCTTTTAAATAATCAGCTGAGTTACGTGAAGCCACCGAGAAGGTCATGCCTTTAGGTGCCATAACGAATTCGCTGGATTTCAAGAACTCGATTCGATCTACTGTGAAAGTAGGATTCTCCTGCATGGTAAGATTTAGCTTTTTCGCTTTAGCTAATGTCTCATCATACCCTTGAGTCAATCTTCCATAGGCTCGAAGTTGTTTGAGGACAATGTCTGCACTGGGTTCAGAGTTTATATAGAAACCAACCGCAATTGATTTGTTGACCTCGGGGTCATCAGAAAACCAAAAGAACTTAAAGTTTTCATCGAAAGTCATATTTCGAATTTTTGATATACCCTTCTTGTTCAGTTCAGAGATCAAGTAGTGAAATTTTTCAGCTCCAAAGTAGGGATCACGGCTGCCTTGAAAGTGAAGATCGTACTGATCAGCTTCAACTTTAACCACATGAACAAGGGTTCGAAATCGGTAATCAAGACCCTTTGCTTTTATGATCCAATGAGAAGTCAAAAGCTTGGAAACAGAGGCAATCGGAAGGCGCTCTGTGAAATTTAAACCTTCGATGGCTTCGGGTTTAGACAAAGGTGCAAAACAGACAGCTCCCAACTTTGAAGCAGAAGAAAGAGATGAAAAACTTTGAAATCCTAAAAATACTGATAATGAAAGCAAACGCCCCAACATAAAAAACCTCCACGATTAGGTACTACAAGTTGTGGACCCATGTCAGATCGACGACAAATGACTTCAGCTGCAGGCGTAGGAATTTTTTTTAGGATTGGGACTCAGAAGGTTGAACAGAAAAAATTTACAATCTTATTTCAATTGTAAGTTGATCGAAGCATCATCAGAGCCTGAATCATAAGATATAAAATCTGTGTCACGGTAGAAAAATTCAGAAACAGAATTTTTATATTTAATCGCAAGTTTTTCAATCTCTTCACCAAGCAACTTTCGAGCAGGTCTACGAGCCTCAGGATGCCTTGGTTTCACATTGATCATAAAATAGATCTTTTCTGGCTTTGAGTTGAGAACACCACCAAGTGAAATTGAGACATCGATAGTTCCTGTTTTTGCCACTCCCTTTTGACTTGTAAAATCTCCGGAAATATTCGTTCCAATGTCGACAAGCCCCTCTTCGCCAATGACAGAGATCACATTTGTAAGATTCAACTTGAGTCGATTCAGTGTTTGATCCAGAGCTTTGAAGATAGTTAACAAAGCTCGACAACTGGCTTCGTTATACTTGGCCATTTCAGAAACACGGTTTCCAGATCCTTCATAAAACAAAATTGCATCAGGACCTAAATTAAGATCGTTTTTGATAAATTGAGCAAATCGCTCTTCGCCACCTGATTTATTAAAAATTTCCACTGCCGCAAAGTTGTTTGAATTTCGATTCATCTCTTTGAGTAAGTGGACGAGCTGGGCGGATTTAACCGAAAAATTTAAGAATCCTTCCTTAGGTAGGAACTCATGGGAAGAAAGGAAGTCCAAATTTTTGACCTGAAATTTAGGATTTTTGAAAAACTGGATTTTATTTTGAAGCGCCTTCGCTGCTGTTTTTTCGTAATCTTTCAAGAGCCCTTTTTTCAATTCTATAAGAGTTCTTCTAACAGTTATTGGGTGCATGTGCCAGTTGAACCAAACCCAACGATTGGCCTCTCTCTCAAATGCATTATCAGCAAAAGGGTCATTTTCAATATCGAGGTGTTGCAGGTATAAGAAGTTTTCATCAAAGGTCATATTTCGAATCTGAGTCAGGCCTCTTTTGTTGAGTTCTGAAATGAGGTAGTGCAGTTTTTCTTGTCCAAAGTAAGGGTCGCGTGAACCTCGCAAATGCAAATCAAAATGACCTGAACCTACAGGTTGTACATAGATTCCGGTTGAATATTGAAACTGTGGTCCGAGTGCCTTCAAAGCCCAGTAAGAAGTCACAAGCTTGGAAACCGAAGCGATGGGAAGCCTTTTATCCAGATGGGTTCCGATAATTTCATTCTGATTTTCGGGCGTTGTGTGACAAATGGATTGCACAATTTGCGACCAAGCCATCGGACTGGCAAATGCGGTGAGGAGTAAGAAAAAGACCCTGAAAAAAATCATTATTCGAGTCTACCTGAAACGCTTTAAAATGAATGATTTTTAAGTAGATTCGAGATGTTATCGTTTTTTCAGTGAACTAATTTTTCACCATGAATAGAAGTTAAACAAATATTTTTAAAGAACTTTCAATTACTGACCATGATTTCGTCAGTTCTGCGAACCCGAGAGTTCAGAAGCTCACATTTCGAGTGAAGCTCCTGAACTTCACTTTGGGGTCCCACACAACCAAAAAACACCCACAGATTTTTGCTGTAGGTGAAATACTGTAAAATTTGTCTGCCTGTTGGATCCTCTAAATGAATCCATCCCTTTTGTGGTTTTCTAGAGCGAATGTTTTCTTGAATGATTTTAAGTCCGCTTTTTTGGTAGTCCTTCAGCCAAGTCTTAATGGATTTTTCATAATCGAGGTCAGTTTCAAATAACCTTGACCGCATGGTGAACAGGAGCTTTTGGTCAGGAAAGGTGACAACCCACTTTTCGGGGTCATTGCTTTGAAGATTGAGTCGAGCTTGAGTTTTTTCTAAGTTCAAAGAAAATCCAAGTGGTGTCAGGAAAAGATTTTTCTGTGTATCTAAGAACAGACTGGAACCAGTCATCGGGTAGGGGGCTGCCATTATTAATTGGTAGCTTAGAATTAAAAGTAAAGCTTTGATCATAGTACAACCACTCCAAGACCTGTCGGGCTAGGCTGGCAAACCTGATCATGGGTGCTGTTGGGGCGAACTTTTTGAATCGAGAATTGATTTTCTTTTTCAACAGAGATGTACAAAGTATCTACGTCTATGATTTGAAAGCGATTCCATTTCGATTGTGTTCTTAGAATACTTTTCCAACAAAAGGTGTCTAGCTCGAGGCTCCAAAGTTCTGTCCCTAGATCGGTGGCAAAAGTAATAAGGACCTGATTAAAATTTTGTCCTGGGGCTAAACGAGTCATTCTGGTTGGTGATTGAAAAAGTGGTTTTGGCTTTCTGTTTTTTTGAGCTTTTATCAGAAAGAAAAGTTTATTTTGCTCATCTGATTGGATCCAATGCAACGAACCAGGTGCCAGAGATATCGGACTTAAAATTTCAGTTTTCTGAGGACTGATCAGGTTTGATACTTTCCTCGACTTGTCCATTTTTCTGATGGCATGGCCTTTATCATTCGAGTGAATAAAAAATAAACTTTGCTGTTTTTCTGACCAAAAAAGACTGTGATCAGACCCCAAGTCAGTCGTGATTCTTTCAAAATCATTGGAGCTTCTTTTTCTTAAGTAAAGATCAGTTCCTGCGGGATATCCCTTTGACACAGCTAAAAATTGCTCTTTGGATTCGTCGAAAGTTGAGGAGTAAATGATGTTATCAAATCCTGAAACTGCAATATCCCGAATCAGACCATCCTGAAAGGTCAGTCGCTTAAATGTTTTAAAAAACTGTGAGTATTCGTAAATTTCAAATCTTTGTGGGTGGGGGGACTTTTGACAAAGAAGTATCCAAATTTCTTTCAGTGAAGCATCTAGAACCGAACAACCTTCGAAAACTGTCAAATCAGCTTTGGTCAGTTGATCACCGATAGAGGATCCACTTTTTGGCTTTTGAGAGCAGGCGACAGATAAAATCAACGAAAAAATTATGATCAATTTCATGAGGGGCTACTTTGTAATAAAACTTTTTGAATCAGATTTGATGGATTCACTTTTTTAATTTGGTTGGTCTTGATCCATTTTGTACCAGCAGGTGCGGCTGAAGGGTTTTTTTGAATTTGAATATAAATGTCATATTTGGTGATTCCATGTTTCAAATCAAATTGTTTGGGCTTCTTTTTTAACTTTTCTACCTGACCGGGCAGAATCCATTGGCCTTTTAAAAAGGGAAGATAATCATTCATCACAAAACCGATCTCACCTTTTCTTTTGTAAATTTGTGGCTTCCAAAGCCAAATTTGAAAATCCATTTTTGGTTTTTTTAATGGCAACTGATTGATTAGATTATTTTTTTGCGCCTGACATTTTTTAAGCCAAGGACAAATCAGACAGGTCGGATTTTGTGGAATACACAGGGTCGCACCAAGTTCGATGAGGGCTTGATTTAAAGTGTGAGCATCATCAAGTTGTGCAAGTTGATCAGCTAAAGTTTGCAATTCAGATCGGCCTTTTGGTTTCCAGTGTTCGACAGCCTGACCGGTCAACCGACTGAGCAAGCGAATGACGTTTCCGTCTAAGACCCCCACCTTTTCATTAAATGCAAATGTGGCAACGGCGCGAGAGGTATAAGGTCCAAAGCCAGGTAATTTTTCAAGTTCGCTAGCAGATGTGGGAAAAACGCCAAGTCTATGGATTTCCTTTGCTGCCCTGTGAAGATTTCGTGCTCTGGAATAATAGCCAAGCCCTGCCCAGGATTCTAAGACTTGATTTTCTGGGGCTTGAGCTAAAACAGAGAGAGTCGGGAATTTTTTTAGAAAAGCATCATAATAAGGTTTAACAGCGGTGACTGTGGTTTGTTGAAGCATGACCTCTGAGATCCAGATCGAATAGGGATCTTTGGTGCGTCGCCACGGTAAATCACGGTGGTTGTCTTTATACCAAGAAGTCAGAGACAATTGTAAAAACGAGAGTTCAGCTTTTTTCACTCTTCATTTTTAATTGAGGTCTTTATGGATTACAAGCCTTTGAGCGGTCGAGAATTTCCCCGGTTTTCACAAATTAAGACTTTCTTTCGTCTTCCTTGGGTCGAGATGGATTCTGATTACCAAGTGGCCCTGTTCGGAATTCCGTTCGATGGCGGGGTTTCCTATCGTCCAGGGGCTCGGTTTGCACCAGGTCAAGTTCGTGAGATGTCTTCATTAGGGCGTGGATATCATTGGTCCCGGGACATGGCTGTTTTTGAAAAACTCAAAGTCGCTGATATCGGGGATTGCTCTGTTGTGCCTATCGATCTTGCTCAAACCTATGTAAAAATTGAAAGTTTTGTGACCCAGCTGATGAATTTAGATAAAAGATTTATTTCAGTGGGCGGGGACCACTCGACCACTCTTCCCATTCTTCGAGCGCTGAAGAAAAAGTACCAACAGCCTCTTAATTTTATTCATTTTGATGCTCATCTGGACACTTATCCGGCCGCTTGGGATTGCGAGTACCATCACGGGGCTTTTGCCAGACATGCTGTGACTGAAGGTCTGGTGGATCCAAAAAATATGATTCAAATTGGATTGCGTGGACCGCTTTCTGGACGTGATGATCTCAAATTCGTTCAAGATCATGGCATTCGCACTTACACGATTGATGATATTCGTGCTCAAAGTTTACAGCAATTTATCCATTCCCTGCCAGCGTTCGATCAAGGCATGACCTACATCAGTTTTGATGTGGATTGTTTAGATCCCTCGGTGGCTCCAGGCACCGGGACGCCGGTTCCTGGAGGTATGACTTCCTATGAGGCTCAAAAAATTCTGCAAGGTTTAAAAGTTAAAAACCTAGTGGGTGGGGATGTGGTTGAAATTTGCCCTGCCTATGATCCTACGCAGATTACCTCTCTTGTCGGAGTCGATGTGATGTTTGAGCTGATGAATTTGATGGCGAAGGGGTAGCCCTCGCGGACGGGAAAGGATTTTTCTCCCAGAGTGTCTTTTTGATTTAGTGATTGATACATCTGTTCCAAAGTTTCCATAAGTCGATCAATGGCCTGATTGAATTGTAGCACTGATCGTATTGCAAGTTTTGGATCTTTCTCCAGTTCCAATACCGAGTCATATAAATGCAGCTCAATTTGAGAACGGATTTCCTCAAATTGTGAAGATTGATAAAAATGAACTGCCATTATTTTGTTTTCTTGAAGCGGGCTGTGCGGTCTTCATTTTTAGACATAGGCTTCGTTTTACCATCAATGATTTCGCTCATACCCAAAAGTCGTCTTTGCAAGGACTGAATTTCATTTCGAAAATCTTCGTAGATTTTTTCAGACATTAAAATAAAACTCTCTCCGTCACGGCGGTTGATACGCACAGGCTCGGCAACGGCTGCATCCATGTAATCTTTAAGCTCAGATCGGAATTTTTTAGCGTTAGCACTTTGCATAACTCACCTCATTTCAAGAGTACTCTTATGAGTACTCTTTGTCAAGTTTTGCCTGACACTGGCCCCAGTTACCAAAGCCTTCTAGATTTTTTTTAAAAGTGTCTTTCGATCTTCCGTTTTAGCACCAGACTTGCGGCCAATTGCATTGTTCCAAAGATCCATGTTTTTTGAACCAGGATTCGTTGAATTTGAGTAAAAATCCGCGGGACTCCACTCATTCACTCTTCCAAAGAAGTACGTATATTTTTGTCAAAATACTCATAGGCCTCTACTTCGGCTTCACTCATTAGAATAGTGGGTAATTTCATCGAATTGCAACTTTACCAAATAGCGTGTAAACAGCATAGATTTCCACGGAAACGACTATTGGAAGAAAAAGAAACGGGTACACTGAAAATATGATGTGCACGATTGCACTAAGAATAATAAGCCCCAGAGTCAAATGTCGAAACCTTTTACCAATTTGCATCGTGCTCAACCAAAGACCGAAGCTAAATGGAACACTTAGAATACCCCACTCAATGGCATCTCGAATGTTATTTGCCTCAGATGTTGTCGTATATCGCCAATATCCAAAAAATATTGGAACCGCTAAGCCGGCACCGATCACAATAAACCTCATGAGTTTCTGGAAATCAAAATATGTGGATTCAACTTGTTTAATCATTATTTCTGCTTTGCCTAAGTTGTTTCTCTATTTATAATTTACTAATACCAAATAGTTTAAACTTACGGGTAGTCCTATCACGCAAAAAAATTAAAATGAAGTCTTGATTGTGAATCCAAGACTAAAAAAATATTTAAAAAGATCCAGCTCATCGGGATTATTAAAATAAACAATAAAAGCTCGTTCTAGCAAAGTGCCATCCAGGCTGAGATGCAAGTGTTGATCAAAAACTTTTAAGCTTTTAATTTGCGTGCTGGCCCGCAGTCCCCAGCGAAGACTGGTGACATCGTAGTAGCGATCCTCAGGATAAATTTCTGGAGAATCGACGTAAAAATTAGGATTATCGGTGTAGGTCAGTACAGCGCCTAATAGCAACGGATGGTAAAAAAAATCTGAACCTTCGACAGAGACTGGATCAATAATAGATCTTAAGTAAATCACAGACATTTGTTTAATTGAAGAGACTGCTGGATCTTGTGTATACCCAAGGACAGCTGTAAATTCATTTTTACTATCCTGAGAGATGTAAGTTCCATGAACTTGTGCGCGACCTAAATAAGACCCGCTGCCAAAACCAAATTGATACTCGGCCTTTAGAGTTGAAGCAAAAAAAAGAAAAACAAAAAAGCATTTCAAGGGAACACCTGAACACAGTTTCTTCTTTTGCATTGATAGGTTCTGACTTCAACATTGTCGATTTCCACCTTCATCCATCGACCTTCCTCAATGCGACTGACTTGAAAAACTTCGGTGTTGGCACCCAGTTGAGTTCGATTGAAACTATGAAGATGCCCGTGAAATAAAAAAACATCATTCGCAAAAGAATTCAGATAACCTTGATACAAAGCCTGATCTGCACTTGAAAAGCTGGTGGAATTCTGTGGGTCTTGATGCTGAAATACAAAAAGGGGCAGCGCCGCATTCGCACTCGAAACGGTTTGATTGAGGAAATTGTAATTGAGCCCTTCAGGGATTTCTAAAGCATTATTATTAAAAAAGATCATGCGACCAAAATCTGTATCAATGAAGAAATTCTCGGGGCCAAATATTTTTTTAAACATGGCACGACCCGTGGTGGTCAGGTCATGATTTCCGGGGACCACGTAAACGGGATAAGTCGCATCATTTAAAAATGAGTAAAAAACTTCGTATTCGTCCCGAGAACCAAAATCAGTGAAATCACCAGTGTAAACAGCAAAGTCGATATTGAGTTTGCCCATGTCAGTGATGGTCTTATCTAGGTCAGAATAATTTTGGTGGGAATCAGAAAAAATGCCGAAAGAAACAACGTCACCACCTGCTAAGTTATAGCTAGGGAGTGTAAATTTTGAGTTCCAAGAACCTTGAATCGAAGTTTTTGTGTCAAAAGCAGAGTCTTTGAATTCGAGGCAGCTGGCAAAGAAGAGTAGGCACGAGAAGATCAGAAAGATCAGCTTTTTCATAGACCTTATTTCTATCTAAAGTTTCTATGAAAAAGCAAAACATCTTTCTGATGACTAAAGACTTTCTTCCTGTCCCAAAGGTGGCTTTAAGCCCTTTTTCTTAATTTTCTCAACCAGTGTGGTTCGATTCAGTCTCAGCATTGCAGCTGCTTGATTTCTGTTCCAACCGGTTTTCTCGAGCGCTCGCATGATCAAATTGTTCTCAAAATTATCAACAGCTGTGTTAAAATCAAGACCCTCTTCAGGAATGTCTTGATGGTTCATTTGAGTTGAGACTTGTACACTTTGTGTTCTGTACTTCGGAGGAAGATCAATGACATCCACAATGCCTTGGCCTTTTAAGATTGTCAGACGCTCGACTAAATTTTCGAGCTCACGAATATTTCCAGGCCATGCGTACTGAATCAAACAATCCATGGCTTCATTTGTAAATCCAGCGAGATTTCTTCCTTTAGTACGCCCGTAAAGTTCTAGAAAGTGGCTCAGCAAAAGAGGAATATCAGTTTTTCTTTCACGAAGGGCAGGAATCTGAATGGGGATTACGTTTAAGCGATAAAAAAGATCTTCTCTAAAATTGCCTGCGGCCACCGCTTTTTCTAAATCCACGTTGGTGGCTGTGATCACTCGCACATTCACTTGAACTGTTTTTGTGCTGCCGACAGGTTCGAAGCTTCTCTCTTGAAGAGCTCTTAGAATTTTCACTTGAAGATTGGGTTCCAGATCTCCGATTTCATCTAAGAACAATGTTCCACCATCGGCCATTTCAAAACGACCCACTCGGTTTGAAATCGCGCCTGTGAAGGCTCCTTTGATATGACCGAAAAGCTCGCTCTCTAAAAGTTCTGAAGGAATTGCACCACAATTAATCGGAATAAAAGGACCTGTCGATCTGGGTGAACTAAAGTGAATGGCTCGAGCGATCAGCTCTTTACCCGTACCTGATTCGCCGGTAACAAGAACCGTCGAATCTGAATCGGCAACTCTTTCGACAAGATCAAGAACGTGCCTGATGGTATCTGAGTTTCCAATAATTTGATCAAATTTTTGTTTGTTTTTGAGAGCTGATTTTAACTGTTGGTTTTCTTGAGTCAGCTTTTTGTGAGCCATTGCTTTATCCACAAGGCTCATCAGCTCTTCGATGTTGAAGGGTTTTGTGACGAAGTGAAAAGCGCCTTTTTGTGTGGCTTTGATGGCGGTCTCGATACTTCCGTGTCCGGTCAGAATAATAATTTCACAATTGGGATGCTGTTTTTTTAAGACATCCATAAATTCAAGGCCATCGCCATCTGGCAGATTCAGATCCACCAATGCCATGTCCACAGAGGTATCCCCTTGGATCACAACTTTGGCCTCTTCGATACGATTGGCAGTGATGACGTTGTAGCCCTTGCGATCTAAAATTCTGAACAGAGCTGTTCTGAGACTGGATTCATCTTCTACTATTAAAATTCGATGAGACTTCATGAACCTTCCTTCCATGGTGGGTTCTATCTCTTAATGATATGTAACTTTTGACGGGACTGTCAAAAAATCCGCTCAGATCAAGGCTTTCGTGCCAGACGGGAGTCCCGTCGAAAGGTAATTTTTGCACGAGTCCCTCGACTATGGACGTGCTCAAAAGAAAGCTCACATTCCAATTCGGCCAGAATCTTTTCAAAACTGGTTAAAACAGGATCCAATGCTGTTCCCGGGTTCATGTCTGTATCAACTTCTAGAATCCACTGCAATTCGTTCACACTTTCCGAAAGAGAAACTAGAATTTCATTTCGAACGGTGGGATCTTTTTTTCTGGATTCTTCGACAACTTTTAAGGCTTGAAGGCCTAAACTTTTCCACACACTCATTAACCAGGTTTGACGAATTTCAAAAAGAATGGGTTTATCACTCATCAAAGCTTTAACTTTAAGACCCTTTGATCGACTGGGGATCTCGAGGATCTTTACAAATTTTTGCATCAATTCCACAAGGTCCACATTTTGAATGGGATCTAAACTTGGATCACGAGCGTACAGCAATAAATTTTGAATGATATCTCGGCATTTAAGAACAGCTTTCTCGATCTCAAAAATATCTGACCGAAGTGGATCTGATTCATCTAAATCCATCCGAAGCATTTGTGCAAAAGTCAAAAGACCAGCCAAGGGATTATTGAGCTCATGAGCCAGTGAACTGCTGATAGTCCCCATCTCGACAAGCCTTGAAGTTTCGAGTCTTCTTTTTTGCATTTCAATTTCATCCGTCACATTTCGGTAGAAATGAGCATAAACTTTGCCGGATTCAATTATTTGACCGCGGACTTCCCAAGCTTGGTTCAGATTCTGAATTTGAAAAACTTTTCCAAGGGTGCAACCCTCGCACGGTGCCTGGCGGTCAAATAAAAGCTGAAAACATTTTTTATTTTGCGAATCTAATTTGTGGTTGGATTGTAAAACTTGATAATTTTGATTAATCATTAAGAGGGGGTCTGTTAATGCCTCAAAGGTTTTTTCCCACTGCTTCTTAATATCTGTTAATTGCTCGAGGGCTTTTAAAGCTTCAATTCTTCGAGAGACAGCCTCTGAGACTTGCTGCAGAAATTCATTTTCATCTTTGGTGAATGTTTTAGCTTCTGAAGCCATTAAAAACATCGAGCCTGACTTTTCATTTCTTTCGTAGAGGTAAAGTCTATGAACTTGGTAATCCACTTTCGATTTGAGCTCTTGTGAAAAAACTTCGTCATCAGGAGATTGTAAAATGCGAATCCATTGGATCGAGAGCACCCGAGATAATTTATCATTCAATAGCTGCTCAAGATCATTTAGTTTTTGTGCCGAGGGCAGTTGAACGAGCAGTCGCTGAAAGGCTTCCATTCGCTCGATCGAGATAAAAAGTTTTCGGCGTGTTTCGCTTAAAAATCGAGCTCTTTTTTCCACTCGGGATTCCAGATCCCCTTGCAGAGATTCCAGCTTTTTTATTTGTTCAGCTTGCAAAAGCGAAAGTTGTTCGACCTGATTGAGCTCTTGAGATTGAGAGAGAGATTGTAAAAGAAAAGTTTCGATTTGTGGGTCTTGATACGAGCTGAGGATCTTTTGAAAATCAAATTTTTTGTTGAGTTGATGAACCTGATCTAAATCCAGCCCCTTGTCGATCACGCCGATCAATTGCAAATGAGGATTGTGTGTTTTCCAATTTTGAAAATAAGATTCGAAACTTTTTTCCTGCAGACAATGAAGATTGGTAATAATGACATCAATGATTACTGGAATGAGCTGATCTTTTGAATCGCTTAAGGACTTTAATCTGAGTCCTCCCCATTGATCTGCCAGCTCTTCAGGGCAGTCCCCCAGAAATAAGAAACGTGAATTTAAAGATGACATGTGGCAATCAATTCTGAATGTTTTTCGATTGTAAAGTCTGGATTTTCAAGATGGCTTTTGGGGCTTTCACCTATGTGTTCACCAAACTTAAAATAGCATGTCGTAGCACCAAGCTCTTTGGCGTCTCGAATTTCTTGGGAAAGCCTGTTGCCGATAGAAAGAAGCTCGCTGGGATTTATTTTGAGTGCTTCAATAATTTCACTGAAAGCCTGACGTTTTCTTTCTTTCTTCATTCCATCCATAAAAAAACATTTTTTAAAATATTTTTCTACACCCGCAATTTGCACTTTTTTACTTTGAGTTGCAGGAACACCGGATGTGACCAGGTAGAGTGAATACCGAGAACTCAGCGACTTCAAATTTTCTAAAGCCCCATCTAACAGATCTAATTTTTTAGGAAGAACGGGATTGTAAAATGTATCGATCCCAATTTGTGTGAGTTTTTCGATGCCATCAGCAGGCCCCATGAGCTCTGCTAGTTTTCGAAAGATCAATTGATGACTCATAGAAAGTGCACCCATTTTGCGAAACTGTTCGAAGGCACCGTATTCGCCAGTGAGTCCATGTTTTTTCATCGCTTCAAAAGTCGCAAGGCTGGCCATTGGCACAAGCAAGGCACTGGTATCAATGAGAGTGTCATCTAAATCAAAGACGAGAGCTTGGAACCTCATACTAACTATTTCCTTTGATCAATTGAATCAGCCCTTGCTGAAAGTGTGGCCATACGAGTTCCAAATCAGAGTGCTCTTTTTCTTCGATACAAATCACAGGGATTTGCTGATTAAGCCATCCGTACTGGCCCAGGCTACCAGGTGTTGGGTACCCAATGTCCTCGTGGGTTTTGTACTGATTTCCTCGGGATAAAATTTCTGCGAAGGGTTTTCCAGGAGCACCGGTGTAAACAACACAGGGCTTCCAAGAGTGAAAATGGATAATGGCTTTTGGTTTTGTAAATTCAATCAATTGCACAAGTTTTTGAACTTCAAGCTCGCTGGCAGGTTTTGGCCCGCTGTAGTATCGATCCTTTTTTTCGGACAGGGTCCAATCTGTGGACGGAAAATTTCGATTCAGGTCCACACCGTTGGCATTTGTCCTTTGATTGATGTGATAACCCTCAGGATTTAAGCAAGGAATCAATAGCCACGGGTGATCATTAGGATCTGAATTTTGATCCAGCCATGTTAAAAAATCTTCAGCTAAACGCACACCTTCCGGTTCATCGCCGTGGACTCCCCCAACAAAAAGAAAAGGTTTTTGATCAATTCTGTGGAGATTTTGAAACAGTGAGAGTGATCGACCTGTGGACGATTTCACCCAATCAGGAAAGAACTCGATTGTCTGGTTTTTTGGTGCTAGAGTTTTTTCTTGCATCCTCTTATTCAAACTGATTTTTTTGAGAAAGAAAAGCGAGGACTCTGATGACTCAAGATTCAAAAGGTGGAACACGCAAATTTACGGCTGTGATTTTGGCAGCTGGCAAAGGCACGCGTATGAAATCCCCTTTGCCAAAAGTTCTGCATCCAGTCGCTGGTGTTCCCATGATCCTAAGAGCGATTCATAGTTTGCAAGCCTCGGGAGCTTCTGAAATCAGACTGGTCGTGGGTCACGGACAATCTCTTGTTCGTCAGGTGGTTGAAAGCACAGGTGTCCAGTGTTTTGAACAAAAAGAGCAATTGGGAACGGCTCACGCCGTGACGTGCGCAAAAGTCGAAGATCTTGAAGGCGAAGTTTTAGTCATGAATGGTGATCACCCTTTGATCACGCCAGATGACATTCGAAATCTTTTGCAAAGCTTTCGAGAGTTGAAAGCAGATGTGGCCGTTGTGACGGCTATTGTCAAAAAACCGGGTGATTTGGGTCGCATCGTCAGACAAAAAAATGAACTCAAAGCCATCGTCGAGGCCCGAGATGCCTCCAGTGATACTTTAAAAATTCGTGAAATCAACACAGGTCTTTATCTGGTGAAATCAGAAGTTCTAAAAAAGCTTCTTCCTGACATTAAAAATGAAAATACGAAGGGTGAGTACTACCTAACAGATTTAATCTTGCTGGCTCAGGAAGAAGGTTATTCGATTCAAGCCCTTCGTGCCAGTCCTCGGGTCGCTCATGGAGTGAATCAGCAATCAGAACTTGCGAAAGCCAGTCTGTACATCTATCGCCAAAAAGCAAAAAAGCTGATGGAAGAGGGTGTATTGATGATCAACCCCAAAGCCGTCTATATCGAAGAGTCTGTGACTGTGGGTCCTGGCAGTGTGATCTATCCAAATGTGTTCTTGCGTGGAAAAACGAAAATTGGATCCTTTTCAGTGCTTGAGCCTCAAGTGTTTATTTCTGATTCTATCATCGGACAAAGTGTGCAAATCAGACAAGGCACCTATATTGAAAAAACAGAAGTGAAAAACCATTGTACTCTGGGTCCTTATGCAAGGCTGCGTCCTGAAACAGTGCTCGAAGATGAAGTGCATATCGGAAATTTTGTAGAGCTAAAAAAAACAAAAATGGGTAAAAAATCAAAAGCAGGTCATTTGGCTTACTTAGGTGATGCCGAAATCGGTGAAGAATGTAACATCGGGTGTGGTGTGATCACTGTGAACTACTCGGTGGAAAAAGAAAAACACAAAACTAAAATCGGGGATCGCGTTTTTGTCGGGAGTGATGTGCAACTGATGGCACCTATTGAAATCGGTCATGATGCAATTCTTGGAGCGGGCTCTACGATTACAAAATCTGTACCCGAAAAAGCATTAGCAGTTTCAAGAGCGAAACAAGTGGTGATCGAAAATTATCAATCTCGAAAAAAATCCCATCAACAGGAAGAATAAATTTTATGTGTGGAATTGTTGGCTACTTAGGCCCCTTGAATCCAAAAGATGTGATCCTTCAAGGATTAAAAAAATTAGAATACCGAGGCTATGACAGTGCGGGTGTTGCCATTTTAAATGATGGGATTGCTAAAAGAATTCGGGCCTCTGGAAAGCTTCAGGCCCTGGAAGAGAAACTTGTAAATGAAAAATTTAACGGAACACTTGGCATCGGTCACACCCGCTGGGCGACCCATGGGGCCCCCACAGAGCGAAATGCCCATCCTCATCAAGTGGACGGTATTAGCCTTGTTCACAACGGGATTATCGAAAATGATCAAGACATCAGAGATGAATTAATCAAAGGTGGCTCAACTATTACTTCTGATACTGATTCTGAATTGGTGGCCCACTTAATTGCAAATGAAGTCAAAAAGACAAAATCATTAATTTCGGCAGTTGAAAATATTTTACCTAAACTTCGTGGTGCTTTTTCTATCGTTGTGATTTGGGATCAGTCTCCAGAAGAAATGGTTGCCTTTAAAGATGGACCTCCTTTGGTTGTGGGTCTTGGTGAAAAAGAAAATTTCGTCGCAAGCGATGTCCAAGCCTTATTAAAATACACGAAGAAGTTTTTGTATTTAGATGACCGCGAAATTGTTCGCATCAAAGGAACTCAAGTGGAAGTTTTCACATCCGGTGGACAGCCCGTTGTGAAAAAGCCTGTGGAAATCAACTGGAACCCTGACATGGTCGAAAAACAGGGTTTCGCTCACTACATGCTCAAAGAAATCTACGAACAACCTCGGGCCGTAGCGGCAGCACTCGAACCTCATATTAATTCGCAAAAGCACTCTATTCATTTAAAAGTGGAAGGTCCACTTGAAGGCCAATTTCGTGGATTATTAAAAAATTCAAAACGATTTATGATTGTGGCCTGTGGAACCAGTTATTATGCAGCCCTCACGGCTAAGTATTTTATTGAAAGCCTTGTTAAAATCCCAGTGGACGTGGATATCGCAAGTGAGTTTCGCTACCGATCTCCTATCTTAAGCACAGACACTTTATTTATGACTGTTTCTCAAAGCGGAGAAACGGCAGACACGTTAGCTGCCATCAGGCTTGCGAAAGAAAAAGGTCTTAAAACTTTTAGTCTTTGCAATGTGCGTGGTTCCTCGATCGATCGTGAAGCTGATATTCGAATGTACATGCAAAGTGGTCCTGAAATCGGAGTGGCCAGCACCAAAGCATTCACCTCAACTTTAACTTTGATGGCATGCTTGGCTTTGCAGTGGGCCAAAGAAAAAGATGTGCTCACTTCGCAAGATGAAGTGCTGATTGTGAAAGCTTTATTAGCAGCACCTTCGCAAATAGAAGGTGTTTTGAATTTCGATAAATATTTTAATGAAGCGGCACAAAAATTAAAAAGCTACCGTGGATTTTTGTACATGGGACGGGGATCATCTTTCCCTATCGCCATGGAGGGGGCTTTGAAAATGAAAGAGCTCGCCTATCTTCACGCCGAAGGTTATGCTGCAGGCGAAATGAAGCACGGACCTTTAGCTTTGATCGACAGTCGCATGGCCATTGTCATGCTTTGCCCCCAAGATCAGTGGTATGAAAAAACACTTTCAAACCTGGAAGAAGCCAAAGCCCGCGGCGGTGAAATTATTTCTTTAGGAACAGGTGATGATGAAAGACTTCGAAGTCGAAGTCATTATTATTTGTCGTTACCAAAAGCACACTGGATGATCAATCCGCTGATTTCAACAATTCCATTGCAGCTCATGGCTTATCACTTGGCTTTGCATTTGGGATACGATGTGGATCAACCTAGAAATTTAGCTAAGTCAGTGACCGTCGAATAATGTGACAGGTAAGCTATTCGTAACAGCGAGTCATTTGAGCTAACAATCATCTAAACTGACTAAAAATGACATAGAAGCTCTTTTGGTTTAAATCGGTTAGGAGCTTATAAATAAAATTAGATTTTATTTAAATGGGGGGGGTAAATATTACCGTGAGAAAAGCTGTCATCAATCCCTGAGCTTCTGAGTGCTCAGAATCTGGTAAAACGCGTAAGTTCGATTTACAAAATCCACAGTCTCGCGGCCGCGAGCAAATCCGTAACGAAGTTTCGAATGCACTTCTTCGTTTTCTAGTTCAGGCAAAACTTTTTCGATATTGTGCCACTTATAAGGGCTCTGTCCGCGGCTTTCTAAAAGCTCAACCACATCAAACATGTGGGCGATGCCGATGTTATAAGAAGCTAAAGTCATAATCAAACGATCATGTGAGTTTTGAACCTCTGCCCATTCTTGCCAAAGGTGTTTGAGGTATCGGGAGCCGCCCCAAATGCTTTCAAAGGGATCTTCGCGATCAGACACGTTCATGTGTTGAGCGGCTTGTAATGTCAGCTGCATCAAACCTTTAACGCCTGTGTAGCTAACAGCATCGGGATTCCATTGGGATTCTTGATAAGCCACAGCAGCCAGCAATGACCAAGGCAGCTTCACTTCACGTGAGGCTTCTTTAAAAGCTTCTTGGTAGTCGGGCAAAATTTGCTGAGATTTTTTTAAAAATGTTCGTATGTCTGAGGAATCGAGAGTGGTCAGGGTTTTATCAAATCGATGATTGATGGCTTGAAACTTCTGTTGTCGCAATGACTTTCGGTACCAAGAGTTAAGTAAGACTTTTAATTCCGGAGAGCTGTGGCGAATCTGCCAAGCATAGTGCTGATCAGCTTTCAATTTTTCAAATAATTTAATTTCGGGGTGCATTTGAGTGGCCCAGGCCCCGTAGCGAATTTCAGACTGCAAACAGTCCACTTTATTTTTTAGAATCTTTTGAATCGTGATTTCAGCTTTGTGATCTTGCTTTTCAAGCGTCATATCAGGCAAGGATTTATTTTTAATGGATTTAATGTGACAAAAAATTCCAGTTTCCACTTCTTCTAAAGGCGGGCCTTCGCTTGCTCCTTGCAAATTTAAATTTTTTCTCGAGACAACAAGTTGTCCTTTTCCTGAATTGAAATAATCAATCAACTTTTGAGAATTTTTAAACTTTTTAGTTCTAATTTTAAGCCCTGTAGACATCGAGAAATCTTGCAGTCGCTCTTCATCAATGCCCCATTTAACACCGCTACCAATCTGCATTTGGGTCATGGGGTTTTCTAGAATTAGAACCTCGATGGGTTCAATTTTTTTTGCTAGAAGAAGGGCTTCTGATTGTTGATAAGGCAAGGGTTCAAATTGAGCTGTGGCTGATATGATCACCAATAGAAGTGAATACAGAAGCCATTTTTGAGCCATCACAGCCCTAGAGAATTGCGTTTTTATCATCAAAGTTCGTTAGCCTTACTGCTGATTCGATAGGCAGGACAAGACGCAGTCATGCTAAATGGACAAAATACGTAGTTATTTGAAAATTATTCTAGATTTCTGCAGTGGAAACGAAGGAATCGGTGCCTTTTCGCA
>Ga0164293_10001204_pt1 | contig 21675 bp, 14 predicted proteins | sample GEODES118metaG_FD_111487 | JGI IMG/M metagenome (GOLD analysis project Ga0164293, IMG submission 111487) | Eutrophic lake water microbial communities from Lake Mendota, Wisconsin, USA - GEODES118 metaG | ecosystem: Environmental > Aquatic > Freshwater > Lake | place: USA: Lake Mendota...
GCAATCAATGGCCAATATGATTGCGTACGACGATCAACATCAAGAACATATCTTTCCTGTAGAAAGCAGTACTTTAAAAGTTGGGGATCTGATTTTAATTAAAAGTGGCGAGGCTGTTCCTATGGACTGCAAAATACTGTCTGGAGAAATCAGCGTTGATGAATCAATTCTAACCGGAGAATTTATTCCAGTTGATAAAAAAATCAAGGACGGTTTAATTGGAGGAAGTATTGTGGTAAATGGATCGGTTAAAGCCTATGTAACGGCAGTTGGAGAAGACAGCGTTTTAGGCAATATTTTACAGATGGTTAAAAATGCCCAAACAGAAAAACCACCAGTACAACAATTGGCCGATAAAATAAGTGCTGTTTTTGTTCCTGTAGTAATTGGCATCGCATTGCTAACCATTTTGCTGAATTATACCATTGCAGATCAAACATTTACCCAAAGCCTTATGCGATCAATTGCCGTATTGGTAATTGCCTGCCCCTGTGCCATGGGTTTAGCAACTCCAGCAGCCATTGCTGTAGGATTAGGTAGGGCTGCCAGAAATGGTGTATTTTTTAAGAATACAAAAAGTTTAGAACTGTTCAAAGATATCAAGCAAGTTGTTTTTGATAAAACGGGCACTTTAACAACAGGCAAATTTGTGATTCAAAAAACTGAATTGACTTTAAAAGGAAAGGAATTAGGACTAGAAGAGATAAAAAGAATTACTTATTCTTTAGAAAAATATTCTAATCACCCTTTGGCAAAAACAATTTCAAAAGATTGGAAAACAAGCAATGAAATTCGATTCAATAAAATAGAAGAATTGAAGGGCACTGGAATGAAAGCTACCGACAAAGAAGGCAATGCATACATGGCAGGATCATTTCAAACGGTTATGCATTTAACCGATGATCATTCACACAATATCTATATCACTAAGAACAATGAATTATTGGCATGGGTAGATTTAACCGACGAGATAAGGCCAGAATCTTTCGCCATCATGCAATATTTGAAAAAAAGAAATATTCAAACTATTTTATTAAGTGGCGATAAAAAAGAAGCCTGTGAAATCATAGCAAAAAAATTACAAATCAATCAAGTGTTTTCGGAGCAAAGCCCTTTGCAAAAACTAGAGCGCATTGAAGCACTTACTGCATTGCAACCTACTGCAATGGTTGGAGATGGCATTAATGATGCTCCAGCACTAGCAAAATCAACAGTGGGAATATCTTTAAGCGATGCTTCACAAATTGCAGTACAAAGTGCAGAAGTGATTTTAATGAACAATGGCATTAAAAATCTACCATTGGCTTTGGGTTTAGGAAAACACACCTATTTAACCATACAACAAAATCTTTTCTGGGCATTACTCTACAACGTAGCAGCCATTCCAATAGCTGCATTGGGCTTTCTAAGTCCTGGCTTTAGTGCTTTAGTAATGGGATTAAGTGATGTTGTATTGGCCATCAATTCTGTTAGGCTTAATTTTAAGAAAGTAGCTTAATTTAATTGAACCAAGCAAAAACCATATTAGAACAGTATTGGAAGCATGCAGCGTTTCGGCCATTGCAGGAAGAAATTATTCAATCAGTAATAGCAGGCAATGATACATTGGCTTTATTACCTACTGGAGGCGGTAAATCTATTTGTTTTCAGATTCCTGGTTTAATGAGGGAGGGATTGTGCTTGGTAATTAGCCCACTCATTGCCTTAATGAGAGATCAAGTTGATAACTTAAACAACAAAGGCATTACTGCAGCAGCTTTACACAGTGGCTTGAGCTTTTATGAAGTAAAAAACACTTTAAGAGATGCTGCAGATGGAGCATTCAAATTTTTGTATTGTTCTCCTGAAAGACTCGAAAGCAAACTATTCATCGATTTTATACCAGTGCTACCCATCAGTTTGCTGGTAATTGATGAGGCACATTGTATTTCTCAATGGGGATATGACTTTAGACCCCCCTATTTAAGAATTGCATCAACCAGAAAACAACTAGGCAATATTCCCTTAATTGCGCTTACAGCATCTGCCACCCCAAGGGTACAAAAAGACATTATTCAACAATTGGGATTAAAAGAAACGGCTGTATTTCGTCAATCATTTGAAAGACCCAAATTATCGTACAGCAGTTTTTTAGTAGAAAGCAAAATCAATAAAATATTAGACATATTACAAAATGTACAAGGAAGTAGCATTGTTTATTGCAATAACAGAAAACAAACCAAGAAAATAGCTGAAGCATTAATCATTCAAGGTATTTCGGCAGATTTTTATCATGCAGGATTGGGGCAGCCAATAAGAGAAATGAAACAACAAGCATGGCTGCAAAACAAAATTCGCACGATGGTTTGCACCAATGCTTTTGGAATGGGCATAGACAAAGCAGATGTTAGAGTAGTGATTCACCATGATATTACAGAATGTTTAGAAAATTATTATCAAGAAGCAGGTAGAGCGGGCAGAGATGGGAAAAGAGCTTATGCAGTTTTATTGCATCAGAAAAAAGATACAATAGAATTAATGACCAATACCCAAAAAAAGTTCCCTACTATCAAAGTAATCAAACAGGTTTATCAAGCTATTGCAGATTATTTACAAATACCTGTGGGAAGTGGGGAAGGGATTTATTATGATTTCGATTTAACTGAATTTACCAAAAGATTTAAATTAGACTTGCTATTAACCATCAATGTATTAAAAGTATTGGAGCAAGAAGGTCATATACAATTTTCGGAAAATATTTTCTTGCCTACTCAGATATCATTCATCATTAACAAAACTGATTTGGATTTATTTGAAAAACAATATCCAAAATTAGCGCTTGTAATCAAAGCTTTGTTAAGAACCTATGAGGGCATTTTCGACAATCGCGTTTCTATTTATGAACAACAGTTGGCCAAAACATGCAATTGCAAAATAGAAGAGATCAACCATGCATTAAAACAGTTAAGTACACATGGCATCATAGAATATTTACCCAAAAAAGATAGCCCGCAAATTCAATATTTACTCAATAGAGCGCCAGCAGCTTATCTGGAAATCAATCAAGATGCTTATCTTAAAAGAAAGCAATTGTATGAAGAAAGAATAAGAACCATTATTGAATATGCCCACAAGTATGAGGGTTGTAGAAGTAAATACATTGCCAACTATTTTGGAGATCCTACCAATAAAAACTGTGGTATTTGCGACAATTGTTTACAAGCAAAAAAGAAACAATTGTCTGGAGCAGATTTTGCACTAATCGAAACAAGCCTTAGAGAAAATGCTTCATTACCACTTGTAGTAAATGAATTGCTCGCAACATTTAAACAATTTAATAAAGAACAAATATGGTCGGCATTGGAATTACTTCAATCCGAAGAAAAAATTCATATTTCGGAATCCAACCAAATTAAATGGATAGGATAATTGCTTATCGCTTTTACTAGTTGACCTTCCTCCCAAACCCAATGCTCCTAATAAACTGCTGGTAATAAAAACAGCCCCTGTTGGGTATTTTCGATTTACCTTTGATGGGTGAAAAAATGGAATATACTGGCTATTTTAGTTGGGCTGATAACGATCTTGTCTATGACTGCCCCCGCACCCATCACTACTAAACAAGCTTTAGGACAGCAATTATTCAACGAGAAGATTTTATCCAAAGATTCAACAGTTAGTTGCGCAAGTTGTCATATTCCAAGTCTTGGTTTTGCGGATAGCGTTGCGCTGAGTATTGGAATCCATGGAATGGCTTCCTCCAGAAACACCCCTTCGGTTTTAAACATGAAAAATCGTCCCTACTTTTTTTGGGATGGTAGAGCAAAGTCTTTAGAGGAACAATCTTTAATGCCTATTGCCAATAAAGAAGAAATGGGCTTACCCATAGATGAAGCCGTAAAAAGATTGAATCAAAACAAAACTTATACAAACTTATTTCTGAAAATTTTTGGGACACTCCCAAGCGAAAGAACATTATCATTGGCTATTGCAGCATATGAAAAAACATTGGAAACCGATGAGAGTAAATTCGACCTGTCTTTTGGAGATTCCATTCAATTATCTGAATCAGAAGAAAGAGGCCGCCAATTATTTGTTGGAGAAAAAGCCAAGTGCTTCGATTGCCATATGGGTCCCGACTTCACCAATGACGATTTTAAAAATATTGGCTTATACGATGGGGCATCATTATCAGACAAGGGACGATTTAATATCTCTAAAAAAACCGAAGATTTGGGTAAATTCAAAACGCCAAGCCTTAGAAATATTGCCATAACTGCTCCTTACATGCACAATGGCATGTTTAAAACTTTGGAGGAAGTAGTTGAATTTTACAATAATACCCGCGATTTTGTAAAGAACCCGATTAATATTGATAGCAGCTTAGCTAAACCGTTGGGGCTGTCTCACCAAGAAAAAGCCGACTTGGTAAACTTTATGAAAACACTTACAGACAAGCAATACGCTAAAACCCGATTTTGAAGATTTTAACAAAAAATTGGAAGGGCAAATCGTTAACTTGCAAGAACAATAATTCTATATTCATATAAATAAAAGCAATATGGACGATAAAAAGCAGTTCAAAATTTTACTTTGCGAAGACGATGCAAATTTAGGAATGGTATTAAAAAATTACCTAGAACTAAATGATTATGAAATTACTTTAGAAAGAGATGGCCGACTTGGCTTGGCAGCTTTCCAACGCGAAAAATTTGATATCTGCTTGTTGGATGTAATGATGCCGAATATGGATGGATTTACATTGGCAGAAGAAATTCGCGATATAGATCCTGATATTCCATTGTTTTTCTTAAGCGCAAAAACAATGAAAGAAGATATTATTCAAGGATATAAATTAGGAGCAGACGATTATATTACCAAGCCATTTGATAGTGAAGTATTGTTGATGAAAATCAAAGCAATCCTAAAAAGAAATGAAGAAGAAAATAGAATCAGCGACAATATTGAGTTTAATTTAGGTACTTACCATTTCAATCCTAAATTAAGAGAACTTAAAAACGCAGATTCAGTACAAACCCTTTCTCCGAAAGAAAATGATTTATTAAAAATGTTGGCAGAACATAAAAATGATTTACTTCCTCGTGAAAGAGCCTTGAAAAAAATCTGGGGCAGTGATACTTATTTCAATGGAAGAAGCATGGATGTTTACATTGCCAAATTACGTAAATATTTAAGAGAAGATACCACAATAGAAATTGTAAATATTCATGGAAATGGATTTAGATTGGTTGCGCCATAAGCCGCAGATCCAAACCATTTAAGCGAATGCTAACTAAATAGCTCACCCGCTTCCCCCCTTTTCATAGTAACCCCAAGATGGTTGTAAGCTTTCAACGTAGCTTCTCTCCCTCTTGGGGTTCTTTGTAAAAATCCTTCTTGAATCAAAAATGGCTCATATACTTCTTCAATAGTACCCGGCTCTTCTCCTACTGCAGTTGCAATGGTAGTAATGCCAACTGGGCCTCCTTTAAATTTATTAATGATGGTAGACAAAATACGATTGTCCATTTCATCTAAACCATGTGCATCTACATTTAATGCTTTTAACGCATGTTGGGTAATGCCCAAATCGATATTGCCATCATTCAATACTTGAGCAAAATCGCGAACTCTACGCAACAAGCCATTGGCAATTCTTGGTGTTCCTCTGCTTCTTCCGGCAATTTCTTTTGCAGCATCTTTGGTGATACCCGTATTTAGGATTGTAGCACTTCTTTCAATTATTTTTTGAAGTACCGTTGAATTATAATATTCCAGCCTTGATTTAATACCGAAACGAGACAATAATGGAGCAGTTAATAACCCACTTCTAGTGGTAGCACCTACCAATGTGAATGGATTTAAATTGATTTGAATGCTTCTGGCATTGGGACCAGTATCAATCATGATATCAATTTTAAAATCCTCCATTGCTGCATATAAATATTCTTCAACCACTGTACTTAGTCGATGAATCTCATCGATAAACAACACATCATTCGGCTGAAGATTGGTAAGCAATCCTGCTAAATCGCCTGGCTTTTCTATAACCGGACCAGATGTTTCTTTGATATTCACACCCAGCTCATTGGCTACTATTCTGCTTAATGTAGTTTTACCTAAACCAGGAGGCCCATGAAACAATACATGATCCAACGCCTCACCTCTTAATTTGGCTGCTTTAATAAATATGACCAAATTCTCAATCAATTGAGGTTGCCCAGCAAAATCATCTATTTGACTTGGCCTTATGGCATTCTCAAATTCTTTATCTGCTGGGGTGAGCTGATTTAATTCATTACCGAGGTTATCGTTTGGCATATAGCATCGAAAATACAAAAAATGCAGACCTATCTTTGAATAAATTATAGAAATGAATCAAAGAACTGCATTATTAATAGGAGCAACGGGGTTAACAGGGGGATTATTACTCGATTTACTGCTAGCGGCTGACGAGTATTCAAAAGTGTTTATATACGTTAGAAAGTCCATTCAAAAACAACACCCTAAATTGGTTGAACAAATAATCAATTATGACACCATAGACACTGCAGTAGAAGCCGATGATGTTTATTGTTGTTTGGGCACCACCATCAAAATAGCCAAAACAAAAGAAGCATTTGAAAAAGTAGACCTTCACTATCCATTAAAAATTGGAGCACTACAAAAAAGAGCAGGAAGTAAACAATTTTTAGTAGTGAGTGCAATGGGTGCAAATGCGAAATCAGCTATTTTTTATAGCAGAACCAAGGGTTTAATGGAAGAAGGGTTAACTAAAATCGGTTTTGAATCTTTGTATATTTTCAGACCTTCATTTATTGTAGGAGATAGAAAAGTGGAACGTATTGGAGAAAAAATAGGGATTATTGTTTTCAAGGTACTTTCTCCATTAATGATTGGCGGATTGCGAAATTATCGGCCGGTGAAAGCTGCTGATATTGCGGTAAATATGCTAAAGTATGCTTTAAAAAATGAAAAAGGAAAACAGGTAATTCTACATAATCAATGGTAATATTACACGTTATTGAATACTCAATCCACTTTTTCTATTGCTAATTGCGCTTCAAATTTGTTATGAACAATCAGTATAAGAAGTCCAAAAACAACGGCAGAAAGAATGAGCACATTATTTAATAACCCACTTACAGAAAAGGATAGTCTAATTAAAATAGTAGAAATGATGAATCCTGAATTTCGAATTACTTTATGAAAATCGTCGGTGTGAAAAAAAGAGAATAACAACAGGATAACATCTACAATAATCAAAATGGTAAAAAATTGTTCGAAGAAGATGTTATTAATATTGTTGAAAGAAATAGTAGCGTTTGGGTTTGTATATACATTACTTAATAACCAATTGATAAACGAATAAATAGCAACTAAAACAAGCAGTGGAACTAAAAATGTAGCCAATATTTTTTTTAGTTTAATGAATCTGCCAATGCTATTAATTTGATCTTGTGTTTTAGAAGCAGTCCTAAATCTTTTTTTACTATGAATATAAAATTGGTAAATAAGAAAAAAGAGAAATATAGAAGTGATGATATCGTAGGTGAATTGTAAATCATATTTTATTTTAAACCAATCAGCAGATAGAGACAATGAGGAGAGATCTTTAAATAAACGTCTAATAATTATAAGTGCAATGATTTCATATTGCTTACTAATATAGATACTGATAGATTTTGGGAGATAATGTATTAAGAGGTAAACTTCATAAATAAGTATGAATGAAAAAGGTGTGTAAATAGCTGCAATTGGATTTTTAAGTAAATCGGCATCTTTATTGAATGGAACAATGCCCAATTCAACTAAATATATCAATGCTAAATGAATAATAAAGCTTGCAATAGCTATTATTAAAATAATACGCTCACTTCTTTCTTTGGTTTTTTCTGAAAGGAGCTTTTTATAAAGAATCTCGAAATTGCTATTGAATGCCACTGAATGAATGTGTTTAGATGTGTAACATTGAATTCCAGAAATAGTTTAGCATTCATCAAGTATGGCTGAAAACCTGGCTTTAACAATCTACTTTACCCACCCACTTAAACCCCAACAAAATAGACGGATCTGGGCAATTACTTAAATAATGGGGCCTTTTTTCAATGGAACAGACACCCGGATAATCTCCTTTCTTTCCTTCCAGGTCAAAAATGATTTGAAAATGCAAATGTGGAGGCCAATGCCCATTTTCTGAGGGTGAGCCAAAATGTGCTAATAAATCTCCTCCTGCAAAGAATTGACCTTCCTTTAAATCTGATATATCAGACAAACTTAAATGTCCATACAAAGTATAAAAAAGCAAATCCGCTATCTGGTGTTGAAGAATAATGGTTGCCCCATAATCGCCAAAATGATCATTAAAAGCAAAACTATGTACTACTCCATCCAACGGACAGTAAATTTCGGAATGAACTTCACCCCAAATGTCAACTCCCAAATGGATACGTCGAGGCTCCTCTTCTTGCTTAGCATCAAAAACCCGACTGCGTGCATAAACGGTTCGATGTTCATCATACCCGCCGATCCCATATTTTACTCCATCTGCTGCTAATGTATTTTTTACATAATCACTAAATAATGAAGTATCTTCTAAAATGGCAGCTGTTAATTCGACGTTAGTTGATGTAAAATTCATCAACTTTAATCGATCTACAGCCTTATCAAAACTTACTATAGGAAAAATGGTATGTTCCGAAATTATTCTGCTCCATTGATCCATATCTATTGTTTTCATACCTTTTAATTTCTATATTAGTGTTCTTCAAAAATACCCAGATTATGCAAAAAACAATCATTGCTTTTTTTGTACTAGTACTTACTAGTAGCCTATCGGCACAAAAAAACCCTTTATGGCTTCGCTATCCAGCCATTTCGCCCGATGGAACTACAATTGTTTTTAGTTATCAAGGCGATTTGTATAAAGTGGGTGCAGAGGGAGGCAATGCGCTTCCCTTAACCATGCATGAAGCGCACGACTATCAACCGGTTTGGAGCAGGGATGGAAACAAAATTGCATTTGCCAGTGATCGATTTGGTAATTTTGATGTGTTTGTAATATCGGCTAGTGGAGGAGAAGCTACCAGATTAACCTATCATTCCTCCAACGATTATCCCTTTGATTTTTCTATAGACAATTCGCAAGTCTTATTTGGGAGTGCAAGACATACTGTAAATACAAACGTAAGATTTCCGAGAGGAAATTTATTCTTGCAAACTTATACCGTACCGGTAACTGGTGGAAGAAGTGTTTTACTATCCGCAACAGGAATGGAACATGCACAGTACAATAGCAATGGCAGTAGTATTATTTATCAAGATAGAAAAGGAACCGAAGACCCTTGGCGCAAGCACCAAACATCATCATTAACAAGAGATGTTTGGAAATTCGATATTAAGGAGAATACATATACACAATTGAGTGATTATATTGGAGAAGATAGAGAACCTTTATTCAGCAACGATGACCAATATGTTTATTATTTAAGTGAGAAAAAAGGATCTCAGAATATTTTCAAAAGAAGCATCAATGGTAAAACAGAAACACAGATTAGTTTTTTTAAAGATCATCCAGTAAGACATTTAACACGATCCAATAACAATAGCTTGTGTTTTTCTTGGAATGGAGAAATTTATACAATCAACAATGATGGCAGTCCAAAAAAAGTAAACATCAATATTAGTGCAGATATAAAAGCAAATACAGAACAGATTGTTTCTGTAAATGCATCGAACGGAGACTATGCAGTTTCTCCCAACGGAAAAGAGTTGGCTTTTATATTTAGAGGCGAAGTATTTGTTACAAGTGTAGATGGAGGTATAACCAAAAGAATTACCAATACACCTCAACAAGAAAGAATGGTTGATTTTAGTAAAGATGGAAAATCAATATTCTACTCAACTGAAAGAAATGGAAGTTGGGATATATATAAATCCAGCATAGTTAGAAAAGACGAGGCTTATTTTTATGCTTCCACCATTTTAAAGGAAGAGGCTATATTGGCAACAGACAAAGAAGAATTTCAACCAAGTATTTCTCCTGATGGCAAAGAATTGGCCTATTTAGAAGATAGAAACACAGTTAGGGTATACAATTTAGACAATAAATCCAGTAGAACAATTTTACCAGCAGGTATGAATTTTTCATACGCTGATGGAGATCAATATTACAAATGGAGCCTTGATAGTAAATGGCTAGCAATAAGAAGTGGTAAAGGAAGATATGGCAGCAGCGAAGTTGTGATGTACAAAGTTGATGGATCTGATAAAACTGGTGTAGATCTTACGCAGAGTGGTTTTCAGGATGGGGGTCAATTATTTGCTTTAGAAGGAAAAGCATTGGTATGGGCAACAGACAAATATGGCAAACGTCCCTTGGCATATCAAGGTGCAAGAGAAACAGATGTTTCAATTATGTTTTTTGATCAAGACAGTTATGATAAGTTTAGATTATCAAAAGAAGAATATGCTTTACTGAAAGAAAAAGATGATAACATAAAAAAAGACAGTGCATGGAAAGTGAACAATTCAATTGCCAATAAACAATGGTTACCAGACTTCAAAAATATAGATGATAGAAAAATAAGACTTACACAAAACTCTATGGTTATTGGAAGCTTTGCTTTATCAGCTGATGGAAGTAAACTTTGGTATACTGCCACTACAGAAAAAAATACTGATTTATGGGAATTAAATACCAGAACTAGAGAAACAAAAATTATCACTAGAGTAAGCAATGGCACAGGTTTTATCAGCAGCACAGATGGCAAATCTTTATACTTAAATAGCGCTCAAGGATTCGCTAAATTAGAAACAGAAACAGGTAAAATAGCCCCTATTTCAATTAGAGGAGAAATGGTTTTAAATCCTGCAGGAGAAAGGGCTTATATATTTGAACATGCCTGGAGGCAAGTAAAGAAAAAGTTTTATGACCCCAATTTGCATGGTGTAAACTGGGAAATGTATAAAATGGCCTACATCAAAATGCTGCCGCATATCAATAACAATTATGATTTTCAAGAGCTCTTAAGCGAAATGTTGGGAGAACTAAATGCCTCACACACAGGAGGTAGATTCAGTCCTCAAAATCCAACTGGTGATCAAACTGCATCATTGGGAATGTTTTATGATGAATTTTCAGGAGGTGATGGTTTAAAAATTACCGAAGTAATTACCAATGGACCAACAGATTTGGCCAATAGCAAAATAAAAGCTGGAATGATCATAGAAAAAATTGATGGCGAAGCCATTACTGCAACTAAGGATTGGAACCAATTATTAAATAGAAAAGCTGGCAGTAATGTATTGTTATCCGTACTCGACCAAACTGGAAATACTCGTTTCGAAGAAGTAGTTAAGCCAATCAATGGATCTGCAGAACAAGCATTATTGTATAACAGATGGGTTAATACCATGCGAAAAATGGTGGAAGAATTAAGTGGTGGCAAAGTAGGATATGTTCATGTTCAAGGCATGAACGATGCCAGTTATAGAACAGTCTACGAAGAAGTATTGGGTAGAAATGCAGAAAAAGATGCCTTGATTGTAGATACCCGATTTAATGGTGGAGGATGGCTGCACGAAGACCTTTCTAATTTTTTAAATGGAAAAAATTATATCAGTTTTAAACCCTATGGATTTAGTGCAACTGGTGGCGAGCCTCAGGGAAAATGGTATAAGCCAAGTTGTGTTTTGATGAGTGAAAGCAATTACAGCGATGCACATACTTTTCCATATGCCTATCGAGCAAAAGAGATTGGAAAATTAATTGGTATGCCTGTTCCAGGCACCAGTACTTCTGTTTGGTGGGAAACCCAAATAGATCCTACTATGGTATTTGGCATTCCAATGATCGGTAATTATGGAGTGAAAGAACAAAGAGCTTTAGAGAATTTTCAATTAGAGCCAGACATCAAAGTAACACTTCCTTATAAAGCTTTCATAAATGGGAAAGATACTCAAATTGAAGCAGCTGTGAAAGAAATGTTGAAGACAATAAAATAACAATTGGTTAATTATAAACAAAAAAGCCATCCCAAAAAAGGATGGCTTTTTTAGTAAATCATTTATCGCAAAGCCCCTTTAGGAACAGGCTTCTCTAATAAATATTTATATATAAATTTGGTTTTAAGGTTGTTGAAATGTACTCCCTTGGCTCCGCCCCATCCATGTCTTCCACCAGGATACAACATGAATTCAAATTCCTTACCCTTGTCTTCTAAAGCACTAATTAATTGAATGCTGTTTTGCATATGTACATTGTCATCCATGGTACCATGCACAATTTGCAACATTCCCTTATACTTGTCTATATGTGTTAAAACATTTCCACTCTTATATCCATCAGGGTTTTCTGCAGGTGTATCCATGAATTTTTCCGTGTAATGGCTATCGTATAATTTCCAATCTACTACAGAGCCTCCAGCCATACCATGAGTAAACACATTTGATCCATAGGTTAACGCATAAGCACTCATATAACCACCATAACTAAATCCGGTAATACAAATCTTTGTTGGATCGGCCTGTCCTTTTTCGATGAACCATTTAGCCATGGTCATATAATCTTCCATCTCCCAATAACCTAAATTGCGATGCATATAATTTACACCTGCTTTTCCAAAATGCCCACTAGCTCTATGGTCAAAAGCCACTTGAATCATTCCTTCTTGTGCATAAAATTGTTGATTGGCATTCCATTTCCAACCATCCATTACAGTTCCAGCATTAGGTCCGCCATAGATGCTCACCAATAATGGGTATTTTTTGTTTGGATCCATATTGGATGGCCAAGTAACCATCGCTGGTAAATCAAATAATCCATCAGCACTTTTAATTCTGATTAATTCGGTTTTGGCCAAAGCATAATTATCTAAATCAGTACCTTTTGCATCGCCTAATTCTCTTACCAATTTCCCTTTTGTATCCAACAAAGCAACTTTTGTTGGTGTTTGAGTATTACTATATGTTGTAACAAAATTTTTTCCGTTTGGAGATAAGCTAACTTGGTGCTGGTAATCTCCAAAAGTTAAACGCTTCATATCTGTTCCATTCATTTTAACAGCATATAAATCTACTCTTGCAGTATTTTCTTTGCCTCTTGCAGTAAAATAAACAAGGCTATTTTTTTCGTCGATCAATAGTACACTCAACACGGTAAAGTTGCCTGATGTAATAGGATTGATTAATGTTCCATTGTTATTATGCAGGTATAAATGATTCCAACCTGTTTTATCACTTTCTAAAACAAATGCTGGCTTTGTTTTTAAAAATACAATTCTACCACCTGCTTTGTCTTCTAAATCTACCCAAGTTTTTTGTTCTTCTTCGTACATGATTTTTTTGGAACCATTCATTGGGCTCACATCGAATATTTTTAAATGGTCTTGTCCACGATTGATCCATTGAACCAATAAACTAGATCCATCTTCACGCCAAATAGGCCATCCAAAATATTGATCATCTTTATCATTAAAATCAGCCCAAGTAGTTGCACCACCTTCTGCACTTACAAAACCAACCCTTACTTCTGGATTTCTTTCTCCAGCTTTTGGATAACGGGTTTCTTCTACAAAACCACGTTGTCCGTCGCTATTGTAGATGGGGAACATAGGTACCATGCTTTCGTCAAAATGCATATATGCCAACTGTTTGCTATTTGGGTTCCACCAAAATGCACGATAGCGTGTACCGCGTCCAAAAATTTCTTCCCAATACACCCAGCTTGCAAAACCATTTAATGTAGTTGTGGTTCCATCGGTTGTTAATCTATTTTCTTTATTGGTGCTTAAATTATAAGTATATAAATCATTGCCCTTTGTATAGGCTATATAATTACTATCTGGAGAAAAGGTGGGATTTTTTTCTTCTGTTTTATCAAACGTAATTTGCATTTCAATAGCTCCATTTTTATAGAACAAATCATTGTTTTTTACAGCAACTGATTTTGTGGGAGGAACTGCTCCTTTCATTTGATCTGCAGTTGCTTCCGTTAGTTTGCCAGTTTTTACATCCATCACATAATTTTTCTGAGCAGAATCTGGATGTATTCTTTGTCTTAAAATCACCGATTCGTCATCCAACCATTTTACCACATTTGGAATACCATTGATAAAATTTTTAGGCAATTTATTGGCCAATAAATCGGCATTCTCCAATTGCTTTTTTTGGGCATTAGAAACAGATAGTATCGCCATCATTGCAATACCAATAAGAACTTTGTACATAGCTATTATTTTGGACTATAAATATACAGATTAAGCAATCAGAATAAAGCTTAAACACTTAATTTACATGAACGGCTTAGAAAGCCTCATTCAAACGAATGTAAAAAGCAGATCCGGCCAGACTATTGCGGGCATAATCTACGCGAATAAATATTCGGTTTTTTTTATTTGCCAAGAAACGCAAACCAATACCACCTGCATAATGCATATTATTGTTAGGATTATAATCGGAGAAAGATTCCCCTAAAATTCCTGCAGAACCAAATGCAGATCCATAAATCCATTTCCAAATATGAAACCTAAAATCTGACTGAACAGCAGTGTAGGATTTATCCCTTACGCGTCCTGTGAAAAATCCACGCATCATTGTTGCGCTTCCTAAACGTGGTAATTCTCGCAATGGAACATTTCCAAAAGTAGATCTAGACATCAATTGAAAAGCCAAAATATTTAACTTAGTAATTGGAAAGTATTTTCTAAAATCGATCATTAATTCACTGTAATTAAATTGATCGCCTAGCACAGGAATATGATACTGATAATATACTTCTGCATATGCACCTTTTTGAGCGCTAAAAGGAAAATCCCTGCTATCGTGCAAAAATGCTGGCCCCATTCCCAATACTTTACTGCCATTAATACCAAGCACTTGATTGTCTGCAGTACTTAATGGTTTTGAATAAGTAAGATTATAGGTATTGCTAAAATTGAGGGTAATACCAAAATAATTTTGACGTTTCAACAACTTATATACCCTACTTTCTAAATATACCCGATTGTAAAATTGGTTGTTGTAATCTTCATTTTTCGAACCATTGTTTCCTACTCCCCAATACCTTTCATTGAATCGCTGAAAACCCGCATTACCCCTGAATACAAAACGTTCCCCACTACTAAAAACCTGCCAAGTGCTCGAAAAATCTAATTGGTTTTTAGTACTGTAAGTCATTTGACCATAAATAAAAGATCCGCGTGCTTCCTTGTTCTTTCCTTTTTCTTTTGCATTAAATAAATACTCCATTGCCAAACCAAAACGAACCCCGGTTTCTGGAGACGAAGTAAAAATAGGAACCGGAACAAGTTTTAAATTGATCAGGGCCAAGGAGTCGGGATTCATGAAATTGCGAATGGTCTTTTTTGGCTCAGGCCTAAGGCTATCTTGTGCATTCAAAGAATGAACTACTAAAAAAATAATTACAATAAAAATGCCTTTTTTAAATAACCACATTGATCATTCTTCCTTTTACAAAAATGAATTTTTTAACCGCCTTACCTTCCAACCACTTCTGAACCAATTCACTGGCCAATACAATTGATTGAACGGTAGCTTCATCTGCGTCTAAACTGATATTGATATTGGTTCTCACTCTGCCATTGATACTTACTGGATATTCTTTAGAAGATTCTGTTACATAAGCAGCATTGAATGTTGGAAACTGAGCATCCATTATAGAACCCTTATTACCCAATTTTTCCCAAAGCTCTTCACTGATATGTGGCGCATAAGGCGTTAGCATTATTAATAATTGCTCCAGCACTTCTTTTTTATTGCATTTTAAGTCGGCCAGTTCATTTACACAAATCATAAAAGTACTTACTGCCGTATTAAAACTATAACGCTCTGTATCTTCTTCAATTTTTTTAATGCATTTGTGCAACACTTTTAACTCTTCCGCACTTGCTGCATCGGTATTCCAAACCTTACCCTTGATTTCATCAAAAAACAATCGCCACAATTTCTTTAAGAATCGATGCACACCTTCAATACCCTTGGTATCCCAAGGTTTACTTTGCTCCACAGGGCCTAGAAACATTTCATACATTCTGAAAGTATCGGCACCGTATTTTTCTACCAAAATATCTGGGTTAACGGTATTGAATTTGCTTTTAGACATTTTCTCTACTTCTGCACCGCAGATGTATTTCACCCCCAACCCCTCAAAAGGAGCATGAGATTCTAATAGTTTACCATCTTCACAAATAAAAACAGCGTTAGCATATTCTCCATTTCTCCATTTACGAAAAGCCGCAATATCAAGTTCAAAACCATCAACCATGTTTACATCAACATGAATTGGTTGAATATCATAATTTACAATTAATCCTGCAGAAATAAATTGATTGGGATTGTTTTTATCGCGATACACAAATCTAGAACTCCCTTGAATCATCCCTTGGTTCAATAATTTTCTAAATGGTTCATCAAAACCAATATGACCTAAATCATACAAAGCCTTGGTCCACATTCTGCTGTACAATAAATGGCCTACTGCATGTTCTGTTCCGCCAATATATAAATCCACTTGATTCCAATAATCGCTCACTTTTCTATCACAAAAAGCATTGTTGTTTTCAGGATCCATATAACGCAAAAAATACCAACTACTTCCCGCATAACCAGGCATGGTATTGGTTTCCAATACCCCCCCACCCCCTAAAGGGGGAGTATTATTCGAGAATTGCTCAATCCATTCATGGATATTAGCCAAAGGCCCTTCACCTTCAGGTCCCGGACCATAGGAGTCAACTTTAGGTAACTCTAATGGCAATTCAGATTCATTCAATGGGTATGCAATCCCCTCTTTCCAAACAATTGGAAATGGTTCGCCCCAATAACGTTGTCTGCTAAATGCAGCATCACGCATTTTATAATTCACTTTCTTTTTTCCTATTCCACGTTCAACCAATTTGTCTATTACAATGGCAATAGCATCTCGCATCACGATTCCATTTAAGAACTCGCTATTGTGTAAAACCACCTCTTTGGTTGAATTGGCTTCTGTACCATTGTAATGCTCACCAATAATGTTGGTAATGGGTATATTAAAATGCTGTGCAAATTTATGATCCCGTTCATCACCACAAGGCACCGCCATGATGGCACCAGTTCCATACCCTGCCAATACATATTCCGAAATCCAAATTGGAATTTTTACTCCATTGAAAGGATTGATGGCATAAGCGCCTGTGAAACATCCAGAAATCTTTTTCTCTGCCTGACGCTCCCGATCACTTCTGCTTTTCACATAAGCAATATAATCTTCTACAGCAGTATGTTGATCTGCTGTAGTGATAGATGCTATCAAAGCATGCTCTGGAGCAACCACCATAAAATCTACGCCGAAAATAGTATCGGGTCGGGTTGTGTAAACCGTTAACTGGACTGGTTTATCGGCATTTATCAAAGCAGTATTTGAAGTAGAAATATCAAAACTAATTTCGGCACCATAAGATTTTCCAATCCAATTCAGCTGCATTTCTTTCATGGCCTCACTGAATTCTATTTGATCCAATCCAGTAATCAAACGATCGGCATATTCAGTAATACGCAAATACCATTGACGCAGTTTCTTTTTTACTACAGGATGTCCACCCCGTTCACTAACACCATTCACTACTTCATCATTGGCTAAAACTGTTCCCAATGCTTCACACCAATTCACTTCGCCATAGCCACAAAATGCCAAACGATATTGCATGAGAATATCCTGCTGTTCTTTTTCACTAAATCCTTTCCATGCTTCGGCAGAAAAAATGAGCTTGTCGTTGGCAGGACATTCATGTGATTGATTGCCTTCTTGATTAAACATTTCAATCAACGAATCGATGCTTTCTGCTTTTTGTGTATCCCGATTGAAATAGGATCCAAATAACTGCAAAAAGATCCATTGGGTCCATTTATAATATTGAGGCTCACAGGTTCTTACTTCTCTACTCCAATCGTAGGAGAATCCAATATTGTTTAATTGATTCCTGAAATTATTGATATTCTGAACAGTACTTACTGCGGGATGTACGCCATGCTCTATGGCATATTGTTCTGCAGGTAAACCAAAAGCATCGTATCCCATCGGATGCAATACATTGAACCCTTTCAAACGTTTGAATCGGCTATAAATATCAGATGCTATATATCCTAAAGGATGCCCCACATGTAAACCTGCCCCACTTGGATAAGGGAACATGTCCAAAACATAAAATTTAGGCTTGCTGCTATTATTGCTTATTTTATAAGCTTGATTGGCTTCCCATGATGCTTGCCATTTTTGCTCTATTGATCTAAATTGATAGTCCATTTTTAAAGCCTCCGAAGCGATTAATTATTGTTAGGGTTTGGTTTATTTGCATTTCATTAACGCCAAGCCACCATGAATCCCCTAATTTCAAGGATAAAATCAGCGTTTTAGTGGTTGCAAATGTAAGTCATTAGCCACCAAAACCGTACATTTGTAATTAAGATCAACACTATTTAAAAATAGCGAACACTCATGGCGGAAATCGGAAAATCATCATTGAAAAGAAGCAAGCCAAATTATATATACACTATTGTTGGGGTTTCCCTGGTACTTTTTATCATGGGTATCATGGGTTGGTTTTTTCTTAATATCAATTCTGTAGGCAATGCTTTTAAAGAAGATATCAGATTAAGTGCTTATCTAAGAACCCTCAATAAAGATACCATTGGTCAAATTCAACAGTTTATAGCATCTAAGCCTTATGCCAAAGATGTCATTTACGTAGATAAGAATTCTGCTAAACAAATTTGGAACAAAGAAAACAATGAGGATTGGGCAAAAATATTAGACGTCAATCCTTTACCGGAAAGCATTGATTTTTATGCAAAGGCCGATTATGTAAACAAAGACAGCTTATCAAAAATCTCAGCTGATTTAATGGTAGCATATGGCAATCAAATCACCGATCTGCAATACCCCCAAACTTTAGTGAATAACCTGAATGAGAGAGCCTCTAAAATTGGATTGATTTTTTTAGTTGTTGCCACCCTACTGAGTATTATTGTTATTATCAGTATCGACAATACCATCCGCTTGGCCATGTTCTCCAATCGATTTTTAATTAAAACCATGCAAATGGTAGGAGCAACTCAAGGATTTATTGCAAAACCACTCAATATTAAAGCACTCATTAATGGATTGATCAGCTCTGGCATTGCCATTGTTTTGCTATTTTCTTTAATAGGATGGGCCGAAAGTCAGTTCCCTCAATTAAAAGTGATCAGGAATATGAGCCATACCCTGATACTATTTGGAGGAATAACTATTTTAGGAGTTGGTATATCAGTATTAAGCACCTATAAAAGTGTGTTGAAATACCTCAAAATGAAACTAGACGAATTGTATTAATCTCAAACAATCAATAATGACAAACGAAACAACAAAAGCAACTACCCTATTTTCTAAAGATAATTATATATGGATGTTCATCGGAGCTGCTGTAATTGCCTTGGGCATGGTATTAATGAGTGGAGGTAAAAGCCCAGACCCCAATGTATTTGATACCAAAGAAGTTTACAGTACTACACGAATAACGATAGCACCATTGTTGATTGTTGCTGGTTTGTTGATTGAAGTGTATGCCATTTTTAAGAGTCCCAAAAAATCATCTTAGTATTCAACAAAAAAATGATTTAAATAAAAAAGCGTTCCTAGATAGGAATGCTTTTTTATTTATGCTATTCATATATTTAAACCTAATTTGAAACTTTAAACCATCTTATGACCATTTTCGAAGCCATTGTAATAGCCATTGTAGAAGGAATTACCGAATTTTTACCCATTTCTTCAACTGGCCACATGATTATTGTAAGTTCCTTTATGGGGATTGCCAAAGATGATTTTACTAAATTATTTGAGATAGCCATTCAATTGGGGGCCATCATGTCGGTACTGGTTTTGTATAGAAAAAAATTCTTCCCGCTGAATCATTGGAGTTTTTACATTAAACTAATAGTTGCCGTTGTACCAGCCTTGGTATTGGGTTTGCTGTTGTCTGATAAAATAGATGAACTGCTCGAAAGCCCGATGACCGTTGCAGTAACCATGTTGATGGGTGGCTTAATCCTTATTTTCATAGATAATTTATTCACCGTTCATACAATAGAAAAAGAAGAAGATATCTCCTATATAAAAGCATTCATCATCGGTTGTTTCCAATGCCTTGCATTGATACCGGGCATGAGTAGATCTGCTGCAAGTATCATTGGTGGAATGCAACAAAAACTAACCAGAAACCTGGCAGCAGAATTTTCTTTTTTCTTAGCAGTACCTACCATGGCGGCAGCCACGGGTTATAAATTATTAAAAGCCATTAAAGAAACCCCTGAAATGCTGAGCAATAAAAGTAATTTGGTATTATTGGGGTTGGGAAATATAGTAGCATTTATTGTGGCATTAATAGCTATCCGCTTTTTTATATCTGTATTGCAAAAATATGGTTTCCGCTTTTTTGGATGGTACAGAGTGATTGTAGGATTGATTTTGATAACACTTATCTACACCGGATATCTAAAATAATTGTTTATGAAAACAGCTAACAAAAAAGTGATTAATGGCTGGGCTATGTACGATTGGGCAAATAGTGCATACAATTTGGTAATTACATCCACTATTTTCCCAGCTTATTATGAAGCGATTACGGGTGATGGAAATGAAAACACCTCGGTAGATACCGTAAAACTCTTTGGGAGGGAATTTGTAAATACTTCTTTGTACAACTATGCGTTGGCCATCGCATTTATTATTGTTGCTATTAGCTCGCCGATTCTTTCCTCTATTGCCGACTATCGGGGTAATAAAAAGAAATTCTTGTTTTTCTTTTGTACCATTGGAAGCCTTGCCTGTTCTTCCATGTATTTTTTTACCAAAGACAATTTGGCTTTTGGCTTGGCCTGCTTAATTATTGCCTGCATTGGATTTTGGAACAGTCTGGTTTTTTACAATTCTTTCTTACCAGAAATAGCAGCCCCCGAAGACCAAGATAGGGTTAGCGCTAAGGGGTTTTCGATGGGATATATTGGTAGCATGATTTTACAAATCATCTGTTTTGTATTTGTTTTATCGCCAGATAGTTTTGGCATAACGGTTAGTAAAGCATCCCAAATTTCGTTTTTATTAGTTGGTTTTTGGTGGTGGGGGTTTGCCCAATTCTCATTAAGTAGATTACCCAATAGTACTCCTATAGGAAATACAAAATCAGCAAATATTTTTACCAAGGGCTATAAAGAATTGAATAAAGTTTGGCATCAGGTAAAATCAATGCCCATTTTAAAAAGGTATTTATTGGCTTTTTTCTTTTACAATATGGGTGTTCAAACGGTAATGTTGGTAGCCACTTTATATGGAAAAAGCGAATTGAATATCCCAACTACCAACCTCATTATTGCGATCTTGATTATTCAATTTATTGCGATACCAGGTGCTTATACTATCGCTTTTTTATCCAAAAAAATTGGCAACTTTAAGGCATTGATGGCAACTGTTTTTTTCTGGATTGTTCTATGTGTTATTGGATACAATCTTCCCAAAAATGGCATCAACGAATTTTATGGATTGGCCGTATTGGTGGGATTTGTAATGGGCGGAATACAATCTTTAAGCAGAAGCACTTACGCCAAATTAATGCCCGAAACAAAAGACACTACCTCCTTTTTTAGTTTCTATGATGTTAC
>Ga0164293_10001206_pt1 | contig 21654 bp, 21 predicted proteins | sample GEODES118metaG_FD_111487 | JGI IMG/M metagenome (GOLD analysis project Ga0164293, IMG submission 111487) | Eutrophic lake water microbial communities from Lake Mendota, Wisconsin, USA - GEODES118 metaG | ecosystem: Environmental > Aquatic > Freshwater > Lake | place: USA: Lake Mendota...
CAACACCGACAGCAACCAGACGGCGTTCACCGTCAGCATCGACGCCGGACCGGAGAACGGCGTGGGCTCGGGCATCTCCGCCGAAGACCGGGCCCGCACGATCCAGGTGGCCATCCATCCGACCACCCGCCCGGCAGACCTCCGGCGTCCGGGTCACGTGTTTCCCCTTAGGGCCCGCTCCGGGGGGGTGCTCAAGCGGGCGGGGCATACCGAGGCCGCCGTCGATCTGGCGCGGCTGGCGGGGCTCTATCCGGCCGGGGTGATCTGCGAAATCCAGAACCACGACGGCTCGATGGCCCGGCTGCCCCAACTGGTCGACTACGCGGGGCGCCACGGGCTGCGGCTGATCTCGATCGCGGACCTGATCAGCTATCGGCTGGAAACCGAGCGATTTGTGCGGCGCCAGGCCGAGGCGAACCTTCCGAGCGCCTTCGGCCGCTTCCGGGCGATCGGATACCGCAACGAGATTGATGGCAGCGAGCACGTGGCGATCGTCAAGGGCCAGCCGGAGAGGGCCAGCGGCCCAGTGCTGGTGCGGGTGCATTCCGAGTGCCTCACCGGCGATGCCTTCGGCTCGCTGCGCTGCGACTGTCGGCCGCAGCTGGAGGCGGCCCTGCAGCTCATTGAGAGCGCCGGGGAGGGCGTGGTGGTGTACCTGCGTCAGGAGGGGCGCGGCATCGGCCTGATCAACAAACTGCGGGCCTACAGCCTCCAGGACGGTGGCCTGGACACCGTGGAGGCCAACGAGCGGCTGGGCTTCCCTGCGGATCTGCGCAATTACGGGGTGGGGGCCCAGATCCTCAGCGATCTGGGGGTGCGGCGGCTGCGGCTGATCACCAACAACCCACGCAAGATTGCCGGCCTCGGCGGCTACGGCCTCGAGGTTGTGGACCGGGTGCCGCTGGTGATGGACCCAGGCGCGCACAACGCCGCCTATCTGCAGGCCAAGCGCACCAAGCTGGGGCACCTGATGGAGGAGAGCGCCGCTGGCAGCGGAGAGGAAGGACCCCTCTGCGGCCCTACGGCGGTGTTGGGCTGGCAGGGCGAAGCCGATCTGGTGACCCTGGCGGAGCGGCAGGAGGCGCTGCGGCTCTGGGTGCTCGAGCAGGGCCTGCTCCTGGAGCGGGAGGAGCACCCGCGCCTGCTGGCCTTGCTGGCCCAACCGCAGCTCGCAGTTCTGGTGCGGGCGCCGGAGGGGCGGGCCCTCAGCCCGGCCGACCTGGCGGGGGTGCTGCAGCGCTTCGCTTCCTGGCCAGAAGGGGGGGGCGTGAGCCTGTTGCTTGCCCCCGATGGTCGGCGGGTGGAGCATCCAAGCGTGGATCTGGAGCCGGAAATCCGGCCCCTGACCGACCTGGAGGCCACAGCCACCACCTGTCCGCGGTTGAGCCTCTCCCCCGGAGCGTTCGTGGTCTGGCGCTGAGGCTCAGGCCTCGATCGTTACCTTCTGGATCCGGCTGCCGTTCTTGAGCTTGAGCACCACATCGAGGTCGCCGGTGTGGCCAAACACGGTGTGCAGGCCATCGAGGTGGGGCTGGGCCCCATGGCACAGGAAGAACTGACTGCCGCCGGTGTTGGGCCCGGCATGGGCCATCGACAAGCTGCCGGCCTGGTGCTTGTTCGCGTTGATCTCACAGGGAATCATGTAGCCGGGGCCGCCGGTACCGGCTACACCCCGGGCACCCTCGCGGCTGTTGGGGCAGCCACCTTGGGCCATGAAACCATCGATCACCCGGTGGAAGGCGAGGCCGTCGTAGTAGCCGTCGTTCGCGAGCTTGACGAAGTTGGCCACCGTGCCCGGCGCATCCGCCTCAAAGAGCTCGAGGTGGATGGTGCCAGCGTCGGTCTCCATCAGGGCCTTGGTCACGGGCGAGCGGGGGGAAAAACCGACTGTATCGACTGGCGGACCCTGGGGTAGAACAGTGCCCCAAGCCCCTGCCGCAGTCTCGATGGGTTCCTCCCCCAGCCCCGCCGCCGCCGGCGGTCCCGATCTGATGACCGCCCGCCTCGGGGTGCTCGGTGGCAGCGGCCTCTACGCCATGGAGGGCCTGGAGGGGGTGGAGGAGATCCGGATGGAGACCCCCTACGGCGATCCCTCCGATGACCTACGCCTCGGTCGCCTCGGCGATCTGGAGGTGGTCTTCCTGGCCCGCCATGGCCGCCACCACACCTTCACCCCCACGGAGGTTCCCTACCGGGCCAACCTCTGGGCCCTGCGCTCGCTGGGGGTGCGCTGGATCCTTTCGGTGTCGGCCGTGGGGTCGCTGCAGGAGGAGGTGCGTCCCCTCGACATGCTCGTGCCGGATCAGTTCATCGATCGCACCCACCAGCGGCCGCTCAGCTTCTTTGGGGAGGGGGCGGTGGCGCACGTCACTGCGGCGGATCCGTACTGCGCTGTGCTGAGCGGCATGCTCGCTGATGTGGGCGAAACCCTGATGCCCGACGGTCGGCGCCTCCACCGCGGCGGCACCTATCTGTGCATGGAGGGACCGGCCTTCTCCACCCGGGCCGAATCCGAGCTCTATCGCTCATGGGGATGTGATGTGATCGGCATGACCAACCACACGGAGGCCCGTCTGGCGCGGGAGGCGGAGATGGCCTACGCCACGCTGGCGATGGTCACCGATTACGACTGCTGGCACCGCGAGCACGAGTCGGTCACGGTGGAGATGGTGATCGACAACCTGCGGGCCAACGCCGAGCTGGCCCAGCGAATTGTGCGCCTCGCCGCGGAGCGGGTGGCCGCCGCCCGGCCCCCCAGCCGGGCCCACAGCGCCCTTCGCAACGCCTTGATGACACCGCCGCAGGCGGTGCCCGCCCCCACGCGACGCCGCACCGACCTGTTCACCGCGCCCTACTGGGGGCCCTGGGAGGAAGAGCGCTCAGGGGACAGCGCATAACCCAGGGCCAAGAGGGTATGGCGCAGACCGGGCCCGTGGGCGGCGAGCGCCTCGGCGGCCGCCGCAGCCCCCAGCCCGCTTGCCTGCATCAGGAGCGCCAGCTTCACAGAGCCCCCGGCATCCGCCAGCCGCGTCGCGGCCTGGTCCCGGTCGATGCCGGTCAGGTCGGCAAGGATGCGCAGGGCCCTGTCCTCGAGCTTGCTGTTCGTCACCGCCACGTCCACCATGCGGTTGCCGTACACCTTGCCCAGGCGCACCATCACGCCGGTGGAGAGGATATTGAGGGCCATCTTGGTGGCGGTGCCGGCCTTGAGGCGCGTGGAGCCGGTGAGCAGCTCCGGGCCTGTGAGCAGGCGAATGTCGATATCGCAGGGCATGGGCGCCTGGCGGCTGGGCACACAGGCCATGGCGATCGCCAGCGCACCGATGGCGCGGGCATGCTCGAGGGCGCCGAGCACGTAGGGGGTGGTGCCACCGGCAGCAATCCCCACCAAGGCGTCAGCGGGCCCGAAACCCCGCTCCTCCAGATCGCTGCGGCCGGCCTCGGCGAGGTCTTCCAGCCCCTCGGAACTGCGCAACAGGGCCGGGGCTCCGCCCGCCAGCACCCCCTGCACCAACTCCGGTGGCGAGCAGAAGGTGGGGGGACATTCGGCGGCATCGAGCACCCCGAGGCGGCCGGAGGTGCCGGCTCCGAGATAGAAGAGGCGGCCACCCCGGCGCAGGCGGGCTCCGATCGCATCAACAGCGGCGGCCAGGGCTTCCCGGGCATCTTCGACGGCCTGCTGCGGCTCCCGATCGTTGCGGCAGAAGAGCGCCACCAGGGAGGCGGTATCGAGTTGGTCAAGCTGCTCGCTGGCCGGATTGGCCTGTTCAGTGAGCAGGTGGCCGCGGCTGCCCACGGACCGGTCGGTAGGCGAATCGCTGGGGGTGGAGGGGAGAACGCTCACAGCAGGCCCTCCAGGCGGCGGCGGAAGGCTTCCAGTTCCGGATCGCTGCCCGTGCTGCCCTGCTGGGGGGCGGGGGCTGAGTCGGCAACGCTCTCAGCCGCCTCGGCCTGATCGCGCCAAAGGCTTACGTCCATGTTCTGTTCGGGTGGGGCGATCAGCAGACGGTCTTCGTCGCTGCGGGGCAGGAAGCCGGCCGGCACATGACGGGCCTCATAGCCGGCCTCGACGCAGAAGCGCTCGATCTCCTCCCGCTCCAGGGTCTCCACGGTGGGGGTGGGGAAGTCCTGGGCCTCCAGGAGGCCGGCATACCGTTCGGCGTCGTCGGGATCCTCAAACAGCAGCACCACGGTGCGGCCATTGAGCTCGAGGGAATGGATCCCTTCGGTGTCGCTGCCGGCGTCGAACAACAGCACGTGCACCGTTGGGGTACTCACGGGCGGGGCAGAAGCGTCTGGGGCTCAGTGTCTCATCCGTGGTGCCGCTCCTCGGCCAGCTCCCGCAGTCGCCGGTAAAGGGCCTGCTCCGCCTCGCTGAGGTCGTCCTCCACCACGATCCGGACCTCCACCAGCTGGTCACCGCGCTGGCCGTCGCGGGCCAGGCCCCGGCCGCGAAGCCGCAGCAGCCGGCCGCTGGAGGAGCCTGCCGGCACCCGCAGCCGCACCGGGCCATCAAGGGTGGGCACCACCGCCTGGCAGCCCAGGGCAGCGTCGGCGGGGGGGAGCTCCAGCATGAACTGCACCCGCAGGCCATCGATGCGCAAGCCCTCGGCGGTGCGCACCCGCAGCTGCAGGAAATGGTCAGCGCCGCCGGGACCCACGCCCGCCAAACGCAGGCGCCAGCCATCGCCGGCCAGGGGAGGAGTCCAGACCTCCACCACGGTGCCATCGGGGAGCTCGAGCTCCACCCGCGAACCTTCAAGGGCCTGCTCAGGGAGGAGGTCCACCAAGCTTTCGAGATCGTCGGCGGCCAGTACCGGCGGCGGACTGGCGGGCCGGGCGGCCACCTCGGCGCGGGGGGTCGCAGCGGGTTCCGGTGGCTCGTCATCGGCGGGAGCGGCTGCCTCCTGGGATTCTCCGAACAAAGCGGATAGGTAGTCCTCGAAGCGGGGAAAACCGGTGGCGAAGGGATCATCGGAGGCGGGGCCGTCGCCACCGTCGAGGCCCTGTTCCCAGGCCTGACGACGGCGGGGATCGGAGAGCACCGCATAGGCCTCGTTAACGAGCTTGAAGCGCTCCTCCGCAACGGGATCATTGCCGTTGAGGTCCGGATGCCAGCGGCGGGCCTGCTGGCGGAAGGCCCGCTTGAGGCTGTCGGCGTCAGCTCCGGGCTCAAGACCCAGAACGACCCAGAAATCGGTTCGGCCGTCGAGGAAGGGGGCGGCAGCAGGAGGGCGGCTCACGGCGCTTCCGCATCCGCCCAGGGATCCTCCATCGCGCTGGGCCTAGAACGGCGCGGGCTAGCAGCCGGGGCTTGGGCTGGGGAGGGGAAGGGAGCGGCTGGGCGCTCCCGTCTGGGCGTGCGCTCTGGTAGGTCGTAGGGATCTCGTCCCTGGCCATCCTCGCCATCGGCATCCTCGCCATAGGAATCAGTGCTGTAGGAATCCGTGCTGTAGGAATCACGGCGAGAGGAAGCGCGGTCCGAAACGTCCCATTCCTCGCGAGCGGATCGGAAACGGTCGGGCCCATCACTCGGCTCCCCGTAGGTCAGCCGCTCATTGGCCCGCCAACCAACCGCTGGTGACTCGATAGGAGCACGCCCGTAGGAGGAGCCACCAGAGCCAGAGCGCTCGTAATCAGATCGCTCGTAGCCAGATCGCTCGTAGCCAGGTCGCTCGAAGGGCGAGATGGCCGGATACGAACCCCCGTAGAGACTGTCCCCCCGGCGCTCTGGCGTGGACCAGGGATCGCCCCGCCGCGGACTGTCCCAGTCGTCCCAGTCGTCTTCGGCGAACAGCTCGTCCTTGAGCGACCCCAGGGTGTTTCGCAGGCCCTGGAGGGGGCCAGCCTCGGCGCGGCGCTCGCTCATCAAGCGACGGTTCAGCCCGAAGAGGGCCTCCTGGAGCTGGCTCACCGCAAGCTCCAGCTCGGCGCTATCGCCGCCGGCCAGCAGATCCTGCACATCGCGCAACGCAAGCTCCACCGCCCGCTGCTGACGATCAGCTCCGTAGGGTCCCAGCTCCAGGGTGGCGTCGCGCAGACGACGCTCCGCCTGGGCGACCAGGGTCTGGGCCCGGTTGCGGCGATTGATCTCGGAGCGCTTGCGGCGATCCTCCGCCGCCTTCTGCTCGGCCTCCTCCAGCAGCTTCTGGATCTCCTCCTCGCTGAGGTTGGAGCCTCCCTGGATGGACACGCTCTGCTGACGGCCGGTGGTGCGGTCGGTGGCGGAGACCTGCAACAGGCCGTTGGCATCGATGTCGAACGACACCTGCACCTGGGGCACCCCCCGCGGCGCCGGAGGGATACCGGAGAGACGGAAGCGCCCCAACGACTTGTTGTCGCACGCCATCTGCCGCTCGCCCTGCAGCACGTGGATCTCCACGGAGTTCTGGTTGGCTTCCGATGTGCTGAATACGTCGGCTTTGCGCACGGGGATGGCGGTGTTGCGGGGGATCAGCACCTTCATCACCCCACCGATCGTCTCCAGTCCCAGCGAGAGGGGCGTGACGTCGTTGAGCATCAGATCGCGCAACTCGCCGGTGAGGATGCCGGCCTGCACTGCGGCCCCAATCGCCACCACTTCATCGGGGTTCACCGACTGACAGGGCTCGCGTGGCACCAAGGTGCGCACCATCTCCTGCACCATCGGCATGCGGGTGGAGCCTCCCACCAACACCACATCGTCGATGTCGTCGGCGGCCATGCCGGAATCGCGCAGGGCGCGTTGCACCGGGCGCAGCAGGCGGTCGAGAAGATCGGGGCACAGGCTCTCAAAGGTGCCGCGCTCGAGGGTGGTCTCGATGTGGAGGGGGCCTTCAGCGCCGGTGGCGATGAACGGCAGGGAAATCGGGGTGCTGCGCACGCCGGAGAGCTCCTGCTTGGCCTTCTCCGCCGCCTCGGTGAGGCGCTGCAGTGCCTGGCGGTCGCGGCGCAGGTCGAGGCCATGGTCCTTCTCGAAGGCATCTGCCAGCCAGTCGACGATGCGTCGATCCCAGTCGTTGCCACCCAGCTGGGTGTCCCCGCTGGTGGCCTTGACATCGAAGACGCCGTTAGCGATGCGCAGCACAGACACATCGAAGGTGCCCCCCCCCAGGTCGAACACCAGCACCCGGCGGGCCGCGCTGCGGTCAAAGCCATAGGCCAGGGCCGCGGCAGTGGGCTCATTGAGGATGCGCTCCACCTGCAGCCCCGCCAGGCGACCGGCATCGCGGGTGGCCTGGCGCTGGGCGTCGTTGAAGTAGGCGGGAACGGTGATCACCGCCGCCTCCACCGGCTCCCCCAGGTAGGTGGCGGCGTCGTCGACGAGCTTGCGCAGGATCGAGGCCACCAGCTCTTCAGGGGCATATTCGCGCTCGGTGGCGGGGCAAACGATGCGCACGTTGCCCTGGTCGTTGGCGCGCACCGTGTAGGGAACGCCGAGGCTGCCCTCCTCGAGCTCATCCCAGACGCGCCCGACGAAACGCTTGAGGTTGGCGAACGTGTTGCGGGGATTGAGCACCAGCTGGCGGCGGGCCAGCTGGCCCACCAGCAGCTCCTTCTCGCGGCTGAACCCCACCACCGACGGGGTGGTGCGCCCCCCCTCGGCGCTGGCGATCACCTGGGGACGGCCGCCCTCCAGCACCGCCACCACCGAATTGGTGGTGCCAAGGTCGATGCCGACGATCCGCCCCATGGAGGAAGTGCAGGTCTGTCGCCCTGGAGCAAGATCCGGGCGGGTGTCGCCCCAAGCTACCGGCCCTGGCCATCCGTTAAACCAAGCTTAAACAACGCAGGCGGTATGCCTTCCTAAATTCCCCGCGATGGGATGAATCCCCATCTCAGCCGTATCGTCCACCCCGCATGTCCAGCCAGGCTTCCGAGGAGGCGCAAAGACCGCCAGACCGATCGCCGGGGCGGGGATCCGCCAACGGAATCGTTGCCACCGATAACTTCCGGGATTCGTTCACCCTGCGGCGACGCCCACCCGCTGAAAAGCTTCTAGACAATGGCTTCCGCTGGTTGACCTTGGGTCTTGCCGGGATTGTGGCCGTAGTGCTCGCCGGCATCTTTTTGACCGTTCTGCAGGGTGCCCAGGAGGCGATCCGCAGCTTCGGTCTCTCCTTCCTCACCACCTCCGCCTGGGATCCGGTGGGCAACAGCTATGGGGCCTTCACTGCCATCTACGGCACCTTGGTGAGCTCCCTGCTTGCCCTGCTCGTCGCCGTCCCCCTCGGGCTCGGCACCGCCATCTTCATCACCGAAGACCTGATTCCACCTGCCCTGCGAGAGGCCATCGGCCTGATGGTGGAGCTGCTAGCGGCCATTCCTTCGGTGGTCCTTGGCCTGTGGGCCATCTTCGTGATGGAGCCGATGATCCGCCCAGGCCTTGAGCTTCTGCACAGCCTGCTCGGCTGGTTGCCGATCTTCTCCACCGTTCCCCAGGGCCCCGGCATGGCCCCGGCGGTTCTGATCCTGGTGGTGATGATCCTGCCGATCATCACGGCAATCTCCCGCGATGCCCTGCGTCAGGTGCCGATAGAGCTACGCCAGGGGGCCTACGGCGTGGGCACCACTCGCTGGGGGGCGATCATGAACATCATTCTTCCAGCAGCCGTCTCGGCGATTACCGGTGGTGTGATGCTAGCCCTGGGCCGGGCGATGGGGGAAACGATGGCGGTCACGATGATCATCGGCAATTCCCTCAATTTTTCTCCTTCCCTGTTAGCGCCTGGGAACACCATCGCCTCCCTGCTTGCCAACCAATTCGGCGAAGCCGACGGCATCCAGGTTTCTGCCCTCATGTACGCCGCCCTTATCCTGATGGTCCTCACCTTCTCCGTGAACGTGCTGGCCCGCTGGGTGGTGAGCAAGCTCAGCCTCCGGTACTGATCCAATGAGTCGCATTGCACCCCCTCTGGCGTCCAACACGTCAGCCTTCGAACGCCATTCTCTCTTCTTCGAATCCGGGTTGCCCCGCAACCGCTGGAACCGCGTGTTCACTGGCGTCGCCGCCGTCTTTGCTGGCCTGGCGGTGCTCCCTCTGGTCTTGGTGCTGCTCTACGTGCTCATCCAGGGCGGCAAGCTGCTCAGCCCTCAGCTGCTCACCCAACTCCCCCCCGCCCCGGGCTTCGATGGCGGCGGCATCGGTAACGCGATCATCGGCACCGTGGTGGTCAGCCTGATCGCCTCCCTGATCGCCATTCCGGTGGGAGTGGGGGGTGGCATCTACCTCAGCGAGTACGCGGGACGGGGTTGGTTTCCCCCGTTCGTACGCTTCGGCAACGATGTGCTGGCTGGTGTTCCCTCAATCGTCTGCGGCGTCTTCATCTACGGGATCATCGTCGCCACCCGTCTGTTCTTCGGCCAGAGCTACAGCGCCATGGCCGGCGGCATCGCCTTGGCGGTGTTGATGCTTCCCACGGTGATCAAGACCACCGACGAAGGCCTCAAGCTGGTGCCCCAGGAGATGCGCTGGGGGGCCTATGGCGTTGGCGCCTCACGCTTTGTCACCATTTCCCGGGTGGTGCTGCCCGCAGCCCTTACCCCGATCGCCACCGGGGTGGTGCTGGCCATTGCCCGGGCCGCCGGCGAAACGGCACCGCTGATCTTCACCGCCCTGTTCTCCCCATTTTGGCCGGAGGGGATCTTCAACCCGATAGCCACAATGTCGGTGCTGATCTTCAACTTCGCGATCATGCCCTACGAGGCCCAGAACTCCCTGGCCTGGGCTGCCTCCTTCGTGCTGGTGTTGATGATCCTGGCGGCCAACTTGCTGGCGCGATGGCTCGGCAGTCTCAGTCGCCGCTGAGTCACAGGCTCTTTCCTGCATCAACGACTCCGAAGACCCTGCCTTCCAGCTGCACTCCTCCCCTCCCCGACCACCGTCTCACCCTCAACCAGCTCTGCCATGACTAGCTCCTCCCAAGCAGCCTCCGCCGATCAGCAGCGTCGCAATGACGTCTGCATGGCGCTGCAGGATGTCACCATCTCCTACGGCAAATTCGAGGCCGTGCGCGGGGTCTACATGGACATTCCCAGCGGACGGGTCACCGCCTTCATCGGCCCCTCGGGCTGCGGCAAGAGCACGGTGTTGCGCGCCCTCAATCGCATGAACGACCTGATCCCAGGCTGCAGCCTCAAAGGGCGGGTGCTGTTTGACGGTCAGGATCTCTACAACCCGAAGGTGGATCCGGTGGAGGTGCGGCGGCGCATTGGCATGGTGTTCCAGAAGCCCAACCCCTTCCCCAAGACAATCTACGAAAACATCGCCTTCGGTGCCCGCATCAACGGCTTCCGCGGCGACATGGACGAACTGGTGGAACGCTCCCTGCGCAAGGCTGCCGTATGGGATGAATGCAAGGACAAGCTCCAGGAAAGCGGCCTGGCGCTCTCCGGCGGCCAGCAGCAGCGCCTCTGCATCGCCCGGGCGATCGCCACAGAGCCTGAGGTGATCCTGATGGATGAACCCTGCTCCGCCCTCGATCCGATCTCCACCTTGAAGGTTGAGGAGACGATGCACGAACTCAAGCGTAGCTACACGATCATCATCGTCACCCACAACATGCAGCAAGCCGTGCGCGTTGCCGATATGACGGCCTTTTTCAACGCCGAAGCGGTCGATGGGGGGACCGGCAAGCTCGGGTATCTGGTGGAGTACAGCGAAACCGAAAAGATCTTCAACGCCCCAGGACAGCAGGCAACCCTGGATTACGTGAGCGGCCGCTTCGGCTGACGCCTCCCTCCGCCCTCCTTACCTGGAGGGCGGAGGCAAACTTGGCCATTAAAAAAGGCCCCGAAGGGCCTGATGAACGGAGAGGGAGGGATTCGAACCCTCGATAGAGTTGCCCCTATACAGCATTTCCAGTGCTGCGCCTTCGACCACTCGGCCACCTCTCCCTGGGATCAGCTGGAGACAGGGAAAAACCCTTGGGGCCTTCACTGAGCCAGCGGAATGGGAGACTTCAGCAATCTAGCAGGCACCCCCTCCTGCCCTCTCGATTGGCCCGAACCTCTTCGCGACCCGCCCATGCCACGGCACCCCCGACGATGACGCGCACTTTCCCGATCACCGTGCACTGGCGACAGGCCGGTCGCGTCATCCGCCACCAGGTACCCGAGGGGGAGTACATCCTGCGAAGCTTCGAACACCAGGGCGATCCACTCCCCTTTAGTTGCCGCAATGGTTGCTGCACCGCTTGTGCCGTGCGGGTGCTGCATGGGGAGATCGATCACCGCGAAGCCCTGGGCCTGTCGCGAGAACTGCGGGAGCGCGGCTACGGCCTGCTCTGCGTGGCACGGGCGACCGGACCGCTGGAGGTGGAAACCCAGGAGGAAGACGAGGTCTACGACCTGCAGTTCGGCCGTCACTTCGGGCGAGGCATGGTGCGGGCAGGCCTGCCGCTCGACGAGGAATGACCGTGGAATCCCATCGGTCCCTCAGTTTGAGCGGCGCGGCCCTCCAGGGCTGCGGTTTGGAAAACGCAGAACTGGAGCGGCTCCTGGAAGTGGCGCGGCAGGCGGCCCGCGCCGGTGCCGAGCCGCTACGGCGCCTATTCGGGCAGCTGGAGCACATCCGCACCAAAGGGGAGGCCGGCAACCTGGTCACCGAAGCGGATCTGGCCGCCGAATCCGCCGTACTGACGGTGCTCGAGCGGGAAACTCCCCACTTTCCGGTGCTGGCGGAGGAAAGCGGCCGGCGCGGCGGCCAGGGGGATCTGGAGTGGTGCGTCGATCCCCTCGATGGCACCACCAACTACGCCCATGGTTTTCCGGTTTTCGCCACCTCTGTCGGGCTGCTCTGGAAGGGCCTGCCCCTGCTCGGGGCACTGGAGCTGCCTGCTCTGGCGCAAAGCTTCTGGGCCGCTGCTGGAGAGGGCGCCTGGCGGAACGACACCCGCCTGCAGGTGAGCGACTGCCGCCGGGTGGAGGATGCCCTGCTGGCCACAGGCTTCGCCTACGACCGCAGCCGCCGGCTCGATAACAACTACGCCGAGTTCGCCCACTTCACCCACCGCAGCCATGGGGTGCGCCGGGCGGGGGCGGCGGCGGTGGATCTGGCCTGGGTGGCGGCCGGCTCTCTCGATGGCTACTGGGAGCGGGGCCTCTCCCCCTGGGACCTGGCAGCTGCGGTGGTGTTGGTGGAGGAGGCTGGCGGGGTAGTGAGCGCCTACGACGGCAGCTCCCTGCATCTACCCGAGGGCCGGCTGATCGCCTGCGCACCCGGCCTGCACAGCGCCATGGTGGAGACCCTGTCGGGGCTGCAGCCGCTGGCGGGTGCCAGTTACGGCGCTCCGGAACTCGATCAGGTCGGGCCCGACGGTCCTCCATAGGATCGCGCCGCCGGACTCGCCCGCTTCTTCCCCTGCCCATGGCCCTGCAACCCGCCGCCGGCGTCCGCGACCTCAACCCCCGCGAGGTGGACCGCAACCGCCGCCTCTGCGACCTGCTGGCGGATGTGTACCGGCTCTGGGGCTACCAGGAGGTGGCGCCCCCCTCGATCGAGCGGCTCGACACCCTGGAGGCCGGCGGCGCGATCGACGAGCGTGAGCTGGTGCGGCTGGTGGCCGACGAACCCCTGGGGCTCCGGCCTGAACTCACCGCCTCGATCGCCCGCGCCGCCAGCACCCGCATGGCCGACCGGCCGCGCCCGTTGCGCCTGTGGGCCAGCGGCAGCACCTACCGCAGCACCATCGGGGAGAGCGGGGGCCTGCGGGTGAGCGAGGAGCTCCAGAGCGGAGTGGAACTTCTCGGCGTTCCCTCCCCCGCCGCCGACAGCGAGTTAATGCACCTGCTGCTGGCGGCCGCCGCCACCCTCGGGCTGCGGCCGGAGCACCGGCCCACCCTGCTGGTGGGCCACCACGGCGTCCTCAACGCCCTTCTCGGCCAGGTGCCCACCAGCCAGCGCGGTGCCGTCCGCACCGCCCTCACCGAATTCGACCCCCTGGCCCTGGCTGCCCTGCCCCTCTCGGCCACGGAGCGCCAGCGCCTCACCGCCCTGGTGAGCCTGCGGGGCGAACCGGCCCAGGTGCTCTATCAACTGGAGCAATGGCTGGGACCATTGCCGCTGCTCGAGAGCCTGGCCCGCACCCTCGAAAGCGTGGCGAAAAGGGCGGAGCAGCTGGGGGTGCGGCTGCAGCTCGATCCCACCTTCCAGCCCCACTTCGACCTCTACGACGGCCTGGTGCTGAAGCTCGTCTGCCAGGGCGCCGACGCGCCGGTGGCGATCGCCAGCGGCGGCCGGTACGACGCCTTAGTGGGGCGCTTCTGCGCCGATGCCCAACAAAGCGCCGGCACCGGCTTCGCCTTCGCCGTTGAAGCAATCCGCGAACTGCTCGCAGCCGAAGGCCCCACCGCCGGCTCCGCCAGCCCCTGGCTTGTGGCCGCCAGCGCCGCAGCGGGATTGGGGGCCGCCCTGGCCCGAATGGCCGAGCTGCACGCCCGCGGCGAGAGTGCGGAACTCTGCCCGGAGCCCTGCGCCAGTGCCGCCGCCGCCGAGGCCATCGCCGCCCAGCGTGGCTGCCGCGGGGCCCAGTGGCTGGCTGCCTAAGATCCCCCGGAGCACATTCCCCCGTCGATGGCCCACACGATCGTCACCGAGATCTGCGAAGGGGTGGCCGATTGCGTGGACGCCTGTCCGGTGGCCTGCATCCATCCCGGCAAGGGAAGCAACCAGCGGGGCCTGCCCTTCTTCTGGATCGATGTCGACACCTGCATCGACTGCGGCATCTGCCTGCAGGTGTGCCCTGTGGCCGGCGCGATCCTGCCGGAGGAGCGTCCCGAGCTGCAGAAGGCAGGCTGAGGGCGGTGGCATTCGCCGCCCCGGCCCCCAGGTTCGGTGACCCCTCCCGTGGCGCGGTTGAGGGCCGGTGCTGGGGCTGCCTACGATCCAGCGGCAGCCACTTTCCGCCCCCATGACGGTTCTGGAAGAACAGGGACAGATCCAGATCCATACGGAAAACATCTTTCCGATCATCAAGAAGGCCGTCTACAGCGGCCACGAGGTCTTCCTGCGCGAGCTCGTCAGCAACGGGGTTGACGCCATCAGCAAGCGGCGGATGGCGGCGATGGCGGGCGATTGCTCCGAAGGGCCGGAGGGATCCATCAATATCCGTATCGATCGCGAAGCCCGCACCCTCACCATTACCGATAACGGCATCGGCATGGTGGCCGATGAGGTGAAGCGCTACATCAACCAGGTTGCCTTCTCCAGCGCCGAAGAGTTTCTCGAAAAGTATAAACAGGAGGGCGATGCCATCATCGGCCACTTCGGCCTGGGCTTCTACTCGAGCTTCATGGTGGCCCGCCAGGTGGAGTTGGTCACCCTCTCCGCCCGCGAGGGCAGCGAGGCGGTGCGTTGGAGCTGCGATGGCTCCCCCACCTTCAGCCTCACCGCCGCCGAGCGCACCGAGGCCGGCACCGATGTGATCCTCCACCTGATGGAGGAGGAGCTGGAGTACCTGGAACCAGCCCGGATCCGCACCCTGATCGCCACCTACTGCGATTTCCTGCCGGTGCCCGTGCAGCTGGAGGGGGAGACGGTCAACAAGCAGGAATCCCCCTGGCGCCGTAGCCCAAGGGATCTCACCGACAACGACTACATCGAGCTCTACCGCTACCTCTACCCCTTCCAGGGTGATCCCTTGCTGTGGGTTCACCTCAACACCGATTACCCCTACAGCCTGCAGGGCATCCTCTACTTTCCCCGCATCAGTGGCCGGGCCGACTGGGAGAACGGGGAAATCCGCCTCTATTGCAACCAGGTGTTCGTCTCCGATTCGATCAAGGAGGTGGTTCCCCGTTATCTGCTGCCCCTGCGGGGCGTGATCGATTCCCCCGACATCCCGCTCAACGTCAGCCGCAGCGCCCTGCAGACCGACCGGCGCGTGCGCTCCATCGGTGGCTTCGTCGCCAAGAAGATCGGTGATCGCCTCAAGGAGTTGCGGCGCGAGGAGCCGGCCCGCTACGCCGAAATCTGGGATTCGCTCGCCCCCTTCATCAAGATCGGGGCGATGGAGGATGAGAAGTTTGCCGAGCAGGTGGCCGATCTGGTGTTGTTTCGTACCAGCGCCCCAGCCGCTGGCGAGGGGGAGAGTGCCGATCCGATCGCCTCTGGCGACCATGCCTACACCACCCTGGCCGGCTACCGCTCCCGCCTCCCGGCAGCGGATGGCCAGCGGGTGCTCTATTGCACCGACGAAGCCGCCCAGGCCGGCGCTCTCGCCCTCTGGCGCGCCCAGGGAGCGGAGGTGCTGATGGCCGACACCCTGATCGACGCCCAGTTCCTCCCCTGGCTGGAGCATCGCCATGGCGAGCTGCGCTTCCAGCGGGTCGACGCCGAACTCGACGCCAGCCTGCGCGACGAGACCCCCGATCTGGCGGAGGCCGACGGCCAACAGAGCGGCGAGAAGCTGCGCGAGCTCTTCCGCACTGCCCTCAACGATGACCGGGTCACCGTCAAGGTGGAGCCCCTCAAGGGGGAGGGCGCCCCGGCGGCCCTGATCCTCTTGCCGGAGCAGATGCGGCGCATCAACGACATGGGCGCACTAATGGAGCAACGGTTGCCCGGCCTGCCCGACCACCACGTGCTGGTGATCAATCGCCGCCATCCCCTGGTGGAGGGACTGCGCAAGCTGGAGGCCGGCGCGGTGATCACCGGCAGCGACAACGATTCCCCAAGCCGTCGCCTGGCCCTCGACCTCAGCCGCCACCTCTATGAAATGGCCCGGCTCGCCGTGGGCGGCCTGGAGCCCAACCAGCTGGCCGGCTTCCAGCAGCGCAGCGCCGAGGTGATGGGCCGGCTGATGGAGCGGGGGCTCTGAGGGGGGCTGCCCCAGGCTCCGCAGGGCGGAAGCCGGGGCAGCGGGTTGCGCTGACGCTACGAAGGGTTGCGGTTCTCACTGCCTTGGCCCTGCTCCTGGTGGCCATGGTGGTGGCCCTGCTGGGCGCCGTCCCATCCGCAGCAAGCGCCCCGTCCTCCCCACCGGTGACGGTCACGGTGCTCATGCCCGCCCCGTTCGCCGACGCCACCGCTGGGCCGATACGCCAATTCAACGCCGACCATCCGGAGCTGCTCCTGAAGGTGGTGCGCGGGCCGCTCGACAGCGAGGCCCTCTCCGACCTGGCGGTCAGCAGCCTCCTGCTCGGGGACACCCCCTACGACCTGCTGCTGGTGGACCTCACCTGGACCGCCCGCTTCGCGGCCGCCGACTGGCTCGAACCCCTCGAACCCCTCCTCGGCGAGGGCGCCCTCGACGGCATGCTCCCGGGGGCCCTGCTCGGCACCCGCTTCAACGGCCATCTCTGGCGCGTGCCCCTGCAGGGCGATACCGGCCTGCTCTACTGGCGCACCGATCTGATGGAGCGGCCCCCCCGCGACACCACCGAGCTGGAGCAGCAGGCCCAGCGGCTGCAACGCCAAGGCAAGGTGCGCTGGGGATACCTCTGGCAGGGACGCCAGTACGAGGGGCTGAGCTGCGTGGTGAACGAAGCGCTGCAGGCCTTCGGGGCCCGCTGGTGGGTGCCTGGCCCCGGCCCCGCCGGCGGGCTGCCCGCCCTCGATCGGCCCCAGGCGGTGGCGGCGGTGGCCTGGCTGCGCCACCTGATCGATGGGGGCATCAGCCCACCGGCGGTGGCGGGCTTCGCCGAAAACGAAGCGCTCCAGTTGTTCGCGGCTGGCGAGGCTGCCTTCCTGCGCAACTGGCCCTACGCCTACGCCTTGCTGCAACAGCCCGACAGTTCCGTGCGCGGCCATGTGGGCGTGGTGCCGCTGGTGGGGGCACCAGGCCAGCGGGGCGGCGGCACGCTGGGCAGTTGGGGCCTCACCCTGCTGCGCGGCAGCGCCCATCCCCGCGAGGCCGCCACGGTGATTCGCTGGCTCTGCGGGGAGGAGGTGCAACGCCACCTGGCTCGCCGCTATGGCTACGCCCCCACCTGGCAGAGCCTCTATGACGATCCGATCCTGCGGAACGAGCTACCGCTGCTGGACGTACAGCGCCAGGCCCTGGAGAGCGCCGTGGCCCGTCCCACCACTCCCCTCTACGCCCAGCTCAGCGATGTGGTGCAACGCCAGGTGAACGGCCTGCTGGCGGGCGATGGCAACCCCGCTGCCGCCGCGACAATGGCCACTGCCCAGCGCCAGAGTGAGGCCGTGCTCGTGGCCGCCGGCAGCCGTTGATGACCACCTGGCTGCTGATGCTGCCCGCCCTGGCCCTCCTGGCTGTGGTGTTCGTGGGTCCGCTGTTGCGCTACGCCTGGCTCAGCGGCCACGCCAGCTCGCTGCTCACCGGCCTGGAGCCGGTGGCCAACGGCGGAGCCAACTGGTTGCGGTTGGCCCAGGATGGCCGCTTCTGGCAGGACGTGGCCCAGAGCCTGCGCTTCGCCACCGTCTCGGTGGGTCTGGAGCTCCTGCTGGGGCTGGCGCTGGCCCTGCTGCTGCATCGGCCCCGTAGTGGCTGGCTGCGGGCCGCGGTGCTGCTGCCCTGGGCCCTGCCCACCACCGTGATGGCCCTGGGCTGGCGCTGGATCCTCAACGATCCCCACGGTCCGATCAACGCCGTGTTGGTGGCGGCCGGCCGCCAGCCCTATGGCTTCCTCTCCACCCCGGCCACCACCTGGTTTGCCGTGGTGGTCGCCGACGTGTGGAAGACCACCCCCTTTGTGGCCTTGCTGCTGCTGGCGGGTCTGCAGGCGATCCCCGCGGATCTGCGGGAGGCCCTTGTGCTGGAGGGGGCGGGGCCGTGGCGGATCCTGCGCCACCTCACCCTGCCCCTGCTGGCGCCCTGGTTCGCGCTGGCGGCCCTGTTCCGCCTCGCCCAGGCGCTGGGGGTGTTCGAGCTGGTGCAGGTGCTCAGCGGCGGCGGGCCGGCCGGCAGCACCGAAAGCCTTGCCCTTTACGGCGCCCTGCAGGCCCTGCGCTTCCTCGACTTCGGGTACGCCGCCACCGTGTTGCTGGCCACCTTTGCCCTGTTGCTGGTTCCTGGACTGCTCTGGCTGGCCAGCCAGCGTCGCGCCGGCTTGTTCCGATGATCCGGGCCCTGGCGCTGCTCTGGAGTCTCGGGCCGCTGCTCTGGCAGCTGCTCACCTCCCTGCGGCCGCCCGATGCGCTGGTGGGAGCTAGCTCGGCCCTGCCCGGTGCCGCCGGCATGGGCGGCTGGACGCTGGCCAACTACCGGCTGCTGCTGATGGCGGATCCCCCCTTCTGGCGGTACCTGCTCAACAGCTCCGTGGTGGGCCTGGCGGCCACGGCCCTCACCCTGGTGCTGGCCCTGCCCTGCGCCTACGGCCTCCAGCGCCTGCGAGGCGGTCTGCGCTGGGCCACGCTCACAGCCCTGCTGGCCGCAAGCCTGTTTCCCACGGTGCTGCTGTTTCTGGCGTTGTTGGAGTGGGCGCGACGCCTGGGGCTGGCCAACCACCTCCTGGCCTTGGCGCTCCCCTACGCCGCCCTCTCGCTCCCCCTGGCGATCCTGCTGCTGCGCGCAGCCCTGGCCGACCTGCCACCGGAGCTGGAGGATGCCGCCCAGTTGGAGGGGCTCGGACCGCTGCAGCGGCTCCGCTTTGTGCTGCTGCCCCTGCTCGGGCCAGCGATCGGCAGCACCGCCATCTTGGTGTTTCTGTTCAGCTGGAACGAGTACCCGATCGCGCTCACCTGGATCAGCCGCGAGCCCCTGCTCACCCTGCCCACCGCCATCGCCCGCCTCGGATCCTCCTCGGTGTTCACCGTTCCCTACGGCGCCTACGCCGCCGCCACCGTGCTCGGCAGCCTGCCGCTGGTGGTCCTGTTGCTGCTGTTCCAGCGGGCGATCGTGTCCGGCCTCACCCAGGCGGCGGTGAAGGGATGAGTGCCCTCGAACTCCGGCAGCTGGCCCGACGGGTGGGCGGGCGCCCCCTGCTCCATGGGCTTGACCTGGCGGTGGCGGCCGGGGAATGCGTGGCCCTGCTGGGGCCTAGCGGCTGCGGCAAGACCACGACCCTGCGCCTGGTGGCCGGCCTGGACGCCCCGGAGGAAGGCAGTCGCATCCTGCTCGACGGGAGGGACATCACCCACGAACCGCCGGGGCGGCGGCGCGTGGCGATGGTGTTCCAGAGCTATGCCCTGTATCCGCACCTGAGTGTGTTCGGCAATCTGGCCCTGGGGTTGCGCGTGCGGGGGGTGGCGCCAAGGGAACGGGAACGACGCATTGCAGGGGTATTGGAGCTGCTGCAGCTCGCGGACCTGCGGGAGCGGCGGCCCGCCCAGCTCTCGGGCGGCCAGCGCCAGCGGTTGGCCCTGGCGCGGGCGCTGCTGCGCCAGCCGGCCCTGATGCTGCTGGACGAACCGATGAGCAACCTGGATGCCCAGCTGCGGGAGGAGCTGCGGCCCGAGCTGCGGCGCCTGCTCTGCGGCGGCGAGGCCCCGGTGCTCTACGTCACCCATGACCAGCAGGAGGCGATCGGCCTGGCCGACCGGCTGGCGGTGCTCGAGGGCGGCCGGCTGCAGCAACTCGGCACGGCGCGGGAGCTCTATGAATCGCCGGCCAACCGCTTCGTGGCCACCTTTCTCGGTCGGCCCGCCCTCAACCTGCTGCCGCCCCAGGGCGGCCGCCAGCTCGGCCTGCGACCCGAACACCTGCGCCCTGTGGCCGAAGCAGGCCTGGCGGCTCGGATCCTGCGGCGGGAATGGATGGGGGCGCAGCAGCTGCTCTGGCTGGAGAGCGAGCGGGGTCCGCTGCGGATGCTGCTCGGCGCAGAGAGCCCGGCAACCGAGAGCCTGCGGGTGGGCTGGGAGCGCCGACATGAACTGTGGTTCGACGGGGGCACAGGCGAGCGGCTACCGCCCCCGGATTCCCCTGTGATGGAGGCGCTTTGCTAGGGTCGTCATCTGGGCTTTAGCCCTTTTGTTCTTTTTGGTTGGTCTTCATGTCCCGGGTCTGCCAGCTCTCCGGCCAGCGCGCCAACAACGGCATGGCCGTCAGCCACTCCCACGTGCGCACCAAGAAGCTGCAGCAGGTGAACCTGCAGGAGCGCCGTCTGTGGTGGGCCGAAGGCAAACGCTTCGTGCGTCTGCGGGTGTCCACCCGTACCTTGCGCACCATCCAGAAGAAAGGCCTGGCCGCCTACGCCAGCGAGATGGGCGTCAACCTGGCCCGCCTCTGAGCCCCATGGCGCCGGAGCCATTCTCGCGGCGGCAGCTGTTTCGCGATCTAGGCGCAGCTGCTTTTTTGTGGCTTCTCCGTCCTGCGGTGGCCTCAGCCCTGGGGGGCACCCTTCCGCCGATCGGGCAGCCCGCGCCGGACTTCCAGCTGGCGGCGGTCACCCCCGACGGCAAGGGCGGTGCCACAGACACCGAGCTCTCCCTGGCCGATTTCAGCGGCCAATGGCTCGTCCTTTATTTCTACCCGCGTGATTTCACCAGTGGCTGCACCCTGGAAGCACGCGGCTTCCAGCGGGATCTAGCCAGCTTCCGCTCCCGCGGCGCGGCAATCGCCGGCATCAGCGCCGATGACGGCGAGAGCCACCAATCCTTCTGCGGCAGCGAAGGCCTCGCCTTCCCCCTCCTGTCCGATCCCGATGGCGCGGTGAGCCGTCGCTACGGGTCGTGGATCTCGCCTTACTCGCAGCGCCACACCTTCCTGGTGGATCCCGAGGGCACACTCCGGCAGGTGTGGACTGCGGTGCGACCGGCCGGGCACAGCACCGAAGTGCTGGCCGCCCTTGAGCAGCTGCAGGCGGCGCAGCCCGCCAGCAGCGCTGCCCTGCGATGACCCCCCCATCCCTCACCCGTCGCAACCTGCTGCGGTGGCTGAGCGGCCTGGGTGCTGCGCCCCTTCTGGCCGGGCGGGTGGCGCCGGCGGGCTCCGCTCCGGACCCCAGCGATGGATCCCTGCGCTTCCTGGCGGTGGCAGACACCGGCAGCGGCAACGCCAATCAGCGCGCGGTGGGGGAGCGGATGGCGGAACGCCACCGCCAGAGGCCGGTGGATCTGGTGCTGATGGGCGGCGACAACATCTACCCCGCCGGCAACCTGATCGATGTGCAGCGCACCTTCCAGGAGCCCTACCGGGAGCTGCTGCGCGCCGGGGTGCCTTTTCACGCCGTGCTGGGCAACCACGACATCCGCACCGCCAATGGCGATCCTCAGGTGCGTTATCGCCCCTTCGGCATGGCGGGCCGCTGGTACAGCCTGCGCAAAGGGCCGGTGGCCTTCTTTCTGCTCGACACCAACGTCAACGCCCGCTGGCAGCACCAGATGCCCTGGCTGAAGAAGGCTCTGGCCGCCAGCGACGCTCCCTGGAAGGTGGTGGTGGGCCACCATCCCCTCTATTCCGCCGGCCTCTACGGCGACGATCCTGTAGCCATCGCCCGGCTCACCCCCCTGTTCGAGCGGCACGGGGTGCAGCTGTACATCAACGGCCACGAGCACAACTACGAGCGCACCCGCCCGATTCGCGGCACCACCTTCCTCACCGTCGGTGGGGGTGGAGCCTGGCTACGGCCAGTGGTCGCCAATGGCCGCACGGCCCGGGCCCTCTCCGCCTACAGCTTCGCCGAGCTGAGCGTGAATGGCGAGGAGCTCACCGTGGATGCCTGGAACAGCCTCGGCGGGCGGATTGACCGTGCGGTGCTGCCCCGCCGATCGGGGTGATCTCAGCCCAGCCAGGAGTGCAGCAGCCGCCGATGGGGTTCGGTGTCGCCGCGCTG
>Ga0164293_10001207_pt1 | contig 21651 bp, 16 predicted proteins | sample GEODES118metaG_FD_111487 | JGI IMG/M metagenome (GOLD analysis project Ga0164293, IMG submission 111487) | Eutrophic lake water microbial communities from Lake Mendota, Wisconsin, USA - GEODES118 metaG | ecosystem: Environmental > Aquatic > Freshwater > Lake | place: USA: Lake Mendota...
CAGCATTTTTAAGAAGTCGAAACGAACCGATCCCCTCGTTGTACCGCAACAGGATCAAAAAGACTGCGGCGTGGCGTGCCTGCTCTCTATCATTCGGTTCCATGGAGGCAACAATACCTTTGAAAACCTGCGTCGCCTGAGCGGAACCAGTTTATCAGGAACTTCCTTACTGGGACTATACCAAGCTGCCAAAAGTATTGGATTCGATGCTGACGGATGCGAGGCCACAATGGAAGCATTGCTTGAACAGAAGGAACCCTGCATCCTGCATGTGCAGCTTGAAAACAACCTGCAGCACTATGTTGTGTATTTTGGAAAGAGAGCAGTCAAAGAGGAATTGAAATTAACTATTGGTGATCCGGCCCGAGGTATCGTTCACATGCTTCCATCAGAACTGGAATCTATCTTTCGATCCAAAGCCTGTTTAATACTTACCCCCAATAAAGACTTTAAGAAATCGTCGCATATCAGGACCTTAAAGGGTATATGGATAAAAGAGCTGATAAAGAACGATATCTCCTTATTGCTCATTGCCGCCTCAATGGGTATTGCCGTAGCAGCTCTCGGGCTAACGATGGCCGTATTCTCACAGCGCCTTATTGACGACTTCCTGCCTAACAAACTATATGACAAGCTATACCTCGGCATTGGCCTGGTCCTACTGTTACTTCTGTCCAAAGAAGCACTTAGTTTTCTACGTGCCCGATTGCTTATCCGGCAAGCCCGGGAATTCAATTTACGCATAGTGAATGAATTCTTTTCACGCCTCCTTAACCTTCCTAAACCCTTCTTTGACACCAGGAATATCGGCGAACTCACCGCCCGTTTACATGATACCAATCGCATCCAACGGGTAGTAAGCCAAATTGCCGGCAATACACTACTTGATGCCATGGTGGTATTTGTCACTCTGGCATTCGTTTTCTCTTATTCCCTTTTCAGTGGCCTTATCACCCTGGGCGCGCTGCCGGTCTTCTTTCTGCTCATCTATCGCAGCAATAAACGTGTAATTGAAGCGCAGCGCAATTCAATGGCAGGGTATGCTTTGGCGGAAAGCAGCTATATTTCAACGCTGCATGGAATTGAATCCATCAAGAATCATAACAAGGAAACCTTATTTGCTAAAGCCAATAATGAAGTTTACCAGCACTATCAATCCGCTATCGTCAAATTAGGTAATATCCAATTGCGCCTCTCACTTGTAGTAAATATATATGTAGCGATGCTACTTTGTGGTCTGCTACTGTTTTTGAGCAGGCAGGTTTTATATGACCAACTGAAAACCGGAGAGATGATGGCAATTATGGGTATGGTAGGATCCTTACTGCCCTCTGTAGCGAATCTCGCATTGCTAAGCATTCCCATTAATGAGGCGCTTATCGCATTTGACCGAATGTTCGAGTTTGCGGGATTAATGGACAAGAGAACCGGCAACCATGACCTTTCCAACCTGGAAAAGCTTGAAGTAAAGGAAATATGCTTCCGTTATCCCGGAAAAAGGCCGATCCTTCAAAACGCTTCATTTCAGATCCGAAAAGGTGAGATCATTGCCCTCATGGGGGAAAACGGCTCCGGGAAAACCACCCTCCTACAATTGCTTATGCAGCATTATACACCAGACTCCGGTAGAATTACTGCTAACGGTATTACAGAGCTCAATGATATTAACAGTCTATACTGGAAAAGTTTGGCCGCAATAGTACCGCAACATGTACACATCTTCAACGGGACAGTTCTGGAGAATATAGGATTTGAAGATGCTGCCAACAATCCCCAGGCTATCGTTCACTTCCTGCATAGCCATGGCTTTGCTCCCTACTTCGATTCGCTACCCAACTCAGTAATGACGATAGTAGGCGAAGAAGGCATTAATCTTTCTGGCGGACAAAAACAGATGATCGCCCTGGCAAGAGCGCTGTATCATCGACCACAACTACTGTTGCTTGACGAAGCAACTTCCGCTATGGACAGAGAGAGCGAACGTTTTGTTCTTACACTACTGGAACAGCTAAAGCCCAACATGTGTATCGTACTGATCACCCATAGACTGCATGTGCTGAAGAACATCTGCGACCGCATCTATATACTGGAAAACGGCACCATTACCACAATGGGCGATCATTCTACCTTACTTAAAACCGATAATCTATACAGCCGGTACTGGACAGACATGATGGGGTAAGCTACCAAGTGAATAGTCCTGAAATAAGTTGACAGATTTTTAAATGATCCCGGTTGCCTCAGGTAGCCGGGATTTTTTTTGATATACGTCCTCTGGCGTTTTCATTTGCAAAGCCAGATGCGGTCGTTTGTTGTTGTATAAAAATATACTTTCTTTTACTAAAAGTTCAGCCTGAAGCCTGGTTTTAAGCTTTCTGTCTATGCCGAACTCTTCTTTGATGGTTCTGTTCATTCTTTCAGCCAGGGCGTTTTCGTAGGGATCACCGTTCTCTGTCATGCTTAACCTGATATTGTTTTCTGCAGTCATCTGAACATATTCCTTGCTGCAATACTGGAGTCCGCGATCTGAGTGATGGATGGTTGACTGAAGGGGATTTTTTCTTTGTTTCGTGGCCATTTGTAAGGCCATGATCATGCTTTCAGCTTCCATATTGTCATCTATAGCAAAACCTACTATTTTCCTGCTGTATGCGTCTGTGATCATGTTCAGGTAACTGTTTCCCTCCTCCGTTTTTATATAGGTAATGTCACTCACCCAATGTTCATCAGGGTACGCTGCTATCTTTCCCTTGATAATATTTGGCCATTTTCTTAACCAGTGATTGCTCATGGTGGTTCGCACGTGTCGTCGCCTTGGTTTGATTTGAAGTTCCCAATGCTTCATTAATCTGAAAAGCTTGTCCCGCCCGCAGTTCAGTTTTAGCTGGGCCAGATCAGCCTGGATTAAGTAAAGGATCTTCCTTGTTCCCAATCGGGGTAATTGTTTGCGTTCTCGTTCCACCAACTGCTTTACCTGCAAGTCTTTAGCCAATCTCAAGGCTGCATCCTTCTGTTGCTTGTAAACGTACTGACGGCTATAGCCGAGAGTAGACGCTATTCTTCCGACGGGGTAGTTTGCTCCCCCTGTTTGTCGGAAGCTGATTGCGACAGGGGCAAGTACTTTTTTCTGATATCTGTTTGGAACATATCATCGGCTATGTCTATAGCCCGGTTAAGAATCTGTTTTTCTGCTTCCAATAGCTTGATCTTGGCTTCTAACTGGGAAATGTAGGTCTTAGGTGGGGCTTTCTTTTTCATCGGAACTTTACTGGTCCAATCTAAAGATCCGTGTTTTCTTAACCATACCAAAACAGTACTTTTCCCCTGTATCCCATATTTGGTTTGGCTCTGTTTCCAGGTTAAATGCCCTTTTTCGACCTCGTCGACTACCTGCAACTTAAATCCCAAACTGTAATCTCGCTGAGTCCGTTTACTGTGGTCCTTAGTCCCTGTATTCATTGTATAAGTCAACTTTGTTGTCAACCTATATCAGGACGAGGCAAAGAGAGGATAAAAAAAGGGGCTTTCGCCCCTTTCTTTATCCCTTTATTTCCCAGCCGCTTCGATAGTCCCGCTTTACAAATTGATTCGCGTCGTCGAAGTTGGTCACTTTCATATTGGCGCCATCCCACTTCAGTTTCACCCTGCCGTAGAAATCGTTTCCACCTTTCGCATTTTTCTTTCTCAGCATATAACTCCTGATGGCCAGGTTGCCCATCAGCACGGTTTCTGTCAACGGTCCGGAATAGTCGAATGAAGAGGTCAGTTCTTTATGTTGTTTGCTGTTGAAGCCCGCTTTACAGGCTTCGGTCCAGAACATCTGGTGGCCGTATTCAGGCAAGGACTCTACTTTAGTAGTTGCTTTAGGCAGTTCGATCTTTTCGCCATTATTGAGGTAGATCTTCGGATCATTTCCATACATGCCTATAGTCATCAATCCTTTTGTACCATGCAGGATGATCCCGTTCTGGCCGCCATCATTGCTGATGGGTTCATTGGCGGGGATCAGATCCGGGTGCATGGGCCTGATGCCACCATCCATCCAGATCATTTTCAGTGGCGATTTATTCTTCTTGGTAGCCGGGAACCTGATCTCCACATGCGAAGATGGCGGACAGCCCTCAGGAATATATTCCGGATTCCAGTCTTTGATGAACACTGCTCCCACACTGCATTCCACATCGGTTGGATAACCGAGGCCGAGGATCCTGAATGGGGAATCGATGGTATGGCAACCAATATCACCCAATGCGCCGGTACCAAAATTCCACCAGCCGCGCCATTTGAACGGATGATACAACGGATGATAGTCTACGAAATCAGAAGGACCGATCCAGGTATCCCACTCTTTCGATGTCATGGATGCCGGAAGGGCTGGCTTATCCGTTGGCACGGGAATTCCTTGGGGCCATACGGGCCTGTTGGTCCAGATATTCGCGGTATGCACGGTACCGATCAATCCTTTATCGAACCACTCTACCGCAGTTTGCTGCAGGGGATTGGAAGAACCGTGGTTACCCATCTGGGTGACCACCTTATATTTTCTGGCTGCTTCAGTCAGCATGCGTGCTTCAGCAATATTATGGGTTAGTGGCTTTTGGACATACACGTGCTTGCCGAGTTGCATACAGGCCATAGCCGCGTAAGCATGGAAATGATCCGGTGTTGAAATGGTGACAGCATCGATCTCTTTGCCTGACTTATCGAGCATTTCCCTGAAATCATGGTACTTGGCTGCATTGGGGAATTTCTCGATCACATTCTTTGCACTGTTCCAATCCACGTCTGCAAAGGCAACCAGGTTGTTCTTTCCCTTGTTGAATGCATTCATGATATCGGAGTTGCCTTTACCGCCTGCGCCGATGGCTGCCAGGTTCAGCTTATCGCTGGGCGCCGTATATCCCTTACCGATCACGTGCCTGGGTACAATGAAAAACCCTGCTGCTGCCAGTGAGGTTTGCTTGATGAATTCTCTGCGTTTGTTGAGCCTTTTAGACATAGTCATAACTTATTTGGGGATGCTTAAATTAAGGCTTTTTTGGAAGAAGTGTCCCGATGAATGGAATGATGCCCGGAAAGGATCATTAATCGGCATCCACCACGAAGTCGTTCAGCCCATACCAGTTTTCATAATACGCTGAATATTTGTCGTCCACCTCACGGCGCTTGAGTTTCATCGTAGGTGTCAGCATATCGTTGTCAACAGTCCAATGATCGTTGATCAATACTATTTTCTCGATCTTCTCGTGGGAGTCGAGGGTACTGTTGATTTGCCGGATATGCTCGGCAATTTCTTCAATCATCTTGTTTTTCGCCCGGGTCCTCCCGGCTTCAGTAAGCGTGATCAGTACAATAGGCTGGGGGAGGGATGAACCCGTGATGCACGACATTTCTATATCCGCATGGCTTCCGATCCGCATCTCGATGGGAGAAGGAGCCACATATTTTCCTTTACTGGTTTTGAAGAGGTCCTTGGTCCTGCCGGTGATCCTGAGATAGCCATTCCCATCTATTTCCCCGCGATCACCGGTCCTGAGGAAGCCATCATCCGTAAATGCCTCCCTTGTCAGCTCAGGATCTTTGTAATAGCCATCCATCAAAGCCTCGTGTTTGACCTGGATCTCACCATCTGCAGAAATACGAAGTTCAACCTCAGGAAGGGCATAGCCCACGGCTCCCAGTTTCGCATCGCTCATCTTACTGGCCGTACTGTAGCCGAAGTTCTCCGTCATGGCGTAACCCTCGGCAATATGGATACCGATCTTACGATACCAGGCCAACAGGGGCGGTGGCGTGGGCGCGGCAGAGGTAAACAGCTTGGTGGTTTTCTCGAGTCCAAGTCCTGCCCGGATCTTTCGCTTTACAATGCCGGATATGATGGGGATCTTCAACAAAATATTCAGTTTCTTCTCAGGCATATGGCCGAGAATGCCATCCTGGAATTTCTTCCAAATACGATGGACGCCCAGGAAGATGGTTGGTTTAGCCTGGCGGATGTTTTCCTGGAACTTGTCTACAGACTCAGCAAACGATATCTCGCCTCCACTATACAGGCAGCCCATCTCCACAAAAAATCGCTCACCGATATGTGCCATGGGCAGGTATGAGAAGAACCGTTCATCAGGACCGAGCTTCAGGAACCTGATCGCATGGTCCGATGCAAAACTGAAATTGCCGATCTTATGCATCACGCCTTTAGGGATGCCGGTAGACCCGGAGGTATAGATGAGGGTCCCTGGCTCCCGGCTTTCCCTCAATATACTTCCCTGTAAAGGTTGATGCTGGCGCAAGAGCTTGTCCCACTGCAAATAGCCTTTAGGCCCGTAGTAGGGAAATGATATGCACTGCATACCGTCGGGTACGCCATCTTTCATGGCTTCCCAATTGTCAAGCTTGCCAACAAAAAGCAGCGGCGCATCACAGTGCTCCAGGATCTGCCTGACACTGGCGGCGGTTAGATTGGGGTAGAGCGGAACAGACACGTGCCCGGCCATCATGATCGCCAGGTCACAAAGGACCCAATGCGCACAATTCTTTGAGACAAGGCCGATATGACTGTGTAACGGGAGACGTATCGCCTGCAGTGCGGCGGCCATCTTCCTGATCTCCATTCCCGCTTCCTGCCAGGTCCAGGTATGCCAGACACCATCGATGGGCTGACGCAAAAAAACCTTATCAGGAGTGGTAGACTCCCAATGGTAAAACATATCCAGGGGTGAAGGGTGTTGGGCGTTTGAGGAGGATCTCATTATATCAATTAGCTAATTGGCTAATTTACTAATTAGCTCATTGTTTCAGCGCAAATAATATAAGTTGGAACAGCCCCTTCTGCTAACAGCAACCCATGCGCAAATCAGCTCTATTGAAAAATCAACCTGTAGGAGATATTGTCACCAAACTCAGGTGCGGCATAATTGCCATACCGATAGACCACCGCAGCACCAATGACACGTTTCCGGGTGGTGTATTTAAGGCCCAATCCCGTCTCCAGGTAAAGTTTATTCATTTGCCTGATGGCCACCTGGTGAGTGAGGTCCTGCTTGTAACTTCCAATGCCGGCACTGTTGGGCATGAACATGCTCACACCCCATTTCTTTCTTTTCTGAAAAATATAGCCGGATTCAAACTCCGTAAACAGGGCGGCATAGGAGGTATTGGTAAACTCAAACCGCTGCATGGTTGTGAAGGTTGCCGGCACAAATACATCAAATGCCCGCCTGTTGGTACCCAGGTTGCTGAACAACATGGAATAGGGAGTGGTGCCACTGATATATCCGCCCGAAAGATTGTACCTGATCTTCCCGATCCGTCCGAGTTTGATATTGTTTTCATACAAAGCCTCCATCCGCACATAATCGATCCCCTCAATGTCTTCCAGCGACCTGCCAAACCGTACTTCAAATGACAGCCTGGGATCATCTGCAGAGAAGCCGTTTAAGGACAAGCTTCCGTATTTGATCAGGGCTTGTTTGAATCGGGTGGTCAACCGCATGCCCGCTTCAACGAGGCTGTTGCTGGAGATCACGGAGGACGATCCCTTCACCGAGTATCCATATCCATGGTTGAAATCCCTGACCTGGTAATTGGCAAAGGCGATGGCCTCCACTTTTTTGAGCATCCTGAACTTGCCGTACAACTCAAGCTTCTGAATATCATCTGCCTTATCCACCATCAGATACTGGAAGTTTCGGGGCCTGATACCGGGCAATAACAGGTTTGACATGCCCCAGAGATGAATATCCTTCCGATACGATAACCCAAGGGTGAAGTCCTGATCAGGGGATGGTTTGAATTCGTAATAGGCACCATACTTCCAGGCACGGTCCCGAAAACCATAACCCGCGGAAATGCCGAACTTATGCTGCTCCGAAAACCGTTCGTTGGTGCTGAGTCCAAATCCAAGGCGGACTGTTTCGTATTCATTGATCTTGACGATCTCATTCAGGTCAATGTTCACATTACCTACTGGAATTTTACCACTGACCAGGTATCCCAGCGCGTCCATCCGGCGCTCCAGTTTCCTTATACCGTTTGAGTCTTCATTGAACACACTGTCGACATACTTATAGGTTCGAAGCTCGCTCACGTCCAGCGGCTTATCCCTTCTTTCATTCCAATACGCATCTGACCGTTTGCCGGACTGCTCATCCACTACGAGGGCGTAATTCGAAAACGCGCTTCTTTTCAAATCCGGATTGATCGAGATCCCGTTCAGGTAGGTAGCTACATAGAATTTAACAGCGGCATCATCACTATCCTGCTTCGCATCCGTGCTCTCCTCTGGCAAAAACAACAACTGCGTGAGCAATTGTTTGGGGAACCATTTGCCTTCCACCTGCTCATAATTCTGTTTGAAAGTAATAGAGCTGATGTTGGAAGAATAGAATGCAGAAGCCTCCACATTGACAATGGCATAATCCGATTCATGGATATGCACCTGGCCTTTCAGGAGCTGCAGGCCCATGCTTTTATACCTTGGCCGGAACGATATGATATACGTTTGCTTATCGTCACTCCCCTTGATGGAGTCCACCAGGGAGAATACGTAGCTGCGGAAATATTTATTGGAGACGGGATTGTGGTACTCCGAGCCAATGACGTCGAACTCGTCTTTATAAAAAGAGAAATACTGTATCTGCGTAACCAGGCCAATGATATATGGGTTGCCGAGACCCGATACTTTCTGGGCCGTCATCTTGTTATTGAAAAGACCCGGCTTCTTATACTTGTTTTCAAAAACGGATTCCACCATGAACTGGTACCTGCCTGTATCCCTGTTGGCTTCGGGGGTTACCACTTTAGTCATCGCCTTTTTGGAGACATCTTTTTTCAGGGTGTCTACGATAGCTTTGCTGTATGCATTGTAGGAAAAGCTGGAAAGTTCTTCGGGATCGTTATTCACCCTGTTAGTGATGGCCTTTCTGATGATGCTCAAAGCAAAAGGATCCTGTGTATCATTCGGCTTGATCACCACCGCGTCCATATTGGCCGAAACGGGTGCCAGCACGATCTCGTTAAACCCGTCCACCGCTTTCCACTTGCGCTTTTTATAGCCGATACTACTAACAGATAATTCCTCCCCTGATTTTTTGATCACCAGGCTAAAGTTGCCGTCCACATTAGCGGTAGCGCCCTTCCCCTGGCTGGGTGACACCACACTGGCAAATGAAACCGGCTTGCGGGTCAGGCTGTCGATCACCCTGCCCTTGACAAGGAGGTCCTGACCCTGCAGGTTGCTGGTGAGGTATAAAACAGATAATAAGAGTAATGGAAAAGATCGCAATAAAACACTTTTCATAGTCAGCATAATTGCAAAGATTACAATTATGCCGATAGAGTGATTCACTTAGGCTGGGATTATGATAAATTTACGAATTAACGGATTAGCGGATGGGCGAATTGACGGATGGGCGAATTGATGTTCTAAAAATCCGCCAATCCGTTAATCCGCTAATCCCTATAGATCCGTGATCGGCTTGTACTTCGGCACCAGCGTTTTCATAATCGCCCACGCAACAAGATAGGCCACTGCGCAAATGGTGAACATGATGGTATAGCCAGTCTCTATATGTCCTAGTGCCTTGTAGTGATCAAATAACCTGCCACCCAACTTCGACATCACCACACCACCCAATCCGCCTGCCATACCGCCAATGCCTACAATGGAGCCCACGGCTTTCTTGGGGAACATGTCAGAGACCGTAGTGAAGATATTGGCCGACCAGGCCTGGTGGGCCGCCGCGCCGATGCCGATCAGCACCACCGGCACCCAGAAACTGATATGGCCCAGGGGCTGGGCCGCAAGTATCACGAGCGGGAATAAAGCGATCAATAACATGGCCCGCATACGGCCGTCATAAATCTGGTATCCTTTTTTGATAAAATACATCGGGAACAACCCGCCGCCAACACTACCGAACATAGACAGGGTATAAAGCACCGCCAACGGAAGCATAATAGCCATATCAACAATACCATAAGTAACCTTGAGATAAGCTGGAAGCCAGAACAGAAAAAACCACCATACCCCGTCTGTCAGGAATTTCCCAATGGAAAATGCCCAGGTCTGCCGGTAGCCCAATAATTTAAACCAGCTTGCCTTTTCTTTTGGCGCAACGTCTGCCGCCACTTCTTCCTCGCCGCCATTGATATAGGCCAATTCATCAGCAGTTAGCCGCTTCTGCTTTTCCGGTGTATCATACAAGTACATCCAGAATACCAGCCATACAAATCCGATAAGGCCCATGATAATAAATGCGGCCTCCCAACCCCAATAGACCCTGATAACCGGAACACTGAGTGGCGCAAGGATGGCGCCCACATTGGTGCCGGAATTAAATATGCCGGTCGCAAATGATCTCTCTTTCTTTGGAAAATATTCGGCAGTCGCTTTGATAGCTGCCGGAAAATTCCCTGCCTCGCCAACGGCAAGCGCCGCCCTGGCAAACATAAAGCCTACCACGGACACAGAAAATCCGGCAATACCCGTCCAACCCAATAACGCAATAACCATCTCACCCATAGGGATGGCCAACGCATGGATGGCTGCAGCGATTGACCAAACAACGATGGCAATGGCATAGCCCTTCTTGGTTCCCAATGCATCGATTACCCGCCCCGCAAACAACATGGAAAACGCATAGACAAACTGGAATACCGCAGTGATATTGGCATAATCGGTATTACTCCAATTATACCGCTCAGCCAGGTAGGGCTGCAACAGGCTCAACACCTGCCGGTCAAGATAATTAATGGTGGTGGCAAAAAACAGCAAGGCACAGATGGTCCACCTGTATTTGCCTACAGCCGGCAGCCCAATAGCATTATTGATCATGGAAGCAATTATTATTTGATGGTTGCAATAGGTACGGGATCCATATCGGTAAAGACCTGGTTCTCACCGGCCATTCCCCAGATAAAGGTATAGTTAGAAGTTCCTACGCCATAGTGCATGGACCAGGGTGCAGAAACAACAGCTTCATAATTTGCGACAACCAAATGCCTGGTCTCTTTGGGCTCCCCCATAAAATGGAAAACCCGGTGATCCGCCGGTATATCAAAATAGAAATAGACTTCCATACGCCTGGTATGCGTATGCGGGGGGACCGAATTCCATACACTGCCTTCTTTCAAAGCCGTTACGCCCATCACCAGCTGACAACTCCTGATGCCATCCAAATGGATATACTTATATACGGTTCTCACATTAGATGTGCCTACTGCTCCCAGGTCCACCGGCGTGGCCTTGTCCTTGGTCATCAACTTATTCGGATACTTGTGATGAGCGGGAACCGAAAGGAAAAAAAATGCAGCCGGATTCTTTTTCTCTTTACTGCTGAACTGTACATCAATCGTGCCTTTCCCAAGGTAGAGACAATCCAGTTTGCTCATATGATATTCCTTACCATCAACGGCAACAATACCATCACCAGCCACATTGATAATCCCGATCTCCCTTCTTTCTAAAAAATAATCTGCCTTCAGTTCATCATGATTGGGCAGATCAACAGTTTTCTTCACGGGCTTTACGCCGCCTGTGATCATCCTGTCGTAATGCGAATACACCAGCCTGGCCTTATCATCATGCATCAGTCCTTGCATCAGGAAATTGTCGCGAAGTTCCTCAGTGTGCATGTCCCGTGTTTCCTTCGGACTGTTCTGAAAACGGATCTCCATAATTTACACTTTAACGGTTTTTGCTTCCGGCTCTTCAATATACTGCCGGTTGAAATAATTTCTGGCATTAATACTCTGGCCAGGGAAAGATAAGCAACTACGGCTCTATTTTTAGTGAAATCGTTTGACGTTCTACACTGATATCCTCATGCCTCCGAGTTCTGCTATTGTTTGCAGAGCGCCCTGGTCGATGATGCTGTGCATGTTTTTCTGAACAGCTGCCAGAAACCCGGGTAGCCTGGTGAGGTCTTCCTCCCAGTGTTCCTGGTTACTCATAACGGTTGCTGCAAGTTCATCGGGGTCAAATTTAGACCATGCATCGTAAAAATATCCAGCAGCATCATCCGTGATCTCGTATTCGGATCCGTTCAACATGCCATAATAGCGATTGCCTTCTTTACGCGTAGTTTTCATGAACAGCAGGTAACCTGCGAACCCAAGGGCCATATGCGCAGGCACGGTTTGTTGTAATTCATAATGTTTCATTAGGAGGGGAATGTTCCTCATCTTCATCTTCGACGTATACTGCGCGGTGATGCTGATCCAGCGATGGTCGATAAATGGATTACAGAAACGCTCATAAACCCGGTTTGCAAAATCTCTCTTAACCTGCGCATCGATCTCGTATGGAATGGATTTCGCGATCTCATCATGCATCAGGTTCTTCGCAAACACCGAAAAGATTGGATCATTTACGGCATCGCGGGTAATCGGAAAGCCCGATAGAAATGCCAGTCCGCAATTGAAGGTATGGGTACCATTCAACAGCCGAAGCTTCAGTTCCTTGAACAGTGTAATATCCGGCGCAACTATAACACCCTCATCAACAGATCCAAACGAAAGTAGACTTTTGATACTTTCATCCCCTTCTATGGCCCAAAGACGAAATGATTCACTCATGGTTAGCAGCTCATCTTTATATCCCAATTCTTGCTCCAGACTGTCGAGTTCAGCCTTTGCAGGCTTTCCCGGAATAATCCTGTCCACAAGAGAATTACAAAACTTGTTCGCGTTCTCTATCCACTTGATGAACGCCTGGTCAAGATTGTTTTGAAAGGCAAGCTCAAGTATAATGGCCTCGAGTTTACTGCCATTATCCGTAATCAACTCAGTAGGGATGATCACCAAACCACTATTCAGACTTCCGTTGAAGGCGCGATAACGTTCGTACAGAAATGCCAGTAATTTTCCGGGGAATGAAACGGGCGGATGAGCGGTGATATCATCCTGAATCAACTGAATGCCCACTTCTGTTGTGTTGGAAATCACCACCTTGATCTCCGGTTTATGTGCACATTCCAAAACCCTTATCCAATCTGTATTTGCGCTCAATACCCTGCTGATGGATGCATTGATAATATTCTCTTCCACCGTCTTCCCGTGCTCAACACCCCTGACGCAGATGGTATAAAGACCGTCCTGCCTGTAAAACGCAGAGCTATCACTTTCCGTTGATTTAACTACCACTACACGACCATTGAAAACGCCTTTTTTATTGGCCTTATCAATAAAATAATCGGGCAGACCCCTTAATAAAACACCTGTTCCAAATTGCAACACTTTCTCTGGTAATTCGAGCAGGCTTTTGTCCGGCACTTCAATACTGGGCTTTCGATTTAGCTGCCCCAGCGCTTCTTTAGATAATGTCATACTTAATTCTTATTGCATGAGCCTTGGAGCGATGATCCATTTCACCAGGTCCTCCGCAGCTTTATAGTTTTCAAAATAGGGCGGTATCTTGCGCCCATCTATATACTCGTTATAGAACCAGGGGTCCCCCACTGCAAACACCACACCCTTATCGAGCCTGGCACCAGCCATCAACACTTCTCCATTTTCGGAATAAAGGCTTTCCGCTGGCTTACTGATAGTGATGGTACTTAGTTGCTTAATGAATACGCTTTGGGCTGTTCGAAACACCAGATTCCCCTTATCCATCTTAAGTTCACCCTGCGGGTAGTTATCGTTGATCACGTCGTGCCGCATGTTCTCATTAAAATGCATGCCAAAGGCCTCGGTCAACTTGTTGAAATGCGCGAACTCTGCATTCCCGCTATCGTTCCCCATCAGAATCAAAGTACCCCCATATTTCACAAATCTTTTCAACACATCTATATGTTTCTGATCAATATAATTTGGCGATTTATTTTCTTTCGGAAAATCAGGATCCACGATCAGGTATGCGGAAACGCCTTTCAAATTCTCATCTGTCGGGCCCTCATCTAATGTTTTTGTTACGAAACCGTATTTATTGAACACCTGACCCAGCATTCCAAAACCACCGTTGTCTTTCTCCCACCACTTGTAGTGCCATTTTATCGTATTCCCAAACGCATCTGTCTTGATTTCGCTGTTAAAGAAATTATCAAGCTTGATGATCATGCCCTTGCCCAATTTCATGGTTGGAAGCATTTCCATTTCGTTAGTGGCCAGCAAAAAAGCACCCATGCCTTTGGGGTCGTTCACAATTACCGGCTCACTCATATAATACTCGAAGCTGCCGTCTCGGTAAGGATTTCCACCAAGTCCTGATACCTTGACTGTACCGTGCAAATTGGTTTGCCCATTCTCCACTTTCACAAACTGCTTCTTAATACCCTCAAAACCTCTGAGAGCAACTGATAATTTTGAGTCAGCGACGTATCCCTTTCTAACCCCCTTCGCAATGGAATACACAAATTGGCAACTGGCGGAGGCCTCGAAATAGTTCTTCTCCTTGCCCGGGCCACTATAATTCATGATATCGTACCAGAGTCCGGTTGTTTTGTCTTGCTGCTTTTCAACCGCCACTACAAGCCTGTTCAGGATATCGATCAGTTCTTTTCTCTGCGGATGATTCTCGGGAAGATTATCCAGTACATCAACCAGTGCGGAGGCATACCACCCCATGGCCCGGGCCCAGAAAAAAGCAGATGTACCAGTGGAAGGATTTGCCCATTTCATCTCCCGGCTTTCATCCCAGGCATGATAGAGCAGTCCTGTTTTTGGATCGCGCACATGCTTTTCCATCCAGGTGAACTGGTTCGCGATATCAGTAAATGCAGTATCTTCTTTAGCGATGAAAGCGTACTCTGCATAAAATGGCGCGCCCATATACAACCCGTCCAGCCAAACCTGGTTGGGGTAGATGTTCTTATGCCAGAATCCGCCCTCTTTGGTGCGGGGATGCGTCTTGAGCTGTTCTCTCAAAAGTTTTGCCGCTTTCAGGTACTTCTCCTTTCCGGTAACACGGTATAAAAGTAAGATGAGCTTCCCATTATTGATATGGTCGATATTGTACTCGTTAGGTTTATAGGCCTTGATGCTGCCATCATCGTTCACGAAATAATCCATTTGCTTTTGGATATAGTGATAATACTTTACATCGCCCGTATTCGCCCAAATGCCTTCAATGCCTTTGAGTACAACGCCAATATCGTACGACCATTTCGGCGATTTACCATCCAAGGAAAACGAATCCTTCCACACCGCCATCACTGTTTTTGCCATTTGCCGGGATAGAGGTTCTTGCGCTTTGGCCGCAGAGGCGGTCAGCACGATCATGATGAATAATTGGCAGATCAGTTTCATTGTATGTCGACCACTTTCGGCCCAGTGATGTTGCGCATGTCTAAACCATCTTCACTGCCTGCCTGGCAAGCATCAACCATTTGCCGCCGTGTTTCTGAAAAACAAGCAGTATTTTGATATGTGCTTCACCCGGCTTTCCACCGTCGTTGGTTTTTGCATGCAGTTCATGACGAACTACAGCTGTATTTCCACTAACGCTGATGGTCTGGTCATTTAATTCAATACTTATAAAATCAGATTTTCCAGAGGCGATATTCTCTACAAAATCTTTTTTGCCTTCTACCTTGCCGGAGCTATGACCATAACTCAACTTCTCAGATGCGATGGCATCAAGGTCTGCCCTATTCGCGTCTACCATGGCTTTGCGTAAAAGCTCCACTGCATGAGCAACTTCAGTTTCCTGTTTGCTTTGCGCTTGTGTTGTCATAATCAAAAGTAAAAGAGGTGCAATGAATATTATTCTCATAAATTGATAAATTTATCTTTAGATGCCTAACCACCGGTGCTAAAGGTCAGTCGGGATATACCCACTCTCCCAATTTTCACTAAAATATCGAATAAATACGGTAGAATCAGGATGGTTGTTATGGCCCCATAAAATAATCAAACCGAATCGAACAAATGACCGCCTTACACATTTCCACATCTGCACAATTGCACATTATTCCTCCTAACTTTACCAGATGAATGATTATCTGGCCGGGTTGAATGAACGGCAGCGTGAAGCGGTATTACATGTGGAAGGACCCCTGATGATCGTGGCAGGTGCGGGCAGCGGAAAAACCAAAGTGCTCACCACACGGATTGCCCATCTTATGGCTAATGGAGTTGATTCCTTCAACATCCTCGCCCTCACGTTCACCAACAAGGCCGCCAAAGAGATGAAAGAGCGGGTAGGGCATATCCTTGGCGGCAGCGAAGCCCGGAATTTGTATATCGGAACCTTTCATTCCGTTTTTGCCAGGATCCTGCGGGTAGAAGCCCCCAAGATCGGATATCCGCCCAATTTCACCATTTATGACACGGACGATGCCAAGTCCGTGGTGAAGACCGTTATCAATGAATTGGGATTGGATGATAAGCACTACAAACCCAATACCGTATATAACCGAATTTCTTCTGCCAAAAACGCCCTGGTCAATGCCATAGATTATGCCAGTGACTACGCCTTGCAACAGGAAGATATGCGGGCCAACCGCCCGGCGATCGCCCAGATCTACAAGGCCTATGTTGCCCGCTGCTTCAAGAACGGCGCGATGGATTTCGACGATCTGCTCCTGAAATTCTACGAGCTGCTGAGCAATGTTCCTGAATCGCTGCATAAATACCAGCACAAGTTCAAGTACATCATGATCGATGAGTACCAGGATACGAACCCTGCCCAGTACGAGATCATCAAGTTACTTGGCGCGGCATATGAAAATGTTTGCGTGGTGGGAGACGATGCCCAGTCGATCTATTCTTTCCGGGGTGCCACCATCCAGAACATCCTGCAGTTTCAGAAAGACTATGATAATGTAGAAGTGGTAAAACTGGAACAGAACTATCGTTCAACACAAAACATCATCAGTGTAGCCAATGAAGTGATCGGAAACAACAAGGGCCAGATCCCTAAGGAACTCTGGACGGCGAATGACCATGGCGATAAGATCAATTTGGTCCGCACCGCTACGGATAATGATGAAGGGAAATTTGTGGCCGATTCAATAAAGGAACAAAAACTCAGGAATCACTATCATAACCGGGACTTCGCTATACTCTACCGGACCAACGCCCAAAGCAGGGCTTTTGAAGAAGCGCTGCGAAGGATGAATATCATGTACACCATTTACGGCGGCATCAGCTTCTACCAGCGTAAAGAGATCAAGGATTTTATTGCGTACCTGCGCATATCTGTGAACCAGCGCGATGAAGAAGCGTTGAAACGGATCATCAATTATCCGGTCAGGGGGATTGGAAAAACCACCATTGACAAACTGGTATTGATGGCCAATGAGAACAACCTCACCATGTGGGAGGTGCTCTGCAATGCTGCTATGTATGGTTTCAAGTCAAACACCCTGGAGGCCCTGGACAATTTTGCGATCATGATCAAGAGCTTCACGTCCATGCTTGAAACCCAAAATGCCTATGATGTAGCCATCCATGTGGGCAAGCAGACCAATATTGTAAAAGAGCTGTTCAACGATAAGAGCACAGAGGGGATGCAGCGTTACGAGAACACCCAGGAATTACTGAACTCTATTAAGGAATGGGTAGAGAGTCCCGATAACGAAGAGGGAGAGGTGATCAGTAAAACGCTCGGCGCATACTTACAGCAGATCACCCTGCTGACCGACGCGGATGATAAAGACCCGAATGCAGACACCGTTAAACTCATGACCATCCATGCCGCTAAAGGGCTGGAGTTCCCATGCGTTTTCGCAGCGGGATTGGAAGAAATGCTTTTCCCGAATGCCATGAGCATCAATACCAGAGAGGAGTTGGAGGAAGAAAGAAGGTTGTTTTATGTAGTGATCACCCGCGCCAAGAAAAGACTTTGGATCACGTATGCCAATACCCGTTATAAATTCGGTTCGCTGGTACAGAACGAACCTTCACGCTTTATTGAAGAGTTGCCCGATGCATTCATTGACCGGTCCTTTGCCGGCGGTGGCATTCGCAACCAGGGTGTTGGCGGATCGGCCTACGACCGAATGCACGGCGGATGGCGAAACCCTCCTTCATCGTCTAAACCATCTAATTCAAAAGGCCGGGCCTGGGAAGCAGAGCAGCGTTACGGGGCACCCCCCAAGCCTGCCACGCCTTCATACATGCCGCCCAAGGCCCCGCCCAAGGTGGTTGAACACGTGCCGAGTGCCAATTTCACTGCAAGTGATACTTCCGCCCTCGAAGCAGGTATGAAGGTGGAGCACCAGAAGTTCGGGTTCGGCGAAGTGGTCAAAATGGAAGGCGCAGCCCATAATCCCATTGCCACCATTAAATTCGATCAAAATGGCGAGAAAAAAATCATGCTGAATTACGCCAAGTTGCGGATCATTCAGGGATGAATCGTATCGAAATAAAAAAAGCCCCTCAGTAGAGGGGCTTCATAGCTTATATCAATTCAGTGCTTATTTAATCACCTTGTCGATCACCTGGATCATTCCGTTCTTGGTCGGGATTGACTCAGAGATTTTTGCTCCGCCCAAGTCCAGTGCATTTCCTGCAGCATCTTTCAAACCGCCGGCATTGATCTGCTCAGGAGTCAGCTTGCCTGGAAGAATATGCTTTTTCAGCAGGCTGGTCAGTTGATCTTTGTTTTCCGGCTTAAGCAAATTTTGCAAAGCATCTTGTGATATGCCTTTGAGCGCCTCGTTACTTGGAGCCAGCAGGGTAAAAGGAGACTTTCCAACCAATTTATCCAGTCCGCCCGCACCTTTCAGTAGGCCCGTTAAGCCAGACAAACTAGGATTTGATCCCATAGCGCCTAATAGAGAAGAAGCAGGCGTTGAGCAGCTAAAATTGAGGATGGTCACAAACAGAACCACCAACGACAGGCGAATGAATTTCATATTTTAATAATTTTGGCAAAAATGGAGTTTTTTGGCCTTTCTGCCCATCCGATTAGGTGTCAATATATAATTCGAAACAAAGCCATGTAACTTTCCAGCCTTTTGTGCTACCTATCTTACTATAAATGCACCAAAACGCTTCACAGACTGAGTTTCTAAAGCTGGTAGAGCAGCATAGGGGGATCATAATCAAGATCTGCGCTATTTACGCCCGCCAAGCCGAAGAACGTGAAGACCTTTTTCAGGAGGTTATTGTGCAATTGTGGAAAGCCTGGCCCTCGTTCAAGGGTCTTTCAAAATTCAGCACCTGGTTGTACCGCATAGCATTAAATACATCCATTTCCGGGCTTCGAAAGAAGAAAACAGATCTGGTGTATATGGACCAGCTGCATATGCCCGAGTCGGGATATGAAGAGGATAACACTAGAAAGGAACAGTTAGGTGCTTTATACCGGGCGATCCGCCAGCTTCCTGAAATAGACCGGGCTGTGGTGATGCTTTTTCTGGAGGATCACTCTTACGAAGAAATGGAAGAAATCCTTGGTATCTCCCAGGGCGCACTAAGGGTGAAAATGGCCAGGGCAAAAGAAAAATTAAAAAGAACCATTCAAACAATAGAATATGGAGCTTGAGCAATTGAAAGATATGTGGAAGGAGCAGGACCAGGTGAGCTCACCGATCGACTTTCAACCAATTCTGGGGAAGAAGTCTAAATCCCCTATTGCCATCATGAAAAGGCATTTGAATTTTGAACTTTTTTTTGTACTCGTTTCGTACGGATTGGTGATCGCTTTCTATTTGATAGCATTTAGTGGAAGATTTGCGGTAGTTGCAGGCATGTACATCGTTATCGGTTTGTTATTTTGTTTGTACTACTATAAAAAGTACAGGTTGCTGAACGATATGGAATGCATGGCCTGCCAGGTGAAAAGCAATTTGGGTCAGCAGGTAAAGACGTTGGAAAGATATGTCCGGTTCTACTGGCTGGCTGGCACTGCCATACTGCCCATAATTATGATCTTCTTCTATTGGTTTGAATACACCTTCCTTTCTCCCGGCGGGGCTCGCATCTTCATGCTGCCCTCGGAAACCGTTAGCATGCCTGCGTCGCTCGGTAATTTAGCGATATGGATAACTATAGCAACCATTGCCGGTTATTACGTCAACCGCTGGTACGTTAAAAAACTGTATGGCAAACATATAGACAAACTCAAGCAAATGTTACTGCAGATGGAAGACGAGACCATTGCCTCCTGAAAGAATATATTAACTTCATACAAATACTATTTTATGTTCACGAGGTGGATCATAGTCCTATTGGTGTTGACAGCATCGTGCAGTTCAACAAAAAACCCAACTACTGCCGCGAAAAAAGATACCGGACCTGCGATTGAAAATGCACTACTCTGGTCCGTCACCGGGAAAGGCCTTCCTTCACCATCATATGTTTATGGTACCATACATATGATATGCAAAGAAGATTTCCTTTTTTCAAACACGCTGAAAGAAAAACTTTCGGAGTCGAAAAGTATTTACTTGGAGATAGACATGGACGATCCAACCATGATGATCAAAATGGCGACGCTGGCCATGATGAAAGACAAATCGCTTAAGGACCTGATGAGTAGTGCCGACTACGAATTGGTTTCCAAATATGTAAAAGACTCTCTCGGTATGCCCATGATGATGATCAATAAAATGAAGCCCATTGCCCTGATGAGCCTGCTTTATTCGCGTATGCTGCCCTGTTCATCCAATGAATCATACGAACAAAAATTTTTAGAAATTGCAAAGGCTTCAAAAAAAGAAGTGGAAGGGTTGGAAACCATAGAGGCCCAAATGGCGGTGTTCGACAAGATCCCGGATTCACTGGAAGCAAAAATGATCTTGGATATGATCCGCACAATGCCGGAACAACGCAAACAGCTGATGCAGATGGTGGAATCATATAAGAAGGAAGACCTATCCAGGCTGTCGGATCAAATGAGTGAATCACCGGAATGGAAAGGCTTTGAAGATGTATTGCTGGTGAACAGGAATCGCAGTTGGATATCCATCATGGAATCCGCAATGAAACAGGGCAGCCAGATGTTCGCTGTCGGCGCCGGTCATCTTCCCGGGAAAGAAGGGGTGATCAATTTACTCCGCGAAGCAGGATACACAGTAACCCCGATCAAGCAGACGTTCGGAGAATTGGCGAATTGGCGGATTGGCGGATTGGCGAATTAAAATTTACGTTCTGATGACCAGTAACGAAATTGTCGGATTGGCGAATTACTAAACAATCCGCTAATTCGCCAATCCGCCAATCCGTTAATTATTTAGCAACTCCAATAGAAGCCAGATCCCGGTCGAACATGTAATGTCCGGCTCTATCGTCACCGATCAAACGGAGTTTATCAATGATCTTGCGGGCTAGCGCTTCTTCTTCGATCTGCTCGCTCACATACCACTGCAGGAAGTTATGCGTAGTGTAATCTTTCTCTTGCAAACAGCTATCCACCAGCTTATTGATCTCGCTGCTGACATGGATCTCATGGTCAAGTATCATCTGAAATAGCGGACGAATACCCTCATATTTTACCGGAGGCTGGGACAGCAGGGGAATGATCGCGTGCCCACCGCGCTCATTGATGAATTTCACCAGTTTGAGCATGTGCGTTCTTTCCTCGTCGGAATGCGTATACAGGAAATTACCAATCCCCTCATAACCTTCTACCTCGGCCCAGGAGGCCATGGCCAGATAGATCTGAGAAGATTCGGCTTCTAATACAACTTGTTGATTCAGTGCTGATTCTATACTTGGTGATAACATAAAGCTGGTTTATTTATGGAAGATAGTCAAGTTTAC
>Ga0164293_10001210_pt1 | contig 21599 bp, 16 predicted proteins | sample GEODES118metaG_FD_111487 | JGI IMG/M metagenome (GOLD analysis project Ga0164293, IMG submission 111487) | Eutrophic lake water microbial communities from Lake Mendota, Wisconsin, USA - GEODES118 metaG | ecosystem: Environmental > Aquatic > Freshwater > Lake | place: USA: Lake Mendota...
TAACTGCTCGCCGCGCTTTACAACAGGGCGTTCTTTAGCGAAATAGAGTGGATTTACCGGGATATTGTGGAGCTGGATATAGCTCCAGATATCAAGTTCGGTCCAATCTGAAATTGGAAATACCCGCATGCTTTGATCTGGCCTGATTCTTGGGTTATAGGTTCTCCAGAGCTCTGGTCGCTGCGCTCTTGGATCCCAGCGATGACCAGCTTCTCTAACGCTAAAAAGCCTCTCCTTAGCCCTGCTTTTCTCTTCATCACGGCGCGAACCACCAATAGCAGCATCAAATCCATATGAATCTAAGGCTTGGCGTAGCGCAACAGTCTTCATCACTCTGGTGTATTCAGAAGCGGTAGTTGAGAAAGGAGTAACTCCATCTCTTACGCCATCTTGGTTGGTGTGAGTCATTAACTTGATCTGATACTTATCAGCCATCTGATCTCTAAATTTAATCATCTCGCGGAATTTCCAAGTGGTGTCGATATGTAGCATCGGAAAGGGAACCTGAGCAGGAAAGAATGCTTTTCTAATTAAATGAAGAACTACCGATGAATCTTTGCCGATTGAATATAAAAAGACAGGGTTTCTAAAACTAGCTGCAGTCTCTCTTATTATTTCAATAGACTCATTTTCTAAAGATTCGAGAATCTCAGGAGAGCTGCGCATTAGGAAATCCTATTGGCCAGAGCTCTATAAATCCTTTATTGGGAAAGTGAGAGTAAATTTGGCGCCTTTACCTAACTCTGATTTGACTTTGACTTGGCCGCCATGGGCTTTCATCACCGCATCAACGATTGATAAGCCGAGTCCGGTTCCCTCAACCCCGCTTCGCTTGCGAGAGAGATCTGCTCTATAAAAACGTTCAAATATTCTTTCCTGAGATTCAACTGAAATTCCAGGTCCGTTATCTGAAACAGAGATATAGGTCGCTAAATCATCCTGGCTAGCGCTCACAATTATCTTGCTTCCATCGGGAGTATGAATCTGGGCATTTGCAAGCAGATTAGCTATTACTTGATGGATTCGAAGTGAATCTCCCAGCAGAAATAACTCTTCACCTTCAAGTTCGATAGAGATTTCATGGGTAGATCTCGCTGCCTTTGCTGACTCCACAGCCTCTTTAATCAGCTTGCCTACATCAACTGGCTCCATCAACATCTCAGGTGATTGATCTAGGCGGGCAAGAAGTAATAGATCTTCAACTAAAGATGACATCCGCACCGATTCATCTTCAATTCTTCGGATTAGTTCGCTGGTATTTTCTTCACCCTTGATTGCACCCTGGCGGTGAAGTTCAGAGAAACCTCTTATTGCAGTTAGCGGGGTTCGCAGTTCATGTGAGGCGTCAGCAACAAAGCGACGTAATTTGTCTTCACTTTTAACCTTAACGGCAAATGCCTCTTCAATTCGAGCAAGCATCTGATTTAGAGCTGAGGTCAATCGACCAACTTCAGTATCACTTCGTGCCTCTTCAAGGCGAGCAGAGAAATCACCTTTAGCAAAAGCCTTTGCAGTTTCTTCAACTGATTTCAATGGGCGAAGAGAGATATCAATAATTCTTCTAGCAATCAACCCTAAGAAGATTAATACGATAAGTCCCACAGCGAGAAAGAGAAAACGTAATTGATTCATCGCTCTCTCCACACCATCTAATGAGATTGCGCAGATAACACTTCCAAGACTTGAGGGAAGAAGCCGCGCTAGAACCCGATAATCACTACCCCTGCCTCCAGCATCTAAAGTAAAAGGCTTATCGTTATATTGGCCTACCTCAGCGGGAGTTATCCCAGCTACTAAAGTCTGAATTCTCTGCGGGCTTTGGATATCACCTACTGTTCCTAAAATGTTTCCAGAGGCATCAAGGAGGGTGACGCTTACCTCTGATGGCACATCACTTAAGGGTTCAAAGGGTTGGAAGAGAGGCTCTTTTGTATTTGTCTCCTCTGGCTCCGCTGCTATTCCTGCACGATCAAGCCTTAAAAGTGAACCCCCAGCAACGCTTTCTAGCTGAACATCTACCTGGGCAATAAGAAAAGTTCTAAAGGCTGCTTGAGCTGCAAAATCTGATGCAGTAATAGCAAATGCTCCAAGAACTACAACGCCGATGACTAACCTATTTCGCAAACTCCATTGACCTGGCCTTGGTTTGTATTTGCGAAAGGGTTGATTCATTAATTAATTCTTTGCTGGCAACCTCAAGCGATAACCAACGCCGCGAACAGTATGGATAAGTGGTGGCTCGATCTGATCAATCTTCTTACGAAGATATGAAATATAGGTCTCCACAATTCCAGCATCGCCACGGAAGTCATACTGCCAGACATGATCAAGAATCTGTGACTTTGAAACCACTCGATCAGCATTGATCATCAAGTATCTAAGAAGAATGAATTCTGTTGGAGAGAGATCAATTAAGACCCCGGCCCTACGCACTTCATGCGTTGCCTCATTAAGCTCTAAATCAGCAAAAGAGATTAACTCTTCATTAATTGAAGTTTCAATAACTCCAGTTCTGCGCAGAAGTGCTCTAAGGCGAGCAACAAGTTCCTCTAAGCTAAATGGCTTTGTGACATAGTCATCTCCGCCAAGAGTTAACCCTTTGATTTTATCTTCAGTTGTGTCTTTTGCTGTAAGGAATAGAACGCCCACATCTTGTCCATCTGCGCGTAGTTTCTTGCAGACTTCAAAACCATCAAGATCTGGAAGCATCACATCAAGGATTAGCGCATGTGGTTTAAATTCCTCAGCAACGCGCAAGGCCTCAGCCCCGCTTGCTGCAGTGCGAACTTCAAAACCCACAAAGCGAAGACTTGTTGTTATAAGTTCGCTAATACTCTTCTCATCATCAACGACTAGGACCTTTTGGACCTTAACTTCATTTGTTGTGGTCATCGATGGCTCTTTCTTAACTAGAACTGTTGAATTCATTAGTAATCACCTCGAGGGCCATCTTGTAGGGCTCACTTTAGAACTTCCTGAGAAGTAACTGAGCTATAGAGGCGAGTTTCGCCTCATCTCTCAAGGCGGGAATAGAAAGGGGGCTATCTCGGTTCTGGCTACTGCAGTGTTGAGCCACTTCGACTCAATCTTTTGACCGTAGAGGGCTCAATGCTGGAGGGTATCCCCCTTGGAGTCCAATAGATAGATTGAAGGAGCGTAAAGAGATGGCAAGAGCAGTCGGAATCGATCTGGGTACGACCAATAGCTGCGTATCCGTACTTGAAGGTGGCGAGCCCACCGTTATTGCAAACGCAGAGGGTGCGCGCACTACCCCCTCCATTGTTGCCTTTGCAAAAAATGGCGAAGTATTAGTTGGAGAGGTCGCTAAGCGTCAGGCAGTTACCAACGTTGATCGCACCATCCGCTCAGTTAAGCGCCATATGGGAACTAGCTGGAATATAGATATCGATGGCAAGAAATACACAGCCCAAGAAATTTCAGCTCGAATCCTGCAGAAATTAAAACGAGATGCAGAGGCATATTTAGGCGACACCGTTACTGATGCTGTTATTACAGTGCCAGCGTATTTCAACGATGCACAGCGCCAAGCAACTAAAGAAGCCGGCGAGATTGCAGGGCTAAACGTTCTACGTATCATCAACGAGCCAACATCTGCAGCTCTTGCATATGGCCTAGATAAAGGCGATAAAGAACAGACTATTTTAGTATTTGACCTAGGCGGCGGAACATTTGATGTTTCACTCCTTGAAATTGGCGATGGCGTAGTTGAAGTCAAAGCTACCAACGGTGATAACAACCTTGGCGGCGATGATTGGGATCAAGCACTCGTTGACTTCTTAGTTAAAACTTTTGCCGCTAAAAATGGCGTTGATTTAGCAAAAGATAAGATGGCGATGCAGCGTGTAAGAGAAGCGGCTGAAAAAGCTAAGATTGAACTCTCTTCATCTCAGCAGACTTCCATCAATCTTCCCTACATCACAGTAGATGCTGAGAAGAATCCGCTATTTCTTGATGAAACAATTACTAGGGCGCAGTTCCAAGCGATGACTGCAGATCTTCTTGATCGCTGCCGTCGCCCATTCCAATCAGTATTAAAGGATGCCGGCATTCCAATTGCCAATATTCTTCATGTAGTACTAGTTGGAGGCTCAACTCGTATGCCTGCGGTAGTAGATCTAGTCAAAGAGCTAACTGGTGGAAAAGAGCCAAATAAAGGCGTAAATCCCGATGAAGTAGTAGCAGTTGGCGCCAGCCTACAAGCCGGTGTTATCAAGGGCGAGGTCAAAGATGTTCTCTTGCTTGATGTAACTCCACTATCACTTGGTATTGAAACTAAGGGTGGAATTATGACCAAGTTAATTGAACGTAACACCACAATTCCAACTAAGCGCTCAGAGATCTTTACTACCGCTGATGACAATCAGCCAGCAGTTCAGATTCAAGTCTTCCAAGGTGAGCGCGAGATGGCTGCTTATAACAAGCGCTTGGGAATGTTTGAGTTAACTGGTATTGCTCCAGCTCCACGCGGGATCCCACAAGTTGAAGTCACATTCGATATCGATGCCAACGGAATCGTCCATGTCTCCGCTAAAGATCTTGGAACTGGAAAAGCACAGAGCATGACTATCTCTGGAGGTTCAGCTCTTGCAAAAGATGAGATTGAACGAATGATGCGAGATGCAGAATCACATGCTGATGAAGATAAGCAGCGCCGTGATGAGGCAGAGACTCGCAACACAGGAGACTCTCTTGTCTATCAGACTGAGAAGTTCTTAAAGGATAATGCTGAGAAACTCAATGAAGGAGAAGCAGCTACCATAAAAGTTGAAGTTGAAAGCACTATGGCAGAGCTAAAGAAACTTCTTGAGGGTGCAGATTATGCAAGCATCAAGAGCGCAACAACCAAGCTATCTGAAGTAAGTCAGCAATTAGGGGCTGCTTTATATGCTGCTAATGCAACAAACGCTGAAGCGCCAAAAGGTGATGATGGCGTCGAAGATGCTGAGATCATTGATGAAAGTAAGTAATGAGCGAGGAAACAAATAGTGAAGAAGTAGTGTCAGATGAGGCAGTAGTTGAGGTCGTTGACCCAGTTACTGCCTTAACTGAAGACCTTCAAAGGCTCCAGGCCGAGTTTGCCAACTATCGCAAGAGAATCGAGCGCGATAGATCGCTGGCAAGTGATTTGGCAATTTCAAGTGTTTTATTTGAATTTTTAGCCATTCTTGATGATCTTGATCGAGCTGAATCCCATGGCGAGTTAAGCGGCGGATTTAAAGCAGTTGCTGAGCAGATAAATGCAACCATGACCAAGCTTGGCTTAGAAAAATACGGCAGCGCTCCAGAGGCATTTGATCCCAATATCCATGAAGCCCTACTTCATGAAACATCGAGCGAGGTAAGAGAGACAACTGTTTCAAAAATTTTGCAACCAGGATATAAATATAAAGAGCGAATTTTAAGGCCTGCTCGAGTAGTAGTAACTGATCCAGAGTAATTATGGCTGCCAAAGATCTCTACGAAAAGGATTATTACGCCATATTAGGCGTTGATAAGAAGGCTGATGCTGCCACAATTAAAAAAACATATCGAAGCCTAGCCCGCGAACTCCATCCTGATAAGACTAAGGGTGATAAGAAGCTAGAGGATCGATTCAAAGAGGTCAGCGAAGCTTATGAAATCTTAAGTGATGTCAAAAAACGTAGCGAATATGATCAAGCTCGCCAAGCTTTCCAGTCAGGAGCCTATAAACAGGGCCAACAATTCTCTGGCGATTTTAGTGATTTATTTAATGGCGGTGGAGATATTTTCTCTCAGTTATTTACAGGAAGGCGCGGCCCGCGGAAGGGACAAGATGTTGAAACAGAGATTTCAATTTCATTTCGCGATGCTTTATTTGGCAAAGAGGTAGATCTACGCCTCTCAGGGCAGGCCAGCGCGCCAAGTGCTATTACAGTTCGAATTCCTGCAGGAGTCAATGATGGTTCAAAAGTTCGAGTCAAAGGTCGCGGTGGCCCTGGTGAGGCAGGCCCTGGAGATTTATTTGTCCTAGTTAATGTAATCCCGCATCCAATCTTTACTCGCAAAGGCGAGAACCTTCACATCAGCCTTCCTGTCTCCTTCTCAGAAGCAGCGCTAGGCGCTGATATTTCAGTGCCCACGATTGAAGGCGATGAAGTAAAGCTTCGCCTCGGATCCGGAACTCAAAATGGAAAAACTCTTCGTGTTAAGGGTCGTGGGGTTAAAAAAGGTGTGAACGCTGGAGATCTAATAGTGATGATTGAAGTTCAAGTCCCGCAGCGAATTGATGGCAAAGCCAAGAAAGCCCTAGAAGATTTTGCAGCAGCGACAAAAGATGAAGATTTACGTTCTGAATTTATGCAACGAGCTAGAGCATGAATAGAGAGCAAGGCGATGAAGAGCTAGCGCTATATGTAATTTCAATTGCCGCACAATTATCCGGGCTTCACCCACAGACTCTTAGGCAGTATGACCGCATGGGGCTAGTCTCACCATCTAGAGCTCAAGGTAGAGGGCGGCGCTACTCACTTAGAGATATTGCCCTGCTTAGAAATGTCTCTCGGATGGTTGGTGAAGGAATAAACCTGGCTGGGATAAAGAGAATTATTGAATTGGAATCTGCAATGTCAAATATGGCAATAGAGGTTGCCAAGCTTAGAATTGAAGTTGATGCCCTTCTAGAATCAAACCCAGAGAAGGCCCTAGTAGCTAGACGGCGAAGTGACGTGATTGTTTACAATTCCCAGAAGAGCCTTTAGGTTTATCTGGTGAGCACAAAATCTGAATTAATAAGAGAGATTAAAGAGAAAGCTGTAGTTCATGGCAAGGTCACTCTCTCAAGTGGCAAAGAGGCTGATTACTACATTGATCTTAGGCGAGTAACTTTAGATGCAGTTGCAGCTCCTCTAGTTGGCCAGGCGATGTTAGATGCAACTAAGGGCTTAGATTATGAAGCAGTTGGCGGATTAACTCTGGGAGCAGATCCAGTTGCAACGGCGATGATGCATATGGCTAAGGCAAATGGACGAGCTCTCAATTCATTTGTAGTAAGAAAAGAGGGGAAAGCCCACGGCCTACAACGCAGAATCGAAGGCCCAGATGTAGCAGGCAAGAGAGTCTTAGCTGTTGAAGATACCTCAACTACTGGAGGCTCAGTCTTAACTGCAGTTGAGGCGCTAGAGCAGGCAGGGGCGATTGTTGTTGGCGTAGCCGTTGTCGTTGATCGTGGGGCTGGGGCAAAGGTTGAGGCAGCCGGGCTTAAATACATCTCAGTTATCTCATTAGAAGAGCTAGGTCTTGGATAAGTGATTAACTCTTCACTTAACTTCTTGCGGGGGGTTCTAATTGGAATCGCTGAGGTAATTCCTGGGGTCTCTGGCGGCACGCTTGCTTTAATAACCGGGATCTATAGCAGATTATTAAATAACATTGATTTACTCTTTAAATCACTTCGTAATATCACTAATCCAAAAATAATGGCTAGAAATCTTATAGCTCTTGAGTGGAAGTTTCTTATTCCGGTATTTATTGGGATGGCGATAGCGTTAATTACTACAGCTAGCTTTATGGAGGGTTTACTTGAAAGCAACCCAATAGAGCTAAGAGCAGTATTTGCTGGATTGGTTGCTGCTGGAATCTATATCCCCTACAAGATGAGTGTAAAAGTCAATGGAGATAACTGGGGGCTGAGAGATTATCTATTAGCTCTTATTGGCGCACTTGCTGCTTTTTTCTTAACCGGTCTTCCGCAAGGTGAAGTTAGTAACCCTGGGCCAATTTTAATTTTCTTCTCCGCAGCTATTGCTATCTGCGCCCTAGTATTACCAGGGATCTCGGGATCATTTCTTCTTTTAACAATCGGAATGTATTCAGCAACTATTGGCGCACTTAACGATAGAGATCTGCAATATCTTTTAATATTTGCCCTAGGAGCATTACTTGGGCTGGCAAGTTTTGTCTCTCTTCTTAAATTCCTTCTTAGTCAGAGAGCTCGCCCCACCTTAGTTCTTCTTGCAGGGTTAATGCTCGGCTCTCTCCGCGCGCTCTGGCCTTGGCAGGGCGAAGATCGCGAACTTGTTTCCCCTTACTCATCAGAGTTAACAGCGCTCCTACTTTTTCTTGCAGGGGCCCTAATCGTTGCTTTTTTGGTCAAGGTTGAGGAGAGGCTCGGGGAAGGTCTTTAGAGCTTTCACCTTATTTATTAGTCCCCAACCACGCTCAAATTAGGTTTAGCAGGGGGTTTTGCGCCTAAACTGCGCTCCATTGTGCTCAGCGCCGACACAGGTGGCGCTGACCCGAGCAACCCAACGGAGTAAATATGAGAGCCCTTTCAGCGGCCAACTCACTCGTGCAAGTCACGGGTAGCAATCTCAATCTTGTCTATCTAGTTCTAGCGGTTTCTCTAGTAGCTCTAGCTATCGCCTGGGCGCTTCGCTCACAGGTGTTAGCAGCATCTGCTGGAACGCCAAAGATGCAAGAGATCGCAGCAGCGGTGCAAGAAGGAGCTGCGGCATATCTAGCCCGTCAATTTAAAACTCTCTCCTACTTTGTAGTTATCGTCTTTTTACTTCTCTTTGCATTGCCAGGAGATATGGATGTAAAGATCGGTAGATCAATATTCTTCCTAATAGGCGCAGCATTCTCTGCCACTGTGGGATATCAGGGAATGTGGCTTGCTGTTAGAGCAAATGTCAGAGTTGCAGAGGCAGCTCGTCAAGGCTCTGCTGTCAATGCAGTGCAGATTGCATTTAGAACTGGCGGAGTTGTTGGAATGCTAACTGTTGGACTTGGACTATTTGGTGCATCACTTGTTGTTGTTCTCTATCAGGCAGATGCGCCATCAGTTCTAGAAGGATTTGGATTTGGCGCTGCGATGCTTGCGATGTTTATGCGCGTTGGTGGGGGAATCTTCACTAAGGCTGCTGATGTTGGAGCAGACCTAGTTGGTAAAGTTGAAAAGAATATTCCAGAAGATGATCCTAGAAATGCTGCAACTATTGCAGATAACGTTGGAGATAACGTTGGAGATTGCGCTGGTATGGCTGCAGATCTCTTTGAATCATATGCAGTGACGCTAGTTGCAGCTTTGATTCTTGGTAAAGCTGGCTTTGGAGATATGGGGCTTGTCTATCCTTTAATCGTTCCAGCAATTGGAATCTTGACTGCAATCCTTGGAATCTTCCTAACTCGCTTGCGTAGTTCAGATAAGAGTGCGATGAGCGCAATTAATCGCTCCTTCTATCTATCAGCAATAATTTCAGCAGCCCTTGTCGGCCTTGCTACATATACCTATCTACCAAGCTCTTTTGCAGCTCTCTCTGGTCTTGATGCAACATTCCAATCTGAGGTATCTATTAATCCTAGAACCTTTGCATTTGGCGCTGTGGTTATTGGAATTGTTTTAGCTGCTGCAATCCAGATGCTAACTGGCTTCTTTACTGAAGTTGGTAAGCGCCCGGTTAATGATGTAGCAGCATCCTCACAAACTGGAGCTGCAACAGTAATTCTCGCTGGCGTTTCTGTTGGTTTTGAATCAGCAGTTTATTCAGCGCTATTGATTGCCGCCGGTGTCTTTGGCGCATATCTACTAGGCAGCGGAGTAATTGTTCTCTCGCTATTTGCTGTCGCACTTGCTGGTTGCGGACTTCTAACTACCGTTGGCGTAATTGTTGCGATGGATACCTTTGGACCAATTTCAGATAATGCTCAAGGTATTGCTGAGATGTCTGGAGATGTAAAGGGTGAAGGCGCAAAGATTCTTACCTCACTTGATGCTGTTGGTAATACCACCAAGGCAATTACTAAGGGAATTGCAATCGCAACTGCTGTTCTTGCAGCAACTGCTCTCTTTGGAGCATTTACTGATGCGATTAAAAATTCAGTTCTCGATGCTGGCAAAGTTGTAGCAGATCAAGCAGCTCAGTTCCAAGGTGTACTTGATGTTGCTGATCCTAGAAACTTAGTGGGATTAATTATTGGTGCATCTGTGGTATTTCTCTTCTCAGGCCTTGCCGTTAATGCAGTATCAAGAGCAGCAGGTGCTGTTGTGATGGAAGTTAGAAATCAATTTAAACTTCATCCAGGAATTATGAAGGGGACAGAGAAACCAGATTATGCTCGAGTAGTTGATATCTGTACTCGCGATTCACTCCGCGAGCTTGCAACCCCTGGTCTTCTTGCAGTCTTTGCTCCAATTGCCGTTGGTTTTGGCCTTGGTGTTGGGGCTCTTGGAGCTTATTTAGCAGGCTCTATTGGAACTGGAACTCTTATGGCTGTCTTCCTAGCTAACTCTGGTGGAGCATGGGATAACGCTAAGAAGTTCGTTGAAGATGGTAACTATGGCGGCAAGGGCTCTGATGCTCACGCTGCAACAATTATTGGTGACACTGTTGGCGATCCTTTTAAGGACACTGCAGGTCCTGCCATTAATCCACTTATCAAAGTGATGAACTTAGTTGGGCTTTTAATAACTCCGGCCATTGTCGCATTTGCTCTTGATGGCAATGAGAGAACTAGCCAGATAATTGCAGCCATTGCTACAGCAATCATCATTGCAGCGCTAATTCGTAGCCGTCGCTCCTCTACCTTGATTGGCTAACGCTTGGCAAAAAACTTAAAGAAGCTGGTGATTGTTGAATCACCAGCGAAGGCAAGAAAGATTGGTGGATATCTCGGCGATGGCTACATCGTCGAGGCCTCCATTGGCCACATCAGAGATCTACCGCAGCGCGCTGCTGATATTCCAAAGGAAGTAAAGAAGTTTGCCTGGTCGCGCGAGGGTGTTGATATTGAAAATGGCTTTGCTCCTCTTTATGTAATCAATCCAGATAAGAGAGCAAAGGTTGCCGAGCTAAAAGAGCTACTCAAAGAATCAGATGAGTTAATCCTTGCAACTGATGAAGACCGTGAGGGCGAAGCAATTGCTTGGCACTTAATGGAGATATTAAAACCAAAGGTTCCAGTAAAGCGAATGGTCTTTAATGAAATTACCAAGGAAGCAATTTTAAAGGCAGTAAATGAAACTCGTGATATCGATGAGCGTTTAGTTGATGCACAAGAGACCAGGCGAGTATTAGATAGGCTTTTTGGATATCGCCTCTCCCCTGTTCTTTGGAAGAAAGTGATGCCAAGAATCTCAGCAGGGCGTGTGCAATCAGTTGCCACAAGGCTAATTGTTGAAAAAGAGCGCGAGAGAATGGCTTTTATCACCTCATCTTGGTGGGATTTAACTGCGCAAACTGATCAGAGCTTCACAGCGCGGCTAATTTCTGTTGATGATAAGCGCCTTGCAACAACTAATGATTTTGATTCTAATGGTGCCTTAAAAGAAAAGAACGCATCAAATATCCTTCTTCTTGATCAAGGCGCTGCTGAAAAACTAACAACCTCACTTGAAGGCAAGAAGTTAAGAGTTAAATCAATTGAAGATTCACCAAGGACAGAGAGACCAAAGCCTCCCTTTACTACCTCCACAATGCAGCAAGATGCTGGATCTCGCCTTGGGTGGGGAGCGCAATTAACAATGCGAATTGCGCAGAGCCTCTATGAAGGCGGCTTTATCACCTATATGCGAACTGACTCTGTCAATCTTTCACAGACTGCAATTAGCGCTGCGCGAAGCGCTGCGCAATCTCTCTATGGCAAAGACCATATTCCAGAATCGCCACGTTTTTATGAAGGCAAAACTAAGAATGCTCAAGAGGCTCATGAAGCAATTCGTCCTGCGGGAGATTCTTTTAAGACGCCAGGTGAGCTTGCACCTGAGCTAACTCGTGATCAATTAGCTCTATATGATCTAATTTGGAAGCGCACCGTCGCATCACAGATGGCTGATGCTAAAAAAATGCAAGCAAGGGTTGATTTTGATGTAACAACCTCCGATGGCAAAGATTGCATCTTTAGAGCTAATGGCAGCGTCATAACATTCCCAGGGTTTCTCGCAGCTTATGAAGATGTAAGCGATGAAAAGAGCGATGAAGAGAGCGATAGACGCCTTCCACCAATGAAAATTGGACAAGATGTTATTGCTACAAAGTTCTTATGTGAGGGCCATGAAACTAAGCCGCCAGCTCGTTATACCGAACCTACTCTGGTTAAAAAACTAGAAGAGCTCGGTATTGGGCGGCCATCAACATTTGCCTCCATTATTCAAACCATCCAAGATCGCGGTTATGTGGTTAAAAGAGGAAGGGCTCTAGTACCCACATTTCTCGCGTTTTCAGTAACTGGCCTGCTTGAGCAGCACTTTGCCAAGTTAGTGGATTACGAATTTACCGCTTCGATGGAAGAAGACTTAGACCGAATTGCAAATGGTGAGGAAGACAGACTTAATTGGTTAACTAAATTCTTCTTTGGCCATGATGGCCAGCCTGGTCTACAAGATTTAGCAGCAGATCTTGGAGCAATTGATGCCCAACAAATTAACACCATGAAGATGGGTGAGAATATTGAGATACGTGTTGGAAGGTATGGCGCATATCTTCAAGAGGGAGCAGGAGATGAGCGAAAGTTTGCCAATATCCCTGAAGGACTTGCCCCTGATGAATTAACTTTAGAAAAAGCTATTGAGCTGTTAGCAGCTCCATCTGGCGAGAGGGAACTTGGCCTTGATCCAAATACTGGTCTTCAAGTAATTGCAAAATCTGGAAGATTCGGACCTTATATAACCGAGGTATTTCCTGAAGTAGTTAGCGAAGATGGAAAGAAACCGAGAAAGAAGAAGGATGCGCCAACGCCAAAGACAGCATCACTTCTTTCAACTATGACGCTAGATACGATAACTATTGATGATGCGCTAAAACTTCTTTCACTGCCACGCTCTCTTGGAGTTGATAGCGAAACTGGCGAGGAGATAACGGTTCAAAATGGACGGTATGGCCCATATTTAAAACGGGGAACAGATTCAAGAACCCTAACTTCTGAAGATGAGTTGTTTTCAATTGGTTTAGAGCAAGCTAAAGATATTTATAAACAACCTAAAGTCAGACGTCGCGGGGTTGCTAAACCGCCACTAAAAGAGCTTGGGGTAGATCCTGAAACTAAGAAAGCGATTATTATCAAAGATGGTCGCTTCGGAATGTATGTAACTGATGGCGAGAGTAATGCCACGCTGCGACGCGGCGATACTGTTGAAGCTATGACAATTGAGCGAGCGCTAGAACTCTTAGCTGGTCGTAGAGCTTGGGAAATTGAAAATGGTGGAGTAAAGAAGATGACAAAACGTGCAAAAAAGAGCGCCCCTACTCTTACCGAAAAGACTCTTAAAGGCGCCGGGGCTAAGCGTAAGGCGAAGAAATCAGCAAGCGGTAAGTCGAAAAAAGATAAGTAATAGGCTTTATCTATGGGCAACTCGATTCCAGACCCACTTTCATCATCGGTTGGCATACGCAATAGCGTTATGGCTATTCCCGCCTTTAGAAAGCTCTGGAATGCGATGGCTTTCTCCTCTTTTGGAGATTGGCTTGGGTTGCTTGCTATTACTGTCCTGGCTCAACAATTAGCTGGAGGAGATTATGCAAAGGCAAACTTTGCTATAGCTGGAGTCTTTATAGCTCGCCTTCTTCCTTCAGTAATCCTAGGACCACTTGCTGGAGTTATTGCTGACAAGTTTGATCGTAAGAAAGTAATGGTAATTGGAGATATCCTTCGAGCACTTCTCTTTATATCAATACCGATTGTTGGTAATTACTTCTGGCTCTATACCGCAACAGTGTTGATTGAATGCGTTACTCTCTTCTGGAGCCCTGCTAAAGATGCCACGATGCCAAATTTGATTCCTAAAAATAAATTAGAGAGCGCCAATCAGATGACGCTTCTAGCATCTTATGGAAGCGCCCCTTTTGCAGCTATTACCTTTACTCTGCTAACTCTCTTTATAACAGGAATTAGCGCAGCCTTTAATCTTGGCTCTAATTCAGCTGTTGACTTAGCTCTATTTATTAATGCCTTATCTTTTCTCTTTAGCGCATGGACTATAAGCCAGATGGATATCCCAAAAGAACACCTAAATAAAGGTGATCTCTCAACCTCTATTTTTGCCTCACTACTTGATGGGGGAAAGTTTTTATCATCTTCTAAAGTAATTAGAGGTTTGATATTTGGTCTTCTTGGCGCTTTTATTGCAGCAGGCGCAGTTATTGGACTTGCTCGAACATTTGTCGGCGATCTTGCAGGTGGTGATGCAGCATATGGAATTCTCTTTAGCGCAGTCTTTACTGGCCTTGCTATTGGTATTGCTCTTGGGCCAAAGATTTTCTCGCAATTCTCAAGACGCCGACTCTTTGGCGCTGCGTTATGCGTTGCTGGGTTTCTTTTAGTCGTTCTCTCCTTACTACAGAACCTTGTCCTAGCTCTATTAGTAGTGGTAGTTCTAGGGATCTTCTCTGGAGTCTCATGGGTTACTGGTTTCACCATGCTTGGCATGGAGGTTTCAGATGAGCTGCGCGGGAGAGTCTTTGCCTTTGCGCAATCACTAGTGCGTATCTCACTAGTCGGAGTTCTTGCCATCTCACCACTAATAGCTGCTGCAATTGGTGAACATGATTTTAAGTTTGGTGAAGTCGAACTCACTTATAACGGCGCTGCATTTACCATGCTTGGTGGCGGAATTATTGCCATGATCGTTGGCGCTGCCTCCTACCAGCAGATGAAGGATCGCCCTGGCGTATCTTTCTGGAGCGATGTATTAAATGCTTTAAGAGGCGAACTCGGCGGGATTACTCAACAAAAGGTTGAAGGGTTATTTATCTCATTTGAAGGCGGAGAGGGTTCTGGTAAATCTACGCAATCAAAGTTATTAAAAGAGTGGTTTGAGAATGAGGGCAAATCTGTAGTTTTAAGTAGAGAGCCAGGTGGCACAGATTTAGGTAAGAATTTAAGAAAGATACTTCTTGATAATGACACTGGAGATATCTCGCCAAGATCTGAAGCCCTTCTCTATGCAGCAGATAGGGCTCACCATGTTTATTCGCTAATACGCCCAGCCCTTGAGCGCGGGGATGTTGTCATTACCGACCGATACTTTGACTCCTCCATTGCCTATCAAGGAGCTGGTCGGATCTTGTCACCTAATGAAGTAGCTCGCATTAATCGTTGGGCAACCGAATCTCTATTTCCAACGCTAACAATTATCTTGGATCAACCAGCCGATATCGGACTATCACGAATAAAGAGCGCCGATAGATTAGAGAGTGAATCAATTGATTTTCACAACAGAGTACGCCAGGAATTTCTTCAGCTGGCAGCGGTAGATCCTGAGCGATATCTAGTTATAGATGCCAGAAAGCCAGTTATTGAAATTCATCAAGAGATTACATCTCGAATCATTGAAATATCAAAGAAGAGATAATGAGTGTTTTTGACTCTCTGGTAGGCCAGAGCGAAGTTGTTGAAAGACTTAAGTCCGCCACTAGCGCTGCAACAAGTGGAAGCACTACACAAGAGATGGTCCACTCCTGGCTCTTTGTTGGGCCTGCCGGCTCTGGCCGTTCCAATGCCGCCGTAGCTTTTGCTGCAGCTCTAGTTTGTAGTCAGAGCGGTTGTGGCACCTGCAGAGATTGTCAGACAGTTCTTACTGGCACACATATTGATGTTGAAAGATTTAATCCCACCGGTTTATCAATAAAGGCAGAAGAGGTTCGTGAATTAATAGCAAGATCTGCTTGGTCGCCATCTGTTGGCCCTTGGCGAATTGTTATTATCGAAGATGCTGATCGGTTAACTGAAACTGCAGCGAATGCTCTTTTAAAAACTATTGAAGAGCCAGAGACACACACGCTCTGGTTTCTATGCGCTCCAACTCTTAGCGATGTCTCAATAACTATTCGATCTAGATGTAGGCATCTTCAACTACGAACACCATCAAAGACAAGTGTTGAAGAATTTCTCCTTACAAATACAAGCGTTGATTCAAAGACGGCGGCCTTTGCCGCTCGAGTCTCTCAAGGTCATATTGGCCGGGCTAGATTTATTGCAACAAATCAAGAGGCTCAATCAAGAAGAAAAGAAGTACTTGCTCTAGCTTTTTCACTAAAGGATATTGATTCATGCTTTAAAGCAGCTTCGCATCTTTTAGATACTGCCCAAGAGCAAGCTGAGAGTGAAAACTCTGAGCGAGATAGTAAGCAGCTAAAGCAATTACAAGATGCCTATCAAGGAACAGGGCGCTCACTTATCTCTGGTGGCTCAAAGGCAATTAAAGATCTAGAGAAAGAACAGAAGTCAGTGACAACTAGGTCGATTCGAGACAACTTAGATAGCGCTCTTTTAGATATTGCCACTATCTATCGAGATGTTTTAGTGACTCAAAGTGGCAGCGATGAGATTCTAAATATTGATCTAAGGCTTGAGATCACTGATTTTGCTAAAACAACTACTCCAAAACGCAGCATTGAGCGGATTGAAGCGCTACTGGAGGCCCGAATAAACCTTGGGCGCAATTCAGCCCCTCTTTCTACCCTTGAGGCTCTGTTTTGCGCTTTGAAGTAGCTTTCGGCATTATCGGCACATGCGCCTAGACCATATCTCTTATGCAGCAACTCATGATCAACTAGTAGATGTAGTTCAAAGGATTGGTTCTCGAATTGGCTCAGCCTTTACTGATGGCGGAATTCACCCAAGATTTGGAACTCGAAACTTCACACTTGCTCTAAAGAATGGCCACTATCTTGAAGTTGTCTGTCCTTTAGATCATCCAGCTGCTGATGCCTCACCATTTGGTCGCGTAGTTTCACAGCGCGCAAATGAAGGTGGAGGTTGGCTCACTTGGGTTGTTTCAACTGAGGATTTGTCACCAATTGAAAGCCGTCTTGGACGCTCAGCAGTTGATGGATCTAGAAAGCGTCCTGATGGAAGCGAGCTAAAGTGGAAGCAGCTAGGAGTTCTAGGAACTCTAAATGATTCACAACTACCTTTCTTTATTCAATGGATGTCAAGTGATCACCCATCAAATGATGGGAAGGCTGTTGCTGAGATTATAAAGATTGAGATCTCAGGTGATGAAAAGACAATTGAAGAGTGGCTCGGCTCAGATCTCTCCAAAGCATTTGATGGCGTTGAGATTCAATGGGTTTTGCCAGAGGATAACGATGGTCAGACTGGACTTGTGGCGGTTCATCTTGCAACGCCTAATGGCGTTGTACGCTTGGATTAATATAAAAAAGCTTAAAGCTTTAAAGCATCGCCGCCCTAGCTCAGTCGGTAGAGCGTCGCTCTCGTAAAGCGAAGGTCATGAGTTCGATTCTCATGGGCGGCTCAATTAATCGAGATATTCGCTAACCTTGCCTCATGTCTGATACCTATATTTATTCAATCGGAGTAATTGGCTCTGGGGTTATGGGAGAAGCTCTAGTATCAGCAATTCTTAAATCAGGTATTGCTAATTCAATGCTCGCAATTTCTGATAAGCGAGTGGAGAGAACTACGGAGTTAGCAGCCAAATACGGCTGCAGCGTTACCTCGCCTGAGGAGATAGCAGGCAAGGCAGAGAACATTTTCTTAGTAGTAAAGCCGCAAGATCTAGATGCGCTATTGGAATCAATAGGCTCTAAAGTTTCGCCTGATCAAAGAGTAATTTCATTTGTAGCAGGTAAGAAAACCTCTCTTATTGAGAGCTTTCTCCTAAATTCTGTCCCAGTGCTTCGAGTTATGCCAAATACTCCGATGTCGGTGGGAGTGGGAGCTTCGGCGATTTCGGCAGGTAAGTTTGCAAGCCAGATAGATACCAGCGCGGTTGAGCAATTACTCAAAGCATCAGGTGAGGTGATTGTTGTTGATGAGTCTTTGCAGGATGCAGTTACAGCAACTAGCGGCTCAGGACCTGCCTACTTCTTTAGATTTGTTGAAGCAATGATTGCTGGCGCCCAGGAACTTGGATTATCGGAGTCAGATGCCAAGATACTTGTGATTCAAACGATCGCAGGGGCATCAGAGATGCTCAAGGAAGATGGAGCATCACCCACCAAGCTTCGCGAGAATGTCACCAGTCCAAATGGAACGACTTTTGCAGCGCTACAGGTATTTGAGAGCAATGATCTAGAGACGATTATCAAGAAAGCGATGCGCGCAGCGCGAGATAGATCGCAAGAACTCTCCTAAATTTCAGATAACCTTAGGCAACAGTAAAAGGAGTTGAGAGCATGGGTTCAGTAGTCAAAAAGCGCCGCAAGCGCATGGCTAAGAAGAAGCATAAAAAACTTCTAAAGAAGACTCGTATTCAGCGTAGAAACAAGAAGTAGTTTTAAAGCTTTACCAGAACTAACTTCTTGGAAATTGAGGTCACCGCATAGCGGACCTTATTGATTGTGACTATGGCGCCATCCTTAACGTTATTAAGGATGGCGCCATTGCTTAATTTAGGTGTTGAGCTATATGAGCCAACTGAGCAGAGGCGCTCTTGGCATCCAAAGAGTAATCCTTTGTTATCAATCAAAAGCGGGGAGCCAGGGGTTCCATGCTTTTCAGGAGACAATCGACTGGGAAATTCATCCTCATCGACTATTAGAAAGCGCACTTCATCAGCGTTAGGTAGACGGATACCGCTAGCAGCAAGCCATGCTGCTGCAATTCTATTTCCGGAATTACTTATTGAAACATCATAACCAGCAACTGCAACACCATTATCTGGGCCATCAAGGGTGCTATATCTCCAATCTTCAGGAAAAATGGAGTTGCGCTTAGCAAGTCTTACTTCACCTTGAGTAGCAACATTACTTGAGGAGAGGGTTAGTACTGAATCATAAATTAGATAAACACTCTTACCGCTTGCTACTGCGCTTAGAGAAAATCCAACATCTCCAGTTGTTCGACCCTCGCTCTGCCGGTCTCCATCAACAATTTCATATATCCAGCCACTTTTAGTAAGGACTGCGCCAAGAATTATTCCTTGAGACTCATCCCGATAGAAAACTTGAACTCCAGCAGGGGTCACAGCGCAAGCGTTGGAGACGCTGACATCACTGGCAGTTTTTCGCCTAGTGCTCTCTTGATAATTCTGAACATCTTCGCCATCGCCATCTACAGTTTCATAGCGCCACTTCTTGCCATCATATGAGGCATGACGGAGATCTTTATTCTCAGTATCTGTATAGAAAATATGTAGCTTCTCACCTGCCTTTGACCCTGAAACACAGAGCGATACTGGACCAGCTAAATTCCTATCTGATCTCCCGCTAGAGGTTGAAATTCCATCAATAATTGAAGTCTTCCAAGAGTTTTTAACAAGTGTTGCAAGTTTTAGATTCCCAGAAATGGCATCAGAGTAGGCAATAACTTGGCTCTTTTTAAATACTCCAGATGCAAGGTATTTCACATCAGCTCTCTTATCGATAGTTTTAACCTTTGCTGTGGAGCGAGGGATTACCTCATTACTGCTAACAGCATCAGATTCACCATTATCGTTCTTAGCTTTAATGGTAAATGAGTAGCTACTTCCATTACTTAGCCCAGTTATCTTGGCAGGGCTTTGAGTAAAGCTTCGCTCCAGCCCACCAGGGCTGATAGTGACTGTATATCCAGTAACTCGATCGATACGGCGACAATTAGGGGAATCAAATGTTAATAGCGCGTATCTATCGCCAACTAAAGCTCTAACATCAATTGGTTTTGCAGGAAGGCTCTGTGCTTTATTTGCTGGAGGCTTTAACAACATATCTTCAATCATCGCTAGAGCGATACTTCCCGGGCTTCTAAAGACCTCACCAGAGTCAAGAACTGGAGTCATCACAGAGTTTGTCCCGGTAGCTGAAAACGTTGCTTCATCAAGGTGGGTAATTGATGAGCCATCTTCATAACTCTGGGGTGAATAGAGCTTGGGCTTAACGCCGTTATTTGCAGCTGTGGCTAGCGAGCCGCTCCAGAAAAGCTGCGATGTCATAGCTTTTCCTAAATCAACTGAGCGAGCACAAAAATCTGTAAATAACCGACCATCGCTAAGTTGAACATATGCATCATATGGAGTGGGTTGAACTAAATATCCAGTGCCAAAAAACTTGTCATATTCAGCATTTGATAGAAAACCAAGGCCATGGCCAATTTCATGCAAAACAGTGCTGGAAAGGTCATAACTAAATCGTCCTGGATTGCCATCAATTGCAGTATGCCAGAGCACATTTGAGTTAAAACGCAGGACAATATCTGGCTTTCCTGGAGCGAGATCTTTCTTTGCTAAGCGATCTGCCAAAATAGATGGATACCAGAGATCTAAATCAGGCGCCCCATCGAAGGCATTAAAGTAATCACCTGGACGAGCTGAACCAAGAACTCCATTTATATTTGAAGGCTCCCAATACGCTTGAACTTCAATAGGAACTGTTGATTCAAAATATGAAGCCCAGATATCAACTGCATATTTAAATGCTGCCTTTGTATCCTCTGGCACTCCGATGTATTCAATATTCCACTTAGAGCGCGGGGCGCCAACTTCAATGCTCTCTGCTCTTGGCTGGGTATTTAAGTTTGTATTTTTCCCTGAAGCATATAAGTGGCCCCACTTGGTTGCAGGAATTGATTTAAAGCTAAGAGCTGTGGCTGAAACTGGAGTCAAAAGCGAGAAAGCAAGAGAGAAGATCAAAGCAAGGATGCGAATAACCAAGGCTCTCTGTTTCATAAGCACAAATGCTAGTGGTCTGGAAGGATGGGGGATTATGGACTCAGTAAATCTTAAGGATGCCTATCTGCGCGCAGCAAGAGAGCGCCCTGCCCTTGGGATCAATACTGGGCTAAGAGGTGAGGTCAGCCTTGATGAAGCAAGGGCTGAATTAGCAGGATCAATAAGCCGAATTCTGCATAGCCTCTTTCAAGATAGATATGGGCCCCTTGTTGGCTCATTAAGTGAGCCAACAATTACTGAAATATTAAAGGGATTTGAAGCTAATTTATCTAGAACTAAGGGAGATGTAACCCTAGTTGCTCAAGAACTTCTAGATCGTCTTCTGCCGCCAAATTCAAATAAGAGAAGATAGAAATTACTTACTTGCAGCCTTTGTTGCTGGGTGAATAACAAATAGAGGTAAGTGCTTAACCTTCCTACTTTTTTGCGCTTCAATTCTCACCTTACATAACTGAGCTAGCGTTTCATAAGCAGAGGCATTCATTAGCTTTATTAACTCTGTTTTATGAGATGCATAAACCGGCTCAGCTCCATTATGTGCTTCACTATTTGAAGAGCAGTACCAATCCATATCAGCTCCACCTTCGCCCCAAGCCTCACGGGTATATTCACCAATAACAATTACGTCATACTTTTTATCGCCAACATTTCTAGATTCCCAGGATCTGCGAAGTGGGAGCTGCCAGCAGATATCAGGCTTAGTCTCAGCAAAGTGTTTATCTTCAGCAAGAGCTAAGTGATGAAGTGCGCAACCAAAGTAATCCTTATTAAAACTAGATTCATTAAAGAAGATACAGGTCTTATTTATCTTCTTTGTTTTCCGGTCCTTATCTAGACCTAGCTCAGTAACATTTAATTTGCCATTTTTTCTTGCTACATCAAAGTTCTGCCACATCTTTTTTGGAAGGCGCTTGGCAGCGGTGGTAACACGTGCTTCATCTTCCTTGTCATAGTAATAAGCGCCATCGCTGCAGCAGCCATGATCAGAGAGATCTTTATCAATACCCTGGCA
>Ga0164293_10001211_pt1 | contig 21596 bp, 18 predicted proteins | sample GEODES118metaG_FD_111487 | JGI IMG/M metagenome (GOLD analysis project Ga0164293, IMG submission 111487) | Eutrophic lake water microbial communities from Lake Mendota, Wisconsin, USA - GEODES118 metaG | ecosystem: Environmental > Aquatic > Freshwater > Lake | place: USA: Lake Mendota...
AGGCACCACTGTGGCGGGTTTGTTGGGCATGACCGTCACGGGCTTGTCAACATGGCGCTGGGAGCACGCGGCTTGGTTGCTGCCGATTGGCATCTTGGCCTCCTTGGGTCAGGTTTGTCTCACTCTGGCGTTTTCACGTGGCTCCACCCTGGTGGTGGCCAATTTGCAATACGCGGGCATCGTGTTTGCAGCGCTTTACGGCATGGTGTTGTTTGACGAACAATTGCCCACCATCGGCTGGCTGGGCATGGGCTTGATCATCGCCAGTGGCGTGGCCTCCACTGTGTTGCGCACCCGCGCCGTTCCCGATTCACCTGCTGAGGAGCATTGAGCATGTACACCACCTTGATATCTGTGAACGAATTGCAAGCACTGCGCGCCCCCTTGGTGGTGGTTGATTGCAGTGCCGAGTTGACCAACCCAGCGGCAGGCCGGGCGCAATTTGAAGAGCAGCACATCGCTGGTGCACTGTTTGCTGACATCAACACCGACTTGGCGACGCACGACAAAGCCTTGGCCGTGAATGGCGGTCGTCATCCACTGCCTACCCGCGAACACTTTGCCAAGTGGCTCAGCAGTTGCGGCATTGACGCGCAAACACAAGTGGTGGTCTATGACCGTCAAACCATGAACTACTGCGGCCGACTGTGGTGGATGCTCAAGTGGTGCGGCCATGATGCCGTGGCGGTGCTGGATGGTGGTTTGCAAGCTTGGGTGACGGCTGGTGGTGCGGTGGCCAGTGGTCCTGCCGCAGCCGTGAAAGCCTCTTCTTTTCCATTGCGAGACAGCTTGGTCGCGCTGAAATTCACGGCCGATGTGTCAGCGGCCTTGGGCCAGCCCAAGCAAACCATCGTGGATGCACGGGCCCCTGCGCGATTCAAAGGAGAGACCGAGCCTTTCGATCCGGTGGCAGGGCATATTCCAGGCGCCTTGAACCGCCCTTTCAACAGCAATTTCACGCCCGAGGGTTTCATGAAAAGCCCCGATGTATTGAAAGCCGAATTTGAAGCACTCTTGAATGGCCGCGCGGCCAGCAGCGTGGTGCACCACTGCGGCAGCGGTATCAGCGCAGTGCCGAATGTATTGGCGATGGAAGTGGCTGGCTTGGGCCGGCCTGCTTTGTATGCGGGCAGTTGGAGCGATTGGTGCAACACCCCGGGTTTACCCTTGGCAACAGCTTGAAATGCACCGCTTAAGTGCATGTCTCGTGATTAACCTATATATACCAAGGTTATCCCTGGGGCATTCAAGCCAAAAAGCGGTTCTGAATGATCATCCCTTGTCTAAAAAACAAAAATTTCTTTCCCCATCACACAAGGACTGACATGAAGTATTTCGCCAAGCCCTCCCTCGGGTGGTTGTTAATTGGTTTCTTTTTCACCAATGCTTTTGCTGACACCACCAACGTCAAGACCCAAACCATCGTTGAAATCACGAAAAAAGGGGAGCATTGTGAAAATGACCCCAATTGTTTCAACCGTTACCATCCCGCCATCAAGCCCATTGCCCGCGCGAAACCCGGTGATTTGATCGTGGTTCACACACGTGACGCCCTGGACGCCAAACTCAATATCAACTCCGTTGCCAAAGACGTCACGGCAATTGACACCAACCTGATTCACCCCATGACCGGCCCCATCCACATCGAAGGCGCCAAGCGCGGCGATGTGTTGGCCATCAAACTGATTGACATCAATCCCAATGAATACGGTTACACCACCCTGATTCCTGGTTTTGGCTTTTTGCCCGACATGTTCCCAGATCCTTATGTGGCCAACTGGAAACTGAACCGCTACGAGGCCGTCTCTGCTCAGCTGCCTGGCGTTCGCATTCCCATGAATGGCTTCATGGGTTCGGTGGGTGTCATGCCTGGCGAAGAAGAGGTTGAAAAATGGTTGGCCCGCGAAAGCCAACTGGGTGCTGCGGGTGGCGTGGCTCTGCCACCTCAACCTATCAGTGCCCGCCCTGCAGAAATCTGCGGTCCCAACGGCAGCCACAAAGACAAGTGCTTGCGCACCGTGCCTCCCCGTGAAAACGGCGGCAACATGGACGTCAAGCAAATGGTTGAAGGCACCACCCTGTTGTTGCCCTGCTACATCGACGGTTGCGGCTTCTTCATTGGTGACGTGCACTACGCACAAGGCGATGGTGAAGTGGCAGGTACCGCCATTGAAATGGGTGCAGTTGTGACTGTATCCACCGAAATACGCAAGGGCATGGCCTCTTTGGTCAAACAACCCATGTTCGAAGGTGGCTCACAAATCAAGAAATTGGAGCCAGACAGCTTCCACGCTGTGGTCGGTTATCCCTTGAAAAAAGCCGGTGAAGTACCACCCCAGTGGGCTTACCTTGACAGCGAAAAAATCAAACCGCTGACCAACCTGTCCAACGATTTGACCCTGGCTGCTCGCAACTCCATGATCGCCATGATCGACTGGCTGATGGCCACCAAAGGCTTGAGCAAAGAGCAAGCACTGGTGATTGCCAGCGTCGCTTGCGACTTGCGCATCAGCAACGTGGTTGATGTGCCCAACTATGCCGTGACCACCATTTGCCCGATGGAAATTTTCGGCAAGAAATAATTCTTTTCATCCTCACCAAAAAGAGCGAGTGAACCTCGCTCTTTTTTTTGGAACCTTGTCAATGCATAGACGCTCATTACTTTCCAAACTGTCACTCGTACTGACACTGGCAGCCTTGCCTGTCACCGTGGCCTTGGCGCACACGCCCTATCGTTTTTGGGATGTGTTTCGCAAGCGCAACATGGTGATCCTGACATCGCATCAAGACTACACCGGAGATGACATTGGCGATCTTTGGGTGGCCACGCTGCGGCAAAACCTCCCGCTGAGTCGCGCACTGGTCAGCCGCACACAAGATTTGGGTCGCATGGCCAGTCTGCTCAAAACAGACCAAGTCAAGCTGGCGGTGTTGTCTCATGAAGACGCGCGGCAAATGTTTGCGGGCGATGCGCCATTTGAGAGTTTCAAGCCCCTTGAATTACAGATCATGGTGGACAACGGCAAGTACCTGTTGGTGACCCGACCGGATGTGCCTCTGTACCATGGTTATTTGGTGACACGCGCCTTGATGGACTCGGCGGCATCATTGAAGTTGACAGATCCCGGCACCGGCCGACATGGCATGGCGATTCACCCTGGTGCCTTGGCTTTTTACAAAGGCGAGAAAATCGATCCCCCGCCCCCGCCCCCCGACAAATGAAAAAACCTGGATTCCACCTTCGTTGGAGCCTGCTGTGGGCTCTTCATTGGCTGTTGTGCGCAACCAGTTGGTCACATGATTCCATCACCACTGAAGTGCGACAAAACTACCTGGCCAAGCTGACTGAAACCCAGCAAATACTGGTGACAACCTCTTCTCCTGCGGGCAAAGCCAAAGCGCATTTTTTGCTGGGTACCACGTTGGATGAAATTCGCGACTTGTTCAACCAAGACATCATCAGCCATGGTGCGGTCAAAGGGCTGGAATCGACATTGCTGCTGAGCGAGTTGGCCCGTGTGGGTTTCAAGTTGGAGAAATCTCCGCAAATCGGTCTTTACCTGTCCGCTCTGAATCACTACCGAACAGCGCTCAAGTTGGATGGCAAAGCCCCGTTCAATGAACAGGCCAAATACCTGCTGTTTAAAAACCAGTTTTACGACAGCTTCAGCGACAACCCACTAGCCCCTTTTTCTCAAACAAGAGAAGAATTGACTGAAATGCTGACCATCGGCAACAGCTTGCTCAAGGCCAGAGACAGCACAGTCAATGCCGAAGAGGTTAAATTCATTCTGGCCATCCATGTTTTACAGGCTGTTCAACAAGGCATGATGCCTAAAGAAGAAGGCATGCGTCAGTTTAAAAAATTACATGCCGAACTTCGCAAAGACTACCCGCAAAGTCTCAAACCATTGACCTTGGAGGCGCTTGCGCCTGCCTCTTGACCATGCTGGCTTTACCCTCTCCTTTGCACCGTTTTCTGCTTTGGGCCTCGCTGGCAGTCGGCCTGTGGGCCAACCATGGGTTGACGTTGGCCCATCAAACAGGCAACAGCTATGTGACGATCCGTGAAGCAGAGGGTCGACTGCAACTGGAACTCGACTTCATCGTTCGCGACCTGGGCAACTTGCTGCAACAAGCTGCGCAAACGGATGCCGCAGCACCATCCCCTGATCAATTGGCGGCGATGCAGCCCGCCATCACAAAAGTGATTCAGGATTCACTGGACATAGAGATAGATGGCGCGTCCGTTGCATTCGTGTTCGATGCGCAATCGGTGGTACTGCACAACGATGGCTTGTATGTGCGCCAACGCTTCAACGCCCCGCTTGACGCCCAACCCCCCAAATTTGTCGTTGTTCGTTACCAATTCTTCACCCAAAACGACAAGTTGGGGCGTGCCTTTTTCAAATTGCGTCTGTCTGAAGATGAAATATCGTCAGTGTTTGACAGTGCCCATGCGGTTCAACGCTTTGTGTTGGGTGAGGCCAAAGCTTGGTCCACCTTTTGGCTCTTCATTCAAGAAGGGGCAAGGCATGTCCTGGAAGGTCCGGATCACCTGCTGTTTTTGTTGACCCTGCTTTTGCCAGGCCTGTTGTTACTTCAGCCTGCAGCCACCCATGCTGCTGCACCCCATCCCGAAACAGCCACGAAATTTGCCCTGAAGGTGATTACCGCATTCACCTTGGCGCATTCCATCACCTTGATTTGCTCGGTCTTGGGTGGGGTGAGCCTGCCCAATCGGTTCATTGAATCTGTGATTGCCCTGTCCATCATGGTGTCGGCGGCCATGAATTTGCAAACGCGTTTTCAGTTCAGCCATTGGAAGATGGCATTTGTCTTTGGCTTGATCCATGGCATGGGCTTTGCCAATGGCCTGAGAGAACTGGGTTTGTCGAGTATGTATTTTCTCGAAACCATGCTGGCATTCAATCTGGGGGTTGAATTGGGCCAACTTTTTGCCGTGCTGCTGGTTGGCTTGCCCGTGGTCGTGTTGTTCAGAAGTCAAGTTGCCCAAAAAAACCTGATGCGCTGGGGATCAGTGTCCGTTTTCCTGGTCGCATTCTGGTGGTTTGTGCAACGCTTGATCGGTTGAAGCGCCATCGTTGCTGGGGTCTTCAAAATCCCACGTAACGGACAAATTTTTCATTGTCTTCACGCACTGACTTCACATGGTTGGCCACGAAATCTTCATCCGGATAGCCCATGGCAATGCAGATCATGATGTTTTGATCATCTGGAATTCCGGCATGCTCGCGCACCACCTTGGACTGCATGATGCCTTGGCCGTTGATGACACAGCCCAAACCACGCTCCCAAGCTGCCAGCACAATGGCATGCGACAAGGCACCTAAATCAAATTGACTGATGGCTGCTGGTTCGAGGTATTTGTCATAGGTCAAGACCAGCGAGACCGGGGCATCGAATTGGCGAAAACCGCGCATCACCCAATCGGTTCGGCGGGCTTTGTCGTCGCGCGCAATGCCCATGGCCTCGAACAACTGAATGGCAATGTCCACTTGTCGTCTACGGTGGATGCCTTCGTATTCTTCTTTCATGGGGAAGTCGCGTTTCGGTGGCACGCCGTTCATCATGTTGTCCGAGTTTCCTTGGCGGATGCGATCTAAAGGCTCGCCCGTCACCACATGCACATACCAAGGCTGGGTGTTCATGCTTGACGGTGCCCACTTGGCCACCTCGATGATCTCTTCAATCACTTCGCGGGGTACAGGTTTTGGTAAATATCCGCGCACGCTTTTGCGGGCTTTGATGAGTTCTGAAAATTCCATGTTGCCACTCCAAATCATGCTTGAACGCTGGGCCGCTAGATGGCCCCAACTGAAAAAATTGAGAACCTGTTCAATGCACGTGCATCAACTCGGTGGCCGCCGTCACCAAGGCAATCCCTGCAAACAACCACAGCACTTGCATGGCGGTTGCGGGCGCGGTTAAGCGCTTTTGCAATTGTGGAATCAAGTCGGCCAAGGCCACATACACATAGCTGCTGCTGGCCACCACCAGCATGAAAGGCAACCAGGCTTCGTGGCCTTCAATCAAGAAATGGCCCAGCAGGCCACCCAGCACGGTGACACCACCAGCCATGCACAGCTTGAGCAATGCCCCGCGCCCTTGGCCAAAGCCGCGTTGCAACACGGCCAAGTCCCCCATGTGGTGAGGAATCTCATGCGCCAGCACCGCCAGCGATGCCGCCACCCCCAAACGGATGTCGGTCATGAACGCAGCAGCCACCAAGATGCCATCGCCAAAAGCGTGCACGCTGTCACCGGTCAAGACCGCCCAACTGCCTGCAAAACCTTTGTCGACTTCTGGTGTGTCGTGACCCTGTGGACCATGCGCGTGCTGGTCATGACTGTGGTGATGCGCGTGCGTATGGTGGTCTGCGTGGGCATGTCCGTGCTCATGACCGTGGTGCCACAACTCGGCCTTGTCCAACAAAAAGAAAAAAACCAAGCCCAACAACAAGGTGGTGAACAACACATTGGGCGCGATGTCTGATTCAAACGCCTCCGGCAGCAAATGCATGAAGGCTGTGGCCAACAATGCGCCCGCTGCCAGGCTCAACAAATGTTGGGTGAAGCGTCCCAAAAGCGCACGCGACAGCAAGGCCGCCAGCAACACACTGCCCACGCCTGCACCTAGCGTACCCAGCACGGTGGCCCACAAAATCAGATTCATCGTTGTACGTTTTCTTGGCTCAGCAACAAGCTCATGCCACGCCCTGTTGTTGAAACCAGGCCAACATGCGCGACCAACCGTCTTTGGCTGCCGCCTCACGGTAGCTGGTTCTGTAATCGGCATGAAATGCATGGGGCGTGTCAGGGTAGATTTGAAACACGCTGGCTTTGGCGCTGTTGTTGCCACCAGCCAAAGCTGCTTTCATGGTGTCGACGTTGTCTAGAGGAATGCCACTGTCTGCACCGCCGTAGAGGCCCAAGACGGGGGCTTTCAATTGCGCCACCAGTTCAACCGGTTGTCTGGGGGTCAGGGCTGAGCTGGGCCCAACCAAGCGGCCATACCAGGCCACCCCGGCTTTGACAGCGGATTGATGCGCGGCATACAACCAGGTGATGCGACCGCCCCAACAAAAGCCTGTGATGGCCAGTTTGGCGGTGTTGCCGCCATGGGCTGAGGCCCAAGCCACACAGGCATCCAAGTCATTCATCACTTGGGCGTCCGGCACTTTGGACACCACCTCTGCGATCAACTTGCTGATTTCGCCGTAGCTGCCGGCATCACCTTGACGAACCATCAATTCAGGGGCGATCGCCAAGTAGCCTTGGTGCGCCAAGCGGCGTGTGACGTCTGCGATGTATTCGTGCACACCAAAGATTTCAGACACCACCAACACGACCGGCAGATTGGATCGACCAGCGGGTGCGCTGCGGTAGGCCGGCATCTTGAAGCCGGCCACATCGATCATCACTTCGCCGTGAACCAGTCCATCACCCGAGGTTTTGACGGCGGTTTGGGCCACCACGGGCAGCGCGGCGGCGGCATAGCCAACCCCCAAAGCGGTTTGCAACCAGATACGGCGGTTTGGCTTGACCCATAGTTGGGCAGGGGCCAACAAGGCTTGGCCATCGGTCAGTAAGGCGGGGTTCATAGGGCGGGTTTGGGCATGCGAAGGCTGGTGATTATGCGCCCCAGCAAAGAGGGCTTGGAAGATGTGTCCGCCAAGCCAGGTCCGCTTGAATGTCTGAATTTTGTCAAAAAACCACAGAATTGAATACAAAATATACAAATTTATTTTTAAAATACCAATTATTTACCTTATTAGCGATTTAATTTGTCTTTATAAACACCAAAGAATTCATTTCGCATGATTTACTTTTTACAAACAAAGCCTATGCAACTGTCAAGTTTGATGGTTTGTTGGCTTGCGGCCTTGTGTTGGGGCCTGACCGATGTGCAAGCAAAATCCAACCCGCCCATGAAACATGCATCCCTAGACCAATGCATTGCAGGCGCGGCCCAATTTCACCAAGTGGACCCGCAACTCCTGAAAGCCATTTTAATGGTGGAAAGCCGCCTCAACCCCAAAGCCATCAACCACAACACCAACGGCACGAAAGACATCGGGGTGGCGCAGGTGAACACGGTTCACCTGCCCACGCTGGAGAAGCATGGGATTGGAGAAAACGAATTGAAGGATGCCTGTGTCAACACCTATGTCGGTGCTTGGTTGCTGAGCAAGCAAATTGCCCAGCATGGCCTGACTTGGTTTGGCATCGCAGCCTACCACTCCACCACGCCCGCTAAAAATGCGCGTTACCAAGCATTGATTTACCGAGAGTTGATGCGACATCGTTCGCCCGACAACTTCAGCATCTCGGTGCCTAAGGCGCTGCGCTAGAGCCATCTGGGCGGTGCCAGGTTTGACAAATCAAGCCGCCGCAGGGTTTGGATGTTTCAGTGGGCTTGGTCCCAGTTGGCCCCCACGCCCACCTCGGCCAGCAAAGGCACTTTCAACTCGGCCACACCCGCCATCAAACGGGGCACTTCGGATTTCAGCCATTCCACCTCCGCCTCGGGCACCTCGAACACCAACTCGTCATGCACTTGCATGATCATGCGCGTGCCTTTGTGTTGTGCGTCCAGCACCTGCTGTACTTTCACCATGCTGAGCTTGATCAGGTCAGCTGCTGTGCCTTGCATGGGCGCGTTGATCGCTGCACGTTCGGTCCCACCGCGACGCGGACCGTTGGGTGAATTGATCTCGGGCAGGTACAAACGACGCCCGAACACGGTTTCCACATAGCCTTGGGCTTTGGCCTGCGCACGGGTGTCGTCCATGTAGCGTTTCACACCTGCAAAACGTTGGAAATAACGCTCGATGTAGTTTTTGGCCGCCGTGTTGTCGATGCCCAGCGCTTTGGCCAAACCAAAAGCGCTCATGCCATAAATCAGGCCGAAATTGATGACCTTGGCATAGCGGCGTTGTTCGCTGCTGACCGTATCAGGCGTGAGCCCAAACACCTCAGCCGCCGTGGCTTTGTGCACATCCAGGCCATCGTGAAACGCTTTCAACAAGGCTGGGTCGTCGCTGATGTGCGCCATGATGCGCAATTCAATTTGGCTGTAATCCGCGCTGGCAATCACATGACCGGGCGCGGCCACAAACGCTTCGCGCACCTTGCGCCCTTCAGGCGTGCGGATGGGGATGTTTTGCAAATTGGGGTCGTTGCTGGACAAGCGCCCCGTCACGGCCACGGCTTGCGCATAGTGGGTGTGCACGCGGCCCGTGCGCGGGTTGGCGAGTTGCGCCAACTTGTCGGTGTAAGTGCCTTTGAGTTTGCTCAAAGAGCGGTGCTCCAAAATCTTGGCGGGCAGCGGGTAGTCTTCTGCGAGTTTTTCCAACACTTCTTCATCGGTGCTGCGCGCACCAGTAGCGGTTTTCTTGATGACCGGTAAACCCAGTTTGTCAAAGAAGATTTCACCCAGCTGCTTGGGTGAGGCCAAGTTGAACGGCTGACCGGCAATCGCATAAGCGTCTTGCTCGAGCTGCATGATGCGGTGCCCCAAGGCGTGGCTTTGCGCGGCCAAAGTGGGTGCGTCAATCAGCACACCGTTGCGCTCGATGCGGTAAAGCGCTTCGCTGCTTTGCATTTCCAGTTGATACACAAAATTCAGTTTGGCATCGGCCTGCAACAAGGGCCAAAGCTTGCGGTGGATGGCCAGCGTGTAGTCGGCGTCTTCACAGGCATAGGTGGCAGCAGTGGGCACATCCACTTGCGCAAATGAAATTTGATGCGCGCCCTTGCCGCACAGCTCTTCATACGACATACCTTTGCGGCCCAAATGCCGCAGGGCCAAACTCTCTAAGCCATGGGGCTTGTGCACTTCCAACACATAACTTTGCAACATGGTGTCGTGCATGAAGCCTTGCACCTCAATGCCATGGTTGGCCAACACATGGCGGTCGTATTTCACATGCTGACCCAATTTGGGTTTGCTGGCGTCTTCCAGCCAAGGCTTCAAACGTGCAAGGACTTCGTTCAAGGGCAATTGCGTGGGTGCATCGGCGGCGTTGTGCGCCAGCGGAATGTAAGCGGCTTCACCCGGCGCGATGCACACGCTGATGCCCACCACTTGGGCTTGCATTTCCACCAGTGACGTGGTTTCGGTGTCCAAGGCCACCAAATCGGCGGCTTGAATTTTGGCCAGCCAAGTGTCAAACAGGGCCCAGTCCAACACGGTGTCGTAATGCTGCGGGTGCACCTCTTCTGACAAGGGCGCATCAGCCAACTGACCCACCTCACTCAAGCCACCGCTGTGGGCGCTGCCAGCTGGTTTGTCATTGGCCGACATGGAAGACACCAAGCCTTTGAAACCATAGGCTTGGTAAAAATCTTTCAAGCCCGCTTCATCAGGGGCCTGCATCAACACGCCTTCCAGCGAGGGCCAGCCTGTGATGTGGCTGTTCAAATCGCAATCGGTTTTCATGGTGACGAGTTGACGGCCGGTGGGTAACCAGTCCAACGCTTGGCGCAGGTTCTCACCGGCCACGCCTTTGATCTCGTGGGCTTTTTGCAAAAGTGCATCCAACGAGCCGTATTCCAGCAACCATTTGGCCGCTGTTTTAGGACCGACCTTGGCCACGCCCGGCACGTTGTCAACCGTATCGCCCACCAGGGTTTGGAAATCAATCATCAGCTTGGGCGGTACGCCGAATTCGTCGGTCACACCGGCCACGTCCCGCTTCTTGCCGTTCATGGTGTCAATGATGGTGATGCGCTCGTTCACCAATTGGCTCAGGTCTTTGTCGCCACTGGAGACCACCACATTCATGCCCATGGCGGCAGCGCGGTTCGCCAAGGTGGCAATCACATCATCAGCCTCAACACCGGGCACATCCAACAAGGGCCAACCCAACATGCGAACCATGCGGTGGATCGGTTCGATTTGACTGCGCAAGTCGTCCGGCATGGGAGAGCGCGTGGCTTTGTATGGGGGGTAGATATCGTCGCGAAAGGTCGGGCCCTTGGCATCAAACACGCACACAGCATGCTGCGTCGGGTAATCCCGGCGCAGACTTTGCAACATGTTGACCATGCCCCGAATGGCGCCAGTGGCTTGGCTGTTGGGATCGTTTCGGTCAGCGCGTAGATCAGGCATGGCATGAAACGCACGGTATAAATAGCTGGAACCGTCTACCAGCAACAGGGTGGATGTGTCTTGCATGAGAAGGATTGTGCCTACAATCTCGGCTTCCATTGGCTTTTGCTGTTTCCACTTTTATTCATGGCCGTTTTCACCGAAGTTTCTGAACAGCATGCCCGCGACTTGTTGACGCAACTCGCCATTGGCGACTTGGTATCCCTCCAAGGCATCAGCAGCGGTATTGAAAACACCAACTATTTTCTAACCACAGACCAAGGCGAGTTTGTTCTGACCGTGTTTGAGCGATTGAATCACGACCAACTGCCGTTTTATTTGTACCTGATGAAGCACTTGGCCGAGCGCGGCATTGAAGTGCCTGATCCCCAGTCCAACAGGCAGGGCGATATTTTGCTCACGCTTGTGGACAAACCCGCCGCCGTGGTGAACCGCTTGCAAGGTGAGTCTCAAATGCAACCCGGCGTTTCACACTGCGCCGCCATGGGTCAAACCTTGGCCAAGATGCATTTGGCCGCACATGACTTTGACAAGCAGCAGCCGAATTTGCGAGGCTTGGCTTGGTGGAACGATACCGTGCCGCAAATCTTGCCCTTTCTCAGTGCCGATCAAACCCAATTGCTAAGCCACGAACTGGCTTTCCAAAACCATGTCAGTGGTTTGTCTGATTACACCGCCTTGCCGCGTGGTCCGGTGCATGCCGATGCGTTTCGCAACAATGTGATGTTTGTCAACGAAACCTTGAGCGGCGTGTTTGATTTTTATTTTGCAGGCGTCGACCGTTGGTTGTTCGATCTGGGTGTGTGTATCAACGACTGGTGCATTGACGACACCACTGGCGTGATGAACACCGCCAATCTGCAGGCCATGTTGGCGGCTTACCAAACTGTGCGTCCCTTGAGCGCTGCAGAGCGTGCTTTGTTCAATCCCATGTTGCGGGCTGCCGCTTTGCGCTTTTGGATTTCACGACTGTGGGACTTTCACTTGCCCCGTGAAGCCAGCATGTTGCAGGCCCACGATCCCACACATTTCGAGCGGGTGTTACAACAGCGCTTGATTCACCCTGTCCACCTCTGAAGCCATGAAACTCCAAGTTGTTCCAGCCCGAACCGGTACCGCCTGGGTCCGGCAAGGCATCAAAACATTCTGGCGCCAGCCTTTGGCCCTGAGCGGCATGTTTTTCTTGTTCATGGGCTTGATATCGCTCACCTCCTACCTTTCTTATGTGGGCACGCTGCTCGGCTTGATGATGCTGCCCATCATCACCCTGGGCTTGATGGCTGGAGCGAGAGAGGCCGATTTAGGTCATTTCCCAATGCCGCGCATCATGTTCATTGGCTTTCAGCAAGGCGCACCGCAAAGCAAAAGCTTGCTCGCCATGGGTGCTATTTATGCATTCTTGTTTGGTGTGGTACTGATGCTGTCGAGCGTTTTTGACGGTGGCGATTTTGCACGCATGTATTTGCTGGGCGGCAGCTTGACCGAAGAGGCCTTGCTGAGTGAAAACTTTCAAACAGCAGCTGTTTTTTGCATGATCATGTATGTGCCTTTGTCAGCTCTTTTTTGGCATGCACCGGCCTTGGTGCATTGGCACAGCCAGCCTTTGGTCAAAAGTATTTTCTTCAGCACCATGGCTTGCTTGGCCAACTGGCGTGCATTTGCGGTGTTTGGCCTCACCTGGTTGAGCATTTTCATCAGCACCAGTTTGATCTTGAGCTTGATCAGTCTGGTGATGGGAGACGGACAGTTATCGATGATGTTGATGTTGCCAGCCATGATGCTTTTGGCCGCCATGTTTTTCGCCTCCAGCTACCACAGCTTTCGCGAGTGTTTTGTCAGCGAGTCGGTGCTGGCCTGAACTACACCTGCGTGAGTTTGGCCACCGACAAGGCCAGCCATTTCACACCATGGCGATTGAATTTCACTTGCGCACGAGCGTCTTCACCCACGCCTTCCACCGACACCACCGTGCCTTCACCAAACTTGGTGTGAAACACCTGCAAGCCTGAACGCACCCAGGCATTGGGGCCGCTGGCTTGCGGGGCTGCGCGTTGCGGAACAGACGGTGGTGTGGACGTGAAAAAACCGGCACGGCTGCTGTCACTGTGGCCGAAGTTGTTGGGGCGAGCGCCCCACTGCGCTTGCGAAGGCAAGCCCAATTTCGGTGTGAGCCACTTCAGGGTGTGCTCGGGCATCTCATCGAAGAAACGGCTCTTGATGTTGTAGCGGGTCTGGCCGTGCAACATGCGGGTTTGCGAATGGCTCAAGTACAAGCGCTTGCGTGCCCGGGTGATGGCCACATACATGAGGCGTCGTTCTTCTTCCAAACCTTCAAAGTCGCTCATCGCGTTTTCGTGCGGGAACAAACCTTCTTCCAAGCCAGTGATGAAAACGCAATCGAACTCCAACCCTTTGGCCGCATGCACTGTCATGAGCTGCACCGCGTCTTGCCCAGCTTGCGCTTGGTTGTCGCCCGACTCCAAGGCCGCGTGCGTGAGGAAAGCCACCAAGGGTGACAAGGTTTCGCCGGTTTCGGCGTCGGCTTGCAGGCTTTCCCCTTTGGCCGCTTGAGCGGCGGCAAAGTCTGCTTGGCTTTGCAAGGCTTCGTCCACCGGCAAGGCCACGGCGTCTTTGCCAAAGCCTTCTTGCGTGACGAAGCTCTCTGCGGCGTTGATGAGTTCTTGCAAGTTTTCAACGCGATCAGCGCCTTCACGCTCGGCTTGGTAATGCTCAATCAGCTTGCTGTGGTCCAGCACCAACTCGATGATTTGCCGCAAGGTTTGCCCCTGGGTTTGCTCGCGCAGCACATCCAACTTGGCCACAAAAGCAGACAGGTTTGCACCTGCTTTGCCGGGGATGGTGCTGACCGCGTCATGCAAAGCGCAGCCACTGGCGCGAGCGGCGTCTTGCAGCTGCTCGATGCTGCGCGCGCCTATGCCGCGGGGTGGGAAATTCACCACCCGCATGAAGCTGGTGTCGTCGCGTGGGTTTTCCAGCAAGCGCAAATAGGCCAGCGCGTGTTTGATTTCAGCGCGCTCAAAAAACCGCAAACCACCGTAGACACGGTAGGGCATGGCTGCATTGAACAAAGCGGTTTCAATCACCCGGCTTTGGGCGTTGCTCCGGTAAAGCACCGCCACTTCACTGCGGGTGGCGACACCCTTGTGGCCATCGCCATCGCGGCCGTCGCGCAAGAGTTGTTTGATTTCTTCCACCATCCAATGGGCTTCGGCCAAATCGCCAGTGGACTCCATCACCCGCACTGGCTCGCCTGCGCCTTGGGTGGTGTGCAGGTTTTTACCCAAGCGGGTTTTGTTGTGCTTGATGAGTTCGTTGGCGGTGTCGAGGATGTGGCTGTGGCTGCGGTAGTTTTGTTCGAGCTTGATTTGGTGCGTCACCTCAAACTCACGCACAAAGTCGGCCATGTTGCCCACACGTGCGCCGCGAAACGCATAAATGCTTTGATCATCGTCCCCAACGGCCAACACGGCGCTGCTAGGGCCACTGAGCAACTTGATCCAGGCGTATTGCAAGCGGTTGGTGTCTTGAAACTCGTCAATCAGGATGTGCATGAAGCGCTGTTGGTAGTGCTCGCGCAGGGGGTCGTTGTCGCGCAGTAGCTCATAGCTGCGCAGCATCAGCTCGCCAAAATCCACCACGCCCTCGCGCTGGCATTGGTCTTCATAGAGCTGGTAAATCTCCACCTTCTGGCGTGTTTCAGGGTCGCGCACCTGCACATCTTTGGGGCGTTGGCCGTCTTCCTTGCAGCCGGCAATGAACCACTGCAACTGCTTGGGTGGAAAACGTTCGTCGTCGATGTTGTGTTGCTTGACCAAGCGCTTGACGGCGGAGAGTTGGTCTTGGGTGTCCAAAATCTGAAAGGCCTGCGGCAGGTTGGCCAGCTTCCAATGCGCCCGCAAAAAACGATTGCACAGGCCGTGGAACGTGCCGATCCACATACCGCGCACATTCACGGGCAGCATGGCACCCAGACGGGTCAGCATCTCTTTGGCAGCCTTGTTGGTGAAAGTGACCGCCATCAAACCACCAGGGCCCACTTGTCGGGTTTGCAGCAACCACGCAATCCGGGTGGTCAGCACGCGGGTTTTGCCGGAACCAGCGCCCGCCAAGATGAGCGCATGTTCGGGCGGCAAGGTGACTGCGGCGAGTTGCTCTTCGTTCAAACCCTGCAACAACGGACTGTGCAGAGAAGGTGTGTCGGCGGCGTGGGCAGGGTGAGCAGAAAGCATGCGGCGATTGTAGGCAGGCCTGTTTTGATTCTGCGTAGAATCAATCACCGAGCCCAAGAATCTTGCTGCTCGGTTCGTGACAACGCTCAACCGACCAAGCCCCAAGCGCTCAATCTTCTTATTTTTTGGAGCTTGGACCATGGAAATATTCGATTACGACAACATCCTGTTGTTGCCCCGCAAGTGCCGCGTTGAAAGCCGTTCTGAATGTGATGCGTCGGTCACCTTAGGTGCCCACACTTTCCGTTTGCCCGTGGTACCGGCCAATATGAAAACCGTGGTGGATGAAAACATCTGCTTGTGGATGGCACAGCACCACTACTTTTATGTGATGCACCGCTTCGATTTGGACAATGTGCAATTTGTCAAACACATGCATAGCAAGGGCGTGTATGCGTCCATCTCTTTGGGTGTGAAAGCCCCCGACCGCGCCACCGTGGACACGCTGGCAGCAGCCGGTTTGACGCCCGAGTACATCACCATCGACATCGCCCACGGCCACGCCGACAGCGTGCGCGACATGATTGCTTACATCAAGGGCAAGTTGCCCAACAGCTTTGTGATTGCGGGCAACGTGGCCACGCCCGAAGCGGTGATTGATTTGGAAAACTGGGGCGCAGACGCCACCAAAGTGGGCGTGGGCCCAGGCAAGGTGTGCATCACCAAACTCAAAACCGGTTTTGGCACCGGTGGCTGGCAACTCTCCGCCCTCAAGTGGTGCGCACGCGTGGCCACCAAGCCCATCATTGCCGACGGCGGCATCCGCAGCCACGGCGACATCGCCAAGAGCATCCGCTTTGGCGCGTCCATGGTCATGATCGGCTCCTTGTTTGCCGGCCACGAAGAGTCGCCCGGCAAAACCGTGGAAGTCGATGGCGAGATGTTCAAGGAATACTACGGCTCGGCCTCGGACTTCAACAAAGGCGAATACAAGCACGTGGAAGGCAAACGCATCCTCGAACCCATCAAAGGCAAACTGGCCAACACCTTGGTGGAAATGGAGCAAGATGTGCAAAGCTCCATCTCTTATGCGGGTGGCACCAAACTGATGGATATCCGCAAAGTCAACTATGTCATTCTGGGCGGCGACAATGCGGGCGAACACCTGCTGATGTAAAAACCATGACCACACTCAAAGCCCCTGAACTGCTGTTGCCCGCCGGCTCGCTCGACAAGATGCGTGCCGCCTACGATTTTGGCGCCGACGCCATTTACGCGGGGCAACCGCGTTACAGCCTGCGTGCCCGCAACAACGAGTTCAAGTTGGAGCAAATTGGCATTGGCATTGCCGAAGCGCACCAACGGGGCAAGAAGTTTTTCGTCACCAGCAACCTGCTGCCGCACAACGACAAGGTGCGCACCTACATGCGCGATATCGAGCCCGTCATCGCCATGAAGCCCGATGGTCTGATCATGGCCGACCCGGGTCTGATCATGATGGTGCGTGAAAAATGGCCCGAGGTGCCTATTCACTTGTCGGTGCAAGCCAATACCGTGAATTGGGCGGCTGTGAAGTTTTGGCAACAGGTGGGCGTGACCCGCATCATCTTGTCGCGCGAACTCAGCCTGGACGAGATTGAAAAAATCCGCCAAGAATGCCCCGACATGGAACTCGAAGTGTTTGTGCACGGCGCTTTGTGCATCGCGTATTCGGGCCGCTGTTTGTTGTCGGGCTACTTCAACCGACGCGACCCCAACCAAGGCACCTGCACCAATGCCTGCCGCTGGAGTTATGGCACCCAAGCCAGTGCCACCGACCCCAACACCGGTGAAGCCATGGCCGTGCCGATGGACACCGATTTTGATTTCGCCAAGTCGCAACAAGAAGCCGAGCAAACCTTTTCAGCTTGTGGCGATGGCCAACGCCACCCCGAGGCCGACAACATTTACCTGCTGGAAGAAAAAGGCCGCCCCGGTCAGCTCATGCCCATCATGGAAGACGAGCACGGCACTTACATCATGAACAGCAAAGACTTGCGGGCCGTGGAGTATGTGGACCGCCTCACCAAAATTGGCGTGGACTCCCTGAAAGTGGAAGGCCGCACCAAGAGCTTGTATTACGTGAGCCGCACCGCGCAGGTCTACCGCCGCGCCATTGACGACGCTGTGGCAGGCAGACCTTTCAACCCCGAACTCATTTCAGAATTAGATGGCTTGGCCAACCGGGGCTACACCGCTGGTCTGATGGATCGCCGCCCAGCCAACGATTACCAAAACTACGAAACCGGTCATTCAGTGGGCCACCGCAGCCAGTTTGTTGGCGAGGTGCGGGCCGTGGCCGATGGCTGGGCTGAGATCGAAACCAAAAACAAATTCTCCGTGGGCGACCGCATTGAAATCATTCATCCCAGTGGCAACCGCATCGTCACCCTGGAACAGATGAAAGACAAAAACGGCGCGTCGATTGACGTGGCCGCTGGCAGCCCCACGCATGTGTGGATTCCGATCGTCGGCCCCGCCGATGGCGGTTTGTTGGCTCGGCTGTTGTAAAGCAGTTCGCGCTGCTAGGCCTTTGCCCACAAGCTTTGGCCAAGGCATTCTGGCCAACAAGGTGCCAAGCACGACATGTTCGCGTGCACCTGACAAGATTTTTTTAAATGTAATTATTTATATTTAATTTGCGACATATTTATTGTATTTTTTAATAAAATAAGGGTAAATACTGGTAGCCGCAGGCTGAGGTTTTTCAGATCGAGGTCTATTTTTGGTGACAATCGCACACCATGATTGACACAGACATCTCCACCCCCCACGATGCGCCTTGGCGTGCCGCCTACAACAAGGCGGGCATTGCGCCCGAGCTCAACCCACCCACCCACGCCAGCCTGGCCGCGCTGGTGCATGAGGCCTGCAGCCGCTACGCCCAGTCGGCGCCCAAGCAGGCGGCGTTCACCTGCGTGGTGCCCAATGGCATGAACGGCAGCCTGCGCTTTGCCGAGGTGGACGCACTGTCCGACGCTTTTGCGGGTTACCTGCGCGGCGTGTTGGGTTTGCAGGCGGGCGACCGGGTCGCCGTGCAGCTGCCCAACTGCCTGGCTTATCCGGTGGTGGCCTTTGGGGTGTTCAAGGCCGGTTGTGTGCTGGTCAACACCAATCCGCTCTACACCGAGAAAGAAATGGCGCACCAGCTCAAGGACGCGGGTGCGCAGGCGCTGGTGATCATTGACATGTTTGCCGACAAGCTGCCCGCTGTGCTGCAAGCCACCGGCCTCAAGCACGTGGTGCTGGCCGATGTGACGGCCTTCTTTCCAGCGGTGCCACGTGCGGTGGTGCGCTCGGTGCAGAAGGTTTGGAGCCGGGTGTTGCCGCCAATCACCGTCCCCCACGTGCGGCTGGCACCAGCCTTGAAACGCGGCGCAGCGACGCTGTCGCAAACCCCGGCGCGACGCTACTGGGAGGGCGTCGGTCCCGGCGATCTGGCCGCACTCCAGTACACCGGCGGCACCACGGGCGTGAGCAAGGGCGCCATGCTGACCCACAGCAACTTGCTGCACAACGTCAACCAGATGCTGGCCATGGGAGCCACCCACATGAGCCAAGGGCAAGAGTGCGTGCTCACAGCCCTGCCTCTTTATCACATCTTCGCCTTCACGGCCAATTTGCTCGGCTTCTTGGTGATCGGGGCGCGCAATGTGCTGGTGCCCAGCCCGCGTCCGGTGCAGAACCTGCAACGCGCCATCGAAAACAACCCGATCACCTGGATGACGGGGGTCAACACGCTCTACAACGGCCTGCTCAACGAGGAATGGTTTCTCGCCTATCCGCCCAAACAGCTCAAGGCCTCGATTGCTGGTGGCACGGCGCTACACCAAGCGGTGGCTGAACGCTGGCGACAAGTCACCCAGACGCCGATCGCGGAAGGCTATGGCCTGACAGAAACTTCGCCCGTGGTCAGCTTCAACCCGCTGTCGGGCACACCTCGCAACAGCAGCATCGGCATTCCGGCGCCGGGCACGCATGTGCGTTTGGTCAATGATGCCGGTGATTTGGTGGCCACTGATGAGCCTGGTGAAATTCATGTCAAAGGACCGCAAGTGATGCAAGGCTACTGGGGTCAGGCGGAAGAAACTGCCAAGGTGCTACAGGATGGCTGGTTGGCCACCGGCGACATCGCCGTGATGGACCGCGAAGGCTTTCTGCGCATTGTCGACCGCAAGAAAGACATGGTGCTGGTTTCGGGTTTCAACGTCTACCCCAACGAAGTGGAAGATGCGATCGCGCAGATGCCCTCGGTGCTGGAAGTGGCCGTGATCGGCATACCCGACGACACAACTGGCGAAGCGGTGCGAGCCTATGTCGTGCCCAACCCAGACCACGCAGGCGACGTGAGTGCTGAGGAGGTGGTTGCCCACTGTAAAAAACAACTCACTGCCTACAAAGTACCGCGCCAAGTGATCGTGCGCGATGAGTTGCCCAAATCGCCCATCGGCAAGGTCTTGCGCAAGGAATTGCGCGCCGAAGCCCTGGCCGAACTCGGTGCCCCGCGCTCCTGAGCGTCCGCGCCCCACCCCAACGATATTGCGGAGAACACCCCATGGTGACCGAATTTGAAACCAAGCTGCTCGGCTTCATGATGATGATCATCATGCTGGGCATGGGCGCCTCACTGACATGGCGCGACTTTTTGATCGCCTTTCGCAGGCCCAAGGGTGTGATCATCGGGCTGGTCTGCCAGTACGGCATCATGCCTGCGCTTGGCTTTGCACTGGCTCAAGTATTGGGCCTGCCGCCAGCAATTGCGGTGGGACTGATTTTGATGGGCTGCATGCCCGGTGGCACCACCTCCAACATCTTCACGTACTTCAGCAAAGCGGTCCTGGCACTTTCCATCATGATGACCAGCGCCTCCACGCTGGTGGCGCTGGGCATGGTGCCTGCCACCTTGGCTTTTTATTCGGGATTGGCTGGCTATGAAGGCGACTACACCATTCCGGCTGCCAATGTGGCCCAGGTACTGGTGGTATTGCTGGTGCCAACGATCATTGGCATGGTGCTGCGCAAGGTCAACCCCAATGTTGGTGCCACCCTGGAACTGTTTGGCGGCATCATGGGCATTGCGGTGATCCTCTTCTTGGTGGTCACTTGGATTCCGCGCAACCACCAGCTGCTGCTAGATACACCGCTCAATGTCTATCTTGGTGCCATTGGCCTGGGCCTGGTTGGCATGGCCTTGGGGTACGCTCTGGCACGACTCCTCAAGCAGGACCCCAACCGCAGCCGCACCATCGCCTTGGAAACCGGTATCCAAAATGGCCCTCTGGCCATTCTGATTGTGACGATCAGCATCTCTGGCCCGCGCCAACAAGACGTGCTGCTGATACCCGTGTTGTACTCGCTGTTCATCGTCATCAGTTCCAGCATCGTGACGGTGTTTTTCCGCCGAGCCAGCGAACGCGAGGCCTTGGCGCGCGACCGCGCCAAAGTTGGCGTCGTGGCCAGTTTTGGTGCAACTGCGCCAGGGCCTTGACCGAAAGCCTTGATTTACCTTGGCTTGAGTTGGCCAAGAAACACAACGAATGCCACGGTAGTGCGAGCCGCTGGGTTGCTGTAAGCAGGGATAAGAAAATTCTTCATCTCAAAAAATGAACCCTGCCTACATACAAACGGTCAATCTAGCAATGAACAACCCGACTGCTCGCACCGAACAACCGCGTAACCCCCTGCATGGTGTGACACTTGAGGCAATCGTGCGCGCCCTCGAAGCGCGCATCTGGTCCTCTTTGATACATTGAATACACGTATTCATATGAGGTTTTAAATGGCTACTTCCATTCGTTTGGCTCCAGAAACCGAGCAAAGGCTTGACTTCCTCGCATCCCAGACGGGGCGCACCAAGGCTTTCTACTTGCGCGAAATGATTGAACAGGGCATTGAAGAAATGGAGGACTACTACCTCGCTGCCGATGTGCTTGCGCGTGTTCGCGATGGAAAAGAACAGGTGCATTCCGCTGCCGACGTGAGAAGAGACCTTGGCCTGGACAATTGAATACGCCGACACGGCCAAAGGACAGTTACGTAAGCTCGACAAACAGACAGCGCGGCGGATCGTTGACTTCATGGACGCACAAGCGCCCGAGTTTGAGCTGGCCCGTGAACTGATTTCAGCGCGGATGAGAGCGGGCCTGACGCAAGGCGAAGTGGCTGCACGCATGGGCACGACCCAAAGCGTGGTGGCACGCATCGAAAGTGGCAGGGGCACGCCATCCATGC
>Ga0164293_10001212_pt1 | contig 21591 bp, 20 predicted proteins | sample GEODES118metaG_FD_111487 | JGI IMG/M metagenome (GOLD analysis project Ga0164293, IMG submission 111487) | Eutrophic lake water microbial communities from Lake Mendota, Wisconsin, USA - GEODES118 metaG | ecosystem: Environmental > Aquatic > Freshwater > Lake | place: USA: Lake Mendota...
AGATACAAACAAGATGGGTATATCGTTAAACGGCGCGAGCCTTTTCTTCAATTCCTTCTCATAATCCTTTGCCGTATTGGTCGCTTTCTCATGCAGATCCCATTTATTTACCAGCAGTACGATCCCTTTACCCTTTTTCTCCGCCATACTGAAAATATTCAGGTCCTGCTGGGTGATTCCTTTTTCGGCATCGATCATCAACAAACACACATCAGATTCGTCCAGTGCTTTGATGGCCCTGATCACAGAGTAAAATTCCAGATCCTCATTCACTTTGCTTTTTCTACGGATACCGGCGGTATCGATCAGGACAAACTCTTTCTGGAACAGGTTGTAATGGGTGTGGATGGTATCCCTTGTAGTTCCTGCGATATCACTGACAATGGTCCTTTCAGAACCTACCAATGCATTTAATAAAGAAGACTTACCCACATTAGGCTGGCCTACAATAGATATTTTTGGAAGTCCCTCCTGGCTTTCATTTTCCTCATTCTCGGGCTCAATGTGAATAACAAGTTCATCGAGCAGTTCCCCTGTGCCACTTCCTGATATGGATGAAAGAAAAAATGTTTTGTCGAAACCCAGCTGATAAAATTCCTGAGCCTCGAGAAAACGGTTATGGTTATCCACCTTGTTTACGGCCAGCAAAACCGGTTTGTCCGTTTTCCGGAGAACCTGGGCCATGGTCTGGTCGAGGTCGGTAATACCGGTAACGGCATCTACCATGAAAATGATCGCATGGGCTTCCTCTACGGCGATCAACACCTGCTTGCGGATCTCGCGCTCAAAAACATCATCGCTATGGGGCACAAAGCCTCCAGTGTCAATAACATTGAAACTTTTTCCCGTCCATTCGGCAACGCCATACTGCCGGTCGCGGGTTACGCCCGGTGTATCTTCGACAATGGCTTTCCGTTGTTCAAGAAGCCTGTTGAACAAGGTGCTTTTGCCCACATTCGGCCTGCCTACTATCGCTACTGTAAAACCCATATTCGTTATCTTAACTTAGTGCTTAATACCCGTATTCCTTCAGGAAAATGTCGTTTTCCCTCCATTTTGGCCGCACTTTGACAAACAGTTCCAAAAATACTTTTCTGCCAAGAAATTCCTCCAGCGAAATCCGGGAAAGCGTACCCAACTTCTTGATCATACTCCCCTTTTCCCCCAGTACGATCCCTTTTTGGGATTCCCTGTTTACAACGATATCTGCAATGATCTTGGTCAACGAGGTCTTTTCCTGGAATTCCCGCACCACAACAGTGGTATGATAAGGCAGCTCCTGCTCGAACAATTCGTATATTCTTTCCCTGATCAATTCCCCCGCAAAGAACCGCTGGGGAAGATCGGTCATATCGTCTGTGTCGTAAAACGGTTCGCCTTCCGGCAATTTTTCAAGGATGGATTTCAAAAGGTCGCCCGTGTGTCTGTTTTTCAATGCCGATATCGCGATGATCTCCTTACCATAAGGACGGGTACTGAAAAAAGCCTTTACCTGTTCCACACGCTCCGCATTGGCCTTGTCGATCTTGTTCAATACCAGGATCACATTACCCTTCAGGTGCAAGTCGGTAAACACCTTGTCCATTTTCTCGGGGTCATCATACACATCGGCCAGTAAAATGGCTACATCAGCATCTTCCAGGCTGCTCTTCACGGCCTTCATCATCTTTTCGTGCAACTTATACTCCGGGTCTATGATTCCCGGGGTGTCTGAAAGGATGATCTGGTAACCTTCACCATTTAGGAAAGACTTGATTCGATGGCGAGTGGTTTGAACTTTGGGTGAAATGATGGCCAGTTTCTCTCCGGTAAGCGCATTCAGTAATGTACTTTTCCCTGCATTAGGCCTTCCGAAAATATTTACAAAGCCTGATTTGAACATGAACTCGGGTTTGCTGAAATTAAAAATCCCGCTTGCGCGGGACGTTTGTTGCGAAGGGGAGGATCGAACTCCCGACCTTCGGGTTATGAGCCCGACGAGCTACCGCTGCTCTACTTCGCGATTTGGATGGCAAATATAGTGGAATTTCGCCTACTGATGAAATTATTTATCCAAAGCCTCAGTCTTCCACCCATTTAATGCTGCTTGCTCCGCTCGTTCTTGATTCCTTCACAATGCCCTTGCCCTTATAGCGGACGTCACTTGCCCCGGAAACATGTACATATAATTCTTTTGACACCGTGACCGAGACATCGCTGGCGCCGGATGCATCCACCTCGCAGACCTCTGTACTCAGATCAAAAGCTTTCATGTCGCTCGCGCCGGAAAGATGCACTTTCACTACCCCAACCCGGCCGCTGATCTTGGAGTCGGAGCTGCCAGTCTGGTGAAGGTCCAGCTGATTCACATCCAATGCGCCATTGAAATCACTGGACCCATTGATGTGAACACCGAGTTTATCAGACTTGATGACGCCGTTGACAAATACGTCAGAAGAACCACTTGCAGTAAGCTTATTGAGTTGTTTGAATGATACGTATGCTTTGAGCCTCATATCTGATTTAATACCCACTCCTTTATTATTAAACAGGATCTCCAGCGTGCTGCCATTTACCCGGGTGATGATCCTGTCCCTCAGGGACTCGTCCCGGGCGCTCACAACTACCACCTGGTGGTCGTCGGGCGACAAATACAGGTCGATGCTGCCGGACACAGCAATTGCTGAGAAAGCTCCCACATCCCGCACCTGGGCGTTTTTATCGTTAACGATCACCTTCTCCTGAGCAGACAGAAAAGCCGGCATCGCTACCAGAAAAAAAAGCAAATAATTAATGATCTTCATGGCCATTGATGTTTAATAACTAAATCTTCCTGATCCTGCCAGAGCCGGAAGTTGTTGCGTTGACCAGGTTGCCCGTACCGTGATACCTCACGTTCCCCGAGCCGCTGATGTTCGCAGAAAGCTCCCTGTTGACCGTAAGCTCAGCATTTCCGGAGCCGCTGATACGAACATTACAAATATCCGTTTTGAGCTCGGGGGAGTTGATGTTCCCGGAACCTGAACATGCAAATTCCGATTTTGCAGCGGAACCGGACAACTTAATATTTGATGAGCCGCTTTGCTTCACCGTGAGGTTCTCAGCGTCGATCTCGCCAGAGATATTTCCCGATCCACTTAGCTGCAACTTTAATTCCGGACTGCTCAGCCGGCCTTCAATGCGTATGTTCCCGGAACCTGAAAGCGAAACATAACTGATCTGCTCCGCAGAAACATAGGCTTTGAACTTTCTACCCTTCGTATTCCACTGATCAGACCACCAGCCTTTTTTATCCTTGAACCGGATATGCAGGATACCGTCTTCCACCTCTGTAATCATATTGACGAGGTCCTCCGGATCAGATGAACTGATCGCTACATTCCGGGTGCCTTGTGATATATAGATGTCGATCGCGCCCGAGGCAGAGACGCCATGAAAACTCCCCACCTTTCGTTCCTGTGCGTTTGCATCTGCTATGACTTTCTCCTGGGCCATGGCCGACAGTGCAATAAAAACAATTCCTGCCGTAAGCATCCATTTACTCATAAGTCTGATTTTATAGTGATACGTTATACATATCCATCTTGTTACAGGTATCAGCGTTTTTTTATAATTTTGTCTTTCGTTCCCGGGGTGCCAAGGCCATTGTGCCAAAGCTGAGATCATACCCGTAGAACCTGATCAGGATAATGCCTGCGCAGGGAAGGTCAGAGTCTCACATACTTACTCTCCTTTCCTGTTTTTGTAAACCTGGCGTCCCGTGAGATGGGGGCCTAAACAAAAACAGATGAAAAAATTAGTGTTGACGGGCGTCTGTATGACGGCCATGTTCTGCTCTTATGCACAGTTCACCTTAAAAGGGCGTGTGGTTGAAAAAAATCTAACAACCCCCATCGCCAATGCTACTGTCAGTACCAGATCCGGATTAAACACCATTACCGACGACTACGGCTCTTTTGTTTTGAAAACGTCCAATCGCGAGGCTATTCAGGTAGAGATCAGCTCCGTGGGATTTTCAGCCTGGTCCGGGCAGTTGCATCCCGATTCCAACATCACCATTCGCCTCGTGAGAAACAGTTCGCTGATGCAGCCGGTGGAAATCCGGGCAGTCAGGGCATCAGAACAGTCCCCTTTCACCAAAACCACCCTGTCCGCCGCTGCGTTGGAGAAGATGAACATTGGTCAGGACATCCCCTTCCTGCTGAACCAGACTCCCTCCACAGTTATTCATTCTGATGCAGGAAATGGTGTGGGTTATACCGGTATCCGGATCCGCGGCTCAGACCCCACAAGGATCAATATGACCATAAACGGAATCCCCTACAACGATGCAGAATCGCAGGGGATCTTCTTTGTGAACCTCCCTGATCTGGCATCCTCCCTGAATAGCCTGCAGATCCAGCGAGGTGTGGGAACCAGCAGCAATGGCGCCGGAGCATTTGGCGCTACCATGAACCTGCTGACCAATGAAACCAACGAGAAAGCCTATGCTGAACTGAACAACAGTGCGGGCTCGTTCAATACGTTTAAGAACACCCTGCGCGCGGGTACCGGATTGCTGAATGAACATTTTACGTTTGACGCAAGGCTCTCCCGGATCAGCAGCGATGGGTTTGTTGACCGTGCATCTTCCAACATGCAATCATTCTTCGTATCCGGGGCCTATTTATCCGGAACCTCTTCATTAAGACTAAACGTATTTTCAGGTAAGGAGAAGACATACCAAAGCTGGTATGGCATCCCTGAATTCAAATTGGAGACGGACCGGACCTACAACTCCGCGGGTACGGAAAGACCGGGCGATCCCTATGCCAATGAAACAGACAATTACACCCAAACGCATTATCAATTATTCTATAACAAGTCGCTTTCGAATTTCTGGAACCTCAACCTGGCCTTGTTCTATACGAGGGGCAAGGGCTATTATGAGCAATACAAAGCCGGGGAGTCTTTCGGGGACTATGGCATGCCTGATTTCATTACAGGTAATGATACCTTACAGGAGACCGATCTTATCCGGCAACTCTGGCTGGATAATCATTTCTACGGCAATACCTTCTCCCTGCAGTACAAAAAAGCAAAAACCGAGCTCATCATCGGCGGCGGTTGGAGCAGGTACGATGGTAAACATTATGGCACGGTCACGTGGGCGAATGCCGGATTCCCTGACAACCACCGATGGTACGATCTGGATGCTGATAAAACCGATATGAACCTGTACGCAAAATGGCAGCAGCAGCTGACCGAAAGGCTATCGCTGTTCACTGATCTGCAGGTCAGGCATGTGAGTTACAATATTTATGGGTTTCGGAATAATCCAACGCTCGATATCAAGAATAACTGGTTGTTCTTTAATCCAAAACTGGGATTAAGCTATTCGAAAAACAACTGGACGGCCTACCTGTCGTACGCAATCGCCAATAAAGAACCCAACCGGGATGATTTTGAAGCCGGGGCCGCCCAACAACCCGTTTATGAAACCCTGAATGACCTGGAACTGGGTGTCAACAAACAGGGCGCAGTATTTTCCTGGGGCGCTACCGTGTTTTATATGAAATACCGCAACCAATTGATCTTAACCGGCCTGATCAACGACGTTGGCGCCTACGCCCGAACCAATATACCCGAAAGCTACAGGGCCGGGATAGAACTCACCGGCCGCTGGAAACCGGCGAATTGGTTCAACATCTCCGGAAACATCGCCTACAGCGAAAATAAAATCCGTCAATTCACTGCTTATTACGACGATTATGATCAGGGGGGGCAAAAAACAGAGACCCTGGCCAGCACGGACATTTCTTTCTCACCCCGGTGGGTAGGTGGAACTACAGTAAATCTTACCCCTGCAAAGAATTTCGAGATATCTGTTTTAAATAAATATGTATCCCGACAATACCTTGACAACACTTCAAGAATAAGCAGGAGCCTGGATCCCTATTTTCTGAATGATCTGAGGGTGATTTACCGCATCAAACCGGGTTTCATGAACGAGATCCAGTTGATGGGTCAAATAAATAATTTATTTAATGTAAGATATGAGCCCAATGGATATAGCTTTTCTTATTACTACGGGGGCGAGTTACAAACAGAAAATTTCTATTATCCTATGGCAGGGACCAATTTCATGGTGGGGCTGAATCTTAAGTTTTGACATTTTGGGATGTTTAAACATCCAAAACCATGGCAACATTTGCGTCATTTTTATAATATCATACAAACTGACACCAATCTATTTGAGAGAATGGCTGTATGCTTTATACATTTGCAACTGGAAACATCAGCCAAAACAAATATGTATGACGAAATTATCAGCACTTTTATTCGTGTGTCTTTTATTTGCAGGATTTTCAGCCCAGGCCCAAAAGCAAGTGGGAGGTGAAATTTCTGTGGGTGGGAGATTTGGCGGCAGCTCAGGTGTTACCCTTAAAAAGCATAATGGGTACAATACATCTGCCTTTGAATTTATCGCCCAGTTCAAGAATTTTGACGAAATCGAAGAGCTCGACGGCTTTTCCTTATCTGCCCTGTACCAAAAGTTGGCTCCAATGTCTGGCAGCAAGCAGGTTTCTGCCATATTCGGTGTGGGCGCAAGTATGAATTTTAAAGACCAGTTTGACATGGGTGTCAGTGGTATGATCGGTTTCGACTGGAGACTGAAGGCCGCCCCAGTCACGCTGCAGGTCGACTGGATGCCCACCTGGTTCTTCATCGGAGAGAACGAATTCATTTTCACCAACGCTGCGGTGAGCGCACGTTATGTACTGAACGGCAGGAAATACAAGAAATAACCCCCAAAACTTTTAATTTAAAAACATGAAAAAGATTCTTAGCCTATTGTTACTGACCAGCTACCTGATGTCTTGCGGACCTTCTCAAAAAGTCACCAGTTCATGGGTCAGCCAGGACGTTCCCCAGGGTGCTAAATACAAGACAGTATTCATACTGGCCCTTGTACAAAACCAAAGCGCAAAAAATATCATCGAAACAGACCTTGCAAAAGCAGCTGAAGCAAGAGGCATGAAAGTGTATAAAAGCTCAGAAGTTTTTGCCGTCAACTTCACAAAAGAAAACCTCCCTGACAAACAGACTATCTTAGAAAAGGTGAGAAGTCTGGGTTGCGAAGGTGTGCTGTCCATTGGCCTGGTAGACAAACAGAGTGAGACTAGGTTCGTGCCTGGCACCACTATGTACTCTCCTTACATGGGATATGGCGGGGGATTTGGCGGTTACTACGGTTATATGGGGCCGATGATGTATAACCCCGGTTATTACACAGAAGAAAAAACCTATTTTATGGAAGCCGACCTGTTCGATGTAGCTTCAGAAAAACTGATCTGGTCTGCCCAGTCAGAAGCATATGACCCCTCTTCTATTTCAAAATTCAGTCGCGATTATACCGCCGTTATCGTAGACAGGATCAATAAAGATTTTAATAAAAAATAATCATGAGAAAATTACTTAGTCTGATCGCATTCGTATGTTTCGCTTTTGCAGCAACTGCACAAACCGCTGATGAACTTGCTGAAATTCGTAAGATCCTCGGTAAAGAAAAGAAAGATTTGATTAAAGGGTTTATGAACCTGAATGAAGGTGACGCTGCTAAATTCTGGCCTTTGTATGACGAGTATTCTGAAAAAAGGAAATTACTGGCAGATGACAGGATCAGTATCCTGAATGATTATGCAAACCAGTATGTTGGGCTGACTGATGACCAGGTTAAAACACTGGGAAGCAGGTATATTAAGAATGAAAAAGCGATCTTAAAGCTGCAGGAGAAATATTACAATAAAATCTCAAAGGCTGTATCTCCTTTAAAGTCAATGCAATTCATGCAGGCAGAGGCTTATTTGCAAACAACCATTCGCTCCGCCATACAGGATGAAATTCCGTTCATCGGAGAATTCGAAAAAAAATAAAATAAAAAAATGAAAAAATTACTTCTTATCGCTCTTGTTTTTACAACTGTTAGTGCCTCTGCCCAGGGGGTCAAGCTGAATGCCTACACCAACTATATATTTATGGATCAGGTTGATTCCTATTATGGTGACCAAAGCTACTTTGACGGACAGATCAAAGGTGGTTTTCAGTGGGGCGCAGGTCTTCAATACAACATCAGCCCGTTAACCGGAATCGAGCTTACTTATCACAGGCAGGACACTAAGGCCGATGGAAGCTACAGGGCACAAAATGGCGCCATCAAAAGGAACGAGTTTGATGTGGCCCTCAACTGGATCATGCTGAACGGCGTTCGAGAGTACAAAAAACCAGGCGGGAAATTTGAAGCATTCGGTGGAATGGGCTTGGGTATGTGTATCATTGATACAAAAAACCAGGCTAACGGCAAATCAGAAAATGCAACGAAATTTGCCTGGCAGGTACGCGGTGGTGGTAACGTATGGGTGTCAGAAAAAGTTGGCATTAAACTTACCGCACAGTTGCAGTCGGCTGTACAATCTATGGGTGGAGGTTTCTTTATTGGAACAGGTGGCGTAAGTGCCGGTGTTTCTTCGTTCTCCTCATTGATGCAATTCGGACTTGGAACCGGCCTGGTGTTTAAGCTGGGTGGTACTTCACCTGCACCTGCACCTATGAGAGCCAGATAATCTGATCCTCAGCTAGAAAAGTAAATACCATATAGTTTTATGAGATTGTTTTTAATAACGATACTCTTAGGTTTTGAACTGGGCGCTAGCGCCCAGTTCTGGCCTAAGGAATTCACCAGCACCCAGGGAAAGATCGTTTTATACCAGCCTCAGCCCCAGAAATTCGATGGGAATAAAGTGAGCGGTGTAATGGCATTCTCCCTGCTCACTACTGCAAAAAAAGAACCCAACTTCGGTGCGCTGTTTTTTGATGCCAGACTGCTGGTAGACCGGGACGCCAGAAAATACGCCCTGGATAAACTCAGCATCCCTAACCTGAAATTTTCCGGCAAGCCGGAAGGGCTCAATGAGGAAAAAGTGAAAGCAGCTATCATTGCTGAAATGGAAAGTTGGGATGTAAAGGGATCTTTGGATGAATTGATCGCTACGGTGGAAGATTTCCAGGAGACTGTTACGAAGAACGAAAATTTCAAGAATGATCCCCCTGTATTCGTTTATACCACCGCGCCTTCTGTACTGATCATGATCGATGGGGAGCCCAAATTGCAGGATATCAAGAATACCGATCTCAAACACGTGGCCAACACAGGTTATGTGATTTTTGAAAACAAGTCAGACAGGCAGTTCTACCTGTTTGGCGGTGAGATCTGGTATTCTGCACCCGCCATCAAAGGACCCTGGCAGGTTACGAAGAACGTTCCCAAAGACGTAAAAAAACTCCTTGATCAAAATAAGGACGCTGCAAAAAATGCCGGTAAGGTGGAACAAAAAACGGATGAAGCACCACCAGCTGTGGTAGTTGCCACCGTTCCCACCGAACTGATACAAACCAAGGGCGAAGCAGCATGGAAGCGGTACGACAGTGTAGCCATTGAATATGCCGATAATTCGGAGGATAATCTCTTCAAAATTGGCGGCACCTATTATGTGCTGAAGTCCGGTCGTTGGTTTACCAGCTCCGCACTGAACAGCGGATGGCGCTATTTGCCAGCTGATCAGTTGCCAAAGGAGTTTGCCAGGATTCCTTCAGGATCGTCAAAAGATATCGTTCTTTCGAGTGTACCGGGAACTGTTGAGGCCAGAGATGCCCTGCTGGATGCGCAAGTGCCCCAAACTGCAACAGTTGATCGTAAAACCGCCGGTAAGGATGTAAAAGTCCAGTACGATGGGAAGCCCCAGTTTGAAAAGATCGAAGGCACTTCCCTCGAACTGGTTAAGAACTCCGACAAAACCGTATTCCGCACAACGGCTATCCCTTCTGGTTCTCAGGCAGGCAACGCCGTGCACGATGACCGAAAGTATTATATGGTGGATAACGGGATATGGTATGTAAGCTCAAGCACGGACGGTCCATGGTACGTGAGCGACTCAAGGCCTGCAGGAGTTGACAATATCCCACCAAGTTCTTCCGCGTATAACACCAAGTACGTGCAGATTTATGACGCCACGCCCGATGTTGTTTATGTTGGATATACACCTGGCTATATGGGCAGTTACGTATACGGCCCTACCGTAGTATACGGCACAGGATACCCTTATATGCCTTGGTATGGAAGTTTTTATTACCCTCACCATGCTACCTGGGGATTCAATATGAATTACAACCCCTGGACTGGGTGGAGCATCGGCTTTGGATTCACAACCGGCCCATTCCATTTTGGTTTTGGCACCGGAGGATTCGCCTTCGGCATGAGCTGGGGTTATGGTGGTCCGATGTGGGGAGGAATGTATGGCGGGGGGTTCTTCGGCCCACCCATGTACAGGCCACCATGCTTTGGCCCGCACTATCCGTGGTACGGCTATAACAGGCCCGGGTATGGTGTAGGTGGAAACAGACCTAATTTTAATTCCCCTGGCAGTGGAAACATCAACTGGGGTGGTGGCAACCAGATTAATGTTGGCGGAGATGTGAACATCAATATTGGAAACAATAGCGGAAATAATCTCGGTGGCAACAACATTTACAACAAAGCCAAAGACAAAGGCATTTCCTCTGGTATCAGCAGCCGTGACATGTCAAAGGTGAATGTAGGTAATAAGAGACCCGGATCCGGGTCAGATGCTAAGATTGGTGCAGGTGGTAACAATACAGCGGCCGGTATCAACAAACCAGGTGCCGGCGGCAACAATGCAGGCACCGGTATAAACAAACCCGGTGCTGCCGGAAATGCCAGGCCCTCTCCCAATGCAAGGCCAGAGGGCAGACCCAGCAAAGAACCGAACAATGTTTTTGCTGACCGCGACGGCAACGTTTACCAAAAAGATAAAACCGGAAACATCCAGCAGAATAAAGGTGGAAACAACTGGGAAAAGCCTGCTTATAATAACAGAATGCAGCCTACTCTCGATAACCGCGACAGAGGCAACAACAGGGCGAACAATTACCCGCAGTCAAGGCCATCAAACAACGCAAGACCAGCGCCTTCTGCACGGCCAGCTCCTTCACGCCCAACACCTTCGGCACGGCCAGCAGGAGGTGCCGGTGGTGGAATTAAAAGAAATTAGACTTCGACCGTTCGATAAATCCATTGAGGTGCAATCACATGATTGCACCTTTTTTGTTTTCATCGAACCCAATGCTGGAGGAAATCTTCTCTGGTATACAGAGAAAGGGTACTCTTGATGATCCAAAGTTCGAAGCGCCAAACCTGTATGCCAAGGCATACGCTCCAAACAGCTTTCACTATGCTTGCCCCGTCGAAAAATCAAGTTCAAATGAAAATCTATTTTAAAGGAGTCCTTACAGCGGTATTATATCTGGTAATATACCCTCCATCGCGCAGATCAGCATCGGGGCGCAAGGCGGCGCAACTTTCTCCAATCCATCCATCAAGCCGCCCACGGGATTGAGCTACGAAAGCAGTTCAAAAACCAGTTTTAAGCGGGTCTCATGGTCGATATACCCCTGGAGGAAGGCAGGCTAAGGATCATGCCAGCGTTGAAGTATACCAACAAGGTGCACGGCGTTTCTGCAATCTTCTCAATTCCCGTCCAGGGCACCTTGAATTATACAGGCACCTTCAACATCTCTTACATTGAAGTTCCTTTGCACCTGGCGTATGCTTTTGGCTCCAGCACAAAGTTCATTATACCAGCAGGTCCATATGCTGCCTATGGTCTGTCTGGAAAGAATGATTACAGCATTACATCGGACACAACAACCGTGGGTTCGGTAAGTGAAAACATTGAGTTCGGTTCCGGGCCTGCAGAGGTTAGTCGCCTTGACTACGGCGCGCATGCCATGGCCGGCGTGCTATTCCAAATCGGTTTCCTTCTTAAAGTGAATTATGGTCTTGGGCTGGCCGACCTGTATTCTTCCAACACCAATGGAGCATCATACAAGCAAAAATAACTTGGCGCCTCTTTGGTCTATTTCTTCAAGCGCGGCTAATTCAATTGGCTAATTGGCTAATTCTTTGATGCTCCCTTGCCGCCGGACCTTAGGCATCCGCCAATTCGCCAATTCGTTAATTCGCCAATCCGTTAATGAGCCAATTAGCTAATGGCCAATTAGCTAATGGCCAATGGGCCTATTGACCGAAAAGATCACGCCAGCTCAGCATGCCGCCAGTGAGATTTCGCACATTGGCAAAGCCCATCGTTTCCATCATCATCGCAGCCTGACCACTTCTGTTTCCGCTGCGGCAGTACACGATCACTTCCTGGTCTTTCAGGTGCTCCAACTCGGTGACGTCAAAATCCCTGATCTTACCCAGCGGATGGAGAACGCCGCCGATGTTAAACTCTTCATTCTCCGCAGGTTCACGTACATCAACCAGGTTCAACTTTTCTCCGGATTCGAGCCGCTGTTTCACTTCTTCAGGTGTAATGTTTGTCATAACAATATTTTAGCATTAATTCTCTACAGGTACAACCGGGATACTGTCCGTTCTTTCAGGACTCATCACGCTTAGCCGGATATCCATCATCTGACCCATTCTGATCCGGTTCAGCTGTCGTTCTTCGTTGAACCGGGGCGGGTTTTGCCAATACACATAACCAGCCGTGGTGTCTTTCAGATCTGCATCAGGCAGTACTACCCCAAGGTTGATGCCGCTGCCTTCCAGTAAGGCTAAAGCCTCAGGATAAAGCATTCCGAAAAGGTCAGGAACTGCAATCTGCTCTGAGCCAATTCCTGCGCCAAGTACCAGTGATATCATGGATCCCATGGGGATCTTCGTTCCCGGCCTCAAAGATTCCCCATTCATATTCTGGCCCTTTACTGCATTTTTTGCAATATCAGGAACATAGGTGGTATCTCCCAACTTAAGTCCTTTTGCTTTCAATTCAAGTTCCGCGTTCCTGAAACTCATCCCCACCAGGTTGGGCATATCCACCATTGGGGGTGTGGCCCGGTTTATGGTCAGGTACACAGTTCGGTTAACCTTTACCGTTGCTTCCGCATCAGGGAATTGCTTAAGCACAACAAGAGGCGGGACCGTATCCTGGTAAAGGGAATCTTGTATGATCACTTCAAATCCGTCTTTCTCGAGCAATGTTGTTGCCTCAGACAGCGATTTACCTTTCACTTCAGGCACGCGCAGGTATTCACCATGGTTGGTCCAGAAATTCAACGTTTGGATAAAGAGGAACAGGATCAGCAGCGAAAGCGCAATGCCCGCCACCACATTTACCCATAAGGAACGTTGCATGATACTGCTCTTCAATTTTTTCATTTTTTATGATCCAGCGCATCTTCTATAAGCGCAGTATAGAAATCTTTCAAATTCCAACCGTTGGCCCTCACCTGTTGGGGTACAATACTCGCAGCGCTTTGTCCGGGTACGGTATTGATCTCCAGCAGAAAAGGAACGCCCTTCTCTTCATTATAGATAAAATCCATCCGGACAATACCCCTGCAATTGAAAACTGCGTACACTTTACTGGCGGTTTGCCTTACTTTTTCAGTGATGGATGGATCGCAATCAGCTGGTGTCACTTCCCGCGATTTCCCATCATATTTGGCCTCGTAATCAAAAAACTCCTTCTCGCTCAGAATCTCTGTAAATGGCAATGGTATGATATTCCCCTTACTCTTAAAAACGCCGATGGTAAACTCACGCCCACTGATAAATTCTTCCACGAGTATCTGTTCGTCTTCCCTAAATGCCTTTTCCAGTGCCGCCTCCAATTCATCTGCATGATTGACTTTACTCATGCCAATACTTGAGCCGCCACTGTTGGGTTTAACAAATACGGGCAGGCTGATCTGTTTCAGGATCTCATCACCGGCCAGGGGCGTATGCCTGAACAGGTGTAACGACCTTGCCACTTGTACTCCGCTGAATGCAGCTACTGCAACGGTGTATCTCTTATTCATCGTCAGTGCCGAGGTAGCCGCATCGCAAGATGTGTAAGGCAGTCCCAGGAGATCGAAATAACCCTGTAACTTACCATCTTCGCCGGGCGTGCCGTGTATGCCGATCAGCACAGCGTCAAAAGTTATTTTATTGCCATTGATCGTAAGGCTGAAATCACCCTTGTCTACCTCCACCTCATGACCGTCAGCGCCCTGATGAAACCATTTTTCAGGTGTAATGTTTATGCGGTAAACCTCGAATTTGTCAAGGTCCATATTGGCTTCTATGGTAATGGCGCTTTTATATGAAATCACTGCCTCACCGGAATAGCCTCCGGTAACAAATGCAATACGAGGTTTAGACATGTTTCAGTTTGATTCTAGTTTATGCTGGCTCAGTCAGCGCCGATACCCTGATTACCACTGTCAAGAACAAATTTCCATTTACCATCTTCCTGCTTCTTCCAGATGGTCACATAAGTTCCTCTTTCAACCACGTCATTGCTGCCCTTAAGTTCATAGATCCCATAGGTATATCCAAGCTCGCCCGATGTCGAAATGTCGCCACCCTCAGGCTCCCAGGTCAGTTGAACCGTTGAATCGTTCATGCTGGAAATGAAATCTATGGCCCGAGCACCTTTAATAGGCAGGGCATTGTCTTTCATCATAACCCCATCGTTATCAATATATTCAAGGAGCGCCTTTCGCATTCCATGCTCTTTGGAATAGTCGGAAAACTCAGAATCCACAACCTGGATTTCGGTGACATCGGGCTTGACAACGGTATCTTCTTCCCTGTTATACATCCGGCAGGAAGAAATCAGGAGCAACAGTATGAGAAGATATCGCATAAGAAGGGAATAAGATCCTTTCAGGATCAAATATGGAGCCTGTCTTTTTTTGCCATCAGCTCGTCCACCGTTTCTACATACATTTCATCAGGCACACAACAGTCTACCGGGCAAACCGCTGCACATTGGGGTTCTTCATGAAATCCCTGACATTCTGTACATTTATTGGGAACGATGTAGTAAGTGTCCGCACTCACAGGAGCATTCTTGGTGTCAGAATCAACGATGGTACCGTCTAACAGGGCAAAATTTCCCTTCACGGTGGTACCATCTGCGATGGCCCACTCCACGCCACCTTCATAAATTGCATTGTTTGGACATTCGGGCTCACAGGCGCCGCAGTTTATACATTCTTCTGTGATCTTGATAGCCATACGTTTAATGGATTTTTTAGGGGGTCAATTAGGATTTATTTTTGCCTGATAAAGTTAACACAAACTAATAAAAATATACATGAATTTAAAAGATAGGATCAAGATACTTGAGTGGCTGCGCATCTACCTTCTTGAAAATCCGCCCGACTTTGGAGAGGCTAAAGAAGAAGCTTTTTACCGAAACTCCTGGTTCACACCGGAGTTCATTGATCTCTCCATTACAAACATCACCCGCCAGTTCCTTGATCCCGATGTTTTGGCCGAAGCCATTTCCCGTTACCAGATCCCGGACCAATCACCGCAACCCAAAACGATCGGGATTGTTATGGCCGGGAATATCCCCCTGGTTGGATTTCACGACTTCCTTCTCACCTTTCTCGCCGGCCATAAACAAGTGGTTAAACTTTCATCGCGTGATCAGGTAATGCTTCCCCACCTCATGGAGGCCATTACCTCATCATTCCATGAATTCGGGGAATGGATCGGTTTTGCCGACAGCCTGAAAGGCTGTGATGCATATATCGCAACCGGCTCTAATAATACAGCCCGTTATTTCGAACAATATTTTGCCAAATACCCACATATCATCAGGAAGAACCGAACCGGTATCGCCATACTGGACGGTACAGAAAGCGAGGCAGAACTGGAAAGTTTGTCAGACGATATCCAACTCTATTACGGCCTTGGCTGCCGGAACATCACCCAGGTATGGGTACCCGCAGGGTACGATTTCACGCAGCTCCTTAAGGCGCTTGACAAATACGACTATTTCCTGGAAAACCATAAATACAAGAACAACTACGACTTTGTATTGACTGTCAACATGATGAACAAGGAAGCATACTTCACCAATGACTCCATCGTTATCAGCCCCGGAAGTTCACCTTTCGCAGGCATATCCAACCTGAAATATGCCTATTACAAGCTACCTGATGACGTGATCTCAACCCTGAACCCGGATGAAGTCCAGGTGATCTGCGGTCATCGCTATACCGCTTTCGGGCAAGCGCAATGCCCCGGATTTTTTGATTATGCAGACGGCGTGGATACCCTCAGGTTTCTGACAACCCTGAATTGAACTGCCATTTTTTCCGGATAAAAGAATAGCTTAAATTCGCTGGGCCCCACATGTACGAAGACCTTAATAATTGTTTGTTAAATGGGCCCGGAGGCAAACTTAATTGAGTCAGCTTTGTTTCTTTTGCAGTGGATAGGCATATATTTTGACTACCCAGAGTAACAATAATATAGTTTCAATAATGAGAATCAAACAAATCGTATCCATCGTTCTGCTGAGTGCATCTACTACGGTTGGGACAATGTACGCGTACAATCATTTTAACGCGTCACCACGGACCATTCAGGCAGAAAGTGCCCGGGTGCCTGTGAACTATGCAGGATTGTTCGACAGCAATTCTCCTGCTGAACCAATGACTGATTTCAGTAAAGCCTCGCAGTCTTCTGTTCCCGCAGTAGTGCATATCACAACGGTGATAAAAAATAACACCTCTGGCGGATCCCAGAGAAGAAGTCCTTTTGCCGACCTTTTCGGTGAGGATTTTGATGATTTTTTCGGCGGACCGAATATGCGTTCCCAACCACAGCGTGCAAGCGGATCTGGAGTTGTTGTTTCGGATGACGGCTATATCGTCACAAACAATCACGTCATTGATGAAGCCAGCGAGATCAAGGTAACACTGAGTAACAAAAAAACATACACCGCCAAACTGATCGGCGCTGATCCCAGCAGCGACCTTGCCATGCTGAAAATCGAAGAAAAAGGATTGCCCTTTATTCTCTATGGAAATTCTGATATGATTAAGATCGGTCAGTGGGTGCTCGCCGTGGGCTACCCACTTAACCTCGAGACTACCGTAACAGCTGGTATCATCAGCGCAAAATCAAGGTCTCTCGGCCTCAATGCGCGCAGGAGCAATACACCGATCGAATCTTTCATTCAAACGGATGCTGCCGTTAACCAGGGGAACAGCGGTGGAGCGCTGGTGAATACCAACGGCGAACTTGTGGGAATTGTATCCGCCATTGCCTCGCCAACAGGTGCATATGCCGGATATTCTTATGCTATTCCCGTAAATATTGTCAAAAAGATCATCAATGATCTCTTACAATACGGTACGGTCCAAAGAGCTTATTTGGGTGTGTCTTACCTACCGGATAATGTACCTTCTGCAGAGAAGGATAAAATAGGATTTAAGGAAGGCATCGGTGTTTTTGTACGGGAAGTTTCGAAAGATGGAGCAGCTGCCAATTCAGGGCTGAAAGAAGGAGACTATATCACCAAGATCAACGGTGTACGGGTAACATCCGGCAGTGAAATGGTAGAGCAGGTAGCAGGCTTCAAGCCTGGTGACAAGATCACCATTACCTATCAGCGCGAGAGTAAAGAATACAATTCAAACATCACCCTGAAGAATAAATCAGGTTCTTATGGCATTGTGAAAGTACAGGAAGCCATGGAGACACTTGGTGGTGAATTTGAAACGCTTCCAGCCGCGAAGGCAAAGCAATATGGATTCAATGGCGGAGTGATCGTGAAGAAGATCAAACCTGAAGGCCTGATCGATGAGCAAACCCGCATGCGGGATGGCTTCATCATTATAAAAGCAAATGACCAGGAGGTGAAAAACATTGAAGATCTTACAAATATCCTGTCAAGAAGTACGGGGCCGGTTAAACTCGATGGCTTATACCCAGGGTACGACGGTGCATACTCGTATGTAATTGAAAAGAAGTAATTGAAAAAAAGTTATTGAAAACAATAGTTTGGAGGTCGGGGATCTTTCCCGGCCTTTTTTTGGTCGTACTTTAATGCATTGCCCTGGTCTTCATTTTGTAAGCGTACCCAAAATTCTGCCAAGTACGCCAGACACCTCCAGGTACAGGGCCATTTCTTCCCGCCACGTAACGCTGATTGCCTCATTCTTTAAACCTCTATTTCGCCCAAACGGCAAATCCCCAACCTGGAAGGAGAACAGTATATGGAAATGAGCTACTTAATGTTTGAACACTGAAAATTTCAGTATATCCCGCGAGATCCATGTTGTTATATAGCTTTACATCAAGCGGCCATTCAGAAAAATTCAGCATCACCACCACTTCTGATGAACCCAGTTTGCGAACAAATGCAAACACTTTGTCAGCATGATCCGTATTGAGGTACTCGGTGGAACCACCAGCTGACCCGGCGATCAAAGCCTCATGCTCAAACCTAAGCGTTAGCAAAGTTCTATAAAGTTCATGGAGCTTTGGCTTATGCGTCCATTCAATAGCATCCTTCTCGAAAAAAGCAAGGCGCTTATGATTTGGTAATTCCTGTCCGGAGTATAACAGGGGAATGCCATTCCAAAGGCAGGAAAAAACGGCGAGTGGAACGGCAAGGCCGCCATACTTTTCGTACTCCGTTCCGTTCCAGCTATTCTCGTCGTGGTTACTGGTAAACCAGGCCTTGAGGGAGTCTCCCGGCTGCAGTAATTGGTAACCGTGTAAAATATCCTTAAGGGTTCCTATAGGCTTGTGGTGCAAAAGGTATTCATGGGCGGCATGCATCCACTTCCAGGTATAAGCCGCATCAAAAACGCGCAGGTAATCGGGGTCGTTCCACTGATCGCATTCAGCCAGCCAAAATAACTTTTTACCCTTGTCAAGGTATGCTCTTGCTTCCACCCAGAAATCAAGCGGAACAAGCATGGCCATGTCGCAGCGAAACCCATCAATATTGCATTCACGAACCCAGAACTCCATGCAGCGTATCATTTCGATCCGCATTCCGGCGTGGGTATAGTCCAAATCGATTACATCATCCCAGCCGTGTTTATCATAAAACTGCCCTTCATCATTACGGATAAAATAATCGGGATTTGAGGTTGTCCAGCTATGATCGGCACCGGTATGATTAGCCACCCAATCGATGATCAGTTTCATACCCAATTCATGGGCATACATCACCAATTCCCTGAACTCCTGCAGGGTACCAAATTCGGGGTTTATCGTGAGATAGTCAGCGCTTGCATAATAGCTACCCATCGTACCCTTGCGCTTCCATTTACTGATTGGGGTGATGGGCATGAACCATAAGATATGGACACCCATATCCTTCAGTCTGGGCATATGCTCCCGGAAAGCGGCAAACGTACCGGCTTCGGTGTACTGCCTCAGATTAACCTCATAAATATTCGTGCGCAACACCCAGGGCGATTTTTCAAACAACATGGTGGCAAAATACAAAGGATTGGCGGAATAAACGGATTGAAGGATTGGCGGATTGGCGGATTATCGTATTGGCGGATTGGCGGAATAAACGGATTGACGGATTGGCGGATTGGGTTACATATTAACCTTGCTTGATAATCAATAGAATCCGATAATTCGTACATTCGCCATTTCGCCAATCAGCAATGAAAACATTCAACGTTCCGCCCACTTATCGCAGTCCCCTTATCTCTGCCATTAAACAGCAGAGAAAGGCTGATGACAAGTTGAAAAAAGACTTCTCACCCACCCTCATTGATCTTGGCGCGGTCCGTTTTTACCTTGCCAGGCATTTTGGATTTTGCTATGGGGTGGAAAATGCGATTGAGATAGCGTTTAGAACAGTAGAAGAAAATCCTGGAAAAAGGATCTTCCTGCTCAGCGAAATGATCCATAATCCGTTTGTGAACCAGGACCTCAATGCGCTCGGTGTAAAATTCCTGATGGATACCTATGGTAATGAACTGGTGCCGTTAGACGATATCACAAAAGAAGATATTGTGCTGATCCCTGCTTTCGGAACCACCATTCCCATGGAAAACAGGTTGAAGGGCTTGGGTATTCCCATAGAAAAATACAACACTACCTGCCCTTTTGTTGAGAAAGTCTGGAACCGGTCGGAGCAAATTGCACAGAAAGGGTATAGCATCGTGATACACGGTAAGCCGACACACGAAGAAACCCGTGCTACCTTCTCTCACAGTTCGGCAGGTGCTCCATCTGTTGTGGTTAACGACATGAAAGAAACGATCGAGCTCGCAAAATATATTACAGGCGAGAAAACACCCGACCTGTTTTACCAGGAGTTTGCCGGAAGATATTCAGAAGGATTCGACGTAGCGGTACATTTGCAACGCCTCGGCGTAGTCAACCAAACAACCATGTTGGCCAGTGACACGCAAGCCATTGCGGATTACCTGAAAAATGCCATAAAGAAGCATTTTGATCTTAGTGACACCCGCATAGGCGAACGCTTTGCAGACACCCGCGACACCCTCTGTTATGCAACTAATGATAACCAGACTGCAGTGTCCGGCATGTTGAAACAGGAAGCTGATTTTGCCATTGTGATCGGCGGCAGAAACAGTTCAAATACGTCGCACCTGGTAGAACTTTGTGAAACACATTTGCCGACCTATTTTGTCAGATCCGCAGGTGATATTTTTTCGAGTAACGAACTCCTCCATGGAAACTGGAGAACCAGGGAGGAAACCATTATCAATCACTGGCTCCCTGATAAAAGGCCAGTGCGTATTCTCGTCACCAGTGGCGCTTCCTGCCCCGATAGCATGGTAGAAGGTGTGCTGAGAAAAATCCATGGATTTTTTGAGGATGCGCTTCCGTTCGATACCACACCCTGATAACTGTCAAGTCACTTATTGTTGATCTTCTCTCGCGCCCACTTAAAAGCCAGCCTTAGCTGATCATCAGGAGTGAGGTTGGTATTGTCTAACACCACGGCAGATCTTGCCTGTCGCAGGGGCGATACTTCGCGGTGTGAATCTATATAATCCCGGAGTTCGAGGTTGTTCTTCACTTCTTCGATGCCTACATTGGGGTTCTTATCAAACAATTCGCGGAACCGCCTTTCCACGCGGATAGCATTGTCTGCCGTCATGAATATCTTTAATTCTGCTTGCGGAAATACAGTGGTTCCAATGTCACGTCCGTCCATCACAATACCTTTCCCCTTACCCATCAGCCTCTGTTGCTCCACCGCAAATTCCCGCACTTCTTTGATCGCTGCCACGTCACTGACTTTCTCAGCTACCACCATGTCGCGGATGACAAATTCAACATTCTCCCCATTCAGAAAGATCTCACTGCGAGACGACTTTGGATTATAGACAAATTCCAGCTCGATGTTTTCCAATGCATGTTTAACTTCCCTGGCCGACTCCCAATCAACATGGTTTCGAAGGAAATAAAGGGTGATAGCCCTGTACATCGCACCACTGTCGATATAGGTATAGTCAAGTTTCCTGGCGAGTTGTCTTGCTAAAGTACTTTTCCCGCAGGAAGACCAGCCATCGATGGTTATGATGATCTTTCTAGATTTCATGACAGCTCAAATATAAGGCAGATGCGTCTGACGAGGAAACAGAAATCCTTGCCTCCGGTCGCGCGCTTGTTTTCAACATAGACTAATCCCGCGCTTGTTTCTGCTTACAAAAAAGGGCAAACAACAGTCTGACTGGTATTTGCCCTGGTATAAA
>Ga0164293_10001213_pt1 | contig 21559 bp, 20 predicted proteins | sample GEODES118metaG_FD_111487 | JGI IMG/M metagenome (GOLD analysis project Ga0164293, IMG submission 111487) | Eutrophic lake water microbial communities from Lake Mendota, Wisconsin, USA - GEODES118 metaG | ecosystem: Environmental > Aquatic > Freshwater > Lake | place: USA: Lake Mendota...
CGTGGGACGCGATGGTTGCGGCGGCCAAGGGCAGCTGATCCGCGCCCGCGCCTCAGGCTTCCAGCTCGATGTCCCAATAGAGCCAGTCGCGCCACGTTTCGTGGAGATAGCCCGGAGGAAACAGCTTGCCGTGCTGTTGCAACTGCCAGCTGGTCGGGCGGATCGGCGCCTGATGCACCGGCATGCCGGCCTGTTTCGGCGTGCGCCCGCCCTTCTTCATGTTGCACGGCGCACAGGCGGTGATGATGTTCTCCCACGTGGTGCGCCCGCCGAGGCGGCGCGGGATCACGTGATCGAAGGTCAGATGATCGTGGCTGCCGCAATACTGGCACTGGAAGCGGTCGCGCAGGAACAGGTTGAAGCGGGTGAAGGCGGGAAACTCGCTCTGCTTCACATATTGCCGCAGCGCGATCACGCTGGGGATCTTCATGTCGAGGCTGGGCGAATGGACCTCGCGGTCATAGCTGGCGACGATGTCGACGCGGTCAAGGAACACCGCCTTGATCGCGGTCTGCCACGGCCACAGGCTGAGCGGATAATAGGACAGCGGCGTGTAATCGGCGTTCAGCACCAGCGCCGGACAGGCCGAAAGATTGCGCGTCGGGTCTTCATCGAGGCCGCGAAACCGGGCCGCTTTCTCGATCAGTTCGGCGTTGAACACGGTGGGCGTTTCTCCCTGATTGTCTGCATCCTGCCGTGCCAAACCAAAGAGTCAAACCCGTGACAGGGTGGGTATCCACAGGGCCAAACTGTTCAGAGCCGGTGGATAGCCTGTGGATAGCGCAAGGATATGTCCTGTGGCATGGCGGCGAGGATGAAGAATTGCGTGCCACTTGTGACCCGGTTCGCGCCCAGCCCCAACGGGCCGCTGCACCTTGGCCATGCGCTTTCGGCGATCGTGGCGCATGATCTGGCGAAGGCAGGCGGCGGGCGATTCCTGCTGCGAATCGAGGATATCGACGGCCCGCGCTCGCAGCCGCAGCTGGCTGAAGAATTCCGCCGCGATCTCGAATGGCTGGGGCTGGAATGGGACGAGGCGCCAGCGCAATCGACCCGCCTCGCCCGCTATGCCCCCGCCGCCGAGGCACTGCAGGCGCGCGGGTTGCTCTATGCTTGCACTTGCACCCGCAAGCAGATCGATGAGGCGGGCGGCCCGATCTACCCCGGCACCTGCAAGCAGACGCCCCCCGATCCGGCACTGCCCGCTGCTTGGCGGCTCGACGCGGAAAAGGCGCTGGCGGCCACCGGCCCGCTGGTGTGGGAGGATGATTTCGCCGGGCCGGTCGCTGCCGACCTGTCGGAGCTCGGCGATGTGGTGCTGGTGCGCAAGGAACTGCCCGCCAGCTACCACCTTGCCGTGACACTCGACGATGCCGCAGACGGCGTAACTTTGGTGACGCGCGGGGCAGATCTGTTCGCGGCCACCCACGTCCATCGCAGCTTGCAAGGCCTGCTGGGCCTGCCGGTGCCGCGCTGGCACCACCATGCGCTGCTGGTCGACCAAACCGGGCAGAAGCTCGCCAAGCGCCGCGGTTCGCCCGCGCTCGCCGAAAGACGCCGTGCCGGCGAGGACGGACGGATGCTTGCCGAGCAACTGCGCTTGCAGCATTTGCGGCTTGGAACCTGAGGCCGGAGCGTCCATTGTAGCGTCATGACCTATGTCCTTGTGCCCGTATTGCTTGTCCTGATGGGACTGGTGGCCTTTTCGCTGATCAAGGGGATCATCGCGTTCCTCAAGACAACCAAGATCGACCTCGAAACCGGCGAGGGTTCGACCGCGACCGATATGCAGCTCGCCCAGAACAAGGCGATGTTCGCGCGCATCAAGTATCAGGCGCTGGCGATTGTGGTGGTGGCCATCATCCTAGCGGTTTCGCGCTGAGTCCTTCGCCTTATGGTCAAGCTGAACCGCATCTATACCCGCACCGGGGATGATGGAACGACAGGCCTCGTCGATGGCTCGCGCTGCCCGAAATATTCGGTCCGCATCACCGCGATGGGGCTGGTGGATGAAGCCAACAGCGCGATTGGCCTCGCCATTTGCGCGCTGACCAATGCAGACCAGCGTGCGCTGTTGACCCGGGTGCAGAATGATTTGTTCGATCTCGGCGCAGACCTCGCCACCCCGGCGGAGAATGACGACTTCAGCCCGTCGGACATGGTGCTGCGGATCGTGGCATCGCAGCCCGCGTGGCTCGAGGCGCAGATCGATGCGCTCAACGAACAGCTCGAACCGCTGACCAGCTTCGTGCTGCCGGGCGGTAGCGAGGCGGCGGCGCGCGTCCACGTTGCCCGCGCCACTACGCGCGCGGCCGAGCGGGCGATGGTGCAGCTCGCAGACCAAGTCCCGGTCAATCCGGCGGCGCTCGCCTATATCAACCGCCTGTCCGACCTGCTGTTCGTTCTCGCCCGGGTCACCAATGATGATGGCCGGGCGGACGTGAAATGGGTGCCCGGGAAAAACAGGTAACGCGCTAATCGCTAGCTTTTGCGGGAGGCCCTCGCTAACAGCGCGGGCAATTGCTGCACCTGCGAAGGAATAGATATGCGCAAAATTGCCGTTATCGGCGCCGGCCAGATGGGGACCGGTATCGCCCAGACCGTAGCCGCCAATGGCATGGCCGTGATGCTCTCCGACGTCGATCTGGCCCATGCCGAGGCAGGCAAGGCCAATGTCGAAAAGGCGCTGGTCAAGCTGATGGGCCGCGGCAAGATCGAGGCTGCCGAGGCCGAAGCGCTGCTGGCGCGGATAAGCCCCGTCGCCGATTACGCCCCGATGAGGGAGGCAGACCTCATCATCGAAGCCGCGACCGAGCGCGAGGCGGTCAAGAACGCGATCTTCGAGGCGGCTGGCAAGGTGCTGTCGGCGGATGCGATCATGGCGTCAAACACCTCGTCGATCCCGATCACTCGCATGGCCAATTTCTCGCCCGATCCGGCGCGCTTCATCGGCCTGCACTTCTTTAATCCGGTGCCGGTGATGGGCCTGATCGAAGTGATCCCCGGCCTCGCCACCTCGCCCGCGACAACCGACCGCGTCACCGCCTTTGCGCGGGGTCTGGGCAAGGAAGTGGTGCTGAGCCAGGACGAGCCCGGCTTCGTCGTCAACCGCATCCTCTTGCCGATGATCAACGAGGCGGTGTTCGTGCTCGGTCAGAGCACAGCCGGGATCGAGGATATCGACAAGGGCTGCCGCCTCGGCCTCAATCACCCGATGGGGCCGTTGCAACTGGCTGATTTCGTCGGGCTCGATACCTGTCTCGACATCATCAAGGTGCTCTACAAGTCCACCCGCGACAGCAAGTATCGCCCCGCCCCGCTGCTGGTGAAATATGTCGAGGCCGGCTGGCTCGGTCGCAAGACCGGGCGCGGGTTCTACGACTATACCGGCGAAGTCCCCGTCCCGACCCGCTGAGGCGGAACGGGCCGCCTATTGCGGCTGGATGCTGAGCTTGCGCGAGGTCACGACGGGAATCGCGCGTGATGCGGCGCGATCGCGCGCGTCATCATCACCCGGCACGACAATTCCGGGCGCATCGGCGACCACCGGCCCGCCGACCGGAACCGATTGCTCGTAAACCCGCGGCGCGTCACGCACCGGTGCCGGAGCCGGTTCGACGCTTTCTTCTACGATCGCTTCCTCGACCGGTTCTTCGGTGAACTCGCCGAACACCGGATCGGCGGTGCCGCCCCAGCCCGCGGCCGGATCAAGCGGCTCGATGACTTCGGTGCCTTGTTCCGAAACAACGCGCGCCTGTTCGACAACCGCCTCGCGTTGCTGGCCGATGGTGCCGACCGCCTGATCAAGCACGCCGCCGCCGCCTTGCGGGCCAACCATCACGATCGCGCTGACGATGGTGATCGCTGCGAAAACGAGCACAGCCTTGGGGTTTGTTAGCAGGCCTTTTGACATAAGCCTGAGCCTAGCGCGAGTTTGGTTAAGCTTTGGTAGATGTCAGGCCTTCGCGCGGGGCAAATCGCGCTTCCATTCATAGAGCAGATCGAGCGCCTCGCGCGGGGTCAGCGCATCGAGATCGGCGGCGCGCAAAGCCTCGGCCAGCTGCTGCTCGGGCGAGGCTTGCGGCGGCTCGGCGCGCAGGGCTGCAAACAGCGGCAGATCGCCGAGCCCTGCGGCAATTCCGCCGGTTGCCTCGCGGGTGGCTTCAAGCTTATCGAGCACTGCCCGCGCCCGCTCGACCACCGGCCCCGGCACCCCCGCCAGCCGCGCCACGGCAAGGCCATAAGAGCGATCCGCCGGGCCTTGGGCCAGTTCATGCAGCAGCACCAGATCGCCCTGCCACTCGCGCGCGCGGACGTGATGGAGCGAGAGCGCCTCGCAGGTTTCCGCCAGCCGCGCGAGTTCATGGTAATGCGTGGCGAACAGGCAGCGGCAGCGGATCTGCGAATGCACCGCCTCGGCCACCGCCCAGGCCAATGCAAGGCCATCATAGGTCGAAGTACCGCGCCCGACCTCGTCGAGGATCACGAAACTGCGGGTGGTGGCCTGCGCCAGAATGGCCGCGGTCTCGACCATCTCGACCATAAAGGTGGAGCGCCCGCGCGCCAGATTGTCGGCTGCACCGACGCGGCTGAACAGGCGGTCGACCAGCCCGATCCGCGCCGCCGTAGCAGGAACAAAACACCCGGCCTGCGCGAGCAGCACGATCAGCGCGTTCTGCCTGAGGAAGGTCGATTTGCCGCCCATGTTCGGCCCGCCGATCAGCCACAGCCGATCGGGCGCACCCAGCGCGCAATCATTCGCCACGAAGCGCTCGCCGGCCTTGGCGAGCGCCGCCTCGACCACCGGATGTCGCCCGCCGGTAATCGCGAGGCCTGCATCCTCGGCGATGTCGGGGCGGCACCAGTCGCCCTCGGCAGCCCGTTCGGCATTCCCGGCGGCGACGTCGATCCGGGCGAGCGCCGCGGCGGTGGCGGCAATGGCTTCGCGCGCGGCGACCACCTCGGCCACCAACTCCTCGAAATGCGCATCCTCGGCCGCCAGCGCATGGCCGCCTGCCTCGGCGATCCGCGCGGCTTCCTCGTGCAGGCGCAGCGAATTGAAGCGCACCGCGTCCTTCATCGTCTGGCGGTGGGTGAAGCCGCTGTCGGGTGCCATCAACCGGTCGGCATGGCGCGCTGCGACCTCGATGAAATAGCCGAGCACGCCATTGTGGCGGATCTTTAATGTCGCGATGCCGGTCTGGTCGCGGTAGCGCGCTTCCATCGCCGCAATCGCCCGGCGCGCATCGCCCGAGGTGGCGCGCAGCTCGTCGAGGGCGGCATCATAGCCATCGGCGATGAAGCCGCCATTGCCGCGTTCGGTCGGCGGCGTGGGCACCAGCGCGCGGGCGAGCCAGTCAGTCAGCGCACCGTGGCCGGTGAGGCTGGCAAGCACATCGTCGAGCAGCGCGGGCCGGTCGGGCGCGCCGCTCAGCCAGTGATGCAGCCGCGCCGCTTCGCTTAAGCCGTCGCGCAGCTGGCCGAGATCGCGCGGGGATCCCCGGCCTGCGACCACCCGCCCGAGCGCGCGGCCCAGATCAGGGATGGCGCGCAGGGCTTCGCGCAGCTGTGCGCGCTCGATCGGCCGTTCGTGCCAGAACTGCACCAGCGCGAGGCGCGCCTCGATTGCGCCGACATCGAGCAGCGGGGCTGAGAGGTCTTCGGCCAGCAACCGCGAACCGGCACCGGTGACGCAGCGATCGACCGCGCCGATCAGACTGCCCGCGCGGCCTCCCGTGGTGCTTTCGAGGATTTCGAGGCTCGCCCGAGTCGCCTCGTCCATCGCCATGCCGGCTTCGGCAGCGCGCAGCACCGGGGGCAGTAGCAGCGGCAGATTGCCGCGCCCGACGTGGTCGAGATAGGCGATCAGGCCGCCCGCCGCGCTCAGCATCGCGCGGCTGAAGGCACCAAAGGCGTCGAGCGTGGCGACACCGTGGAGCGCCTTCAGCCGTTCGGCACCGGCATCGCTGGCAAAGGTGCTGCGCGGGCGGAAAATCGCATCCTCTGGGCCGTGCTCCCAGTCCTCGGCCACCACCACCTCGCTCGGGGACATCCGCGCGAGCGCCGCGCCGAGCATGGCCGCGTCGCATTCTTCCAGCACCATCGCGCCGGTCGAGATATCGCAGGCGGCAATCCCGATGGTCCCGCGCAGCTCGGCGAGCGCCACCAGCACATTGGCGCGGCGCGGCTCGAGCAAGGCTTCCTCGGTCAGCGTGCCAGCCGTCACAAGCCGCACAATCGCGCGCCCGACCAGCACCTTGGACGACGGCGTGCCCTCGCGCTTGGCCCGCGCCTTGGCCTCGTCGGGGGTTTCGACCTGTTCGGCAATCGCCACCCGGCAGCCGGCCTTGATCAGGCGCGCCAGATAGCTCGTGGCCGAATGCACCGGCACCCCGCACATCGGGATCGGCGCGCCCTGATGCTCGCCCCGCGTGGTCAGCGCGATGTCGAGAATGGCCGCTGCTTGCCGCGCGTCCTCGAAGAACAGCTCGAAGAAATCGCCCATCCGGTAGAACAGCAGCGCATCACCCGCCTCCTCCCGCAGCGCAAGATATTGCGCCATCATCGGGGTGGGTTTGGGATCATCGAGCGCGGCCATCCTGCGGGCCTAGCCCTGCGCGCACCGATTCGGAATGTCCGCCGCAGGCGCTTTCCCCCGAACTCGGGCGAATTCGGCCCTATCGCTTGGCGCTCCTCGCGGTTAATACGTGGCCCGGGACAAACGGCACATCAGCTAGAGGGGGATCGAGCATCATGGCCGAAGAGAACAAGGGCGGCTTCACCGCGCGCGAAGCGCTGTTCTACCACGAGACGATCCGGCCGGGTAAGCTCGAGATCGTCGCGACCAAGCCGATGACCTCGCAGCGCGATCTCAGCCTCGCCTATTCGCCCGGCGTGGCCGTGCCGGTGGAAGCCATCGCCGCCGACCCGGCGCTCGCCGCACGCTACACCGCCAAGGCCAATCTGGTGGCGGTCATCAGCAACGGCACCGCCATTCTCGGCCTCGGCAATCTGGGCGCACTCGCATCCAAGCCGGTGATGGAAGGCAAGGCTGTGCTGTTCAAACGCTTTGCCGACGTCGATTCAATCGACATCGAACTCGACACCGAAGACCCCGAAGCCTTCATCAACGCGGTCGCTCTGATGGAGCCGACCTTCGGCGGCATCAACCTTGAGGACATCAAGGCCCCAGAATGCTTCATCATCGAAGCCGCACTGCGCGAGCGCATGAAGATCCCGGTGATGCATGATGACCAGCACGGCACCGCGATCATCACCGCCGCCGGCCTGCTCAACGCCTGCCACATCACCGGGCGCAGTTTTCAGGAGGTGAAGGTGGTGGTCAACGGCGCCGGCGCGGCGGCGATTGCGTGCACCGCGCTGATCAAGGCGATGGGCGTGCGGCACGAAAACGTCATCATGTGCGACCGTTCCGGCCCGATCACCCCGGGCCGTGACGGCGTGGACCAGTGGAAGAGCGCGCACGCGGTCGCCACCTCGGCCACCAGCCTTGAAGAGGCGCTGGTGGGCGCGGACATCTTCCTCGGCCTGTCGGCGGCGGGCGCTTTGAAGCCCGAGTGGGTCAAGAAGATGGCCGACAAGCCGATCATCTTCGCAATGGCCAACCCGACGCCTGAAATCATGCCCGATGAAGCCAAGGCGGTGCGCCCCGATGCGATCGTCGCCACCGGACGCAGCGATTTCCCCAACCAGGTCAACAATGTGCTGGGCTTCCCCTTCATCTTCCGCGGCGCGCTCGACGTGCAGGCGACCAGCATCAACGAGGAAATGAAGGTTGCGGCCGCCAAGGCGATTGCCGAGCTGGCGCGCCAGCAGGTGCCCGAGGAAGTCGCGAGCGCCTATGGCAAGAACCACAAGTTCGGCACCGATTACATCATCCCCGCCCCGTTCGATCCGCGCCTGATCGAGGTGGTGTCCTCGGCGGTTGCCAAGGCGGCGATGGATTCGGGCGTGGCGAAGATCCGAATCGAGGATTTCGACGCCTACCGCGTGGCGCTGCGTTCGCGGCTCAACCCCACCACTTCGGTGCTGACCGGGGTCTATGAAAGCGCCAAGGCGAATCCGAAGCGCATGGTCTTTGCCGAAGCGGAAGAGGAAGTGGTGCTGCGCGCCGCGATCCAGTTCCGCGATTTCGGCTATGGCACACCCATTCTGGTGGGCCGCACCAAGGCGGTGCTCGACAAGCTGCACCAGCTTTCGGTAAGCGATCCTTCAAGCTTCGAAATCCAGAACTCGGCCGATAGCGCGCATGTGCCCGCGATGGTCGATTATCTCTACAAGCGGCTGCAGCGGCGCGGCTACACCATCCGCGATGTGCGGCGGATGGTGAACCAGGATCGCAACGTCTTCGCCTCGCTGCTGGTCGCGCTGGGCCACGGCGACGGGATCATCACCGGCATGACCCGCACCTTTGCGCAGACCGTGCGCGAGGTGAACCTGGTGCTCGATCACAAGCCCGATGCGCTGCCTTTCGGCATCCACATGATGATCGGCAAGAACCACACCACCTTCCTCGCTGACACCACCATCAACGAGCGCCCCAACGCCGATGAACTCGCCCATATCGCCAAGGAGACCGCCGCGGTCGCCAAGCGCATGGGCCACGAACCGCGCGTTGCCTTCCTGAGCTATTCGACCTTCGGCAACCCCTCGGGCCAGTGGCTCGGCAGCATCCGCGAGGCCGTGGCAATCCTCGACCGCGAGGAGCCGGGCTTCGAATATGAAGGCGAAATGGCCCCAGATGCCGCGCTCAATCCCAAGGTGATGGCGCTCTATCCCTTCAGCCGCCTGTCGGGCCCGGCCAATGTGCTGATCATGCCGGGGCTGCAATCGGCCAACCTCTCGGCCAAGCTGCTGCGCGAGCTCGGCAGCAACGCCACGATCGGCCCGATGCTGATCGGTATGGAAAAGCCGGTGCAGATCGTGCCTATGACCGCGACCGTGCCCGATGTGCTGACGCTGGCGGTGCTGGCCGGCGCGGGCGTGGTGGGATGACAATCCTGGGTGCCGCCGCCGCCTACTGGGCGGCGGTGTTCGCGCTGGGGTTTGCGCTCGGCACGATCCGCGTTCTGTGGGTGATCCCGCTGGTCGGGCTGATGCCGGCGACGCTGATCGAGCTACCGCTGATCCTCACGGGAAGCTGGCTTGCCGCGGGGTGGCTGGTGCGGCGCTTCCGGATTGCGTCCACTGAAGAGGCGCTCGCCGCAGGGGCTCTCGCCTTTGCAATCCTGATGTTGGCGGAATGCGCGTTGGCCTCAGTCCTAACGGGGCAATCGCCTGCTGAGTGGCTCGCCGGATTACGCCAGCCGCACGCGCTGCTCGGACTGGCGGGACAGGTTGTGTTCGCGCTGATGCCGTGGTTGCGGGTGCGACGGAGCCTCAGCGCCGCCTGAACCGGAAATACCACACCTCGTGCCCGTACACGGTGCGGGCCTTGTGCTCGTAGCGGGTCTCAGGCCAGCCAGAGGGGCGGACCTGCCAATCGGCGGGCTTTTCCACCACCCACTCGAACAGATCCGTATGGCGCTGCATCACCATCAGTGCGTGGCGCAGGTAGATGTCGTGATCGGTGCCGAAGCGGAACTCGCCGCCGGGCTTGAGCTTGTCGGCGATCAGCTTGACCGGCCCGTCATTCATCATCCGCCGCTTGGCATGGCGCGCCTTGGGCCAGGGATCGGGGTGGAGCAGATAGAGCATCGTCAGCGCCCCATCGGGGATGCGGGCGAGCACCTCGAGCGCGTCGCCATGATGCAGCCGGATATTGGCGAGGCGCTGGTCCTCGATATGGGTGAGCGCCTGCGCCACGCCGTTGACGAACGGCTCGGCCCCGATGAAGCCGTGATCGGGCAGAAGGTCGGCGCGGTAGGCCAGATGCTCCCCACCGCCGAAGCCGATCTCGAAATGGATGGGACGATCATCGCCGAACAGCACCTGCGAAGTCACCGGCCCTTCCGCCGGCACAGCGATCTGCGGCAGGAGGTTGTCGACCAGCCCCTGCTGATACTTGCGCAATTTCTTGCCGACGCTGCGGCCATAGAGCCGCGCAATGGTGGTCGGATCGCCTTCCTTGAACGCTGTCATGGGGCGGCCCTTAGCAAATCGCGGGCCGGGCTCCACCCCATTCGCGTGTGCCAATTGTCGAGCCAATCAGCGCGTTAGTCGATGCGCGCTCGAAGGCCGGCCGGGGCGCGGCGAGGAAGGGGCGAATCGGAGAGCACGCCATGATGAAACACCTCGTCCTTTGCCTTGCGCTCGTCGCCGCTGCGCCTGCCGCGGCCCAGACACCCGACACGCCGCCAGACTGGTCCGCGCTTGCGGTTGCCGATGTCGAGGCAGCCTATGCCGAGACCAAGGCCAATCACCCCGGCATGTTCGATCCGGCGAACCCGGGGTTCCCCGCGCTGCTCGAACGCGCGCGCACCGAGGCACTGGACTATGCCCGGCAGGCGAACACCGCAGGCGGATTTGCCGCCAGCCTCCAACGCTTTGCGGCGGTGCTCGATGACGGGCATGCGGGCGCCTTTGCCGAGCTGCCCGAGGCCTATGCACCCCCGGTCCGCTGGCCCGGCTTCGTCGCTGCGTGGCGTGGGGATGCGATGTATGTCTACAAGTCGGCCGAAGGCGGCCCGGCGGAAGGCAGCCGGATCGAAAGCTGCGACGGCCGACCGGTCGAGGAGCTGATCAAAGCCAATGTCTTTGCCTGGCGCACAGGCGTGAAGACCGCCGGTGACTGGTGGTATTCGGCGCGGCGGCTGTTCGTGGATAGCGGCAATCCCTTCGTGACACTGCCGCAGACCTGCCGCTTCATCAGCGCGGGCAAGGCCGAGGAGCAGGCGCTGACCTGGGGCCCGATCCCCGATGTCTATCCGCAATGGCGCGACGGATCGAGCAACGGCGATCGTCTGCCGATCGGCCTCGCGGAACGCGCGCCGGGGATCCAGTGGATCGCCATGCCCGATTTCCAGCCCGACGATGCCGGGGTCGCTGCCTACAAGGCGCTTGACGCCGAGCTTGCCGCCAAGGCTGACGAGCTGCGAGGTGCCCGGGCGGTGGTGCTGGACCTCAGGTTCAACCAGGGTGGATCTTCCGCTTGGAGTTATCGCATCGCCGAGGAATTGTGGGGCAAGGAAGCGGCCGGGGCCCGCGCCAATGCGATCTCGGCGAAACAGCAGGTATGGTGGCGGGCGACCCCCGACAACCTTGCATCGCTGCGCGAGCTCAAGGACCACTTCATCAAGCAGGACGATCCGGAATCGGTGGCCTGGACAGAGGAACACATCTCGCTTTTCGAGACAGCCATTGAAAAGAACGAGACCTGGGTCGTCAGATCGGACGCTCCAGCGGGCGACCAAACGTTCCCGGCACCGCTGCTGACGGTGCCGGTCTATGTCATCGTCCCCGGCCAATGCGCGAGCGCGTGCCTTGATGCGATCGACGTGTTCAAGCTGTTTCCGGGCACCATCCTGATCGGCGCGCCCTCAAGCGCGGATTCGACCTATATGGAGGTGCGCAATCCGAAGCTGCCTTCGGGGATGGCGCGGGCGATCATTCCGATGAAGATGTATGTGAGCCGGCAGCGCGGGAACGGCGAATTCTACCCGGCCGACATCGAGATGCGTGACCTTGACTGGTCAACGGCCCATTTCCTGCGTCGGTTCGAGGCGGACCTCGCCGAGCGCCGATAACCAAAGCCCGCCACGCCAAAGCGCAGCGGGCTTTTGAAGGCTAGCCCCGGCCCGAAGGGCCACGAGCGAAAAGCAGATTACGCCGCTTCCATTTCCTCGTTCGGGTCACGCAGCACGTATCCGCGGCCCCACACGGTCTCGATGTAGTTCTCGCCGCCGCAAGCCAGCGACAACTTCTTCCGCAGCTTGCAGATGAACACGTCGATGATCTTGAGTTCGGGCTCGTCCATCCCGCCGTAGAGGTGGTTGAGGAACATTTCCTTGGTGAGCGTGGTGCCCTTGCGAAGCGAGAGCAGCTCGAGCATCGCATATTCCTTGCCGGTCAGGTGCACGCGGGCACCATCGACTTCGACCGTCTTGGCATCAAGGTTCACCGCCAGCTTGCCGGTCCGGATGACCGACTGCGAGTGGCCCTTGCTCCGGCGCACCACAGCGTGGATGCGGGCGACCAGTTCTTCGCGGTGGAACGGCTTGGTCACGTAATCGTCGGCGCCGAAGCCGAAGCTGCGCACCTTGGAATCCATTTCGCTGATGCCCGAAAGGATCAGCACCGGGGTCTGCACCTTGGCAACGCGCAGCTTCTTGAGCACGTCATAGCCATGCATATCGGGCAGGTTCAGGTCGAGCAGGATGATATCGTAATCATACAGCTTGCCGAGATCCAAGCCTTCTTCGCCGAGGTCGGTCGAGTAGACATTAAAGCCTTCGGTGGTGAGCATCAGCTCGATCGCCTTGGCGGTGGTCGGTTCGTCTTCGATCAGCAGCACGCGCATCACTGGGTCCCCTGTTTGCCCCTGGCAACCCCTGCTTAGGAGAGGTTGCCGTGAATTAACCACGACACTTCTCACCAAAAAAGGTTAATAAGACGTTTAAGCCGTTAACGTTTTGAAGTGAGTCTTTCGAGCCACACTCGGGCAAGCGCCATTCCTGCGAAAGGCTAGAGCTTAACTTGCGTCCCATCGCCTGAGGGAGAACCCTAGGAGGCGCCCGCGAGCCGCTTGGCACGCCGCCGTTCGGCGCTGGAGCCGATGCCGATGGCCTCGCGATATTTGGCCACGGTGCGGCGCGCGAGATCGAAGCCTTCCTGCTGCAGCATCTCGGCAAGCAGCTGGTCGGACAGGATGTTTTTCGCCGTCTCGGCATCGACCAGTGCCTTGATCCGGGCCTTGATCGCAGCGGAGGATGCACCCTCGCCATCGGCTGACGCGACCCCGCTGGTGAAGAAGTATTTCAGTTCGAATGTCCCGCGCGCGCAGGCGAGATACTTGTTGCTGGTCACCCGGCTGACGGTGCTTTCGTGCATCTCGATCTTCTCGGCTACCTCGCGCAAGGTCAGCGGGCGCAGCTCGGAAACCCCGCGGCGGAAAAACCCGTCCTGCTGGCGCACGATCTCGGCGGCGGTCTTGAGAATGGTCTTCTGGCGCTGGTCCAATGCGCGGATCAGCCAATGCGCGTCGGCCAGTTTCTCCTTCAGCCAGCCCTGCGATTCCTTGTTGGCAGCGCCGGCATTGAGTTCGAGGAAATAGCCGCGGTTGACGATCAGCTTGGGCAGCGTCTCCTCGTTCAGGGCAATGTCCCACCCGCCCTTGCCGTTGTCGGTGAGCAGGATATCGGGCTGCACCGTGCTGGTGGCCGAGGGCGCAAAGGTGAGGCCCGGGCGCGGGTTGTAGCTGCGCAGCTCGCGCAGCATGTCGGCAAAATCCTCGTCATCCACGCGGCACAGGCGCTTCAACCGCTCGACTTCGCCGCGCGCCACCAGTTCCAGATTGTCGATCAGCGCCTTCATGCACGGATCATAGCGATCCACCTCGCGCGCCTGAATGGCGATGCATTCGGCCAGATTGCGCGCGCCCACGCCCGAGGGATCGAGCGACTGCACCAGCCGGAGCGCGGATTTGGCATCGAACACATCGACCCCGAGATCGTCCGCCACCTCGTCCAGCGGCGTGGGCAGGTAGCCCGCCTCGTCGAGCAACCCGATAATGTGGCGCGCGATGAAGGCCGCCTGCGGATCAGGCGAAGCCGCGCCGATCTGTGCCTCCAGGTGTTCGACCAGCGTCAGCTCGGCGGCGCGCAGCTGCTCCCAGTCGGGCATCTCGTCGAAGTCGCCGCCCGCGCTCCCGGCTGCAGCGCCCCATTCGGCATCGCGGGACAAGCGCGCCTCGCCGTCCCCCGTATCCCAGTCACGATCGACCGATGCGAGATCGAGCGGCGCATCGCCCTCCCCGCCGCCGCGTAGCATCAATTCGTCGGCCGATGCACCTTCGGGCAGCGCTTCGAGCGCCTCGCCGCGGTCCGGCTCGTCAGGCGCGGGCGCGGCGGTATCGAGCAGCGGATTGGCTTCGAGCGCCTCGGCAATGAAGGTCTCGATTTCGAGATTGGAGGCCGCCAGCAGCTTGATCGCCTGCTGCAGTTGCGGCGTCATCACCAGCGATTGCGTCTGCCTGAGATCGAGGCGGGGGCCTAATGCCATCGCGTATCGCTAAAGCGTGAAGCTCTCGCCGAGATAGAGCCGGCGCACGTTCTCGTCGGCGACCAGTTCCTGCGGACTGCCGGCGAACAGCACCTGCCCGCCATAGATGATGCAGGCGCGGTCAACGATATCGAGCGTTTCGCGCACATTGTGATCGGTGATCAGCACACCGATGCCGCGCGCTTTCAGGTCGCGGATCAGATCGCGGATATCGTTGATCGAGAGCGGATCGATCCCGGCGAAAGGTTCATCGAGCAGCATGATCGAAGGCTTGGCGGCGAGCGCACGCGCAATCTCGCAGCGCCGCCGCTCCCCGCCCGAAAGCGCCATGGCCGGTGATTGGCGCAGGCGGGTAAGGCCAAACTCGTCGAGCAGCCGCTCCAGCTCGCCCGCGCGGGTGCCAGCATCGGGCTCGACCAGTTCGAGCACGCAGGCGATGTTCTGTTCCACCGTCATGCCGCGAAAGATGCTGGTTTCCTGCGGCAGATAGCCGAGGCCGAGGATCGCGCGGCGATACATCGGCAGCTTGGTCACATCCTCGCCGTCCATCAAGATGCGGCCCGAGTCCGGCTTCACCAGCCCCATGATCGAATAGAAGCAGGTGGTCTTGCCCGCGCCATTGGGGCCGAGCAGGCCGAGCACTTCGCCCTTGGCCACTGTCAGCGAGATATCGGTCAGCACCGCGCGCTTGTCATAGCTCTTGGCGATCGAGATCACCTCCAGCCCGCTCCCCAGCGGCTGGGCGGTCGCGGGGGCATCGGCGGCCAGCGTTGCGAGAGAGGACTCGGTCATCACCCACGGTCTTTAGCAGCCCTGAAGCCCTAGGAAAGACCTCGAAGGCGTTTGGCAGGATTTTTGCTTAGACACTGTGGCGCAGCGGACTCACCGGACAAACTGTGCGCGATTCCGGCTACTTGCGGGGCGGCCCATGCGCACTGTGTAACTATGGGGCTATTTTCCACGCCATGTTGCAACTGTGTGAAGGCTGAGCGATACTCCGACAACGCACATGCAACCGTTGGGAGCGGTAAGATGGTAAAAGCGACCGGACAGAAGCAAGCACAGGCAGCAAGCAGAACGCGGGTGCGCGACTGGCGCAGGGCGATGAGCGATCATGTCGCATATGGCCTGCTCGTCTACACGGGTTTGCAGATTTTCGTGACCGTCAAGGCGCTGAGCGAAGGCACGTCGGGCCTGCTGCCCTATCTCGCACTGATCGTGCTTGTGGCCGGGATCATCCCGGCGCTGCGCTGGTTCGAGCGCCGCTGGGCCGTGCTGGACGACGATCAGGCCGCCGACGAAGCCTATGCCGCCGCCTTCCGCCGCGACACGATAGGGCTGTGGCTTCTGGCGATCGGCCTGCCCTTCATTCTCACGCTGCTGTGCAAGGCCGTGCTGAGCGCGGTTTGATTTGTGCAGCCCATCCGGGCTGCGTCCTCGGCGCTGTTTCAAGCCCCGCGGGCTTGAGCGTCTGCGGCTCGGGCGCGTGCCCTCGCGGTCGCTGCGCGACCGGTTCAGGACTTCAAAGCTAACGTTTGGCGATGATCGGTTCCGCAGCAACCGCAAGGCCGACTAGCTGCCCGCAGCGGAAGCAAAGCTGAGCCGCCGCAGGCGGATCACCCGGCCTTCAGGCCGCGTGAGCGCGGATTTCGCACGCCGGAGGGCGGGCGGAGATCAAGAATTCTTATATCTATCGATCGCCTCGATCGTGACCTGACGCGCTTCGGCCGCGTCGCCCCACTTGCCGACGCGCACCCACTTTTCGGCTTCCAGGTCCTTGTAGTGGGTGAAGAAGTGTTCGATCTGCTGGAAGATGATCGAGGGCAGATCGCTCGTCTCGATCACATCGGCGTAGTACGGGAAGGTCTCGTTCACCGGCACGCAGATCAGCTTCTCATCGCCGCCCTGCTCGTCTTCGAGGTTGAGCACGCCGATCGGCCGCGCACGCACCACGCAGCCGGGGATGAAGGGCGAACGCGAGATCACCAGCGCGTCCAGCGGATCGCCATCGGGCGAGAGCGTGTGCGGCACAAAGCCATAATTGGCCGGATAGCGCATCGGTGTGTGCAGGATGCGGTCGACGAACAGCGCGCCGCTTTCCTTGTCGAATTCGTACTTCACCGGCTCGCCCCCGGTAGGCACTTCGATGATGACGTTGAGATCTTCGGGCGGGTTCACGCCGGTGGGGATCTTGTCGATGCGCATGGATGTTCTCTTTTGTGAATGTCGGTGTGAGAGGTAACGCGCGGCGCCTTAATCGGTGCCGCAGGATTGCGAAAGGGGCTGCGTGGCCTTAACTGCGCGCCCTATGAGCAAGAACACGCCCACCAAAACCCCCGGCGCCATTCGCGGCACCCAGGACATCTTCGGCGCCGAGGCCGAGGCCTTCGCCTTCGTGGTCGAGACCTTCGAGCGCGTGCGGCGCCTATACCGCTTCCGCCGGGTGGAAATGCCGGTGTTCGAAAAGACCGAGGTCTTCGCCCGCTCGCTCGGCGAGACCACCGATGTGGTGTCGAAGGAAATGTATTCCTTCGAGGATCGCGGCGGAGATTCGCTCACCCTGCGCCCCGAGTTCACCGCCGGGATCGCGCGCGCTTTCCTCACCAACGGCTGGCAACAATTTGCGCCGCTCAAGGTCGCGACCCACGGCCCGCTGTTCCGCTACGAGCGCCCGCAAAAGGGGCGCTACCGCCAGTTCCACCAGATCGACGCCGAGGTGATCGGCGCGGGCGAGCCGCAGGCCGATGTCGAGCTGCTGGCGATGGCGGACCAGCTGCTGAAGGAGCTGGGCATCGCGGATGTAACCCTGCACCTCAACACGCTGGGCGACGGCGCAAGCCGCGAGGCGTGGCGGGCGGCTTTGATCGACTATTTCCGTGCGGTGAAGGATCAGCTCTCCGAAGAATCGCAGGAGCGGCTGGAGAAGAACCCGCTGCGCATCCTCGATTCCAAGGATGCGCGCGACAAGCCGTTTTTGGCGGATGCGCCCAAGATCGACGCGTTTCTTTCCGAGGACGCGAGCGCGTTCTTTGCCGCCGTCACCAGCGGGCTGGATGCGGCAGGCGTGAAGTGGGTGCGCGCCGAAAGTCTGGTGCGCGGGCTCGATTACTATCGCCACACCGCCTTCGAGTTCATCCCCGACGAAGGCAGCGCTTCGGCTGCGGCCTTGGGGAGCCAGAGCACGGTGCTCGGCGGCGGGCGCTATGACGGGCTGATGGAATCGCTCGGCGGCGCGCCGACCCCTGCGGTCGGCTGGGCTGCCGGGATCGAGCGGCTGGCGATGCTGGTGGGGTCGCGCGAGGAGGAGCCTGCCGTCCTCATCATCGTCGTCGAGGATGACGCCCGGATTGCCGAAGCGATTGGCTTGATTGGCGATGTCCGAAAGGCCGGCTTCACGGCTGAGCTGATTGCCTCAGGATCGCCGCGAAAGCGTTACGACAAGGCCGTGAAGCGCGGTGCTGAAGTCATTCTTGCGCTCAGGCCCGAGGCGGGTCGTGGCATTGCAACCGACAATCTCGAAGCCAAGGTCCTGGGCGTGCTCGGCGCCTATCGTTAGCCACCCTCGTCACCCCTGCGAAGGCGGGGGTCCAGCTGCCTTTCCGGCAGCCACCAAGCTTAGCTGGATTCCCGCCTGCGCGGGAATGACCTAGGAAAAAGTGACGATGCAAATCCCCCCCGAACGCCTTGAACAGATCGCGCACCGCTTTGCGGAGCTGGAGGCGCGCATGGCGAGCGGAACGCTCGAGGGCGAGGCCTTTGTGCGCGCATCCCGTGACTATGCCGAACTCGAACCCGTCGCCAAGATCGCTGCCGAGGTGAAATTCGCGCGCGAGGAAATGGCGGGGCTGGCCGAGATGCTCGCCGACCCGGAAATGAAGGCCATGGCCGAGGACGAGCTCGCCCAGATCAGGGCCACCCTCCCCGATCTCGAACGCCGCCTTGCCATCGCCCTGCTGCCGCGCGACTCCGCCGACGCCAAGCCCGCGATGCTCGAAATCCGCGCGGGCACCGGGGGCGATGAAGCCGCGCTGTTCGCTGCCGACCTGTACCGCATGTACGAACGCTACGCCGCCGAGCAGGGCTGGAAGGTCGAGGCGGTCAGCATCAACGCGAGCGACATCGGCGGCTTCAAGGAAGTGATCGCCAACGTCACCGGCACCGGGGTGTTCGCCAAGCTCAAGTTCGAAAGCGGGGTGCACCGCGTCCAGCGCGTCCCCGTCACCGAAAGCGGCGGGCGCATCCATACCTCGGCGGCGACGGTGGCGGTGTTGCCCGAGCCGGACGAGGTGGATATCTCGGTCGAGGACAAAGACCTCAAGATCGACGTCTATCGCGCGTCGGGCGCAGGCGGCCAGCACGTCAACACCACCGACAGCGCCGTGCGGATCACCCACCTGCCGACCGGCACGGTGGTCACCTGCCAGGACGGGCGCAGCCAGCACAAGAACAAGGACAAGGCGATGCAGGTGCTGCGCACGCGGCTCTACGACGCCCAGCGCGAGGCCAGCCAAGGCGCCGAGGCCGAGGCGAGGAAGGCAATGGTCGGCAGCGGCGACCGCTCCGAACGCATCCGCACCTATAACTTCCCGCAAGGCCGCGTGACCGATCACCGGATCGGCCTGACGCTCCACAAGCTTGAGGAAGTGCTCGCCGGGGCGGGGCTCGCTGAAATGATCGATGCGCTGATCGCCGAGGACGAGGGCAAGCGGCTGGCGGCGCTGAGCGAGTGACCAGCGGCATGACCGTCGGCGACGCCATTCGCGCCGCAGCCGAGCGCCTAGCCGCGACCAGCGACACCGCGCGGCTCGATGCCGAGCTGCTGATGGCGCATGCGATCGGCCACAGCCGCTCGGACATGCTGCTGCGGGCGATGCGCGACGCCGCCCCGCCCGGATTTGACGCGCTGGTCGAACGCCGCGCAGGCCATGAGCCGGTGGCCTATATCACCGGGACAGCCGAGTTTTACGGGCTGGAACTCAAGGTCGCCCCCGCCACGCTGATCCCGCGCGGTGACAGCGAGACGCTGGTGGAAGCGGCGCTGGCGCTGAAGCCCGGCGCGCTGCGGGTGCTTGACCTAGGCACCGGCTCGGGCGCGCTGCTGTTGGCGGTGCTGGCCCATCTCGGGCAGGCCGAAGGGCTTGGCTTCGACCAGTCGGAAGCCGCGCTGGCGGTCGCCCGCGCCAATGCCGAAGCACTGGGCCTCGCCCCGCGGGCGCGCTTTGTCGCAGGCGACTGGCACGCAGCGGGTTGGGCGCAAGGGCTTGGCACCTTCGACCTCGTCTTGTGCAACCCCCCCTATGTCGAAGCAGAAGCCGCGCTTGACCGGCAGGTAGCCGAATACGAACCCGCCACCGCGCTGTTCGCCGGCCCTGAAGGACTCGACGATTCCCGCGTCCTGATTCCGCAATTGCGCGCCCTGATGAACCCGCAAGCGCGCGCCATTCTCGAAATCGGCGCGAATCAGGGCGAGGCGGTGAGCGCCCTTGCCGCCGCTGCCGGATTCGCCGCGGAACTGCGCCGCGACCTTGGCGGTCGCCCGCGCGCACTCGTGCTCGGTTGAGGAAAAGCGCCGCAGGGGTTGGCAAACCGCATTTGCATCGCTAAGTCGGAATCAGGCCAGATGATATGCGAAGGGCGCAAATCGCTGAGCCAAGCTCCAGATCTCGCTTGAACCGGCCGTCAGGGCATGCCCTTGGCCATGTCAGCGCGGAGCGCACAACACGCGTTGGCAAGGCCAACCGCTGCTGTGCAAGGGCAGGGGGTCTGTTGGCCGCGCGTGCAGGCTTTTTTTGCGCCAGGCTGCTGATTAAGGAACAATTTCCTTGAATAACAACAATCGGAATAACCGTCGCCGTGGGCGCGGGAACCGCACGCAAGGCGGCAATGGTAACCAGCTTAACCGGATCGACAGCCGCGCGCGGGGCAATGCCCCCCAGATGCTCGAAAAGTACAAGAAGCTGGCGCAGGATGCCCAGCACAATGGCGACCGCGTGCAGATGGAATATTATCTGCAGTTCGCCGATCACTATTTCCGCGTCATCGCCGATAACAAGGCGCGTCAGGACGAAGGCCGTGGCCCCGGTGCCAATGGGCGCCGCAATGACGAGCGCGACCAGTCCGAAGATTACGGCGATGAGGATATGGACTTCGGCCGCCGCAGCGAACAGGCCTCGCGCCCGCGCTACGAGCCGATGGATCAGGATTCGCGCGGCAATACGGCCGAAGGCGATCCGGGTCAGGAAGGCGAGCCCTTCCTGATGGATGACCGCGATGGTGGCCGCGATGATTACCGCGATGATGATCGCGGCGAGCAGCCGCAGCGCCAGCAGAACGCTCGTCGCCAGCAGCGCAAGCCGCGTGACGAGAATCGCGCCGAGCGCCCCGAGCGGACAGACAGGCCCGAGCGGGCTGCCCGCCCCGAGCGCAGCGAGGCGCCCCGCACCGAAAAGCCTGCCCCGCGCGCCCGCAAGCCGCGCAAACCGGCCGATGATGATCGCGGGAGCATCGACAGCTCGATCCTCCCGCCCTCGATCCGCGGTGATGATGCGGGCGGCGACAGCGACGGCGCGCTCGAAACGGTCGGCTGATTGCGGCGATGGAACGGCTGGCTGGGCTAGCGGCGCTGGCGCAGCGCCGCCCGGCGCTCGCCGCAATTGCGCTGGGGCTGATCGCCGCCTGCGCCTATCCCCCGCTGCACCTCTGGCCGCTCGGCCTTGCCGCGCTGGCGGGGTTCGTATGGTTGATCCACTCCGCGCCGAACTGGCGGGCTGCGTTGTGGCGCGGATGGTGGTTCGGCTGGGCGCATCTGACGCTCGCCAATAACTGGATCGCGACCGCCTTCACCCATCAGGCGAAGATGCCCGAGGTGCTGGGCTGGGCCGCGGTGCCGCTCATGTGTATCTACCTCGCGTGGTATCCGGCGCTGGCCGCGCTCGCTGCGCATCTTGCTGCCCGCCGCCAACCGCTGTGGGCCTTCGGGCTGGTGCTGTCCGGCGCATGGGTGCTGGCCGAATGGGCGCGCGGGACGTTCTTCACCGGCTATCCGTGGCCACCCTTGGGGCTGATGCTCCTGGGAGGGTGGGAGACACAAGGCATTGCGCGCTATCTGACGATCACCGGCACCTATGCCTTTTCGGGCCTGACCTTGCTGATCGCAGCCGGGCTGCTGGCGGTGCTGATCGAGCGGCGCTGGGTGAATGCCTTCGGCCTCATCCTGCTGGTCGCGCTGGGCATGATCGCGCCCCTGAAGCAGCAGCAGCCGCAGACCGAGGGCATCCGCTACACCCTCGTCCAGCCGCTGCTCAAGCAGTCCGAAATCAACGACGGCTCCAAGTTCGAGGAGCAGTTCGCCCGCATCGCCGCGCTTACCAACAAGGGCACC